>Ga0070658_10001582_pt1 | contig 19263 bp, 18 predicted proteins | sample KBSC13metaG_FD_64664 | JGI IMG/M metagenome (GOLD analysis project Ga0070658, IMG submission 64664) | Corn rhizosphere microbial communities from Kellogg Biological Station, Michigan, USA - KBS C1-3 metaG | ecosystem: Host-associated > Plants > Roots > Rhizosphere > Soil ...
AGCCCGTGGCCATGAGACTCCCAATCACTCGACTGGCTTTCCAGTTCAATGGAGCCTTGCCGCAGTTCCCCCTCGATCTCCATCACGCATTGCGCGAAATCCGGGCCTGCCCCGCGATTCCATTCGCCAAATTGGACCATACGGACCTCCCGGCCATCCATGGTGCGGAATTCCCGGCCAAAGGCGCCGGAAAACCAAAGCGCCTGGAGTTCCAATTCCGGAGGTAGCTCCGCAGGTGCGGATTCCGCAAAGGCCAGGGGCGGGTGCCAGATCGATTCGAGAAGAAAGCCGTAGGTCATGAGGTTTCTCTATCAGGGCTTTTTCACAGAAGGATTCCGAGTGGGATCTGCCAAGGGCGGCGGAGGTGGATCAAGGATATCCAGCCAGCCCTGCAGGGCCTCGGATTCCGGGATGGGGCCATATTTTGCTTTTGCATCACGCAGAGCCTGCACGGCCTGCGGTTTTCTATCCGCCACGCGATCCATGGCGATAAGGTTCAGATCCTGGCGCAATTTATCTGCATTGGAAACGTAGAGTCGCTTGGCCGTGCGAAAGCTGTCCGCCGCATCCGCAGGCCGTCCATTTGCCAGGTATTCCAGACCCACTGCCTCCGCCAGTGTGCCACTGGGCATGCGTTCCGCCGCCTGGGTGATTTCCTGGCGGCGCTTTGTGGAATCGGTGGGCCACTGCAACATGGCGGCACGCAGGGCGCGGTATTCCGTATCGGCGGCGGTCTTTTCCCCGCTGCCGTCCAGATGCTGATAGGGGCAGTAGAGAGGATCGCCCAATACCACGCCCTGCCATGAAGTGACGGGCATGGCCATCCATGCGGCCTCCACCCAGGTGTGGCCGGCCAGCAGGCTCTTCTGGATGATATCGAAGTAATGGGTGAGATGGAGATAGGGTTCGTAAACATTTCCCACCGTCGCGGCGGCACCGCGCTCCAGCAGGGCGCCGCTCCAGTTTTTATTCCCATCCCGCAGTTGCTCCGCGCTAAAGGAATGCAGGTGCATGGCTACGGCTCCTTTTTTGAAACGGAAGGCAGGATTGAGAAAGGGTCCGCTGACGTTCCAGTCATACCAGCCGTAGTAGAGCGCCATATCGGTGACTGGATAGTTTTTGGGAAACGTGTCATTGAAAACGTCCACCACTGTTGGGATGCCAGCCGCCAGATTCATTTTCGCCACATTCAGCAGCCACTGATCGCCCTGCGGCACTTTGTTGGCCACGTCCACGTAGGCCCTGCCCCAGAGGCCGGTTTTTTCCGTCTCGATGGCATCCCGGATCATTCGCTCGCAGGTTTCGTAACGGGGAGCATCGATGCGGGCAGTTAGAACGAGGAAAGGGTAATTCTGCTCGGTAATGGATTTCTCACTTTGAAAAAACTGGTTCTTGAGAATGCCATCGATGGGCAGGCCTTCTACGCCAAAGATCGCCAGATCGGAATCCACAGACGCCTCATTATGTCCGGCCGTGGGGTTTTGTGGATTGGGCTGCTCCTTGCTTGGGGTCGGCTGAATGCGGAGCGGAACACCCCGCATGGTCACGAGAATGCGGATCTTGTTCTTTATCGGCAGAACGATGCCGGAGCTATCTTTTGCCAACTGCACCCAGCCGCGTTTGCGGAATTCCCCACGCAGGGGATTGCGGAGTGTCTGATCGTATTCATCCCGTGTGATGTCCTGCCGGGCAGGCATGGGCAAGCCGATGAGGTGCTCCTGCGGGATGTGGCGCGCATCGCGATAGATCTCCGCGAGCTTCAGGGATTCCGGATCTGCGCTATTATAAAGCACCGCCACATCTTCTGGGCCGGGCCTCGCCGGTAATGCGGGCACCAGAGCCATCCACACCACCGCTGATAGAACAAATTTCCTCATTTCCTGAAGCATGCCCGTATTCATGGATCATGCAAGATCGTCCCATGACAACTTCTGGCCATCCCACGCCACATGGATGCCGGGGGGCAGGGCAGCCTCCAGTGTGGAGTGTTCATTATCGTGTCCCAAGTGAGTGAGCCACGCCTCAGTAGCTCCGCTTTCACGCACCGCCTGGATCGCATCGTCCACGGAAAAATGCGTAGGGTGGGGCATCGGGCGCAAGGCATCCACGATGAGAACGTTTACCCCCTGGATCAAACGTTTCGTTTCTTCAGGTAGAGTTTTCACATCCGGGATGTAGGCCGTCCGTTTCGCGCCAGGGTATTCAAATAGAAATCCAATCGTTTCCACCGATCCATGCTCCACAGGGAGAGGCGTGATTTTCAACTCACCGATGATGAAAGGGCCATCGATGATGCGGGGGCCCGGCTTAATATAGCCTCTGTGAATATTGTCCGGGGAAAATGCCCAGCCGAACATCCGCTGGAGGGCAGCCATGCACTCGCCTGTGGCATGCATGGGCAGGGGGGCTTCCCTCCGCCAGCAGAACGCGCGCAGTTCATCGAAACCCACCACATGATCCATATGAGCGTGCGTATAAATCACAGCATCAATTTCTCGCAGTCCCTCCCGTAGGGCCTGAGCGCGTAGATCCGGCCCACTATCGACGAGAATGGTCTGGTCCCCAGCGCGGACGATGATAGAGGAGCGCATGCGGTTGTTACGCGGATCCGCAGAGGTGCAAACATCGCAACCACAGCCGATCACCGGCACCCCCACCGAAGTTCCCGTGCCAAGAAATGTAATGGAAAAACCCGCCACGGGGTGAGCCTACATACGTTGGCCCGCCGTGCAAGAAAGCACCAATCCACCTTTGAACTTACAGCCCGATACCGTCTCCAAATCCCCGGTAACGGAAAAATTTCCTGCATGGCAGGCAGTTGGCGATCGTCCAGTTTCCTTCTTCGTCTGGCTTCTGGCCGCTTTTTCTCATTCTTCTGCCACATTCCAGACATTTAGGCTGCAGGAAGAACAGGGTATAAACGAGCATCCATCCGAACAGGAGCCATCCCGCGATTAATGCGATGAGCAATGCCAGATGTATGCCGCTGTTGTCTTCAGCATTTGCAACCATCTGGGGCGCGTATGCTGTCAGCAAAGCAGGAAAAATACCTGTCATCAATACAACGCCAACGGCTTTAGCACGAAAACCTTTGATAACAGTGTAATTTCGATGAGGCATAATTTACGACTAACTTTCGTGCAGAAATGGTTAATTTCTGACGGTAAGGGTTTCGTCACTAAAGGCGGAAATGACTTATGTTGACTAAAGTTTTGCGAGCACTTTTGTCCAGCATCTATTAAGATCATCCAAATTGGGCCCCTACTTGAGTGCATTCCTGGCCTCCGGTCATCCAGACGCAACAGCAACACTCTCCGCTTACTTGAAGCAGCCGACGTGTTGGATGACTCAGGTGTTCACGAGGTCAAGAATCGACATCCATTCGCGCAGATGCACCATGCTGAAAATCCTTGATCACATGGGGGATGGGGCGTCTCATTACTCCAGCATTCATCCCGGTAAGGGTTTTTCTTTTTTCATTCATGAAAGCCATCCAATTTACACAGCCACAGCAGATTGATTTGATTGATCTTCCCACACCTCCAGCCCCTGGTCCGGGTGAGGCTTTGGTAAAAACCCACCGGATGGGCGTTTGCGGGACGGACCTGCATGCCTACATGGGTAAGCAGGCATTTTTTGATTATCCAAAAATCCCCGGCCACGAGCTGGGTCTGGAAGTGCTGGCAGTGGGTGAGGGAGTCACGAATGTGAAGGCGGGGGATCGTTGTTCTTTGGAGCCTTATGTCAATGACGAGACTACCCGCACCAGCCGTAAGGGTGCATCCAACTGTTGTCCTGGGGTGAAGGTCATTGGCGTTCACACGGACGGTGGCCTGCGTGAACAATGGATCGTCCCGGCCCGCAAGCTGCATCCGGGAAATGATCTTTCCTATGATCAACTGGCACTGGTGGAAACGCTGGCCATCGGCTTTCACGCCGTGCAGCGGGGGAATCCCCAGCCGGGAGAAACAGTTCTGGTCATCGGTGCCGGGCCCATCGGCCTTTCCTGCCTGGAATTCCTGAAGCTGATGGACTGCAAGGTCGTCGTCATGGACATGGTGCAGAGTCGCCTGGACTTCGTGAGGGAAAAACTAGGCATCGTTCATGGCATCCGCCCGGATGGAAATGGCTCCGAACTCAAGGAACTGGACGATTTAACCAATGGCGAATTTGCGGATGTGATCATTGATGCGACAGGCTCTGTGGCTTCCATGTCGAATTGCTTCCAATACGCCGCTCCTACTGGCCGCGTAGTATTTGTCGGGATCACCACCTCTGAACTGAAGTTTCCACATGCTCCGGTGTTTCATCGCCGCGAGCTGACCCTGCTGGCCTCCCGCAATGCACTGCCGGGAGATTTCGGAAAAATCATCAAGCTCATCGGTGAAGGAAAGATCGATACGGATGTATGGATCACCCATCGTCTGAAATTCGATGAAGTCCCTGCGGAATTTGCACGCTTCACCGATCCGAAGGTGGGCGCCATCAAGGTGATGATCGAACTTTAATAATATAACAAGATTACCAAAACCATGGAATATCGTCCACTTGGCAATACTGGCCTGAATGTTTCCGTCCTCGGCTACGGAGCCTCTCCGCTGGGTTCCGTTTTCCGCAAGGTCACCCTGGAAGACTGCATCGCCACGGTGCAGGCAGCTCTGGAAGGCGGCATCAATCTCATCGATGTTTCTCCGGCCTATGGCCAAACCTTGGCGGAGCTCCGCTTAGGCCGTGCACTGGAAGGCGTGCCACGCGATTCTTATATCCTTGCGACCAAAATCGGCAGCTACAGCGAGGCACGGGGTGACTATGATTTCTCCCGTGCCAGCACCGAGCGCAGCATCGAGCACAGTATGATGCGCCTGGGTGTGGATCACATCGATCTGATCCAGTGCCACGATATCGAATTTGCGGATCATGATCAGATCATCAATGAAACTTTGCCTACCCTACATCGTTTGAAAGAGCAGGGCATTGTCCGCCATGTGGGCATCACTGGCCTGCCATTGAATGTCTTCAAATCCATTCTGGATCGCGTGCCGGAAGGAATCGTGGAGACCGTGCTTTCCTTCTGTCACTACGAGCTGAATGACACCTCGCTGGGCGATATGGTGCCTTACTTGGAAAGCAAGAAAGTGGGTATCATCAATGCTTCCCCTACCGGAATGGGCCTGCTCACAGAGCGCGGCGCGCCGGAATGGCACCCAGCCAGTGAAATCATCAAGGAAGTGAGCCGCAAGGCGGTGGCACACTGCAAGGCCAAGGGAGAGGACATTGTCAAACTCGCTGTCCAGTTCTGCGTAGCTCATCCGGCCATGGCCAGCACCCTGGTGGGCAGCGCCAATCCGGACAACATCACGGCGAACATCGCCTATGCGAATGAGTCGATCAATGAGCAGTTGTTGGCTGAGGTGCTGGAAATCCTGCAGCCCATCCATAATTTCAATTTCACCCGCGGTCTGCCCCAGCACCGTGATCCGATTTTGGGAGCCTGAACCTGCCTGCCAAACCCATGAAAATTTTCGATCTTTCCCAGCCGCTGTTTGATCAGGCGCCGAATTGCCCAGTCCACCCACCCGTGAGCCTGCCTGTCGTGGCGGATCATCCGGCAGATGGCTGGCGCATGGAGGAATTCCACATGGCATCCCATACCGGGACACACCTGGATGCTCCTCTGCATAAGCTGGCAGGCGGTGCCTCCATCGATTCCTTTCCTCTCGAGTCATTCGTAGGAGAGCCGGTGGTCTTTGATTTCCATGGAGTGGCGGCAGATCACCCACTGCAGCCAGAGGATTTCCAGAACTCCCCGCATGACCTTAAGGGGAAAATCATCCTCCTGCGCACAGGCTGGGGAGATAAACGTGAAAAGTCCGATGAGTGGCTTTTCCATCCTCCCATTCTCACGCCTGCCGCAGCGCAATTCCTCGTGGATGCAGGGATCAAGGGCGTCGGAATCGACCACTTCTCCATTTCCGGTGGGAAGGATCCGGATAACAGTCGCACGCATGAAATCCTGCTTGGAGCCGGGGTCTGGATCGTGGAAGAACTGAAATTCCGATCCGGGTGGCAGGAGTTTGTAAACGGTGCCACATTCCAAGCGTTGCCTCTATTGCTGCCGGGCTTCTCCGGTTCACCTTGCCGCGCCATTCTTTTCAAAAACGCATGAAATTTTTCGTCCATATCCATCCGGATGACAACGTCGCCGTCGCACCCGTTGCCGTGGAAGCGGGAACTACGGAGCAGGGGATTGTATTTGAGGCAATCCCAGCCGGTCATAAGGCCGCGCTCAAACTGATTTCCGTGGGTGAACCCGTGATCAAATACGGATTCCCCATCGGCATTGCCACTGCAGAAATTGCGCCCGGGCAACACGTGCACTCGCACAACATGAAAACCGGGCTGAGTGATGACACGACACTGGCTTACCATCCGGTGGAACCGGTAACTGTGGCTGATGCAGGGGAAATCCCTACGTTCATGGGCTACCGCCGTCCCGACGGGAGGGCTGCGACGCGAAATGAAATCTGGATCATCAATACAGTGGCCTGCGTGAATGTTCCCAGCCAGCGGATCGCGGATCTGGCGGCCAAGGAACTGCTCACACCGGACAGCGGCATCGATGGTATCCACGCCTTCACTCATCCCTATGGTTGTTCCCAGTTGGGAGACGATCTGGGCCATACCCGGAAAATTCTATCAGCTCTGGTCCGGCATCCCAATGCGGCGGCTGTTCTCATTCTCGGTCTGGGATGTGAGAACAACACGATGAAATCCTTCCTCGCCGAGGTGGGTGAGTTGGACCCACGTCGTGTGCGTTTTTTCAATGCGCAGGATGTATCGGATGAGATCGAGCAAGGCTTGTCCACCATGAAGGAGCTCGTAGCCTACGCCAGCCAGTTCAAGCGTGAACCTATCCCGGTGTCCGAGCTGGTGCTGGGAATGAAGTGTGGCGGCAGCGATGGCTATAGTGGCATCACCGCGAATCCACTGGTGGGCCGTATTTCCGATAAGCTGACCCGCTGGGGTGGGACTGTTGTTCTAACGGAAGTGCCGGAAATGTTCGGCGCAGAAGCTCCGCTTTTCAATCGTTGCGATACGGAAGAAACGTTCGATGAGGCTTTGGGAATGGTGAATGACTTCAAGGAATACTTCCGGAAGCACAACGAGCCGATCTACGAAAACCCGTCTCCCGGCAACAAGGATGGCGGCATCACCACTCTGGAGGAAAAATCCCTTGGCTGCATCCAGAAGGGTGGCCGTGCACCGGTGAAGCACATTGCTGACTATGGGGAAAGTGCTCCTCAGAAGCTTGGCGGCCTCTGCCTGGTGCAGGCTCCAGGCAATGATGGTGTTTCCGCCACCGCTCTAACGGCTGCAGGCGCTCACGAAGTGCTCTTCACCACAGGACGCGGCACCCCACTGGGTGTGCCGGTGCCGACGCTCAAGATTGCGTCCAACACCTCTCTATCCGAGCGCAAGCCGGGCTGGATTGATTTCAATGCAGGCCAACTTCTTGAGCCAGGTGTGATACAGGAAAAAGTGACGGATGATCTCATGCAGCTCATCATCGATGTGGCCAGCGGTGTGAAAGAATCCCGTAACGAGCGCAACGGCTTCCGGGAAATCACGATCTGGAAACAAGGCGTGACGCTTTGAAAAAGTCTTCATTCAACTTTTAAAATTCGATGCTCCTCCAATTTGGTGCCGGAAATTTCCTCCGTGCTTTTGTCGATCTATTCGTATCGCAGGCAGGGTTTGATCGAATCGTCGTGGTACAATCCACGGGGATCGAAAGAGCGGAAGCGATCAACAAGGCTGGCGGCCGCTACCATGTGGCCGTGCAAGGCTTCATGAATGGCCAGGTGGTGGACGAAACGGAGGAAGTCACCTCCATTTCCCACGCCTTGCATGCCGGTACCCAATGGGAGGAGGTTTTGGAAGTTGGACGCTCCGAGGATCTGAAGTGGGTCATTTCCAATACCACGGAGGCAGGGTTCGCTCTGGACGAGGCGGATGCTAAAAATGCCGGAACGCCCGTTTCTTTTCCGGCCAAGTTGCTGGCAGTGTTACTGGCCCGCTATGAGGCCAAACGCCCAGGCGTGATGATTCTGCCATGTGAGTTGATCGAGGACAATGCACACCGTCTGCGCGAGTTGGTGTTGGAGCAGGCTGCCCGGTGGAACGTAGATGGAGAGGCCATCGAATGGCTGTGCACCTCCTGCCAGTGGATAAACAATCTGGTAGATCGCATCGTTCCCGGTCCCCCCAAAGAACATCCACTGCTGGGGAGCGATCCCTTGCTGCTTTCCGCAGAGCCGTTTGCTTTCTGGGCCATCGAGACAACGGGGGAATTCCCGCTCAATCATCCAGCCATCACCGTGGCGGATGACATCAGCCCCTATTATTTGAGAAAAGTCCGCATTCTAAACGGTCTGCATACCTCATTGGCCAGTTATGCTCTGCCTAGAGGCATTGAAACCGTTCGTGAAGCTGTGGAGCACCCGGAAGTAGGGCCATGGCTGGAGGCACTGCTTTTCGAGGAAATCGTCCCTGTGCTGGAAGGCCGGGTGGACGATCCCCTCGGTTTCGCCCACGCAACGCTGGATCGTTTCCGGAATCCCTTTCTGGAACACAAACTTTCCTCCATTGCCCTCAATCATGAGGCGAAGTTCAAAGTCCGCCTGCTGCCCACCTATCAGGATTACAAAGCGAAATTCGGCATAGAGCCCAAGATTCTGAAAGAGCTGGTGGAGGCCGCCGGATTGGCCTGATTGAGAACAAGGCGTTGAATCGCGCGGGAGCGATCAACGCTTTTGTTAGGCTGGTGCCGGATGCCTTTACCGCCGTTGATCCGGCAGTGAATCACCGCTGGCCCAGCTTCCTTCCACGAGGATCTGGCGAAAAATCGGTGGAATGCCGCGTGCTCCATCGTTGATCAGAGAATTGAGCATCAGAAAGGCTACCCGGCCAATTTCCTTTGGATGTTGGTCGATGCCGGCGCTGATGTTGGTATCGAGGATGGATGTCCCCGCAATTGCGACGTCTTGAGGAACCTTGATGCCCATGGCTTCCAATTTCACGGGAATCTGGGAAACATTGGTAAAGATCGCATCTACCTTGTTTTCTTCTAACCATTTCAGCAGCGCCTTGTTCTGTTGCTTTTCGGGATAATCGTTGATGGCCAGAATAGGCACCCGCTCCGTTTCATCGACCAGACGTTGTGCCGTGAGGTAACCTGCTTCAAAGAGCTGGCCACGCAGGCGTAGATCAGTTTCATCGGTGACGAAGCCGATTCGACGATAGCCCCGGTCACGCATTTCCTGAAAGGCCAGCATGGTGTTGGCCACTTGGTCTGCCGTGACCAAGTGAGTGCGGGGCGTCTGTAGAGAACGTCCGAAGCGAACCACCGAGTAATCTCCCCAAGGGAAGTTTCCCCAATCTGGCTGCACATCCTGCGGAGGGAGCAAAATCCCGCGAATGCCACGGGCCGTCAGAATTTGATGAAGTCTAACGGGTGTGTATTCCGCTCCCAAATGAAATTCTTCCAGCCGATAACCGTATTTTTCCGCAGCTTCATTTACCCCTAGCCAATAAAGATCGAATTCCTTGTAGCTGCGTAATTTTTTGGAATCTGACCAGGCATTGATCCACGCCAGCGCGGACGTGATCGGTTTTTCGGATTTGGTTTGTCTATAGTTCGCCAATGCAGACAGCATGGGGTCTGGTCGGTATCCCATTTCTTCTGCGGTTTGTTGGACCTGCAGCCGCATCGATTCCGAAATACGTGGATGATTGCGGAGAGCCAGGGAAATGGTCACATGACTCACTCCTAGCTTTTGAGCAATATCTCTCATACTAATGCGGGGTGGGCGTGAACCTGATGTCATATTACAGAGAAAGAGCCTGTCGTTGGACGTGATAAGATTCTAACTTTCAAGGAATAAAGTAAGTTCAATGATTAACGAAACTTGATATTGTTGCTCATCCAGCATTCAAGGATCTGAAAAAGAGTTTATTTGCTGAATAGGTGCCTGAGTTGGAAGACTCCCAGCCTGGGGAAGTAAATTGTTAGATTTAACGTCTCGATTACGGTAGCGATTCCCATCAACGGGCTCTTTAATTTTCCGTCCCTGTTTCGGCCTGTTTGGACGAAGAAGAATTTGTGATTGCGACGTGATCGAACTTCACTGTGGTTGAAACAGGAATGCGTGAGCAGACTGCGAGGCCTGTAAAGGTTTCCTGAGGGAAGAAAATGGTAGCCTTGCCCACTTGTCTCCATTGATGGCCATCCAGGGAATATTCCCCGATGAAAGTATTACCCTTACGGGAAAGCCTGAGCCATACATTCCCTGTAAGCCGACCATTCGTGACGGCGGGAGCTGGTAAATTTTCAGAAGCCAGATTGTCTGTTTCCAGCCCGGTTTCGGCACGGTTCACGAAATGGACGTTCCACGCGGGCGTTTCCAGATTTGCCTGTAGATCTGCATCTATGAGCATGGAAACATGTGCTGCATTATTATCATTACCGTTCCTCATCATCACACCGAAGCGCGATTTCTGCGAGCTGAGCTGCGGTACATAGCGTGCAACGATGGTGGCGTCACCTTTCACTAAAACGGATGTCATGTGAAATTGATCACTTTTACCTCCGATGTCTGCGCCTGAACCTTCGACAGTGAAGGTACTACCATCATAGTTGGTGCTTCCTGCCGGTAATGGCTTCCCGATGTCCTGATGGCTCCACGGCTTGGGCAAACCAGCACATATGGAGACTGGCACTGATGGCTTATTTTCTGAGGCAGATATCACATAGCTGTAAATTTCTCCTGCCAGCACATTCTTGTCTGTAAAATTGGTCGCAGATACATTTTCCGCGATGATCCGGTCGTTGCGCCTTACTGTATAGTGCTTCGCGCCAATAGGAGGAATCCACGAGAGACTGATTTGATCCATCATGGCTTGTGCAATGATGCCACTGGGGGCAGTCGCTGGCTCTGCGCTCTTTTTAGCCTTATCGGTGGTGAACAATAGCGTTCCATAGCCCACCTGATCTGCGCCGGGGCTGCCTGCTCCCTCAGGGCGGATTTTTTCCACAGCTTGCTTCACCCATGGTGTGGCAATTCCGGCCCGGGTCTTGTAATGATGATGGATTTGTTCAAAGATGGAGCGGAGCCTTCCCCGGCCTTCCGGTGAAATTCCGGTGTGATGATATTTACCCGTTCGGTCCAGCGTTTCCATGAACGGCACGGATTCTCCGAGATTGTATTTGGCAGTGTATTCAAACCCTTTCAGCAGCAGGTTTTCATCATAAGAATGAAGGTCGAGACCCTGGTGCCACGCGATCTCACAGAAATCTCCCAAGTGAGCCAGTCCCAGTTGCGTGTGCTGTTGATCGCGCCCGCTTTCCTGGCATTGTCCTGTCTCATTGATGATGTAATGCGAGAGTCTGCCATCGCCCGCACCATTCACATAGTAACACAGCGCGCGTTCGTAAATTGCGCGATCATTGCAGAAAACGCCGATAGCAAGCATGGTTTTCATGGCTGCGGTATCCCAATTCCCATTGGCGAAGGGTGCAAAATTTTCCACCACCGGGTAGATCACTTCCCGGAAGTGCTTTTCGGTAAGTGCGATCTCTGAGGGTGTCCAGTCACGATAGGTATAGCGCAGAATTTCTGCAGCATTGATCATCTTGAATGGCCCCAGGCCCGCCATCAGCACCGCATCGCGACCTGTGATGGACTTTAATGTGGCAGACCATGCATGAATGATTTCCTTGGCTTTGTTTGCATGAGCGATGTCACCGGTAATGATCCACATGACAGCGTTTTGATAAGCAGCGTTTGCATCACTATCATAGTCACCAGCACCGATGCTGGGATTGCGTCCCACCATCGCCATGGGACCACGCATTTTATAACCTGCCCGAGAGCAAGCATCCGCTTGGAAGGCATCATAGCCAGCGAATGTGGGTAATGTCTTAGCCGCCACAGCTGCTTTGATGCTGACAAGATCTGCCTGGCCATGGAGCAGTCCAGGGTGGACAAATGCAAAGCCAGCAAAAGCTGTGGGTGCCCATGCCAAGAAAAGAAGCAAAGTGAAACCTTTGAGGTAGTTCATACGAGATATGGATGCCTTGCGATTCAAATAGGATCGAGGCCATAGGAAGCCCGGTCATCGCTTCTTTACGTATGAATTTTCATATTCTTGCAAACCAGTGGTTTTCCATTGTTGCTATGCCATTCAAATGCGGCTGATGCCTGCCATCTGAATGGCTTCTTCAGTGGGAAATGCTTACCTTTGACGCAATGCCAAACTCAGGGCTTTTATTCAAAGCCTGATGCTCTTTCCTCCTACGCTACGCCAGCTCTTCTGGATTATTTGACTGATTGATCTGAAGCCGTCTTTTCAATGAGGAAAGTGCGTTCCATGCGTTCAGCTGTCTGGATTTTTGGAGCAGTGGAACGTCCTTGCTGCCAAGCCACGATGGTGACCTTCAATGGGAATTTGGCCCGTGGAGGGATGGCAGTGAATGTCAGCGTGTCACCTGCGATTTCAGCAGGTCCCTCGCGGACGTAATACGAAACAGGAAGCCCTGCGTCGGAGCTTGCTCTCAGCTTGAGTGAGGTTGCATCAGAAGCTTGATTGGCTATCTCCGGGAATGTGATTTTCTGCACCAGACCTTCCTGGTTCGGATTCGCCTGTACCTTGAACTGTTGAACGATGCTTTTGTATGTTTCGTCCCCAGCATGAGAGGCTAAAAGCCACATATCATTGTTGCGGCGGTTGGCAGTGTACTCAGCCCGGCCGAATTGAATGGCAAAGGTGTCTGGAGCGGTCTGAACAACTGGTCCAACGATTCGTGACAGCTCGATAGAGCCCGCCGTGGAATGGCCCAAAGGACTGCCTACAGGCAAGCCTGTCCACAGCGTTGCCTTGCTGTTGGATGGCGGTACTGTGTCTAGAAAGCTGGTTTTCAGTTGAAACGTTAATCCGTCCGCTTGTGGAATGAACTCAGGGATGACGGGTTCTCCGATTCCTTTTTCAACTGGCTGCTGTCCATCCGTCACGCTCAACAGTTGGGGCTTTTTTCCACGTTCCCGGGCATAGATTGCTTCCGTGGTCTCGGCCATCTCCTGATCAAAGCACCAAAAAGCATCTTTTAGGTTCCCGGTGTATTGGGCAGAGGGCGCTGCAGGGGCAGTGGGTGGTTGTTCCTTTCTCCAGCGATCCACCCGCCAGCCCTGGTTCGGGTCGATTGGCTTGAGTACGACAGGCGCATCCAATCCGGCATCGGCAGGAAGTCGGGCAGCGGCAGCTTTCTGAATGAACTTTGCTAGAAATTCCACCGTTCTGTCTGCATAATCGAAATGTCCCCTCCCGGCATCCGCTAGAAATGCGAGCGGCACTTTCGGGTGTTTTTGCATGAAGCTGAATGCCGGATCGAGCCGGACATCGCCTCATTCGTATTCACCCATCACCATCAGGCCGGGAATGCCGTCGATGTTGCGGTTTCCCCAGTCGAGCCTGGGCGCACCATTACCGGTGAGCGTGGTTTGAGGAGCATCGCCATGGAAAGAGAGAACCGCCAGCGTCCTACCGGGATTCCATGCGGCAAAGTTCCAGGGAAATGTCGCGCAGGCTGAATGGCCGAGCGGTACCACCGGGGCATGGCGTAGCTCCTGGTAGCCGGAATCCTCTGCGAGTAAGTCCATCACATGCTCAAAGTGCTCGCCTGCACCTTTGTGAAAATCAAATTTCAGGTCAAAGTAAGGAACGGCCCAGACTTCAGCGAAATCCAACTGAGTCAGCGTTTTTCGCATCGTTGAATGCTCCAGAATGCCTTGTTCCACCATGTTATGGTTGGCAAACACCACGCCCCTCACGCGTTTGCAGTCAGGAGGGATCCATAAATAAACGCGCGTCTCGCCATCTGCCACAGACCATTGCCATTCAGCAGCCTTGCATATGCTAACAGAAGCGATGAGTAGGAAAAGAATCAGACGATATTTGGACATGGGATTTTTTACATGGGAACATTTTTCATTCCCTCGCTAGCCTGTTTGGCAGGCATCTGCGGGAAAGGATTGGTATCCTCGCTTTTAAAATGGGGTTTTTGAGGCACTCTGCGAGGTGCTCATGGTCTGCCGTAGCAGAGAGAATCGATCGCAATCATCAACTGGCTTCAAGAAAGTTGAGAAAAATGGCGGAGAGGGTGGGATTCGAACCCACGTTAGGTTACCCTAAGCCGGTTTTCAAGACCGGAGCCATAAACCACTCGACCACCTCTCCGTTGAATTGGGTCGCGGCAGGGATATGGCGGTGGATTGGAATGTTTTCAAGAAAAACTCTTCAATTGATGGATTTGGTGCTGTTTGGCGATTGCCGGAAAGGCAGGAAAATGGGCTATTTCTGAATATCCGATGATGAAACGCCGCCTGATCTATCTTGTTGTGGTCTTGGTTATGATTTGTCTGCTGCCGTTGGTGGGAATCGGCTACTGGGGTTCCGGGAGGCTCTTGTTTCCGGAACGGCGGGTCTTGCAGGATTATCACCGGAAAATTCTGGAGGATCCGCAGCGGTTTGGAATTTCCGTCCAAGACTATGAGGGGCCCCAGAAGACGCCTTGTCTGATGGTGGAGCCTTCTACGGAGCCGAGGGAGGCGAAGAAGGGCAGGGTAGCCCGGGAGTTGCTGGCCGGGAAGGGGCAGGACTTGCGGCCGTGGGGAGAAGTGCGCGGGACACTGATCCTGCTGCATGGCCGCTCTGGCAGGAAGTAAGATCATTTGCCGATCGCAGAGAGGTTTTGCGCGGCAGGTTTCCGCTGCCTGATTCCGGATCTGCCGGGGCATGGGGACAATCCTGCGAAACTGGCCACGTTTGGAAAAAACGAATGTGAGCTGGTGGAGAAGCTGGCAGATGATCTGAGAGTGCGATTGGGGAAAGATCCGGGACCTCTGGGTTTGTTTGGAGTTTCCCAAGGCGGTGCCATCGCCCTTCAGACAGCGGCACGGCCGGGTGGGAAATGGTTTGCAGTGGTATCTGTCTCCGCTTTTAGTTCCCTTGATCAGCCAATAGCCAAATCCGTACAGCGTTTTTCAGAGCCGCTGGCGTCCATCTCAGCAGGCGTGTGCGGTCTTGGCGTACGTTGTCGGGGTGGATTTTTTCCCGGAGATATCAGCCCACTCCGTGCAGCGGCCCATTTGACGATTCCGGCTTATATCGTGCATGGCGGTATGGATGAATTCATCCCATGCAGCCAAGGAAAACAAATTTACGATGCGATCCCCGGAAATCGCAAGAGCTTCCAACTGATTCCTGATGGAACGCACAACAACGTTCTGGCGAAGGGTGGCAATGCAATGTATGCGGATCTTTGCTTGTTCTATCTGCAGGCACTAGAGGGTGATCTATCAAAAAACTCAGTCCTCAAACACGCTTCCGGCATCCATTAAAAAAAGGAGACACGTTTCCGTGCCTCCTTTCATCGTCACGCAGCCTGGGAACTCACTTCAGGGAGCAGTGGCGAAAGGTTGTGCGGTGCTGCGTTTGTTCACCTCGTTAGGCATCCACGTCCATGGATTCACGCCTTTCTGGGTGAAGACGGCGATGCCGATGACACCGACATTCCGCGTATTGCCGTGGCGCATGTTTGCGTAGGAATGGGAAACACTGGAAAACTTGAAAGCCGCCACCCTATCATAGCTGGTGCGGAAGCCTTTGATCTCAAGTGTTTCTCCTGCCTGAACGGTGTAGCCTCTCTTGGAAAAAGAAGCTGGCTGGCCATCCATGACATCCAGCCCATCCACACTGGCCACGATTTCCAGTGCGCTCTTGCAGCGGTTTTTCACCACGATGGAGTAGGTCTGATCCTTGCCACCCACGATGAAGCGTCGGTCTTTGCCTCCTCCGAGAATATAGCTTTTGTAACTGGTCAGGTAGCCCATGTTGCCTTTAATGCCCCATTCCACCATGTCTCCTGCGGCGGTTTGCAGACCCTCGATTCTATCTGAGTATCCGGTCATCGCCTCCACGCCTTTCTGGTCATTGTAGTAAAGGATGTCCGTGCCGACAGGCTTGGAGCTGGATCTAACGAAGGTGCTGCTGGTCAGTTTCGATTTCTTTTCCTCACCCCATCCGGTGGCCAGGCCCGGGCGCTCCTTTGCTTGGCGGGCGTAGGATTCGGCATCACTGCCACCGCCCACAGCACGCTGTGGACCTGTGTCCGTTGAGCCGGACATTATCGGAGCCGGGGAGCAGGAGGCAATGATGCCTGCGAGGGCGAGGCCACCCAACAGATAGAAAAACTTGCGTTTCATGGTGCTGGAAAAACAGCATTTAAAAATGGGGTCGTCAAATTTTAAATGCATGATTTCCAGCATTTAAGTTGCGGCTTTTGCAGCATTTGATATTCATCCCTGCATGAAGCGATTCGAAGAAGGCCAGATCTCCCGGCGGGAGCGGCAGGTGATGGACATTCTTTTCCGGCTGGGGAAGGGGACGGCGGAAGAGGTTCTGAATGAACTTCCGGATCCGCCCAGCTATTCCGCCGTGAGGGCGCTGCTGACCACTCTGGAGCAGAAAAAATTCGTGACGCACACCAAGGATTCCCGCCGTTATGTTTACCTGCCCGCAGTGCCGGAAAAGCGCGCGAAACAAACCGCGCTGCGCCAACTCCTCACCACGTTTTTCGATGGCAGCCCGCAAAAACTCGTGGCCTCACTCCTTGATCCAAAGGACCAGAAACTCAGTGTCGAGGAGATTGCCAGCATCCGTAAATTGATCGACGAAGCGGAGAAATAATGCTTCTACTTTCCTAACGAAAGACACGCCCATGCTTGCCATCCTGCTATTTTCCTTCATCGCTGCCGCGCTGGTTTACCTGGCTGGACGGAAGGATGCAGCGCGGGATCATCGTCTCAGCCTTTTGTTGCTGGCGATGATGTTGGTGGTGCCTTGCGTGAGCCTGTGGGTGCCGAAGATCGGCGTCCTGCCATCGGTCAATCCAGTGGTGGAGCAGGAGGGTTTTGCTTGGCAAGCGGTGTTGCTGTCCATCTGGGCAGCCGGTGCTTTGTTAGGATTATCTAGGTTATTGCTGGCCTGCCGTGGCTTGGCTGAATGGCGGGGAAATTCCTTGCTGATAGAGTATCATCAAGGAGTAGAGATCCGCATCCTACCAGACGTATCCGGTCCGGTGGCGGCTGGTATTTTTCGCCGCATGATATTCGTGCCTGCAGGCTGGCAGGATCTGGCGGAGGAAACCCGCCGGATCATCCTGGCTCATGAAATGGCGCATCATCACCGGCGCGATCCGCTGTGGCGTATGGTGGCGGAGATCGTGTGCGCGGTTTATTGGTTTCATCCGCTGGCGCGGTGGATGGCGCGCCGTTATCTGGAGCAGTGTGAGTATGCCTGCGATGCAGCGGTTTTGAAACAGGGTGTCACACCCCGCCGCTATGCCGTTGTGCTGTGTGATTTTGTGGAAGATCGCCAGCTCTCCGGTCCGGCTTTGGCCATGGCGGAACATTCCACTCTGGAAAATCGTGTGCGCCGGATGATGGTGCCGCACCAAAAGGGCAGCGTGCTGATGCTGGGCCTGCTGGTCGCTGGTGGCATGACGGCTGCGGCGATGCTTTCCTTGTTGGGCCCGCGCAGTTCAGGGCAGGCTGCTGTGCCTCAAGCAGAGGTATCATTGCGCCTCACGGCCAATCCATTCCCCGGAAACTAAAGCGGCTCATATCGGGCATGCCGGAGTTTCTCTGTCGGCGTCTCGCTTGAGGATTGCGAGGTACAGGATCTGCATCATGTTCAGGCAGATGGTTTTACCGAAGGACAGACTGGGCCGTGGCTTGCGCGATTTGCGGATTTCCGTGACGGATCGCTGCAATTTCCGGTGCCGCTACTGCATGCCAGTGGAAACCTTTGGCCCCGGTTATGCATTCATGCCCCGTGAGGAGCTGCTCACTTTTGAGGAAATCCTGCGCCTGGTGCGGGAACTGGTGCCGCTGGGTGTGGAAAAAATCCGCCTCACAGGAGGTGAGCCGCTGATGCGGCGGGGGCTGCCGGATCTGATTGCCCTGATCTCTGCAGTGGATGGCATTCGCGATATCGCCATCACGACGAATGGGGTGCTACTGGCGCATCAGGCGGAGGCGCTCGCTCTGGCGGGGCTGAGCCGCGTGACGGTGAGTCTGGATGCACTTGATCCGGAAGTTTTCGGAAAAATGAACGGTGTCGGCGCCAAGGTGGAGCGGGTCATTGCCGGCATTCAGGCCGCCCAAAACTTCGGCCTGCCGGTAAAGGTGAATGCCGTGATCCAGCGAGGTGTGAATGAAGATCAGATTCTACCGCTGGCGCGCTGGGCCAAGTCCATCGGAGTGGACATGCGCTATATCGAGTTCATGGACGTGGGTGAAACGAATGGCTGGAAAATGGACAGCGTGGTATCCGGGGCGGAAATACTCGATATTCTCGCTACGGAATTTCCCTTGGTCCCCCGCGATCCTGCTTACCGTGGTGAAGTGGCGGCGAATTGGGCTCATGCAAAATCGGCAGGCGGGATCGGGCTTATCCGTTCAGTGACGAAGCCCTTTTGCCAGGATTGCCAGCGGTTGCGACTTTCGGCCGATGGGAAAATCTACACCTGCCTGTTTGCGGAAGCCGGTCATGATCTGCGTGGGCTGCTACGCAGCGGCATGCCGGACGAGGCCATTGCCCGCGTGGTGAAGTCCATCTGGCAAGTGCGCGCAGACCGCTACTCGGAAGAGCGGGGGAAGGTTCATCGTCCGAAGGCGGAGATGAGTTACCTGGGTGGGTGAGGAATGCCTTCTCTAGCTGCAGGAATCGCTTCCACTTATGGGCACAAAAAAAGCGATGATTTGGAATCCTCGCTGAAAGCATCGGGATAAAAAAGAAGCGGCCCGATTGATGTTCCCCGGGAAAAACCCAAAAACCCAAAGGGATGCTCAATCGGGCCGCCTGCTATTTGTCGCGACACGCGAGTGAAGTCCCAAATTCGGCCTCAGTCAATCTCTTTTTTAATTTTCCCTATTTTTTAGCAGAAGAATCACTCACTTGCACCATGCGTGGGATTCAATGTTTTTTGATCTATTTTTATCCTAGTTCATCCCGGAAAATCATTTTAATTTGGCTTCGCAAACGACCCGGCGTACATCCCGCCCGTCCCTCGATTTCCCAACACCAGCAACACATGAATCTCACTCTTAAAGTTTGGCGGCAGTCAGACCCTAAGTCCAAAGGTAA
>Ga0070658_10001583_pt1 | contig 19258 bp, 14 predicted proteins | sample KBSC13metaG_FD_64664 | JGI IMG/M metagenome (GOLD analysis project Ga0070658, IMG submission 64664) | Corn rhizosphere microbial communities from Kellogg Biological Station, Michigan, USA - KBS C1-3 metaG | ecosystem: Host-associated > Plants > Roots > Rhizosphere > Soil ...
AGATGCTCCTCGAACCCGCCCCCCTCGCCGACCTGATTCCCCTGACCGCCATCGGTACGGTAGATCGAACGGCCGAACCGGTGAAGTAGAACGAAATCAGGGGTTTCTGCAGTTGCCGGAAAGTATCACGCCTGTCTGGTCCTTCTTAAAGAAACGACTAGACAGGCTTGTACATTTTGTGCCCGGAATGCTTGCAATGCCTGCCGGGGTAGCGTATAATACAGCAAGTTCCCGCATTTCGCCGTCCGGTCGGGCGGACTACTCGACATGGAAGGCTAAACTCCTCCTGATGCCTATTCCCACCAAAGCCAAAAAAACGACCGCGCGCAGCTCCAAGAAGCGCGTCTCCAAGCGCCTCGAAACGGCCTCGTTGGAAGATTTTTTCGGGCCGGAGGGGCCGCTCGCAGAGGTGCTGCCGGGGTATGAGAAGCGTGAGGAACAGGTGCAGGTCGCGCTGGCGATCGAGGCGGCGATGCAGGCGGGGAAGCCCTGTCTGGCGGAGGCCGGAACCGGGGTGGGGAAGACGCTGGCCTACCTGATTCCGGCGGTGCGGGCGGCGATGGCAGGCAAGCGCACCATCATCAGCACCCATACCATCAGCCTGCAAAGCCAGTTGATGGAGAAAGACATTCCCCTCGTTCTCAGCCTGTTTCCGGAGGCGGAAGCGCGTGTCAACGTCGCACTCTTGAAAGGCCGCAGCAATTTTCTATGCCAGCAGAGCCTCGACAATGCGCGCGGCGACCTGTTTCTCATGGCCGATCCCTATTTCCGCAGGCTGCAAAAGTGGGCGCGGGAGCCGCAGTGCACCGGGGATGTGGCGGATCTGCCCTTCACCTTCTCCAGTTGGAGCGAAGTCACCTCTACGCCCGAAACGTGCCGGGGACAGGAGTGCGTCCACTACAACAACTGCCACTACTATCGGCGGCGTTGGGAGGCGGCGGAGAGCAACATCATCGTGGTGAACCACGCGCTTTTCTTCTCGGACCTCGCGCTGCGCCTCTCTGACCCTCAGTCCGGAATCCTGCCGGCCTACAATCATGTCGTCTTCGACGAAGCCCACCACCTCGAAGACGTCGCCACCAAGACCTTCGGCATCGAGTTCGGCTCCCGGCGTCTCGTCAATCTGATGGAGCGAGTCAAGAATGTGCGCGGCTTCGATGTGGACAAGGCCCGTCTGCAGACCGTCGAGGAGATGGGCAATACGCTGTTCGCACCTTTCTTCCAGGCCGGCAAATCCGAGTTTTTCTTTGAGGATGCGCTGCCGGAAGAGGGGCGAACCGCAGCGGAAGACTGGACGGGAAAGACCTGCAATGCGCTCTCGACGCTCCAGAACGACATCCTCAACAGCGCTAAAGACGACGAGAATCTGCGGGATCAACTGGAGGGGATGGCACGTCTCTGCGGGCGGGCGCGGGAAGAGCTGCACCGGCTCTTCTTTGAGAAGGATGAAAACGCCATTCGCTGGGGACAGGTCAGCGTTACCGGGGGCCGCAGCAAGCCGGAACCGCGCGCGACGCTCTATCTGACCCCGGTCTCCGTGGCGAAAGTGCTGCAAAATGCGCTCTGGAACCAGATGGCGGCGTCGAAAGGGAGCGTTGTGCTCGTCTCCGCCACTCTTGCCACTTCCGGAACCTTCGACTACCAGCGGTCACGCCTTGGGATCCCGGAGGACGCCATCGAGTGTATCGTCGGCAGCCCGTTTCTGTTCAAGTCGCAGGCGCTGCTCTACGTGCCTGCGCATCTGCCCGCTCCGGCTCCGCTCAGTGTGCCTGCGTACCTGAAGCAGGTCGTCACGGAGATCGAGCGCCTGCTGAAACTGACCGATGGGCGAGCCTTCCTGCTCTTTACCTCGCGCGCCATGCTGAACGCCGTCTACGAGCAGCTCGAAGGCAAACTGCCCTTTCCGCTCTTCAAGCAGGGCGATCTGCCGCCCGGCAAACTGATCGAAGCCTTCAAGGAGAGCGGCAACGGCTGCCTTTTCGGAGTCCAGACTTTCTGGGAAGGGGTCGATGTGCAGGGAGAGGCGCTCTCCTGCGTCATCATCGACCGTCTGCCCTTCGCGGTTCCGGACTCGCCTATCACGAAAGCGCGGATCAAAGCGATCGAGGAGGGGGGCGGCAACTCGTTCCGCGACTACTCGATTCCCCAGGCGCAGATACGCCTCAAACAGGGCTTTGGACGACTGATCCGCACGCACGCAGATCGCGGCATCGTCTGTATTCTGGACACCCGTCTGCTGCACAAAGACTACGGAGCCGACTTCGTCCGCTCGCTTCCTCCCGCCGCCCGCGCCAGCAAATGGCCCCGTGTACAGCGCTTCTGGAAGGGCGAAGAAGCGCCTCTGGCGGAGACCTCCCCCAACCCCCTCCTTCGCAAGGAGGGGGCTTGATGCGCAATCACATTAGCTGCCGTCCATATCTAACAGCCCTTTGCGAATCGCGTATTTGATCAGGCCGGTTTGATTCGTAAGTTGGAGTTTTTCCATGATGCGCGCGCGGTGGACTTCGGCTGTGCGCGGGCTGATGGACAGCCGATCCGCAATGGCCGTGTTGGTGTGGCCCTCGGCTGCCAGTTGGAGCACCTCGCGTTCGCGCCCCGTCAGGGAGTCGTAGGGATCGATGGCGACGTTCTGCGCTTTCTGCATAAACGCCTCCATGGCCATCTCCGAGAGCGGCGCGCAGAGATAGCGTCTGCCTTCCATGGTGGTGCGGATGGCGGTGACCAGAGTATCGGTACTCGAGTCTTTCAGCACATAGCCTGCGGCTCCGTTGCGCAACGCTTCCAGGACGTAGGCTTCGTTGGCATGCATGGAGAGGACGATGATGCGGACACTGGGCGAGCGCTGACTGACCTGACGGGTCACTTCCAGCCCATTAAGGCCGGGCATCATCAGATCGAGCACCAGGACATCCGGAGCCAATCGGGTCACGGTGTCCGCCACACTCAGCCCTTCGGACACCTCGCCCACGACTGTCATATCCGATTCGGCTTCCAACAAAGCCCGCAAACCCTGTCGAACGATCTGATGATCGTCTGCCAGGATCACCTTGACACTTGGCACAGTTGACCTCCTTTCAATACATCCCATAGACATCGAAACCAAGCCGTTATTTTCAAAGTGGAAGCTCCGCCATCAAGCGGGTTCCGGCTCCGGGAGAGGACTGTATGCCAAATGTCCCTCCCAGAAGCAGCGCGCGCTCGCGCATACCGGCCAGACCGTTGCTGCGTCCGGCGGCCAGAATGACCTCCGGCTCGAAGCCGTTGCCCTGATCCACGATGCTCAAGTGCAGCTTATCCCGCACCACGCGCACACGCACACGCGCGGACTTGATATCGGCATACCGGGCCACATTTGTCAGCGCCTCCTGAACGATGCGGTAGGCGGCTGTTTCGGAGGCGCGATTGAAGCGTCGATCGCGCAGTCCCTCTTCCTCGAACTCCACGCAGACTCCGGTCTGGGTGGTGTATCGATCCAGATGCCATTGCAGCGCCGGTAAAAGCCCGAGGTCATCGAGCATTCCCGGCCGCAGATCGAGCGACATGGCGCGCACCTGGCCCATTAACTCCGTCGTCAGCTCCATCGCCAGTTTCAGGTTGCGCTCTTTGCCCTCTTCCCCCAGGCGTGGAATCGCGCCGAGAGTGAGTTTCAGGCCGGTCAGGTTCTGTCCGATCTCATCGTGGAGTTCGCGCGCGATATGGGTGCGTTCCGCCTCCTGCACCTCGACGAGGCGGCGGGAGAGCGCCTGCAGCTCCTGGTTGCGTTTTGCCATCGCCTCGCGTACGGCCGCGTCCCGCAGATTCCGGAGGCTCTCCTCTTCGCTGCGTTTACGTTCGGTGATGTCGCGCCCGATCGTGGAGAAATACTGAGGTTCTCCCTCCGTATTGCGGTGGACCTGGATCATCTGCAGCATCGGTATCTTGCGTCCATCCGCCGCCTGAATGATCGTCTCTCCCATCCAGATACCGTCGCGCTGGGCCGTCGGCATTCCGACGTTGAGGATCAGGCTCGCGGCCGAAGGCGTAAACCTCTCCTGAATATCGTGTTCCTTGATCTCCTCATTGGCCAGATCGAGAATGTCGCGGCCGGTGCGGTTCAGATAGAGCAGACTCCCTTTCAGATCGGTGACGGCGACATAGTCGGGCGTGGCTTCGAGGATCTCCAGGAGGCGCGTGCGCTCCTGCTGTGCTTCGATGCGCTCGGTAATATCCTGCGACGTGCCCCACATGGCAGTGACGCGACCGTCGTCGTCGATCCGGCACTCCCCATGGGATCGAACAGTGCGCGTTACGCCATTCGGCAGCAGTGCGGTGAAGTCGAACTCGTATGATTGACCGGTTCGCACCGCATTGAAGACGATCTGTTTCCAGCGCTCGCGATCGTCGGGATGGATCCCTTCAATATGTTGTTCCAGGGTGGGTGTCGGTTGATCCGGCGTCAATCCGTAGATCCGGAAGGTCTCATCGGACCATCGGATCGAACCGCTCTCCGGATTGTACTCCCAGGTGCCGATTCTGGCCATTTTCTGTGCCGCATTCAGGCGGCTTTCGCTGAGCTGCACCGCTTCCAGCGCCTGCTTCTGCTCTTGAACATCGACACAGGAGCCGATGTAACCCAGAAAAGCGCCGTCCTGAGCGAAGCGAGGCGAGCCGGTCTCCAAAATCCATCCGAAGGTTCCGTCCGCGCGGCACAGCCGATACTCCATACGGTATTCCGAGCGTGTCTCCCAGGCATTGGTGACGATCTGTTGGCAGGGACGCAGGTCCTCCGTATGCAGGCCCTCTGCCCATCCATAGCCCAGCTCCTGCTCCAGGGAGCGCCCGGTATACCGCAGCCATTGCCGGTTGAAATAGATCGTCTTACCGGTGGCGTCCGCCATCCAGATCAGAACGGGTGCGCTATCCGCCAGGGCACGGAAACGCTCTTCGCTTTCGCGCAGCTCTTCTTCCGTATGGACACGGTCGGTGATATCCTGTAAGATCCCCAGGCTGCCGCACATGCGTCCCGCTTCATCGCGCTTGGGAATGGAGGCGTCGCTCACCCAGCGGAGTTCGCCTTGCGGAGTGCGGTACTGATAGTCCGCAGTCCAGTAGTCCAATTCTCCCGCGCGAAAACGCTGCCGTAGTTCGGCATAGTCCAGGCCTTCCAGATTGCCGCGCAGACGGGACTGTGTGCCGATCTGGGACCAGAGCGTCGGAGTAATTTCCGCGACCGAATATCCCATAATCCGTTCGATCTGAGGGTCGAGATAGGTGTACTCGCTGTTATCGGCATTGACTTCGTAGACCGCGCCCTCGACACCTGCGATCGCTTTGCGATAGCGCTCTTCGCTCTCCTGGAGCGCCTTCTCCGTGTCTTTGCGTTCGGAGATATCGCGTGCGATCAGGGAGATATACTGCTCTCCTGTCGGAGAGCGGTGCCCGATGAGCATCTGAGAGAGGGGAATATAGCGTCCATCCGGATGATTTAAGGCCGTTTCGCCGCTCCACATTCCTGTTCTCAACGCGGTAGGAATACCCTCTTCCAATAGTAGCCGAATCGCCCATTCCGGATGATAGTCGGTAATATGGCGTTTGTGATCGTTCGGAGTATCCGCGTACAGCGAGCGGACAACCATGTTGGCATAGGTGATATTGCCTTCGATATCGGCGGTGCAGACATAGTCCGACGTCTCTTCCAGGATCGCGACCAGGAGGTCCTGTGCGTTTTCCGCCTCCTCCTGCATCTTCTGTAAGAGCAGGTTTTCGTGATGCACGCGTTCAAGTTCGGCGGTGCGCTGTTCCGCCTCCTTTGTGCGCGCCCTCAGCTCGATCTCCGTCATGACGACCGCGGCTAGATCCGTCAGCGTCTGGATTTCGGCAGGAGTCCAGTTCCTGGCTTCCGCGTCGATGACACAGAGCGACCCGAGGATATGTCCGGCAGAGGTCCTGAGCGGGATCCCGCAATAGGCGACAGCGCCGAGGTCGCGTATCGCGAGATTGCTGCTGACCAGAGGATGGTGGTGGGCGTCCACGACAATCAGCGGTTCGGCTTCTCGAACGACATGTTTACAAAAGGAGTGGGAGAGCGGCGTTTCACGGAGGGCATCCCAGGGAGCGGGCAGGCCGACGGCGCTCTTGAAGAACTGACGGCTGGCGGTTACCAGCGAGACAAGCGCAACCGGGGCATTCAACATACGACTGGCGAGGCGTGTCAGTCGGTCGAAAGCCTCTTCAGCACAACTGTCGAGCAGGCCGGTCTCGTCCAGAGCCGCCAATCGTCTCACATCGTCCAGGGGATCCAGCTTTTCAGAGAGGGGACCAGACTTTTCCATAAATCATATCATACCATTTTAGCGCCCATAATTACACGTAACCGAACCGTGATTTATACGGATAGTTCGTTTGACCCCTTCCACGAAAAAAGTTGCAGAAGGGCGGATGGAAAATGAACTCCTGACCGCACAATGCGTCTGTGCCATTAGAATTCACTTTTGTCGCTGTGGGATAGAATTTCCTCCTTCCGGTCAAAAAGGACGATACGTACATGAACTGGAAATATCTGACTGTCGGTCTGCTCGCGTTGGTCGCCGTTGCGTCCATGAACGCCGCCGGAGCGCAGTCGAGCGCAACGCTTAAACCGACTGAGATCGATCGTATGGTGCGACTGGAGTGGCAGAAAGAGGGGGTCGTTCCGGCCGCTCCTGCGGACGACGCGCGCTATCTGCGCCGCATCTACCTCGACATCACCGGCACGATCCCGCCGCCGGAAGTCGTCAGCGAATTTCTGTCCGACAAATCGCCGGATCGGCGTGCCAAAGCGGTGGAGCGCCTGCTCGATAGCCCCGGCTATGTCGCCAACTGGACCAACTACTGGGATCGCACCCTGATGTTCGGCCGGGTGGAGAACGCGCGAATGGTGGACAAAGGCGCCTTTCGGCTCTGGCTAAACCAGCAGTTCGACAAAAACACTCCCTGGAATAAGTTCGTCTACGAACTCATCTCTGCGACCGGACAGAACAGTGCCGGCGGCGCCGTCCGCAATACGCGGCTCGGCCTCACGCCCGCCGCCACGACCGATGCCGCCGGGAACCAGATCAACGGCGCGACCAACTGGGTGCTGCGCTACAACGGCAAGCCGGAAGACCTCTCCGGCAACGCTTCGAAGATCTTCCTCGGCGTACAGATCCAGTGCGCGCAGTGCCACGATCACAAGACCGAGAAGTGGAAGCAGACCGATTTTCGCTCCTTCACCGCCTGCTTCGTCAACACGCGTCCGAAGCCTGTCAATCCGGAAGGTTACCGCGATAAGATGGCCAAAGACTATCGTATGGAACTGACGGATGTCAATCGGCCCTTTGTGCCGCGGGGCAAGAATGCGAGCAAAGACACTGCGGTCTATGCGGCTTCCAAACCGGCGGCGCTGGACGGCGTGGACTTTTCGGGATCTTCCAACCGTCGGCAGGCGCTTGCCGCCTGGATGACCGCAAAAGAGAATCCCTGGTTCGCCGAGGCGATCGTCAACCGGATGTGGTCGCACTTCCTGGGCCGCGGTTTTGTGGAGCCGATCGACGACTTCCGCCCTTCGAACCCTGCCGTGATGCCGGATCTGATGGAGCGCCTCTCCGACGATTTCGTGGCGAGCAACTACGATCTGAAGCATCTCATCCGCACCATCTGCGCCACGCAGGTCTACCAACTCTCTTCCGGGCCTGCCGCCAGGACCGATCCGGACAACACGCTCTGGGCGCGCTACCGACTGAAGCCGATGGGGCCGGCTCAACTGGTGGACTCCCTGGTGCAGGCGACCAATACCAAACCTGTGCTGGAGCAGATGGGCAATGGCAATCTCGATCAGATCAAAGCCAACGTCGAGCGGCAGTTCTCGTTCCTCTTCGATGTCGATGAAGAGTTCGAGCAGAAAGATTTCGAGGGAACGATTCCCCAGGCGCTGCTGATGCTGAACGGCGGCATCGTCAACACCTCGGTGACGCCTATCCCTGGCACCGCGCTCGCCGACACGCTTACGATGCCCGGCACTGATGCGCAGAAGATCGAAGCACTCTATCTGCGGACTCTCTCCCGCAAGCCGACCGCGACGGAGTTGACGCAATGGACGAAGTTTGTAGACGCGCCTCGTGAGATGGTCGGCGGCAGCGCACAGCCCCAGGCGGGTGGCGGGCTTCGGCAGCAGAGGATGCGCCAGAACGCCCAGGCCGCCAAAGGACAGGGGAAACGTGGTCCCCAGGCCAATACCGGGTTCAACCCGCTGGCCCGCGCTGCCAACAAGATCGACCCCGCGTTCAAGACCGGAAAAGGTCAGGCGTACGAAGATCTGTTCTGGGCCTTGCTGAACTCCAGCGAGTTCCTGTTCAATCACTAAAAGAACGTAGCACGCGTCATCAATCTAACACATGGGCCGGCATTTAACGGAGCATAGACGATCATGAAACCCAACGCTGTCAGTGAAGAAGAGAGAGAGTATCTGGAGGACCTGGAGGAGGAGCAGATTCGCGAAGAGAACGGCGGTTCCTGTCCCGGACCGGTCGATTCGTTCGCGACTCCGACGCTCGATCGGCGCGGCTTTATCAAAGTAGGGCTTGGTGGGATGCTGAGCCTGATGATGGCGCAGTGGCTCGATCCCCGCGTCGCGCAGGGCGCGCAGCAGACCGGCGCGCCGAAGAAGGCCAAAGCCTGTATCCTGCTCTGGATGAACGGCGGACCCAGCCACCTCGACACCTGGGACCCGAAACCGGGCGCTGCGAACGGGGGGCCGTTCAAATCCATCAAGACTCGTGCAAACGGTGTCGAGATCTGTGAGCACATGCCGCAGGTCGCGGATGTGGCGAACCATCTGGCGATCGTGCGCGGCATGACCAGTAAAGAGGGAAACCATCAGCGCGCGCAGTACCTGATGCACACCGGCTACTCCCCGAACCCGACGATCACGCATCCCTCGCTCGGCGGCTGGGTGAGTGAAGAACTGGGCGACCCGAATTTCGATCTGCCCTCCTTCGTCAGCATCAGCGGCCCAAGTATGAGTGCGGGGTTCCTGGGCGTGCAGTACGGCCCACTGGTGATCCAGCAGCCCGGCCAACCGCCCGCCAATGTGGCCTATGCGCCCGGCGTGAATATGAGCCGGTTCGATATGCGGCAGAATGCGCTGAATATGCTGGAGAACCAGTTTGCGGCCGAGACCGGCGACACCAAGGTGAAGGGCCGCGATGCGGTCTACGGCAAGGCCGTCCGTATGATGCGCTCCCCGCATCTGAAAGCGTTCGACATCGCCGATGAGCCGGCAGCGGTAAAGACCGCCTATGGCGACACCAACTTCGGCCGCGGCTGCCTGATGGCCCGCCGCCTGGTGGAGTCGGGCGTGAAGTTCGTCGAGGTCGTTCTGGACGGCTGGGACACGCACAACGACAACTTCAACCGCGTCACCAAACAGATGAACACCTACGATCCCGCGATGGCGACGCTCATCAAGGATCTGGAAGCGCGCAATCTACTGGACAGCACGCTCATCATCTGGATGGGCGAGTTCGGACGCACCCCTAAGATCAATGCGAATGAGGGCCGCGACCACTTCCCCGGCGCGTGGAGCGCCGTACTGGCAGGCGGCGGCGTCCGCGGCGGTCAGGCCTACGGCCAGACCGATGCCGACGGCACCAAAGTCGTCGATAAGCAGGTCATCGTTCCCGACCTGTTCGCCACCATCTCCACCGTCCTGGGCATGAACCCCTCTAAGAGTTTCATGACCCCCGTCGGCCGCCCCATCGCCATCACCGAAAAAGGCGCCCCCGTCAAAGACCTCCTCGCCTAATCTTTTATCCGACCTTCTGCCCTTCCGGCCGTAATGGAAGGGCAGGGAATGACGTCTCATCGTACCTGCTGACCTTCCCTAATACTCCATAAGCGAAATCATGCACCTGATTGTACATTTATTAACCTGCAATCGAGCATTTCATATTCCTTTTGAGTTATACTTCATCAGGGCGCTGCGGGCCCTAAATAATCAGGCCGAAAGAAGGAAAGTATATCTTGTATTCTGTGACTACTCGGAACTGTTTTACTCTTTCCATCGGAATTGCACTCTGGGGATTCCTGCCGACCTCATACGTACAAAGCCAGACATTGTATGTAGGGGATATAGGCAGTGGCCAGATAAAGGAGTTCTCAAGTAACGGAACTCCAATCAAGACATTCGCTGGGCTTTCTGGCGTAGAGGGACTGGTGTTCGATGGAAGCGGCAACTTGTATGCCGCGTCTGGCAATATGATTACAAAGTTCACGAGTGGCGGGACTAGTTCAGTCTTTGCCAGCACGAATCTGCTTGGACCCATGGGACTCGCATTTGACAGCAACGGCGATCTGTATGTGTCTAACTTTTCCTTCGGCAATATCGAAAGGTATTCGTCCAACGGAACGGACCTGGGGACCTTCGCTAGTGGGCTCGTCAATCCTGACGGACTGAGGTTTGACAGCAATGGCAACTTGTACGTGGTCAATAGTGCAAACAATGGGACTATTACGAAAATAACCCCGGTCGGTATTGCGTCTATATTCGCCAGCACTGGATTGAGCAATCCGACAGATCTCGCTTTCAATTCTAATGGCGACCTCTTCGTTTCGAATACCAGCAATGTCGGCAACATAGGTTATATCGAGGAGTACTCGCCAGATGGAACAGACCGTGGCACTTTCGCCAACACTGGAATTGCGAGTTATCCCAGAGGGTTGGCATTTGACAGCAATGATAACCTCTATGAGGCCAACGACAGCGGAACGATAAACCGATATTCCTCGCAGGGAGTCGGCTCAGTGTTCGTCGCTGCTGGACTGACCCAGCCAAGATTCCTCGCCTTTACTCCAAGTGACCCGGAAAACAACAATACTCCTGAACCCGGCAATATTCTGTTTCTATTTGCTGGCAGTTTCGCTGTAGCAATTACCTTGAAACGACGTTGTTCTCCTCGTAAGAGACGAAATGCCCCTATAGATAAACGGTGTTAAAACGTACCAAGTGACCTACAGGAGCGGGACGGTGCGCAGGAGGACGAGCATCATGATGAAGTGGCAGATGCTGCCGCCCATGACGAAGAGGTGCCAGATCTCGTGGCCTTCGACTTTACCGGGCCAGAGGCGAGGGCGTTCGGTGGCGTAGAAGACGATGCCGCCGGTGTAGACCAGCCCGCCTGCGATCATCCAGTTGACGGCGAGGGGGAATTTGGCGTGGAGAAAGGGCAGGATCAGCACGGCCAGCCAGCCCATCACCGCGTACAGCACCAGGCGGATCCAGTGGGGCTTCGCTTTCCAGAACAGGGTGAGTGAAATGCCGGCCACTGCGATCCCATAGACCGCGAGCAGCATATTGCGCCGCATCGGATCGGGCAGGCAGAGCAGGCAGACCGGGGTATAGGTGCCGGCGATGAGCAGATAGATGGCGATATAGTCGCAGCGCTGCCAGATCGCCTCCTGCGCCTTATCGATAGGCAGCGAGTGATAGAGCGTGCTGATGGTATAGAGGACGATCAGGCTGGCCCCATAGATCGAGAAGGCGAGGGTAGGCAATACGCGCCCGTGCGCCAGAATCAACAGCATGATCAGCCCTGCGATCGACAGCACAGCGCCCAGCAGATGCGAGATTCCATTGAATGGCTCTCGTATCAGTTTACGTTTTGGTTCCATTTAATTTCCGATCGGGGTCGATATAGTGAAGGGGCATGCCGCCCGAGAGGATGCATGAAAAGAGTTGGGAACATTTCTGGCGATTGAGTCGTTTAATAACCAGCGCATGTCCTCCTTTTCATTGAAAGTCCATCTGACTTCGATGGAGCCTGTGTCGATCCCACGAGGGGTCGATACAGGTTCTTTTTTTGTGCCTTTTGAACGTTTGATCGCTTTAGAGGGCCGCGATAAAGGCTTCAAACAGTTGGCGCGAAGGCAGGTCGTTTGGCGCGGTCTCCTCCGGATGGAACTGCACGGCGACCACATAACGATGCGTCGGACTCTCCGCGGCCTCGATGATCTCGTCCGGTGCATAGGCGGTCACGACCAGACCATCGGCGACTTTTTTTAATGCCTGATGATGGAAGGAGTTGGTCTGGATTTCACTCTGCCCGACGATCTGATGGAGCCGCGTATCCGGGAGGATATGGACTGCATGGGAGGTCTGATTCCGGGGAATCTTGAGATCGCTCTGCTGATGGTGAATATCGGAAGGCTTCTGCGAGGGAATATCCTGATACAACGAGCCGCCCATCGCGACATTCAGCGACTGAATGCCCCGGCAGATGGCGAAAACTGGCATGTCCTGCGTCAGAGCCTCGCGAATCAGCGGCAGTTCCGTGGTGTCGCGGTCGTCGTCTACCGTGCCGAGTTTGGGATGGCGTTCCTCGCCGAAGCAGGCCGGATCGACATCCACGCCGCCGGAGATCAGCAGGCCGTCGATCAGGCCGAGATAGCGTCCGATCGCTTCCGGATCCCGTGTCACCGGCAGCATGATCGGGATGCCTCCGGCATTCTCGACGGCCCAGACATAGGCGCGGTTCAGATACTGTTTCGGGCCGAAATCTTCTTTTGCGGTGGAAGTGCTGCCGAGAATACCGACGATTTTACGGGACATAACTGAGCGAGACCTCCTAAACGGCGGCGGGCGAATTGGGTGTCGATGTCAGCGCGGCATCGCTGTACGCCGGACGGCGTTTGCGCAGAATGACGATCGCCGTGATACCGAGAATGACCATCAACAGGCTGACGATATGCGTAAAGGTGAGGCCCAATCCCGGTATCAGGATCGCGGTCGCCCCCACACGGAACGACTCGACGATGAACCGATAGAAACCGTACATGGCCAGATAGCCGAAGAAGATCTCTCCATCACGGCGCGGGCGCTTCTCCCACCAGAGCAGCATAAAGAAGAAGATCAGGTTAAAGATCGAGGCGTAGATCTGTGTCGGATGGCTCGGGGGCGTCCACTGACCGGGATTGGCTTCATCAGGAAAACGCATGGCCCAGGGCAGGTTGCAGACGCCGCCGTAGCAGCAGCCGTTGAACAGGCAACCGAACCGGCCGATCGTGTAGGCGATGGCCCAGGCAGGCGCGCACACATCTCCGATAGCCAGAATATTGAGCTTCTTGCGGCGGCAGTACCAGATCATGTAGAGGATGCCGAAGAGCATACCCCCTTGCAGTGTCAGGCCCCCCGACCAGATCTTCAGCGCGTCGACCGGATGCTTCTCGAAGTTGGCCCAGTCTAACACCACAAATGTCAGGCGCGCCCCTGCCAGACCCACGAGGAGACCCATGATCCCTACATCGAAGATGTTGTCGGGATGGATGCGGCGTGGGGAGCCTTCCGGCTCTGTGGCCATGCGCACACGGCACAGCCGCATCGTGCGCCACAGGCCGACCAGAAAACCGGCGACCAACAGAGTGCCGTAGGCGCGGACAGGGAGGTGGAGGCCGGGAATGGTAAAGAGAATGGGGTGCATAACAGGCTTACTCCGCCGTCCGCTGGGCGGTCGAGGTCGTTTCGCCCGCGTCCGCTTTCGCGGAACGGAAGAAATGAATCAAGAGCAGGACGATGCTGAGCGAGATCGCGGAATCGGCGAGATTGAAGATCGGCCAGTGGATGATGCGCGCCTCGAAGAAATCGACGACATAGCCGTACCGCAGGCGATCCACCAGATTTCCGAACGCGCCGCCGAGCGCCAGGGCAAACGCCCCCGCGATCAGGCTGTCCGGGCGCGCCACACGATGGTACGCGAAGAGCAGCGCCACCGCCGCCACCAGTGCGAACCCGATAAAGATCGGGTTGCCGTGCGGCAGCATTCCCCAGGCCCCACCTGTGTTATGGGTGAGCGTCAACAGGAAGGAGTTGCCGAACACCGGGCGCGACTGCTCGTATCCGAGTGTCTTCTGGATCCACATCTTACTCCACTGATCGGCGGCAAAGACGATCAGAACGATCAGATAGAAGACGAAGGGACGCAGCCCGGTATCGCCGGGAGACCGAGGCTGCGCCGTATCAGGAGTTTCAGGTGTCTGGGTCATGGATTCAGGTGTTCTGCTTCTTCGACAGTCATGGTCGCCCAGGGAATAGCGCGCAGGCGTGCGACCGGGATCGGCTTGCCCGACTGCTCACTGATTCCGTAGGTTCCCTCTTCTATACGCTCCAGCGCATGCTCGATGTCACGCAGTATCGCTTCGACATTCTCCTGCTGGAGTTCCGACCGCTCTTCATCCTGGAGGGCGCTGCCGCTGTCGGCATTGTCACCGGGATCGAACGTCGCATATCGCGACAACTCATTGTCCCCTGCATCCCGCGCCTCTTCCAACTCTTCTGCCTTCTCTTCCTCCAGCGTCCCGGTCAGACGAGCGCGCTCCTTGAGCAGCAGCGTATGAAACTCCTTGATATTCAAATCCGTGCGTTGCGGCGTGGCAGCCATAAGTGTCTCCTCTTAGAGAATGAAATAGTCTATCGCTTCATACGAAACAACGAGCAACACCGTTTGCCTTACCCGAGGGCGTCGGCGCAGCGGGCGCAGAGGTCGGGATGGGCGGCATTGGTGCCGATGTCGGTTTTAAACAGCCAGCAGCGTGGGCACTTCGAACCCTGCGCGGCGCTGACGGTGACGGTCAGACCAGATTCCGTGCTGCCTTCCTCCAGATGCGCCTGCGAGACTAGGAACAGGGACGGCAACTGCTCCAGGAACGGCTGCAGCGCGGCGTAGGTCGCGGCGTCGGCGGTTAACGTAGCGGCGGCTTCCAGAGGGTTGCCGATCGTCGCGGCCTGACGGGCCTCTTCCAGGGCTTTTTTGACCGTCTCGCGCGCGGCCAGGACGGGTTCCCAACGAGCCAGTAGGTCGGTATCCACCGTGGCCGCGGTCGGGAAGTCAGCGAGATGGACGCTGGCCGGCTTGTTCTCCAGTTTCAGGTAGTCCCACACCTCTTCCGTCGTATGCACCAGGATCGGGGCGAGCAGGCGCGCCAGCGTCTCCGCGATGCGGTGCATGGCGGTCTGCGCGGAGCGGCGTTCCGGCGAGTTCTTCGCGGAGGCATAGAGCCGATCCTTCAGCACGTCCAGGTAGAACGACGACAACTCCGTTGCGCAGAAGTTGAGCGTCGCCTGGTAGACCTTATGGTACTCGTAGCGCTCGTAGGCAGTCGTGGCGGTCTGCACGACGCGATCGACCTGCGCGACGGCCCAGCGGTCCAGTTCGAGCATCAGGGTGTCGGGCACCGCATCGGTCGCGGGATCGAAGTCGTACAGGTTGTTCAGCAGGAAGCGGAAGGTGTTGCGGATCCGCCGATACATCTCCCCGACCTGCTTGAGCAGGTTGTCGCCGCAGCGGGTGTCCTCCATAAAGTTCTGCGAGACCACCCAGAGCCGTACGATGTCGGCGCCGGACTGCGCGATCACCGTGAGCGGGTTGACGCCGTTGCCCTTGCTCTTGCTGAAGGCTTCGCCTTTCTCGTCCAGGGTCCAGCCGTTCGTCACGACGGTGCGGTAGGGCGCGCTGCCCATCGTGCCGACCGCGATCATCAGAGAGGAGTTGAACCAGCCGCGGTGCTGATCGCCGCCTTCCAGATAGACGTCGGCGGGCCAGGAGAGATCGGGCCAGTGATTCGAGTTCATCAGTACGGCGCGATGGGTCGAGCCGGAGTCGAACCAGACATCCAGGACGTCGGTCTCTTTGCGCAGATGCTCCACGCCGGAGTCGCAGTGCGGGCAGCGGTAGCCTTCGGGCAGGAGTTCGGCAGGCGTCTTCTCGTACCAGACATCGGAGCTTTCGCGCCGGGTCCAGTCTGCGACGGCTTTGACGCTCTCCTGTGTCAGAATATGCTCGCCGCAGTGATCGCAGTAGAAGGCCGGGATGCCGACGCCCCAGGAGCGCTGGCGCGAGACGCACCAGTCGGGCCGACCGCCGACCATATTGGTGATGCGGTTGACGCTCTCTTTCGGCACCCACTGCACATCTTCGATTGCCTTGAGCGCTTTCTGCCGGAAGCCGTCGTGGTCTATGTTCATAAACCACTGCACGGTGGCGCGGTAGATCAGGGGGCTATGGCAGCGCCAGCAGTGTGGGTAGGAGTGGCTGTATTTGGTGGCGTACAGCAGATTACCCGACTTCTTCAGGGCTTCGAGCATGACGGTGTTGGCTTCCGCGTCCTTGCCCTTGTCCTTCTCGCTGATGTTGCCGAACGTCGTCACGCGCAGACCTGCGAACGACTGGCCGTCGTACTCGCCTGCCGCCGCGGTATAGCGTCCAGAGGGATCGACCGGGTTCAGGACTTCCAGGCCGTAGCGATGGCCGGTTTCGAAGTCCTCTTTGCCGTGTCCGGGCGCGGTGTGGACGATGCCGGTACCGCTCTCCATCGTCACATAGTCCGCCTGCACGACGGGCGAAGAGCGATGGAAGAGGGGATGCCGGAAGACAAGCCCTTCCAGCTCCTCGCCTTGCAGCGTCTTGACGACCTCGACCTCGGTGACGCCGACCGTCTCCATGACCGATTGCAGCAATGGCTGCGCGACGAGATAGTAGTTCGTATCGCCCTCCGCCGAGACGGCGCGCGCCACGACATACTCCGCTGTCGGATGCACGGCCACCGCGAGGTTGGCCGGGATCGTCCAGGGCGTCGTGGTCCAGATGATCACATAGGAAGGCACGCCGCCTTCGCCAGGTCCGCCTTGCAGGGCGGGAGCCGCATCGGGCAGCGCAAAAACCCCGTTCGGATCGCTCCAGAGCGGGAAGCGCACATAGATACTGTTGGAGACGTGGTCTTCGTACTCTACCTCGGCGTCTGCCAGGGCGGTCTCGCAGGTGGCGCACCACATAACCGGTTTCAGGCCGCGATAGACGAAGCCCTGTGTCGCCAGCTCGCCGAAGGTCTCGACGATGCGGGCCTCGAACTCGCTGTCCATCGTCAGATAGGGATCGTCCCAGTCGCCGCGGATACCGAGGCGCTTGAACTGCCCGCGCTGCGTCTCGACCCATTTCGCGGCGTATTCGCGGCAGGCGCGGCGCAGCGTCACCCGATCGACGACCTGTTTGTCTTCGCGGAACTTGCGGGCGACCGCGTTCTCGATCGGCATCCCGTGGTTGTCCCAGCCGGGCACATAGGGCGATTTGTGGCCTGTCATGGTCGCAAAGCGCGTCACGATGTCTTTGGCGACCTTGTTCAGGGCATGTCCTAGATGGATGTCGCCGTTAGAGTAGGGCGGCCCATCGTGCAGGATGAAGGTGCCGCGCGGCGCGGGCTTGTCCAGGCTCATCCGGTAGAGATTCATGCTCTCCCAGCGGGCCTGGAGTTCCGGCTCGCGGGTGGGCAGGCTGGCGCGCTGCGGAAACGCGCCGGGATCTTTATCGTTCAGGGTGATGTTCAGCGTACCCCGATAGTCTTTTTTGGTTTCCGTCTCACTCATGATTCGTTCTCAACTCTTTCCGTTTTCGTCCTCGAAATTTGTTCTTGGAGGCGATAATTCACGCGCAAAAAACGCGCCACCGGGAACGCGGTGAGCGTTCCGGCCGGGCGCGGTCGAGAAGGCGACCCCGGGGCTGACGCGGAGGTCAGGCCGTCGGCATCGCCTGCATAATGACGATGGTCGTTGCCCGCAAGGCGCACGGTGGTCGCAGTTCTTCGGTTGTGCGGTTTCGGGTCACGGTTCGCATAGTGCGCGAAACTCCTTTGCTGTGCGCCGGATCACTTCTTGCCTGTCGCCTCTTTTTTCCATTGGAAGGAGGCGATCAGCTTATTGAAGGCGGCGATGTACTTTTTTTCGGAATCCTGCGTTACGCTCTTCGGATAGGTGAGCGTCAAAATAAAAGCGCGATCTTTATGCATCGCATAGATTTGATGCACTCGCAGGATCGGCACATCGGTTCGCTTTTTGAGATGCAGCTCGGTCAACATCCGATGCGCCTGTGTACCCGCCAGGAGCACTTTGGGCGTATCCTTCAGGATCGTCATCTCGCCGCCGGGCGTCACCTGCCGGTGGATCGCCTGCACATACTGCGCCAACGTCTCTCGCGGCGCCGGTTCGCTCATTACATTGATGTTGACCGTAAAATCTTTTTCCTGCGGCCCAAGGAAAGCTACGCCGCCCGCAACGATGTCTTTCGTCTGCTTGGTCCACCCCGTCGGCGGCATCACCGAGTACGTCGCTGTCTCGATGCGCTGCGCGAATGCCGGGAGAACTCCCACGACAAAACAGACCACCAGCGTCAGCAGACGCGCTCCCAACACACCACGGACAGGCACGAGCATCTCCTGAAAATCTTAATCTTTGGCTGAATCCCAATCGCTTGTGCTAAACAACCTATCTTATTATATCTCACATCCCTATGGTGCGTCAAATCGAAAGGTATACTACTTTCAAAGGGCGTTCTACCTAGTTTTCGGTAGAACGACCTGCCTATAATCGAAGTCTCTTGGAAGGAGGTTTCGCTGTTATGGAGTTTTTGGGAGCGATAATCGTAGTCGTGGTCGTTATCATAAGTATTTTGATATGCGGCACGGTCGTTTGTGGCCTTGTCATCCTGGCATGGTCATGGTATCTCAAGGATGCGAACCCGCCTGCATGGGTGCGCCGTATCGGCAATATAGCCTGCATCTGTTGCGTTTGCTTCTTCATCGCCCTGATTCCGATCACTTTATGTGGGCTCATCGGATATCACATGCTGGGAGAACAGTTGATCTCGGCAGCGAGTTCAGGAGATAACCAGACGGTCGAACGTATTCTCCGCATTGGCATCGATGTGGACCACATGGATGATGGGCGTTTTAGTCCCCTCATGCATGCTGCCGCTGAGGGCCATACAGATACGGTAAAACTTCTCCTGCGCTATCATGCTGATATAAACCACGGTGGGGGTAATGGTGATTCGGCACTGAAATTGGCGCAAACATACGGTCATCACGATACGGTGCGAGTCTTGAAAGATGCTGGAGCACGGAAGTGATCCCCCTCCTATCGAAGTCCCTAATGCACTTCCACAGGACCTCTTGTGCTTTCGCAATGGACTGAAGTCCTTCGCTAGGGCCTTCGGCCGAGTGACAAACAGGAAGCCCTTCGGGCACCCCAAATTGACCGCGTCCGCGCAGTCAATTTCCTTCGCGGGCACCTTGCCTATTACCCTGCATGCTGTGTGGAAGTACATTAATCTCTAGTTTCCGCTAAAAACAGGTAGACATCCGTTTTGTAGCGACATTGAACTCTTCTTTTGGGTAGAGTGAGGTTACCACACCAATCTCTGCCAGAAAGAAAAGTTCAATGTCA
>Ga0070658_10001585_pt1 | contig 19240 bp, 13 predicted proteins | sample KBSC13metaG_FD_64664 | JGI IMG/M metagenome (GOLD analysis project Ga0070658, IMG submission 64664) | Corn rhizosphere microbial communities from Kellogg Biological Station, Michigan, USA - KBS C1-3 metaG | ecosystem: Host-associated > Plants > Roots > Rhizosphere > Soil ...
ACCTTCCAATCGGCAGCCACGTCGCCCGTGCTGCCATGCGTCATCCAGCGGGACTGGGAAGTCCCGCCTACGTTGCGCGCCCCTGCCATCCACGCGCTTTCGCTTCGCTATCTTCGCTACCTTCTGTGAAAAAATAGCCCATCATCCTCCTGTTTTTATGAGCGACCTCGCCGACCTGACCCAACGCATCCGCGCCTTTCGTGACGCGCGGGATTGGATGCAATTTCACAATCCCAAGAACCTCGCGTGCTCCATCGTCCTCGAGGCGGCGGAGTTGCTGGAACATTTCCAGTGGAAGACGCCGGAGGAAAGCGAGACCTATGTCAATGCGCCGGCGAACAAGGAGCAGATCTCCACGGAGATCGCGGATGTGGCGGTGTATCTCCTCGAGCTCGCGGACAATCTGGGGATCGATCTTCACGCGGCGATCGTGCGCAAGATGGCGATCAACGAGGCGAAGTACCCGGTGGAGAAATCGAAGGGATCCTCGGCGAAGTACACGGAGCTGTAGCGAGCGAAGCGAGGCCGAAAGTAGAAGCGGCGTCCCGCCGCTTGCGGGAGGTGGAAAAGCGGCGGGACGCCGCTTCCACTACCTAAAGCCCAAGCACCATCAGCTCCTGACATGCCAAAGCGCGCATCGAAGTCAAAAGCCCTTTTGTGCCTTTTTGCGGCCATTCTCCCCCCGCGTTCGGAGCGGATTCAACCCGGCCCCGTCATCCACGCATAGATCGCCTGGTATTTCCACGCCAGCGCCCACGCCCAGCCCACGAGCAGCAGCGCGGCCACATCGCGCTGGCCGAAGCGGTCCGTGGGTCCGTGACTGCGGATGAACTCCAACAGCGCGCCGGTCGGGCAGCCGTAGTGGCAATAGGCCATCGGCACGAAGAGCGAAGCCACCAGGCCCGCGACCGCGATCACGATCGTCGCCACGCCGGCGGCGCGCAGGCTGTAGGCGTCGAACGGCTCGAGATGCGCGAGGTCCACGGGCAACACCAGGATCGTGACGGTGATGACGACCCCGAGCAGCAAGCCCGGCAACCAGCGCAACCCCGCGGCAATGTCCTTGCGGATGGCGATGCGCCAGCGTTTCGGCCCGAAGCGTCCGAGTAATTCCTGCGCCGCACCGTGCGGGCAGAGTTGCTGGCAATAGAGCGGCTTGCGCGTCGTCCACGGCACGAGCAACGCCGCGGCCATGAGCAGCATGAGGCCCGGCGCGCTGCGCCACGGCACGCCGTTCTTCGCCCAGCCGGCAAAGAGGGTCTGCGCCAGCGGCACGCCCGCCAGAAAGCCCACGTACCCGATGACGAGCCCCTGGAATCCGATGCGCAGCCACTTGCGTCCATACGTCCCGGCAAAGGCCAGCCAGACCGCCCCGGCGATGATGACCGCCAATCCGGCATCCACCCAATTCCAGCGCACCGGCGGCGGGCGCGTGGCCAGCGCCGCATCCGAAGCGCGCAGCCGGCGCATAATCCCTTCCGCCATCGCCATGCTCGTCATCGAAGCGCCGGAGACGCCCTCGATGCCCGCCTCCTCCGGCGTCCGCTTCGCCACTTCGTCCCACGATTTTCCGTTCCATGTCTTCATGAAATAGCGGTCGTCGCGGATGTCCTGCACGTGCTCGCGCGTGTCCTGCGAGGAGCGGATGCGCACCCCGACCACGTGCAGCGCGGGGTCAAACGCCACGAGCGTATCGGTGGAGCCGCAATAGCCGATGACGGAATCCGAGACCGGCGCCGTGCGCAGCACATAGCCCAGTTCGTGGCCGGCATCGTCCCAGACAAACATGCCCTGCCGCTCGCCCGGATCGGGCCGCAAATCCGCGGCCTTCGGATACACGGACCGCACTTCCTCGATCGTGATCGGCGCATTCCCCTCGATCCGGAGCCGCACGTAATGCCCACGGACAATCCAGGCAATGGCGACCAGGACCGCGAGGCGGTAGATTTGGAGGGCGGCGCGTTTCACGAATGGATCGATGTATGCCCGGCAGCGGGAAAGAGATCAGAGGTCAGAAGTCAGAGGTCAGGTCCATTGCGAAAATCTCGTCTGACAGCCATCCTCTAACCTCTTGCAGCCTAAGCACTACGCACGTTTCCAGGCTCCCGATATCAGTGTCATTCTGAGCTGTAACTATCCAGCGAGAGAGGCGACAGCCTCTGCCATCGCGGAGCGATGCTCGACAGTAGCCGGGGCTTTCAAGCCCCGGACCTGCGCCCCTCGGGCGCCGTCGCGGAGCGACATTTGCCACGATGCGACCGTGAGACTCCGGTGGCAGCGTCCCCGGCAAACGTCGCTCCGCGACGAGCCGCTCTGGATACGAGTCCGGGGCCTGAAGGCCCCGGCTACCGTCAGGCATCGCTCCGCGATGGCAGCGGCGCTCGCGCCTCCACCTTAGCTGGCGACGCCGCACGCCATTCACTGCTTCAAAAGCTGCACCGCATCCGCATGCACATTCCCGTCCGCGGACTTTCCACCGATCGTCACGGCGGCGGGTTTGCCGGGCTCGAAGTGGAATTTGCCGAGCGAGATGAAGCCTTGCGGGAGCGGCGGCTTCTCGCGCTCGTTCACGGTCAGTTCCTTCGTGGCATCGGCGCTCTCTATCGTCACCGGCGCCTTGGTCGCGCGGTTTTCGTGCTCGGCATAATTCATCCGCACCTCGTAATCGCCCGCTTCCGCGATCTTGAATTCGTAGCGCACCGCCCCGGTTTCCTTGGCGCCGCGATAACGGTAACCGGCCCCGACGAAATTCGGCAGCGAAGCGCCCACCGTCCACTTGCCCGTGACCTTCGCCTCGGCGTCGTCCATGACGAGGCCGGGCAGGTTCGTCTTGATGGCGGCGCCCGCCGGCGCCGGCGTGGCGAGCAGTCCGTTCGCCCGGTCGTGGACGATCTCCGGCACCTTGTAGCCCACCGGCAATTTCAGCGGGGCGGTCAGCGAGTCGCGGCGCGCGGCGCCGGGCTGGCGCAGGAGGTCCTTGAGATCGTCCAAATAGCGTTCATACACGCCGCGCGGAGTCGTCTCGCGGCTCACGCAGAGATACGCGGCCTTGCCCACCACTTCGCCCATCATGCCGCAGGTGCGCATCACGCGGATGCTGCCCATCGCGCTGCGATCCACGGAGATGCAGCGCCCGGCCATGAACATATTCTCGATGTCGCGCGCATAGAGGCAGCGGTACGGCACCGGATACCCGACCGAGCGATCGGTGTGCTTGCCGAAGACCGCCTTCGAGATGAACGGATTATCGGGGAACTTTTTCGCGTATTGCTCCTTCGCGTAGTGCAGGTCCTGGTCCCAGGTGGTCGGGAGCGTGGCGTCGGGCTGGATCACGCCCTTCACCATGTCTTCGCCGGTGAGCACGAAATCGCCGATGATCCGGCGCGCCTCGCGCGGGCCGCCGATGTAGGCCAGCCAGTACAGGCCGAAGTTGCCGTAATGCTCCGGGTCGAGCGTCTTCATCGCGCTCACCGCCCCGTAAGCCGCGCGCAGGTTCCAGTCGCGGATCAGTTCGAGATCGTTGAAGGGATGCTTGTAGAAGCCGCTCTCCCAGAACCATTCGGCGTGCAGGTAATCCTCGGGATTTTCGCCGGGCGCCAGGCCAGTCGCGCCTTTCTTCAGCGGCTTGGGCAGCGGGAAATCCTCCAGGCCGAGCGGCAGCGCCCACGGCGTCGCCGGCCATGTCACGGGCTCCGCGTGCTTCTTCATCACCCACATGTTGCTCATGCCCATGTAATTGGTTTCCTCGAGCATGAACTCCGCGCCCGCCCAGGCGCCCACGCTGCCGAAGCCGGTCGCGTCGCAAAACAGCCGGCCCTTGAAAAGCGTCTCCTTGCCCGTGCGCGTGTCCGCGCCGATCACCCCCGCGATGCGCTTCACCGCCCCCGGCTCCATCTTCACGGTATAGACGTGCGTGTTGAAAAAGAGGTCGATGTTCTTCTCCGCGCGCACCACTTCCTCCTTGAGCTGGTCCTTGAATTCCTCGCCGCTCGCCGCGGGGCTGTTGCTCGCGCGGTCGGTGAATTCCTCCACGATCTCGCCGAGATGCGGGAACAGTCCGCGCCGCGTGCCGCCCATCGCCCAGACCTGGATCTCGCTGGAGCCGTTGCCGCCGAGCACCGGGCGATTTTGCAGAAGCGCGACCTTCAGCCCCTGGCGCGCCGCGGAAATCGCCGCGCCCATGCCCGAGTAGCCGCCGCCGATCACCACCAGGTCGTATTCCTTCGACTCCGGAATCTCCGCCGGCAGCCCGAGTTGCGTGCGGCGGAACTTGGTCAGCGCCGCCGGTTCGCTCGGTGGAGTGAAGGCGGCATTCTTGGTCAGGAAAATCGCGTCGCAGCGGCCGTCGAAGCCCATCAGGTCCTGCAAGGTCAGAGTCGCAGGCCCCGCCGGAAGCGTGACGTCGCCGCCGCTCTGCCATTCCCAATCCTTGCCCGTCGCCCCGAATTCCTTGTCGAGCGCCTTCCCATTCACCGCAACCTTGAAGCGGCCCGGTGAGCCAGGGGCGTCCCAGGGGCCCACCCAGTTCTTCGCGCGCACCCACACATGATACTGGCCGGCGTCGAGCGGCGCGGTGGTGGTCGTAGCGTCCTTCACCGGCTTGCCCATGCCGTGCGCGATGAGATACGGCGAGCCCATCGTTTCGATGAACTGGGTGTCGATCGACCAGCCGCCGGGATTCTGAAAACCTTCCGCCTCCACGAAAGCGGAGTCCGCGGCCCAGACCGAGGAAGCGGCAAGGGTCGCGAGGGAAGCACAGGCCAGGAAGATCAATTTCATAGGGGCAGACGTGGGGGTGATGCGTGAAATGTCGAGCAGGGCAATAAACGAATCGCCCTGCCGGCTTCCATCCGCAATCTACGTTACCGTAACGTAGCCGCCCATGGCCAGCCCCACCGCGCACACGCTTCAGGATCTCGCCGCAATCTGCCGCGTCTCGAAGATGACCGTCTCCCGCGCCCTCCGCGGCCAGCCCGGCGTTTCTCCCGCCCTCGCCGAGCGCATCCGCGCCGCGGCCGAGAAAGCCGGCTACCAGCCCAACCCCGCCGTGGGCTCCGTGATGCGCCTGCTCCGGCGGCGCGAAGCCACCGGCTATCACGAAAACCTTGCCTTCATCTGGACCCACGCCGGCTCCCGCCCTCTGCCGCTGCTCGTCCCGTGGCGCGACCATGCGCGGGCGCGCGCCGAGCGGCTCGGCTACCGGCTCGACGAGTTCTTCCTGCGGGCGCCGGGCATGACGAGTGCCCGCCTGCGCACGATCCTGCGCACCCGCGGGATTCGCGGCATCCTCTTCGCGCCCGATACCGCGCCGCCCCTGCCCCACGTCTCGTTCAATGTCGCCGGCTTCGCCGCCGTGCTCCTCGGCAGTTCGCTCCTCAATCGCGGCCTCGCCCGCGTGCAGTTCGATCACTTCCAGCTCATCCACCTCGCGCTGCGCCAGGTGCGCAAAGCCGGCTACCGCCGCCCGGCTCTCTTTCTCTCGCCATCGATTGACGCCCGCACGCAGGGCCGCCTCCGCGCGGGCTGCCTCATGCACAGCGCGGCCCCGCCCGCCGAGCGCGCGCGCCTCATCTATCTCGGCGACATGGCCGACCGGCCCGCCATGCTGAAATGGATCAGCCGGCATCGCCCGGACGTGGTGATCTTCATCGAAGCCGACCTGCCGCGCCTCTTCGCGCGACCGCCCGCCGCGCGCATCCCGCCCCTCGTCGCGCTCTCCAAGCACCACCACTCCGATGCCATCCCGGGCATCCTGCAAAGCGCCGAAGCCATCGGCCGCGCCGCCGTGGACCTGGTAGTCGCCCAGATCCAGCGCCACGAATTCGGCCGCATCCCCTTCCCGCAGAAGGTGATGCTGGAGGGGACGTGGTCGGGCGGGGAAGGGTTGCCGAGGGGGGAAACCAGTGATCAGTAATCAGTTCGGAATCCATGTAGAACGCGCGCCCCAATCAGATGAGGCGCACTGATTACTGCCTACTGATTACTGATTACTTCCCTCACCGCTCCACCGCCTTCCCCGCCTTCTCCCACGCCTTGAAGCCTTCGTTCATGTGATAGACCGACGGCAGTTTCACCTGCTCGATGATCTTGCACGCCTGCGCGCTCCGGCCGCCGGCGGCGCAGTGCACGATGTAGGTCTTGCTCTTGTCGAGCGCCTCGATTTGCTTTTCGAAATCGTTGCCATTGAAATCGATATTCTTCGCGCCCGCGATGTGGCCGGTCTTAAATTCCTCCGGCGTCCGCACATCGATCACCACCACCTTCGGGTCGGTCTTGATGATCTTTTCGGCCTCGTTGATCGTGACATTCTTCGGCGCCGCCACAGGCGCCGCGGGTTCCGCGAACGAAGAGAAGACCGGCACAAACAGGGCGGCAAGAAGGAGGGAGAGCGTTTTCATGATGGTGGCCAAATGTTGAGCCTAAAGAGCAACGCGTGCAATCGTTCAGTGTCACGGAGCTTCGCTTGCGTTCTTGTAGTGCGCCGGTGTTCTGGCGCTTTCGGAGAGGGGCGAAGGCGGTGGTAGGTTGGCGCCTAAACTGCACGCTCTCATCCTCGGAAGCGTCGCGGCGAGAAATGCGCAGATGCTCGGCACCCGCCGACCATCCACCTTCGCCCCTTCCGAAAGCGGCGCAGCAGCGCCGCATCTACAAGAACGCAAGCGAATAGCCGTACCAATCCCGCGAACATCTTACCCCAAAACTTCGCGCCGGTCCGCGAGCAGGTCCTTGAGCGTGGCGCGCTTCTCTTCGAGCAGACCTTCGGTCGCCGCGCGGACGGCCCCCAGCAAATCCCGCGCTTCGTGCAACCGCGCAACCGAGACATAATCGGCCCCGGCCTCGAGCAGCGTGTCCACCTGCGACAGCACCTCCGCCGTCGCGATGATCTGGGCGGTGGGATTGAGCCCGCGCAACAGCCGCACCATCTTTTCGTTGGAGCTGCCTTTCAGCAGCGAATCCGGGATCGTGCAAATCAGCACCTCGGCTTTCTCCACGCCCGCGTGCAGGAGCGTATCGCGCTGGCTGATGTCGCCATAGACGATCCGCACTTTCCTCTCGATCAGGCCCGCCCGGGCCACGGGGCTGAAATCGACGACCGCTACGTGCTTGATCAAGTCCGGCGCGTGGCACTGCATGTCCTCGAGCAGCGAACTCGCCGTGCGGAAAAAGCCGAGGAAGAGAATGCGCGAGCTGCCATGGCCGTCGCCGCCTTCCGCATGCACGTCGTCCCCGCATTTGTCGAGATCATGCAGGCCCACGCGCTTGAGCCACGGAATGACGCCACGCGCGATGCCGTCCGAATGCGCGATCCCCGCCGCCGAAAGCGCCGCGAGGAAGGCAAAAGCCAGCGCCACCATCCCATTGGTCGCCGGGTGGCTCAGGTGCCCCGCCTTCACCCCAATCGCGAGCACGACCAGCGAAAACTCGCTCACCTGGCTCAGGTTTAACGCCGGCACGATGCTCGTCCGCAGCCCCTGCCGCATCAAATAGAGCGGCGCAAAGGTGCTGACCAGCCGACTGACGACCACGAAGGCGGCAAAGATCAGCGCCCAACTCACCAGCGCAGTCGTCGGCGAAGGGATCTTCATGCCGAGCCCCACGAAAAAGAGCGTCACGAAGAAGTCCCGGAGCGTCGTCACCTTGGCCGTCACATCCAGTGCGTAGGGAAACGTGGAGAGCGCCACACCGGCCACCAGCGCGCCCATCTCCCGCGAGAGTTCCAGGCGCTCGGCCAGTTCGCCGATGAGAAAACACCACGCCAGCGCGCCGACCTGCACCAATTCCGGCAATCGTGCCACGCGCCGGAAAATCACCGGCAGGACGTAGCGGCTCACCGCCAGGGCCACGACCACCAACCCGACCACGCGCAACAATGAAAGGAGGAGAATTCCCGGCGCGAGATTCTCGAGATTTGGCTGGATGGCGAGGAAGAGAATCGCCGCCAGGTCTTGAAGCACGAGCACGCCGAGCGTGATGCGCCCGGTCAGTGTATCCAGCTCCTGCTTATCGTAGAGCAGCTTCACGATGATCACCGTGCTGCTCAGCGCCCCGGCGACTCCCAGGTAGAGCGCGTCCCATTTCCCCCCGCCAAGACCAAACCCGCAGAGCCGGAAGAACGCCACGCCCAGCGCCGCCCCGCCGAAAACCTGCACCAGCGCCGTGAGCGTGATCGAGCGCCCCGCGCTGGCGATCTTCTTCAAGTCGATCTCCAGCCCGATCATGAAAAGCAGGAAGATCAGCCCGAGCTCCGCGATCGCGGAAATGCTATCCGCCGAGGCGACCCATCCGAGGCCCGCCGGCCCCAGCACAAAACCGCCCAGAAGGTAGGCGAGCAAAACTGGTTGCCGGAGCCACTGCGCCGCGAGGCCCAGCAGCCACGCCGCCCCGATGCTGAAAGTAATGTCGCGGATAAGATCGTGCATGAAGGCATTTCTCCCAAAAGGGCGAAGACTAGTGCGCGCTGAACTCGTGTAAGGCAACCCTCAATCGCGGCGTTCTCACATGAATCATCCCGGCGCTCGCGATTGGCCTAGTGGTGATTTGAGAGTGCCACTTCACGCGGTCATTCTGGGGAAAAGGGACGACAGGGCGTGATCTTCAGCGCAGGGATCACGTGGCGCTGCGTGCATCCCGGAGGGATGAGAGAGATTAGCCTGCTCGCCCAAAAGACACCGGCCACCACCAGCACCTCAGCCACCTCCTCGGTGGTGACTGGAGCGGAGCGACAGGACTCGCGGCAGCGAGCCCGAAGGGAGGTCGCGGGGGCGACCATCAACCGAGGCACGAGCGCAACCACCGGAAACACGCTCCCCTCATCGAAGGATGCGCCCCGGAGGTGGCGCGAGAAGTTCTCGCGCCGCCTCCGGGGCGCAACCCGTTTGGGTTGGTTAACCCCGGGTGTTCGCTCGTTCCTCGCTCGACCCGGGGCTTCTTTCTTTCATCCCTTCGGGATGGGCAAACACCTTGCGACTTAGCGCCCCTCAGCCATACTCGCGCCTCTTCCTTAGCCAAGCAATGATTCGTCCTCTTTCCGAGCGCCATCGATTGATCAGCGCACTCGCCATGCTGGCTATGATCGCCTCCGCAACGGCCGCCGAACTCAAAGTCAGCACCGATTTCCCCGGCGGGTCCGCCACGTTGGAATCGATCGATCAGGCGGCCCGCACCGTCCACTTCATGCCTGGCGGCGATCCGGCGCATGGCTGGCCCTGCTGGTGGTCCCTGCGCATCGACGGCGCGGAAGCCGGGGAAAAAATCATTCTCGATCTCGCCGGCAGCGACCGCCCGGCACGCAACAATGGCCAGGAGACCGGCAAACCTTTGGCGGCGAATTGGGCGATGCCCGGACGCGCCGCCTGCTCCACGGACGGCAAGACGTGGCGGCACACCGAGCCGGGACATCACGCTGGGGCGCGCATGTTGTACGAAGTCGTGGCGGAGGGTGGCACCATCTTCGTCGCGTGGGGGCCGCCGTTTACCGTGAGCAATGCGGAGACCCTCATCGCCGCGAGCGAGAAAGCGCTTCCCGCCGCGAAACGGTTCGAGCTTTGTCATTCGCGCGCCGGTCGCCCCGTACCGGCCCTGCGCATCGCCGGCAGCACGGACCCGAAGCCGTTCGGGATCTGGATCGACGCGCGGCAGCACGCGTGGGAGAGCGGGTCGAGTTGGGTGGCCCAAGGCCTCGTCGAGTGGCTGATCGGCGCGGACGAATCGGTGGTCTGGCTGCGCGAGCATGCGGAGATCGTCGTGATCCCGATCATGGACGTGGACAACGTCGAGACCGGCAACGGTGGCAAGGAGGCCGATCCGCGCGATCACAACCGCGACTGGAGCGATACGCCGTTCTATCCCGAAGTCGTGGCCGCGCAAGCACGCCTGCGCGAGTTGGCCGCGGACGGGCGGATGGATCTTTTCCTCAACCTGCACAATCCCGGGCCCGGCGACGCGCAGCCTTTCTTCTTCTGCGGGCCGGCGGAATTCCTTTCGCCGCTCGCCCAGCGCAATCGCGCGGCGTTCCTCGCCCGGGCTCGCGAGCAAATCACCCAGCCCCTCCTCCTCGACCCCAAGACCCGCGAGACGGGACCCAACTATCACCCGCTCTGGCGGCAAATCAGCGGGCAATGGGTCACCGACCACGGCAACCCACAAACCGTCACCGCCTGCCTGGAGACCTCGTGGAATACTCCATTGAGCACTACCGACGGCTACCGCACCGTGGGCCGGCAACTCGGCCAAGCCATCGCGACGTATTTTCGAGAGGACCATCCGCGAAGTCTCCCAACAAAATAGGGGATAGATTGACCGCAGAGGCGCGGAGAAGTGTGAGAGGACCGCAGAGCGATGCGCTTCGCGCAGGAAAAGATCCAAAATGGCTCGTGCCTAATACACCGAGACTTTCCTCCGCGCGAAGCGCATCCCTCTGCGGCCCTCTCATCCTTCTCTGCGCCTCTGCGGTCGTTGCCTTTTGGTTGCGGCTCTGCTGCGCGGGCCTCTGCAGTAATGTAATCCCTTTTTCGGGTACACCTCAATCGCACGAAGTTCCTACGTTCACGTCGTATTCCCGTTTAAGGCGATTCGATTCTCTGTCCAAAATCCACTACCGCGACCTATAACGGATATCCATCCCCTCCCCCATGAACCGCCGCCATTTCCTGCTCACCACGCTCGCTTCCGCCATCGCTGCCTCCGTTCCCGCCGCGGAGAAGCGGCTTCCCCGCATCCTGCTCCGCAATGCCTGGCAGAGCCAGAATATCGGCGATATCGCCCACTATCTCGGCCTGCTCGAACTGCTCGAGAAATACGGCGTCGAAGCCGAGGTGCGCCTTTGGCCGGGCAATCTCGAAAACGGCGCCGATGCGCTGCTGGCGAAACGATTTCCAAAGGTCATCGTCCTCAAAGGCGCGGAGGCCATCGCAACCGCGATCAAGGAGTGCGACTTTTTCCTGCACGGCTCGGCGTCGGGTTTCGGCGCCGCGAAGGACGCCGCGCGCTGGCACGACGAGACCGGCAAGCCCTTCGGCGTTTTCGGCATCTCAATCACGTCTTCCGATCCCAAGAGCATCGAGACGCTGAGCAAGGCGGCCTTCGCCTTCTTCCGTGAAACCATCTCATTGCAAAAGGCGAAGGATCTGGGCTGCACCTGCCCGATCATGGAGTTCGGCCCCGATACCGCCTTCGGCGTAGTAACGCTGCGCAACGACGAGGCGGCCCTCGCCTTTCTCCAGGAGCATCAATTGGAGCCCGGCAAGTTTCTCTGCTGCATTCCGCGCTACCGCTGGACACCCATCTGGATGATCCACAAAGATCGCGCCGTCGATCAGGCCAAGCTCCAGCGGAACAACGAGATGAAGGACCACGATCATGCACCGCTGCGTGAAGCGATCATCGCCGTCACGCGGCAGACGGACATGAAGGTGCTCATCAACTGCGAAGACCAGACCCAGATCGCCCTCGGCAAAGAGATGCTCTTCGATCCGCTGCCCGACGACGTGAAAAAGAAAGTCGTCTGGCGCGATCGCTACTGGCTCACGGATGAAGCGCTCAGCACCTACGTGCGCTCGGCCGGACTTTTCGGCAACGAAATGCACAGCCCGATCATGTGCATCAGCAGCGGCATCCCGGCCGTCGTGTGCCGTTTCGACGAGCAGACAAACAAAGGATTCATGTGGCGGGACATCGGGCTGAACGACTGGCTCTTCAACCTGGACAACGCGGAGGAAGTCGCCCGCATCGCCCCGACGGTGCTGGCCATCGCGAAGGACCCCGCGGCGGCGAAGGCAAAGACCATCAACGCGCAAGCGATCGTGAAGGAGCGCCAGCAAGCGATGCTCGGCGCGCTGACCAGGACGCTCGCGACCTCTGTCCGCACATAGCCCAAGCGCAGCGAGCCACCACGCTTGCGAGCGTACAAACTGGAGGGTCGGGCGGGACACCCCTGGTCGCACAATTCTATCGCGGGCCCGCAGAAGCCAGTCGTATTTGGCTGAAGGTTGCCTTTCCTCCACCTTGCCAAAGCTAGAGCATGTCATGCACTTCTTCGCTCGCGCAACCTGTTACGCCGAAGGCGTTTGATACACTAGCCCAGGGTTGCCGAGCTTCCGAGGCTACCCTGGGTAACTCGACCGCGCAGCGCTCAACCCTGAAGGGGTTTCACGCCGTGTGCGTAAAGCCTCGGTGGAGGTTTTTCTACTGATCGGAAGAGTACCAAGAGAACTCGAGCGAAATTGGATCCCCAACCCTGCCAAGGGTTGAACCGAATCCGTGCGGCATAGTCCACACCGCCAGAGTGATTCAATCCCTTGGCAGGATTCGGAGGTGGTTATCTCGCGTGCCCGGAGTATTCCTTCGATGCGGACGGCTGCACTGATGCGAAATCGCTGGTGTGGCTGGACGCACACGGCGTGAAACCCTTGCAGGGTTGAGCGCTACGCGCTGGAGTACCCAGGGTAGCCTCGCAAGCTCGGCAACCCTGGGCTGAGGTATTCAACGCCTTCGGCTTAGCTATTGAGCGTCTTTCACCTTCCTCCAAATGACCTTCCTCACCGTCCCCCGGCACCTCCGCATTCTTGCCACCTTCATCATCGCCCTCACACACCCCGCCCTCGCCGCCATCGACCCCGGCGAGATCCTCATCGCCGAGATGAATTGCGCCGCCTGCCACGAGGTCACGCCACCGATCGCGGCCCGGCTTGCCTCACGCCCATCCGCCCGGCTCGATGCCGCCCACGCGGTGCGCGTCACCGCACCGTGGCTGCGCGCCTTTCTCGAGGACCCGCAGGCCACCCAACCGGGCACGCTCATGCCCGACATGCTCGGCGGCATGGACCCAGCCGCACGCCACGAGGCAGCCGAAGCGCTCACCCATTACCTGGTCCAATTGCGCGGCCCGGAAAAGGACGCGGCGCCGGTCGTCTCCGATGCCACCCTCATCGAGACTGGGAAAACCCTTTACCACACCGCGGGCTGCGTCGCGTGCCATGCCCCGGAGGCGCCGCCCGCCGAGAAGATGAACAACGCAGACGCCTGGGCCGATCTCGACAAACTCCGCCAGACTTCGGTGCCCATGGGCGCGCTGGATTTGAAGTATTCGCCCGCGGAACTCGCCGCCTTCCTGCAAGACCCGCTGAAGTCGCGGCCCGGCGGGCGAATGCCTTCTCTCAAGCTCACCGCCCCGGAAGCGCAGGCCATCGCCGCCTACCTCCTGCGACGACCTGCGCCCACGGGCGCAAAATTTGCGGCGACTCCAACTCCAAAATCGCCGGCTCCCAACTCGAAATTCACCGTGGACGCCGCCAGGGCCGCACGCGGCAAGGAACTCTTTGCCGTGCTCAATTGCGCCGCCTGCCATCCCATCGGTGAACCGGGCGGCAAGGCCAAACCGATGGCCCGGCTCAACGCGCGACAGCCGTCGGGTTGCCTCGGGACGAAGCCCCGGGCCGGTGTTCCGCGCTTCGAGATGAACGACCGCCAGCGCGTTGTCATGCTTGCGCACCTCGGCAATCAAGCGGCCCTCGCCGAACCGCTCACGCCGGAACAGCAAATCACCCGCACCATGACCGCGCTGAACTGCTACGCCTGCCACGCCCGGGAACGCCGCGGCGGAGTCGAAGGCTCGCGGCGCGAATACTTCAGCGGGTCGCTCGACCTCGGCGACGAAGGGCGCATCCCTCCCACCCTGCGGGGAGTGGGTGCCAAGCTGCGCCCCGAGTCGATCAAAGCCATCCTCACCGCCGGTGAATCCCTCCGCTCCTACATGGCCACGCGCATGCCGCAGTACGGCGTGGAAAACGTGGGCCACCTCGCCGCACTCTTCGACCAGGCCGACACTCGGCCGGAAACGCAGGTAATGCCCGCGGACCAGACCGCCGCGCTCGATGCACCCGGACGCCAGCTCGTCGGCGCCGGCGGATTGAACTGCATCTCCTGTCACAACTTCGACGGGCACAAATCGCCGGGCATCCCGGGGCTCGATCTCGCCAGAGCCACCGGGCGATTGAAGTGGGATTGGTTCCGCCGCTTCCTGCTCGACCCGCCATCCGTCCACTCTGGCACCCGAATGCCCGTATTCTGGCCCGCCGGCGTCTCCACAAACACCGGCATCCTCGGAGGCGACGCCGAAAAGCAAATCCAGGCGATTTGGACCTACCTCACGCGGAAAGACTTTGCCGATCTGCCCGCCGGCGTCGGTCGGTGATGGCTAGAGGTCGAGGTCAGAAGTGTTACCAATGTCCTGAACCCCCTCCGGGGGCGCATAATAAGCCCCATCGGTCGCAACGCGTCCCATGAGACTGATGCGACGGATGGGACGTATGCGATCCTGCCACGCGACTTCTTACCGCTGGCCTCTGAACGCCGCCCGGGACACTGGAGCGACGGGACGCGCGGTACCGCGCCCGCAGGGTGGTCGCGGGAGCGACCATCAATAGGCGGCATGTGCGTTTAGGGAGTGTTTGAAAACTCAGAACCCGGCTGATTTCGCCAGAAGCCGCGTACTTCCTATGAATTTCGACCTCCATATCCATTCCCGGCTGGCTTTTTCACCCTTCATCGTCCACATCTAGCCTCACATGAAATCCGTTTCCCTCCTCCTTGTCGCCGTCGTCATCGTCTTCAGCCTCCCAGCCTGCGCCACCTCCAAAAAGGCGGACTGCTGCAGCGGTTCTTCCTGCACCGCTCCGGCTAGCAAGGGCACGAGCCACAAGACCAAGTCGTCGTAGAATCTTTCCGCACGCCGGGAACCGGTTCGACGCGAGTGGCAGCCTGACGCCCAGTCTTGCGAATCATATCGAGACGTCCATCGTGCCTGCCGAACTCGGCCGAGTTTCGGCATTCCAACTCGACGTCGCTCCTCGTTGAGTTACGTTATCTTCCATGACCGCTGCCTTGCAGATGCTTGAGATTCCGGAGGTGCGTGCCCTCGTCTCCCCGATCAGCGTGGCGCAATATCATCAGTTTCCGGAGCTGAACGAGAAGGGTTTTCGCACCGAGCTGATCCACGGAGTCGTCATCGAGAAAATGCCGAAGTCCCCGCTCCACGCCAGTATTGCCAAGCTGCTTTACGATGGCATTCACGCTTCGATCCCATCCGGCTTTTCCGTCCGTCAGGATCAACCGCTCACTCTGTGCGATTCCGAGCCGGAGCCGGATATCGCCATTGTCCATGGTTCGGTCCACGACTATCGAACCGCTCATCCGGCGACGGCCGCCCTCGTCATTGAGATCGCGATCAATAGCGCCAGCCTTGACCGCGAAAAGGCCAGCCTCTACGCGGCGGCCGGCGTGAACGAGTACTGGATCATTCTCCCTACCGAGCGCCGGGCGGAGATCTATCGCCGACCGGAGGATGGAACATACAGAGATTGCACCGTGGCCGGTGATGATGCTGTTCTCGAACCCGGCGGCCTTCCTGGTGTCATCGTCCGCCTCGCGGAGCTTCTCGGCTGAACGCCACCGCTTCCAGATCGCCTGAAGGGGGAACTCCAAACGCTGATTGCCACCTCGAAGGTGGAGCAGTGTCGCAAGGGCTTCGTTTGGAGTTCCGCGTTTACGCGGCCGCCTCGCCGGACATCCCGCCTTGAGGAGCCGCCATGCCTCGTCAACCGGGAGGCCTTAGTGGTTCACCGGCGGCACGGACGGTTCGGGCGTGGCAGCCGGCGTCGCTGACGGCCCCGGGATCGTCGCCTGCTTGACGGCCGGCGTAGCAGTGGCAGGGCGGCTCTTCGATTTTGACGGAATGATCGCGGGCGGCGTGGCCCCGGGGGGCTTCTCCGCCCCAGGCGCCGCACTGGACCCCGTGGCGGGCGCGACCTTTGGCGGTTCGCCCGTACGCAGGAGCTTGTTGCCGGCCTTGCCCGCCCCCGTCAAGCGTTCCACGAGTTGCAGTTTCTCCCGGGCCACCGGCAGCATCTGCTCGGAGAAAGTCTTGATATCTTTGTCGGCGGATTTCGCCGCCGCTTCGTAGGCAGCCACGGATTGCTGCGTGGCGGCGATCACCTTGTCCATCAATTCCTTGTCGAAATCAGGTCCCGCCTGTTTTTCCAGTTGGGCGCCGATGGCCCTCTGCACGGGCGTCGGCTCGGTGGAAACCGGCCAGCCCTTGGCGGCGGCGAGGCGGGCGACCTGCTTGTTCTCCTGCGCTTGCGCATCCGCCAGAGCATCGGACAGCGCTTTGAGTCTCTCCGACTGGCCCTTGGTCTTCAGCAAATCGATCAGGAAACTTTGGGTCCGCCCCGCCTCGACCACGGAGGTGAAAAATTGCAGGTCCTGCCCGCTCATCTCACTGCTGATCAGCTTCCCGGGCTCGTTGCCCGGGCTATCCGGATCCGGCGGCGGCACCGAGATCATCTTCGAAGTCGGCGGCAGCGTCGACGGCGTGGACGGCGCTTTTTTCTTCGCCTTCTCCGCCGCCACGGCAGATACCGCGACCGCAAGACTGAGGGCGAGCGCGACGGGAAGGATACGTTTCATGGAGGATTATTCGGCGAGCTTGCGCGCCAGGATCTCGCCAACCACCTGCGGGTTGGCCTTGCCTTGCGACAGCTTCATCACCTGCCCCTTTATGGAGTTGATCGCCTGCAATTTGCCAGTCTTGTATTCAGCGACCGCCTTGGCGCTGTTGGCGATGGCCTGGTCGCACAGGGCCTCGATGGCCCCGGTATCGCTCACTTGCTTGAGCCCCTTTTCCTCCACGATCTGCCCCGCGCCCCGGCCCGTGCTGAACATCTCGGCGAAGACTGTCTTGCCTTGCGTGCCGCTGATCGTCCCGTCCTCGATGAGATTCACCAGTTCGTCGAGCGCGGAGGCGGAAATCGGACACTCATCGATGGATTTTCCCGCCGCCGCGAGCGCGCTGAGGAGATCGTTAATGACCCAATTCGCCACGCTCTTCGGCTTGCGCGCGCCCTTGGCTGCGGCGTCGAAATAAGCGGCGAGCGCATGGTCGCTGGCGAGCACGCTGGCATCGTAGGCGGTCACGCCAAAGTCCCGCTCGAAACGGTCGCGCTTTTCGCCCGGCAATTCGGGCCGCCTCGATCGCACTTCCGCCATGAACACCCGCGTGTTCACCGGCAGCAGGTCGGGATCGGGGAAATACCGGTAGTCGTGCGAGGATTCCTTCACCCGCATTTGGAAAGTCTGGCCGGCATCGTCGTCCCAGCGGCGGGTCGATTGGATGAGTTGCTCGCCGCTCTGGACCGCTTTGATCTGCCGCTCGATCTCATAGGCCAGCGCCCGCCGCACGCCGCTGATCGTGTTCATGTTCTTGATCTCGATCTTCACGCCGAGTTCCGTTGTCCCCTCCGGCCTCACGCTCACGTTGCAATCGCAGCGCATCTGTCCCTTCTCCATGTCGGCGTCGCTCACTCCGCCATAGACCAGGATTTGCTGCAGGGCCGTGAGATACGCGTAAGCCTCTTCCGGCGAATCGATCTCCGGCTCGCTCACGATCTCCATCAGCGGCGTGCCCGCACGATTAAAATCGATACCCGAGTTCTCACCGAAGTGTTGGGACTTGGCCACGTCCTCTTCCAGGTGAATGCGCGTGAGCCCCACCTTCTTGTCCGGGCATGCGATGCTCTTCTGCGCATCCTTGGGATACGCAAAATCGTGCAAAGGCACCGCGCCGCCCTGGCAAATGGGCTCATCGAACTGCGTGATCTGGTAGTTCTTCGGCATGTCCGGATAGAAGTAATTCTTCCGGTCGAATTTGCAGATGTCCGGCACCGTGCAGCCCAGCATCAGGCCCGTGAGCGCGCTCATCTTCAGCGCGTCCTCGTTCATCACCGGCAGCGCGCCGGGATAGCCCAGGCACACGGGGCAGGTATGCGAGTTCGGCGGCGCCCCGTATTCGACCGGGCAACCGCAGAACATCTTGCTCCGCGTCTTGAGCTGCACGTGGACTTCGAGGCCGATGGTGGGGATGAATTTCATGAGAAAAATCGCGCGCCACTTTCGGACGCGAGCCTGCGGGGTGCGAGGCTGAAGCGTTGTCCAGCTTGCACCAGTGGGAATCAAGCGCATTCTCCGGCTCCGCGGAGCTCAGCCGTTCGGGGTTCCGCCTCCGGGCGACGTCTGGGGTCCGAAATCTGAAATCCGAAATCCCGTCCGCTGTGGCCAGTAATCAGTAATCAGTTCGGAACGAGTAAGCAGTGAACTGTCAGCGAGCGCGCCCACTGATCACTGCTTCCGAACGGATTACTGATTACGATTCGTTCACTGGCTCGCTGACGGAGCCGCCTTCACTGGGTCCGCCTCCGGCGGGCGAAGCGCGTAATCGAGCGCCTTCTCGAATTCAAATTTCCGCATCAGTTCGCCAATCTCGGTGTCATTCGCCGCAGTCACGATCCGCGGATTGCGAATAAGCGCGAGGTAGTTCCGATTGACGATATCCCGGGTGATTACGGGGTCGTTCTGGAGCGCCGCGATCTTGGGATGGGCCAGCAAAGGTTTTACACCCGGATAGGAAAGAAAGCGGTCCACCCGCTTGTCGTCAGAAACCATCATCCCGAGCTTGTGCAGGAGGCCGTAGAGCGTCCCGGGAATCGGATCGACCTGCTGTACCATGGCGCCGGCTGGGCCCTGTTCCAGCGATTGTTTCATCTGCGCCAACTGGCGCACGACCGCAGGGGGAGGCGTAGGCACCGGCGTCGCCTTCGGCGCGGAACCATCCGCGGGAGCCGGCGCGTGCGCGGCCCGCGGGTTTTTGGTGAATGCAATCTCCGCTTCCGCCACGCTGCCGAGGAGGCGGATGGTCAGGACTCCGATCCAAACCAGGAACAGGCCATAGATGGCGCCACACGCGGCTCCCGAGATTCCGTAGCCGAGCTGCATGGCGCCCGCCTTCTGCTGGGCCGTCTTCTTGAAGGCGATGACGCCGATGAGCGAAATGCAGATGTAAATAATTACGCCCAGCCCGCCCGCGCAGATCACCGCCAGCGCGCCTTCCGGAAAATCGGTGAACCGGTGCAAAATCGACGCCAGATTGGTCCCGCCGAAGTAGCCGATGATGTAGGCCGCCGCCAGCGCGAGCATGCTGAGGATCTGGCGCATAATGCCCATTCGCCAGCCATGCCAGGCCGTAAAGGCGATGAAGAGAATCGCAAGGAGGAAAAACGCGGCCTGGTAGCCGTCCACACCGCCGGCGAAAGTTGACATCATAAGGCCGGAATAAACTGCCTGAAAACGCGTACTTCGGACATGCGGGCCAACTGGTAGCACAGCCACCGTCCCGGATCAAAGGCAGATT
>Ga0070658_10001587_pt1 | contig 19216 bp, 19 predicted proteins | sample KBSC13metaG_FD_64664 | JGI IMG/M metagenome (GOLD analysis project Ga0070658, IMG submission 64664) | Corn rhizosphere microbial communities from Kellogg Biological Station, Michigan, USA - KBS C1-3 metaG | ecosystem: Host-associated > Plants > Roots > Rhizosphere > Soil ...
TAGCTATGGCCGGGAGCCTGCGTCAGCCCGGCGCGGGTTGCAATGGGCGGGCTGGAGGCAATGTGCGGAGATGGCCGCGATCAGGCTGCTGGTGATGCGCAAATGTTCCGCTTCAGGGGTGACGCCCCCGATTCGGGCCGCTACAGGGCTCGCGACGCCACAAAAGGGATATTGCCGCCTCTTATGCCAACCCTCGTCCTTATCCGTCATGGCCAGTCCACATGGAATCTCGAGAACCGTTTTACCGGTTGGTGGGACGTCGACCTGACCCAATTAGGGGTGGAGGAAGCGCGCAGCGCGGGCGAAATGATGGCGGCGAAAGACCTGGATTTCGATCTCTGCTTCACCAGCCTGCAGACGCGGGCGATCAAGACGCTCAACATCGCGCTGGAAGCGATGGGCCGGTTATGGCTACCGGTCGAAAAGGATTGGCGGCTCAACGAACGCCATTATGGCGGGCTGACGGGCCTCAACAAGGCGGAGACCGCTGCCCGCCACGGCGAGCATCAGGTCAAGATCTGGCGCCGTTCGTTTGATATTCCTCCACCGCCTCAGGAAGCGGGCGGCGAATTCGACCTTTCCGGCGACCGCCGCTATGCCGGTATCGCGATCCCCAACACCGAAAGCCTGAAGGATACGATCGCGCGGGTGCTGCCCTATTGGGAGGCGCGGATCGTCCCGGAACTCAAGGCGGGAAAACGCATCGTCATCTCGGCGCATGGCAATTCGCTCCGCGCTCTGGTCAAGCATCTGTCGCACATTTCGGACGAGGAGATTGCGAGCCTCGAGATTCCCACGGGTCAGCCGATCGTCTACCAACTGGATGGCAATCTCGCAGCGACCGACCGCTATTATCTGAGCGAGCGCTAAGCGTGGATATGCACCGGTTTCGCCATGCTCAAGGAGCGCTTCGCGGATGACCCAGCCTCTCGTCGGCATCATCATGGGCAGCCGCTCGGACTGGTCGACCATGTCCCATACCGCCGCGACATTGGAAGCGCTCGGCGTTCCACACGAGAGCAAGGTGGTATCGGCGCACCGTACGCCGCAGCGTCTGTACGATTATGCTCGGGGTGCCACCGATCGCGGCCTTAAAGTTCTCATAGCCGGTGCGGGCGGAGCCGCACATTTGCCCGGCATGGCTGCTTCAATGACGTCGCTGCCGGTGCTTGGTGTGCCGGTCCAGTCGGCGGCGCTTTCAGGTCTCGATAGCTTGCTTTCGATCGTGCAGATGCCTGGCGGCGTACCCGTCGGCACGCTCGCGATAGGCAAAGCGGGCGCGATCAATGCCGGCTTGCTCGCAGCGCAGATTTTGGCACTCTCAGATCCTGCGCTTGCGGGCAGGGTGGCGGATTGGCGCGCACGTCAGACCGAGGAAGTGGGCGAAGCTCCCGAATGAGCGTCATGCCTGGTTCGACGATCGGCATCCTGGGTGGCGGCCAGCTTGGCCGCATGCTTGCGATTGCGGCTGCCAACCTCGGCTATCGCACGCATATCTATGCGCCGGGGATGAGCGGACCCGCGAGTGAGGTCTCCGCGCGTTGGACTCACGGCGCCTATGACGACAAAGCCGCAGTCGCAGCTTTCGCGGCGCAGGTGGACGTCGTGACATATGAATTCGAAAATGTGGACGTGGAGGCGTTGCGCGGCCTGCGCGGCGTGCGGCCATCGGTCAAAGCGCTTGAAGTTGCGCAGGATCGCGTCGCCGAAAAGAGCTTCGTGGAGGCGGTCGGCGGACGCCCGGCACCCTTTTGGCCGATCGACAGCCTCAAGGATCTTAAGGACGCGATGAAGATGGTTGGGGCGCCCGCCATCCTCAAGACACGCCGTTTCGGCTATGACGGGAAAGGGCAGGCGCTGATCGGTGAGGCAAGCCGTGCCGAGGCGGCGTGGGCTTTGATCGGAAAACAGCCCGCGGTGCTCGAAAAATTGATCAGCTTCGATGCCGAATTCTCGATCCTGCTTGCGCGAGGGCTCGATGGCACGGTGGTGCAATGGGACGCGGTTACCAACATCCATAAGCACGGCATACTCGACATCTCGACCGTGCCGCCCAAGGGGATCGTCGCGCGTCAGGCGGCGGAGGCAGCCGATCTAGCGGAACGTGTCGCAGGTGCGCTGGATTATGTCGGTGTGCTTGCCTGCGAATTCTTTGCCAGTGCGGATGGTCCCGTTTTCAACGAGATGGCACCCCGCGTTCACAATTCAGGGCATTGGACGATCGAAGGCGCGGTAACGTCGCAGTTCGAAAACCATATTCGTGCCATCTGTGGTGTACCCTTGGGCTCGACCGCGTTGGTGAGCAAGGGTGCCGAGATGCGCAACCTGATCGGCAGTGAAATCGAGAGCTGGCCTCACATCCTCGCCGACCCGAAGGCTCATCTGCACCTCTACGGCAAGACCGCGGTCAAGCCCGGACGCAAGATGGGGCATGTGACGAGGGTCAGCTAACCCACGCCGGCCAAATCAGGCGCGCGAACCCGTGATAGGGAAGCTGCCGAAAATACCTGCCTTCACCTTTCCTTCGAGCCTGTCGCCCGTGATCGTCGCCCGGCAGGTAAGCGTGACCGGCATCGGTTTGGATATCTGCATCGTCCAGCTAAGAGTGTCGCCGTCGACCGAGCCGTCCGGAATATCCTTGCTGCCGATATTGCCGACTGCGGATCCTGTGAAGCGGTCGCCCTCGCTTGCGACCGTCAGCACGAAATCCTGCTCGCCCATCGGGCTCTCGACGCTGCAATTCCACTTGCCGTCCACGTCGGACATTCCAATCTCCTTATCGGAGATGGCCTTTGCGGCTTGGCTAATAAAGATCAAGCGGGAGCTTGTGTTGCTAAAATACAACACTACATTGCGGTGGAAAGGGAGTTTGCATGAATCTCGAAAAGTTCACCGAACGCGCCAAGGGCTTCCTCCAGGCAGCGCAGACGGTCGCAATCCGAAACAGCCACCAGCAGATAGCGCCCGAGCATCTTCTGAAGGCCCTGCTCGAAGACGAGCAGGGTATGGCCTCCGGCCTGATCCAGCGAGCAGGCGGCGATCCCCGCCGCGCGCAGAGCGAGGTTGATCTAGCGCTTAGCAAGGTCCCGGTCGTGTCAGGTGGCGGTGCCCAGCAGACGCCTGGCCTTAACAATGATCTGGTCCGCGTGCTCGATCAGGCTGAGCAGATTGCTCAGAAAGCCGGCGACAGCTTCGTCACCGTGGAGCGCCTGCTGGTGGCGCTTTCGCTGTCGCTTAACACCGCCGCCGGCAAGGCACTGCAAGCGGCCGGAGTGAAGCCGGAGGCGCTCAATAGCGCGATCAACGAGTTGCGTGGCGGCCGCACCGCAGACACGGCGTCCGCCGAGGATCGCTACGATGCGCTCAAGAAGTTTGCGCGAGATCTGACCGCCGCCGCACGCGAGGGCAAGCTCGATCCGGTTATCGGCCGCGATGAGGAGATTCGGCGCACCATCCAGATTCTGGCGCGCCGCACCAAGAACAATCCCGTGCTGATCGGCGAGCCGGGAACCGGCAAGACCGCCATCGCCGAAGGCCTCGCGCTGCGCATCGCCAATGGCGATGTGCCCGACGGCCTCAAGGACCGCAAATTGATGGCGCTCGACATGGGTAGCCTGATCGCCGGCGCCAAATATCGTGGTGAGTTCGAGGAGCGGCTGAAGGGCGTGCTCGACGAGGTCAAGGCCGGCGAAGGGGATATCGTCCTCTTTATCGACGAAATGCACACATTGGTCGGCGCGGGAAAAAGCGAAGGCTCGATGGATGCCAGCAATCTGCTCAAGCCCGCCTTGGCACGCGGCGAACTGCACTGCATCGGCGCGACCACGCTCGACGAATATCGCAAGCATGTGGAGAAAGATCCCGCGCTACAGCGGCGCTTCCAGCCCGTGTTCGTGGGCGAACCGACGGTCGAAGATACGATCTCGATCCTGCGCGGGCTGAAGGAAAAATATGAGCTGCATCACGGGGTGCGCATCGCCGACGGCGCGCTCGTCTCGGCTGCGACACTGTCGAATCGCTACATCACCGATCGATTCCTCCCCGACAAGGCGATCGATCTGATGGACGAGGCCGCCTCGCGGCTGCGGATGGAGGTGGAAAGCAAGCCCGAGGAGATTGAGAGCCTGGATCGCCGCATCATCCGCCTCAAGATCGAGCGCGAAGCTTTGTCCAAGGAGACGGATGCTGCCTCAAAGGACAGGCTCGTCAATCTGGAACGGGATCTTGCTGAGCTCGAGGAAGAATCGGCAGAACTGACCCAGCGCTGGCAGTCCGAGAAGGAAAAGATCGACGCCGAGACCAAGATCAAGGAGCAGCTGGACGCGGCTCGCACCGCGCTCGACCAGGCGCAGCGCTCGGGCGATCTCGCCAAGGCTGGCGAGCTTTCCTACGGCACGATTCCCCAGCTCGAAAAGCAGCTCGCGGAGGCGGAGGGTGCGGCCAAAGGCGCGATGGTGCGCGAGGAGGTTACTGCCGAGGATATTGCCGGCGTCGTCGCGCGCTGGACCGGTATTCCAGTCGAACGGATGCTCCAAGGGGAGCGCGAGAAGCTCATCCGTATGGAAGAGGTGATCGGCGCGCGCGTGATCGGCCAGTCGGATGCGGTCGCTGCCGTCTCGCGCGCGGTGCGCCGCGCACGCGCGGGGCTCCAGGATCCGAACCGCCCGATGGGCTCGTTCCTGTTCCTCGGCCCGACCGGCGTCGGCAAGACCGAGCTCACCAAGGCGCTCGCCGGATACCTGTTCGACGATGACAGCGCGATGGTCCGCATCGACATGAGCGAGTTCATGGAGAAGCATGCAGTCGCACGCCTGATCGGTGCTCCTCCGGGCTATGTCGGCTATGAGGAGGGCGGTGTTCTGACCGAAGCCGTGCGTAGGCGTCCCTACCAGGTCGTCCTGTTCGACGAGGTCGAGAAGGCGCATTCGGACGTGTTCAACATCCTGCTTCAGGTGCTTGATGATGGCCGGTTGACGGACGGGCAGGGGCGGACGGTGGATTTCACCAATACGCTCATCATTCTAACTTCGAATCTGGGTTCACAATTCCTGGCGAACCTGCCCGACGATGCTCCGACGGAAACCGTCGAGCCCGCGGTGATGGAGGTGGTGCGCGCGCACTTCAGGCCCGAATTCCTCAATCGGTTGGACGAGATTATTCTCTTCCATCGGCTCGGGCAGGGCCATATGGGGCCGATCGTCGATATTCAGGTCGGCCGCGTCCAAAAGTTGCTGGCGGATCGCAAGGTTACGCTCGACCTCACTCTGGCGGCACGCGAATGGCTGGGCAGGGTTGGCTATGATCCGGTTTACGGCGCCCGACCGCTCAAACGCGCGGTGCAGAAATATCTGCAGGACCCGTTGGCCGAGGCGATATTGCGCGGCGAAGTGCCAGACGGGGCTACCGTCACGGTCGACGATGCGGACGGGAAGCTAGCGTTGCGAGTGACGTAAGTCCTCGCGACGGCTAGGGCTTCAGTTCCCGTCGCACTTGCCGCAGCCGATCGTTCCCCGGTCGACTATCTGTTGGCTGTTGCGGACCGCAATGTCCGCAATTTGCCGCCACTCCGTCGCAGTATGGCAGGTTTTGCGGACGGCCGCGAGCGAGCCCGTAACCTCCTCGCGTTTGCAGATGAGCTTTTCGGCTGGTTGGGACTCGGCGGCCGGCGGCGTAGCCTGGGCGGCGGCAGCCAATGCGATGGGAAGAAGGATCATGGGAACACCGCTCCTGAAAGATCGTGGCAACGTTCTCTCATTCCTCTTGACGAGCGTCAACCCGAGGCATTTGCAAGATAAACTGATCGCTTACAGCCGTTTCACTGGATCGGCAAAGGGGATGGACGGCGCAGGAGGCGCATGCAGTAAGCTCGCATCATGATCGCGTTCAATCTATCTCGGGAAATCGACACCGAACGGCTGGCTGCTTGCTATCACTCGACTGGCCGGGTCGTGATCGAACCTTTTCTGGATCCGGACTCGGCCTCGACGTTGGCGCAGCATCTGGCGTCGCGCACGGATTGGCGTCTCGTCCTCAACGGCGGCGACAAGGTGTTCGAAATCGGCCGTAACGAATTCGATGCCTTGCCTGCGAGCGAGCGGGCGCGGATCGATGCGGCGGTAGTGGAGTCGGGCCGTGCCGGCTTCCAATATCGCTACGACACCGTTCGCGTTTCCGATGACCCCGAAAATCGAGCGCGGAGGGACGATCCGATCGATCGCTTTGCGGCGTGGATGGCGGCGCCAGCGACGCTTGATCCGCTGCGCGCGATAATTGGCTCGCCCGATGTGGATTTTGCTGATGCCCAGGCCACGGCCTACCGGTCTGGCGATTTCCTGAATGCGCATGACGACGATGTCGCGGGCAAGGGTCGTCGCGCTGCTTATGTACTTGGCCTTACGCCCGATTGGCGACCGGAATGGGGCGGGCTGCTGCTGTTCCATGACGGTTGCCGTGTCGAAGGCATTGTGCCCGGATACAATCGCCTGACATTCTTCCGCGTCCCGCAAGTCCACAGCGTCAGCTATGTCGCGCCGCTTGCGCCCCGCCCGCGCTATTCGATCACCGGCTGGCTGCGAAAGCTCGGCTAACCTGATTTCCGGCCAGTGGCGGAATCACGAACCCCCGGGGCACAATCGCGCCCGGGGGTTCGTCACGTCAGAGTTTGAGGCTGACGCTTGTGAAGAAGGTGCGACCGAGTACGTCATAGACGTTCGGGAAGGTGCTCCCCGCCGTATAATCGATACCGATCGTGTCGCCGACGATGGGCGACTTTTTGTCGAACAGGTTCTGGATGCCGAGCCGCAGCGTCATGCGCTTGCCGATATCCACGCTGGCAGTCTCATCGAAATAGTTGAAGGCCTTGATCCGCGATACCGCAAGGCCGGCGTCCTGCGGTGAATCGTCCTTTACCGCGCCGATATAGCGCCAGCGCGTGAGCAGGCTGATGTCGCCGTAACCGAGCGTCAGTTCGGCATCATGCTTCCAGTGGGGGATCGGGTTGAGGTTGCATTGCGAACTGAACCGGCCCGCGCATTTATAGAAGGCCGAGGTTGGGTCCGACTGGACATCATAGGCGCGGACATAGGTGCCGGCGAAGGACAGGCCGTAAGTGAGGTCTCCCGCACGCCCCTGATAACCCGCGGTGATGTCGATCCCGCTGGTCTTGATCACGGCGATGTTGGCTAGCTGTTCGGATACGCCAAACTGGATCGGCCCGCTGAGTGAACCGGTCGAGGTATTGCGGTGGATCGCTTGGCAGAAGGGGTCGCTCGCATTCTGTGCGACGTTGTAGCAGGTATTGACGATATTCGCTTCGGATCCACCGAAGGTATTGATCGCATTGCCGATCTTGACATGATAATAATCGACCGAGAAGCTCAAGCCGCGCAGTTGGCGTGGGTTGACCACAACACCGAACGTATAGGTGTTTGACTTCTCTGCGCTCAAATTAGGGTTGCCTCCGGTCAGGATGTTGATCTGACCGGCGATGGGGGCGGGGATGCGGCCGATCGAACCGGATGGTGCTCCGGTTGCGACGCAGAGCTGCCCGAGCGGCGAGCCGGGCGTCACGCCCGCGCCCGCGCAGGGATCGTTGCTCAGGCTGCCCGTGCCGGCGACCACGGGTGAGAAGAGTTCGTACAAGTTCGGAGCGCGCACGGCCCGCTGATAAATACCGCGGAACCGAATGCCTTCGATCGGCGACCAATCTCCGCCGCCTTTATACGTATAAACATGGCCGACGGTTGAATAATCCGAATAGCGGAAGCCGCCTTCCAGATTCAGCGCGCGGAAGAAAGGCTTGTCCTGGATCAGCGGCGCCTTGAGTTCGACATATCCCTCCTTGACGTTGTAATTTCCGGATATGTTCTGCCCTTGACCAAAATAGATGAGGTCGCCCGAACCGTAACGCGCATCGACCATAGTGCGGCCGGTTTCGCGTCGATATTCAACGCCGGCGGAGAAAGCGGCGGGCTTGTCGGCAAGCGGGCTCTTCAGGAAGCCGATATCACCTCCCAACGAGCCGCCTGCGACGAACTGGGTGGTCTTGTCGTCCTGGGCGCCATTGGCCAGTACGAACGCGAGCGCGGATTGCGGAATGGGGGCGGTCGTAAAGAGGTTAAGCGGCACGCAGCCGTTCGACGGATCGCGGCACGCCACGCCACCCGAGGCCGTCGGAGCCGCGTCGATGGCCTGGACTAGCGCATTGTAGGAAAGGTCGTTCAGCAGGTCCTGATGGCGCTTGTTCTGGCCATATTGGGCAAATATTTCCCAATGATAGTCTGAACCGAGCGAGCCGCGTAGCCCGCCTAGAACCTGATAACCCCGGTTGATGAAATTCTGGATCCGTCCTGGCGTCTCGGTGATGCGGCGACGAATGCCAATTGAAGCGGTGCCGTCATCGTTGAGCGTCGTGGGGTCCCCAAAGAGCAAGCCGCGCTGCTGCGGAGTCAGGAACGGGTTGTCGGGTGAAATGTCGAATGGGAAGCCGGCGGTTGCGGTTGGCGCGAGCTGTAGCCGCACCTTCGAATGGGAATAGCTAGCTCGCCCGAAGAATTCGATATTGTCGGTGATTTCGTACCGCGCCAGGCCGAAGGCGGTATAGCGCTCAAACGGAAGCTGGGCGTAATTCACTGGATTATAGTTGTAATATTGCGAAATGCCTTCGGTCAGGTCGTTATTCGGACCGAGCTGGTAATAGGACGCGCTGCTCGCGGGGTTGAACGTATTGTCGAATACCGTTGGAGCGGTATTGCTCGATCCGGTTGGCGCCAGACCGGCATAGGAATCGAGTACCTGGCTGTTGCGCCGTCGATCCGCGAAATAGACGCCATCGCGCTTTGCCCAGCTGCCGGACAAGACGATATTGCCGCGGTCGCCAAGTTTCAGCCCGCCTGTCAGGCTCGCATCATATTCCGCCCCGTCGCCGCGTTGGGTGATCGACGAAGATGCATCGGCGCGCAGGCCCGTGAACCTGTCGTCCATGATGAAATTGACAACGCCGGCGATGGCATCCGACCCGTAGACTGCGGAGGCGCCGCCGGTCAGAACGTCCACACGCTTGATCAGCGCCGGCGGGATGAGATTGATGTCGACAGCGCCGGTCGTATCGAAATTCGGCGCGCGCTTGCCGTCGATCAATACAAGCGTCCGCTGCGGGCCGAGACCGCGCAGGTCTACGGTCGCCGCGCCGGTTCCCGGATTGTTGCTCGTGCTGCCGCTGGCTGGAACGAATTGCGGATTCTGCTGCAACACGGATTCGAGCGTGACCGTGTTGTTCGCGCGCAGCGTTTCTGCCGAGATGACCGCAATCGGGCTGCTCGCCGCCAGATCGGGCCGCGCGATGCGCGAGCCTGTAACGACTATCTCGGCAGGCTGACTTGTATCACCGGCGGCGGGAGCATTGGGCGCGGTCGGCGTGGCGGCCGGCTGGGTGGAATCCTGCGCGGCGGCAGGCGATGCGCAACTGAAGGAGAGAATGAGAGACAAAGCAGGGAGCGCAGTTCCCAGACGCAATTTGCGCGCGAACAGGGGAGAGTACATGAAGCCACCTCGTCGATAATGGTCGCCCGAACCGCATGACCCTTCGCCGCGTCCCCTGTTTGGCCGCGGCGAAGGGCGGCTGCCGCCCTTCGCGATTTGGCTCCAACTGCCTGCGGTTTCGATCGTTTCGTAGGGGGCACGGTTGGAGGCGGGGTGTGTTCTAACCGCAACAATTGGGTCGGCGTGCCGCCGGGCATTGGGGACTTTCGTCCTTGGGAATCGCAAGGTGGGGCTGAGGCCCCCGCCTGCGAAGAGAACGAAGCCGAGGGGTTTTCTTGAACCGCTTCCTTGCTAAGGCAGTGCCGATGACTGGTAGGCACATCGACCAGCCCTATTCAGGCCGCTTCATCGATCGCGAGCATCGCTTTACGGTGCGCGTTTATTATGAAGACACTGACGCAGGCGGGGTGGTTTATCACGCCAATTTCCTGCGCTTCTTCGAACGTGCACGGACCGATATGCTGGCGATCGCCGGTGTGGATGTGGCGACCGCGCTCAACGCCGGCCATGGCGGCTATGTCGTGGCCGCCGCCGATCTTAAATATATGAGGCCTGCCAAGCTCGGCGATGTGTTGACCATCGTCAGCAGCCTAGAGCAGGTCCGCCAGGCGGCCTGCGTCATTCAGCAGAGAGTCATCCGCGATGGGCAGGTGCTGGTCGAAGGGCGATTGACTGTGGCCTTTGTCGGCGAGGACGGTCGGCCAAGGCGACAGCCCCCGGCCTGGATCAAGGCGTTCCAGGGTTTCAACGGAGCAGAACAAGCACAATGAACGGCATCACCGTCACCGCGAATACCCAGGCCGCCTTGTCGCCCGTCGCATTGTTCCTCCACGCCGACATCGTCGTGAAGGTCGTCATGCTCGGGCTATTGCTGGCCAGCTTATGGACATGGACCATCATCTTCGGCCGCGGCGGCGCGTTGCGCCGCGCCGATCGGGAGAATGGCGCGTTCGAGGCGGACTTCGCAAAGGCGACCGATGTGGATCTATTCTATCGGGAACACGCGAAGACGGACGTGCCCGCCGCGCGGATATTCATCGCGGGCATGGGCGAGTGGCGCAAATCGACGGCCAAGCCGCATGTGGACAAGGGCGCAACCCGCGAGCGGCTCTCGTCCGTCATGGCCACCGCATCCGCCGGGGAGGTCGAAAACCTCTCGCGCGGACTCAACATCCTCGCCACGATCGGCAGCGTATGTCCGTTTGTCGGCCTGTTCGGCACGGTATGGGGAATCATGCGCTCCTTCGCCGATATTGCCGCGTCGCAGAATACCAGCTTCGGCGCGGTTGCTCCGGGAATCGCGGAGGCCCTGTTCGCAACCGCATTGGGCCTGTTCGCGGCAATTCCGGCGACCATCGCCTATAATCGTATGGTCCATCGTCTCGATCGGATCGAAGCGCGCCTCAACCGCTTCGCCGACGGCTTCCACACCACGCTAAGCCGCGAGCTGGACGGGGAAGGCTGAGGCATGGCGATGGGCCCCGCACCGCGACGCGCGCATGGCCGCAGGCGTGCGCCGATGGCCGAGATCAATGTCACGCCTCTCGTGGACGTGATGCTCGTTCTGCTGATCATATTCATGGTGACCGCGCCGTTGCTCGTCGCAGGCGTGCCGGTGAACCTGCCCGATAGCCGCGCCAAGCCGCTCGAGCAGGATCAGAAGCCGGTCCAGATAAGCCTCGATCAGGCGGGCAAGCTGTTCGTCGATGAGCAGGAGATACCGATGGCAGGTCTGGCCAATCGTCTGGCCAGCCTGCCGCATGGGCCGGACGCGCCGCAAATCTATCTGCGCGCCGATCGCAGCCTCGATTATGGCCGCGTAATGCAGGTGATGGGCGAACTCAGCCGCGCCGGCCTGACAAAGGTCGCGCTCGTGACGAACGAGGCACAGGACCGGAAGTGATGGACCGCGCGGACGGCAAGGGGTTCGCCCTGGCGATCGTCGCCCATCTTCTGCTGTTCGCCGCGCTGACGATCGGCATCGCAAAACGCGTGCAGCCGGTGCAGCTGCCGGTCGAAGCGATGGATGTGCAGCTGGTCGATGCGGTCGGGCTTCGTTCGGCCGCGCCCAACCCGGCGACTGAAGCGCCCCAGGAAATGCAGGCGCCAGAGCAAGCACCGCCACAGGAAGCTCCGCCGCCCGCGCCCAACCCGATACCTCCGACCCCCAAGCCAACCCCGGCCAAGCCCACGCCGACACCGCCCTCTCCAGTGCCGGCGATCAAGCCCAAGCCGCAGCCGCCGACCAAATCCCTGACGGACATTCTCAAGGACGTGCGCGCTACCGCAAGCAGCGAGAAGGCCGGTAGCGACGCCAAAGCGAAGGCTGACCGTGCCGCCGCCGAAAAGGTCGGCAGTCTGCTGAAGGGGGTGCTCGGCGCGTCGGCAGGGAAGGGGGAGACCGCCCGCGCGGCGATTACCGGCGCAGCGATGAACGGCCTCGCCGCGGCAATCAAGCGCCAGGTCCAGCCCTGTTACGAACTGGGCGGCCTGAGTGGCACCCCGGCGATGCAGATCGTCACCACTCTGCGCCTGCGCTACAACAAGGATGGTTCGGTCGCGGGAAACCCCCAACTCGTCGAGCAGACCGGTATCACCGGCGGCAACCGCGCTTATGCCCAGCAGATCGCCGAAGTGGCCCGGCGCGCGGTCTTGCGCTGCGCGCCTGTTCATCTGCCGGCGGAGTTGTACGAGGGCGGATGGGATGATCTGAACTTCCGCTTCACCCCAGGGCAGATGGAATAAGGATGATGGGACCGATGAAGATTTGGCACCTGCTGGCGTCCATCGGACTGGCCCTGCTTCCCGGCGCGGCCGTGGCACAGGATGCTGCGCCGCAGGGGCCTGGTCCAGCGCCCGGCGCGGGGCCCGTTGCAGGGCAGCGCCTGACGGTCGATATTACAGGCGGCATCTCGCAGCCGATGCCGATCGCGATTCCGGTGATGCCCACGCCGAGCGCGCTGAATACGCCCGCCGGGTCGACCGACGCGCTCGGAGCGCAGGTGTCGGAGGTGATCACCAACGATCTCAAAAATAGCGGGCTTTTTTCCCCCTTGCCCAAGGGGCAGCTCAAGCCCGTCAGCTTTCCACAGGTCTCCGCGCCTGATTATCCGGCATGGTTGCCGACCGGCGCACAGGCTTTGGTTCAGGGTTTCGTCCAGGCGAATGGCGATGGCACGCTGACGGTCGGATGTTATCTGTACGACGTCTTCGCCAAGAGCGAGATGGTGCGGCAGGGCTTTGTCGTAAAACCCGCCGATTGGCGCCGCGGCGCGCACAAATGCGCCGACATCGTCTACTCCCGCCTGACCGGCGAGGGGCCCTATTTCGACAGCCAGGTAATCTATGTTTCCGAGACAGGTCCCAAGCGTAACCGCACCAAGCGGCTCGCTATCATGGATCAGGACGGCGCCAACCACCGCTTCATCACCAACGGCCAAAGCCTGGTCCTGACGCCACGTTTCGCGCCCAGTCGTCAGACCGTGGTTTTCATGTCGTTCGAGAATGATCAGCCACGCGTCTATGTTTATGACGTGGGCTCAGGCCGTAAGCGTCTGGTTGTCGATCGGCCGTATACGACTTTCGCGCCGCGCTTCTCACCCGATGGCCGTTCGATCCTCTTCTCCATGATCGTGAACGGCAATTGCGACATTTATCGGGTGAGCGCGAGCGGCGGCACGCCGGTGCGGCTGACTGCCTCGCCCGGCATCGATACGGGCGGCAGCTATTCGCCCGACGGTAGCAAGATCGTATTCGAAAGCGATCGCTCCGGCACGCAGCAGCTTTACGTCATGAACGCCGACGGATCGGGCCAGCACCGCATCAGCTTCGGCGGCGGGCGTTTTGCGACTCCTGTGTGGAGTCCACGCGGGGATCTTATCGCCTATACGCATCTCGGCGGCGGATTCTCAGTCGGCGTGATGGGAATTGACGGCTCGGGCGCCAAGGATCTGACCCACGGCTGGCAGGATGAAGGCCCGACCTGGTCGCCTAACGGCCGCGTCTTGATGTTCTTCCGAACCGGCAAGGGATCGGGCAAGGCCGATCTCTATTCGGTCGACCTGACGGGCGTGAACGAACGCCCGATCCCGACTCCGCTCGATGGATCGGACCCGGCCTGGGGACCGTTACTGCCCTGAAATCTTTTCCCGACGAACGTACCAAGAAGGGACGCGATGATGAAGATGACACCCACGCTGCTTTGCACGGCAGCTCTGATTGCTTTGGCGGGTTGCGCGAAGAAGCCGCCGGCCAAGCTGCCGCCTGCCCCGCAGCAGACCACCACCGCGCCCGAGACGACCACGACTACCACGACCGAAACCCGCGGGCCGACGCCGGGTTCGCGCGCCGATTTTCTGGCGCAGGCGGGTAGCGACACTGTCCATTTCGCGACCGACAGCTCCGATCTCGACAGTGAGGCGACCGCGACACTCACGAAGCAGGCGGCCTGGCTGCAGAAATTCCCGAACATACGTGTCACGATCGAGGGTCATTGCGACGAGCGCGGTACCCGCGAATATAATCTAGCGCTCGGTGACCGCCGCGCCAATTCGGCCAAGAATTTCCTGATCAATAACGGCATCGCCGCCTCGCGGATCAGCGTGATCAGCTATGGTAAGGAACGCCCGGTCGCGACCGGTTCGGATGAAGAATCCTGGGCGCAGAATCGCCGCGCCGTCACCGTGGTGCCGCAGTAACGATTTCAGGTCCTTCCCTTTATTTCTGGGGGAGGGCCTATCGTTCCGCCGCGAGCACGAAATCCCGGAGCGCCCGCGCATCGTGTAGAGCGTTGTGCGGGACCTGGCTGTTGCGCGCGGTCGAAAAACCGGGCGTACGGATGAAGTGGAAACGCAAACTGGCGACGTCGACGATCTCCGCGTCCCCGGTGAGCAGCAGCTGGCAAAACAGCGCAATATCCTCGGGCCAGTCGGCGACGATCTCTGGATCAGGGTCGGTGCGCAGATAGGCGGCGATATCATGCGCCGCGGCCACTGAATCGAGCTCGTTATAGAGGATCGATGGGACGCTTTTCAGATAGGGCATTACGTGCGTCGCGACCCAGGGCAGCGGCGGCTCGACCATCGGAACCACCACATAATAATCTTGGTCGCCTTCCTCCGGCACGAGTGCCAGGCTGATCAGGCTGCCACCAAACCCGTTGAACTCGGTATCGAGGAAATAGCGCATCAGCTCTTTTTCGCGGGACGTGGAGGATGCGCGACTTCGGGGTGATTGCCGTCCAGTGCCTCGTCGAGCAGCCGGGCAAGGCGGACCCCGCCCTTTGCAACCTGTTCCCGCAGCAGGGGGATCAGTTCCTCGATCTTGGCCTGGTTCATCACGACCTTTTCCGGCGCCGGCTTGGTGCAGGGGTCGGGAATCAGGCTGCCATAGACTTTGGTCCGGGCGAGTTCCCAGCTTTCAAGACTCCAGTCCTTGAGCGTGCCCTGCGCCATTTCAACTCGCCGTTCGGGCGGCGTCTGTGACAATATGCCTTCGGCACCGGCTGGCGGGGTCGAAATGGCGCGGTCGGCGAGCAGTCCATCCCAGATCGAGTGGAGATTAGTGCCGGGAATGAAGCCGTAACTCGCCTTGACCTTGTTGCCGCCCTGATCGCCGTCATGCTCCGATCCGTGTAGCGGCTGGTGCAGATCACCAACGAAATGGACGAGGAAAGCGAGCGCCATCAACCGATCGCGCGGCGGGAGCTCGCGGTCCGCGACCATGCGTTGCGCCCGGGCGATCTGCGAGGATAGGCAGTTGCCGCCGGCACAGGGCTCCTTCAGGTCGAACGGCTTGCAGATGTCGATGTCCTGGAAATGCCAGGAATAAGCGTAACTGAACCGATCTCCCAACGTCTTGATGCAATCGGGCCAGACGGAGGCTTCCTCGATCGTGCGCGCGGGGCAGGTGGGGGTCTCCAGCACTTCCTGCTGTTTCAGAAGCGAGAGAATAGACTGTCTGGTGCGCGGCTTGACCAGCTTCATCGCCACTTCGGCGGTGGTCTCATGGCCATATTCCCACCAGGCGGCGGCGGGTGAGGGAAAGAGCAGCAGCGAAAGCGCCGCGAACAGCGCCTGCAGGCGGAAACGGATCATGGACTTGCCGCTTAGGCCAGCCCGATGACGGCGCAAGGTCATTCGTCGCCGTAGATCGCGATCTCGGGCGCGGAATCGTGCGTTGCCATCGCCCGGTACATCGCCCTGGTGTTGAACGCCCAACCGCCCGATCCGTCGGGGGAAACCACGATCACACCGCCCTTGCCGCCAAGCTCGCCGAGCTCGTCGATCAGCGTATCGGCCGCATCCTCGATACTCCACCCTGCCAGCCGAACCCGCGCGCAAATTTCATGCGCGACGCCCAGCCGGATGAAATATTCGCCCGATCCTGTGCAGGAAACCGCCGCCGCGCGATCGTCGGCGTAAGTGCCGGCCCCGATCAGAGGCGAATCGCCGACGCGTCCCCACTTCTTGCCGGTAAGCCCGCCGGTCGACGTTGCGGAGGCGACATGGCCTTTGCCGTCAACCGCGACCGCGCCGACCGTGCCATATTTCATCGCGCTGTCGAACGGCATATCAGGCCGCGCCAATATTTCGTCTAGCTGGCGTCGCCGTTCAGGCGTCTCGAACCAGCTCGGATCAGCAGCCTCGATGCCCTGCGCTCGGGCGAACCCGTCCGCCCCAGCGCCTGCGAGAAAGACATGCGCGCTCTCATCCAAAACTTCGCGCGCCAGCCGGATCGGATTACGGGTCGAGCGTACACCGGCAACGGCGCCTGCATTCAGATTCGCGCCATCCATGATCGCCGCATCGCATTCGATCCGTCCCTCGGCGGTAAAGACCGACCCGCGGCCTGCATTGAAATGCGGATCATCCTCCAGCACCGTCACAGCCGCCTGCGTGGCGTCGACTGCGGTGCCGCCTTGCCGCAATATAGCGGCGCCCGCTTCGAGGGCCCGGGCGAGCGCGTCCCGCGCCTCACGCTCGCCGGCTTCCCCCAGGGTTTCGGGCGTCATGCTGCCCGCGCCGCCATGAATGACGATCGTCCATGTCGGCGCGGGCTGGCTCATTAGGTGCGTCTAGACCAGCAGCGCGCGGGCGGGAACCGGCTTCACGGCGTTTCGACGTTTCAACCCGATCAGGGGACGCAAAGGGTCGATTGCGCGTCCGATCAGATAGAAGGCCCAGCAGCCTGCCGCGGTTGCAACTACCAGGATTTCGAAGCGTTCGAGCCCGGTCGTGGTTGTGCTGAGCAGCCAATATCCGACCACGATGATCACCGTTTGATGGATAATGTAGAAGGGGAAGATTGCCTCCGCGAGCATTGGACGCCACTTGCTGTTGCGGTTCCAGCGGGTCTCAGCGAGACCAACCAGCGCCACGATCGCACCCCATGCCTCGGTCGAACGGGCGACGCGGTAGAGCAGGCCAAGTGCATAGCTCATCCGCGCATCGGCCGGATAGGCGAGCTCGGCCCACGCCAGATAGGCCCAGCCAAGTATCGCGGCGATACCGGCGATCTTCCACCACCGGCCCACTGCGGCGCGAACGGCATGGGAATGGCGGAGAAGGACGCCGAACAGGAAGGCGCTGAAATAGTCGAGATGGGCGCTCCAGTCGTTCACCAGAAGATGCGTGTCCGACCAGCCTGGTGACACGAAATTATGGATCAGGAAGAAGGTGGCGATGCCGAGGGGCAGCAGGGCTGGCCCGGCTAACAAGCGCTCGGCCGCGTTTTTCACGCCGGCGATCCACGCTGCGGGCAGCATCAGCAAAGCGCCCCAGACCAAGGTGTAGACCAGCAAATACACCACGAACCACAGGTGCATATAGGTTGGCATGAACACGCCATGGAGCTGCTGGGGGCGATAATAATCGTGCAGCAGGAAATAACCGAAGCCATGAGTGTAACCGTGCTGCGTGACCAGCTCGACCCAGGGCTGCGGCGTCACGATCACGGCGATGCCGAACAGCAGGGGAATGCCGAGCCGAGCCATACGCGACCGCATCAGGGCACCGACGCTGGGGCTGCGTTCCAGCAGGGCCGCGCTGGCGAAGCCGGATACAACGAACAGCAGCGACAGCCGCCAGGGATTGGTCAGGAACATCGGCACGACCGCCCACCCAATCGGTGGGGTCATCTTGACCGAAAAGTCCCACGGCACGAACGCCATGCCCACGTGATAGAGGATGAGGAGCTGGAAGGCGCCGATCCGCAGCCAATCCATTCCATAATGCCGACCTGCCGGCTTGTCCGTTTCCATTGCCGTTTCTCCACTGGCGATTGCTGGTGAAGCGGGGCTAGATCGGCGTCGCCTCGGCGCGCTATCGGCCGGGGATGTTCGGCGGCAAGGCGGGGATGGGCGAGATCACATCAGGGACGAACGGCGGGGATACGGGGGCGAGCGGCGTGCGCCGCAAGCTGGCGCTCGGCATGGCGGCGGTTTTTCTGCTCGTTCTGGCGCTGATCACCGTCGGCAATGCCGAATCGATGATCAGCGATTTCGCGGCCGCCGGCGTGCACGAAACGCTTGCGCACATCTGGATTTGGCAGATCACCAGCATCCTGGCGTGGCTGTGCGTCTGTGTGCTGATCTGGCGGGGTGTGGTGCGTTTCCGGCCGCCCCGTTTCCAATGGCCGGTGGTGGCGATCCTGTTCGTGGTGGGCCTGCCGATCGCATCGGCCTGCCACATCGGGCTGATGATCGCGTTCCGCAGCCTGGCTTATGCGGCAGAGGGCGCGAGTTATCACTTCCAGGGCGGAATCGCGAACCCGTACCTCTACGAATTCCGCAAGGACGTGCCCACTTATCTACAGTTCGTGACATTAGCCGCTTTGTGTCAGTGGCTGCTGGCGCGCGTCGGCGTCCAGGCGCTTCAGCCCGAGCTGGAGAAGGGCCGCTACCTGGCTGTTGGGGATGGCGCAGTCACGCACCAGGTGCCGATCGACGACATCGTCCAGGTCGCGGCAGCCGGCAATTATGTCGAGATCGAAATCAGCGGCCGGACCTTGCTCCACCGCGCCACTCTCGCAACCATGGAGAGCGAATTGGGCGGCCGTTTCGTGCGCATTCATCGCAGCCGGCTGATCAATCGTGACGCGATCCGCCGGGTGGAAACCAATCAGTCGGGCGATTTCGAGGTGCTGCTGTCCGACGGTACCACCGCGAAGGGCAGCCGCCGCTATCGTACGGACTTGGAACAGCGTCTTTGAACCTTCAGACTTGAGCGCCTATAAAGGCTGCATGTCTTCTGTTCGTCCTTGGCGCGACATAGCGCGCCGTCCGTCTCGTCAGATCATGGTCGGCAATGTGCCGGTGGGTGGTGATGCGCCGATCACGGTGCAGACGATGACCAACACGCCGACCGAGGATGTGCGCGCGACGGTCGACCAGATCCGGCGCTGTGAGGAGGCGGGTGCGGACATCATCCGTGTGTCGTGCCCGGACGAGGCATCGACCGCGGCGTTGAAGCAGATCGTGCGCGCCTCGCACGTGCCGATCGTGGCGGATATCCACTTCCATTATAAGCGCGCGCTCGAGGCAGCGGATGCGGGTGCGGCCTGTCTACGCATCAATCCCGGCAATATCGGCTCGGAGGCGCGCGTTGCCGAAGTGGTGCGTGCCGCCAAGGCCAATGGCTGTGCGATCCGGATCGGGGTCAATGCCGGCAGCCTCGAG
>Ga0070658_10001589_pt1 | contig 19203 bp, 22 predicted proteins | sample KBSC13metaG_FD_64664 | JGI IMG/M metagenome (GOLD analysis project Ga0070658, IMG submission 64664) | Corn rhizosphere microbial communities from Kellogg Biological Station, Michigan, USA - KBS C1-3 metaG | ecosystem: Host-associated > Plants > Roots > Rhizosphere > Soil ...
CAGTATACCAGCCAGGATTTTGGGCTGAAGCTCAACCCCCGCAAGAGTTGTGGTATAAACAAGACATTCAGGCGTCACATCGTAGTGCGTCTATTGCACGGCTCACGCTGCCATATTCAACTGTTCGGTTCGACGGCACTGTCACCGAAGTCTTCAGCAGAGGAAGCGGAGAAAATGAAACGCGCTACATGTACACACTACGGTTTTACGTTGATTGAGCTTCTCGTTGTGATAGCTATCATAGCGATACTCGCTGCAATTTTGTATCCCGTCTTTGCCCAGGCTCGTGAGAAGGCTCGCTCAATCTCGTGTCTGTCGAATGAGAAGCAGATCGGACTGGCCTTTACTCAGTACACTCAGGACAACGACGAGAAGAATCCGAATGGCGTAAACTACTACTTTCCAGGCGGCAACGGCTGGGCAGGTCAGATATACCCCTACGTCAAGAGCGTCAACGTCTACCGTTGCCCGAACGACGTCAACGTGAACGCGCCGTCGTCCTTCGCCTACAACAGCAACAACACCATTCCCAACGGGTCGACGGTGGACAGCTACAATATCGCATCGTATAACTCGCCGTCGAAGACCGTCTTGCTTGCCGAGGTCCAGGGTAACTACGCGTGGGGATATAGCATCTCCGATCCGGCCTCGTCGACATCATCGGACGCCTACGTCGGCAACGGCAGCAATGGCGGATCACCGGCGGGATTCGGAGTTAACGGGTGGGGGCAGCCGACCATCAACCTGAACGGGCAGGGCACATGGACAAGCCCGCGCAATTTGCAGTGGGCAACCGGCTATCTGCGGAACACATCGACCACTGACCATGCCGTCTACGCAGCGTCGACCGGTCGACACCAGGGCGGCTCCAACTTTCTTATGGCCGACTTCCACGCGAAATGGCTGAAGCCAGGCGCCGTCTCCGCGGGTGTCACGAATAGCTCGTCGACTGACTGCGGCGGCGCGACCGATCCGACAGGCATGGGCTCGATGGCAAGCGGCACCGAATGCTCGGACGGAACGATCGCGGCGACCTTCAGTCTGAAGTAGAAGCCCTCACCCCCTTCGCCACCCCTCTCCATCGGAATGGGCGAGGGGCTTGTGACATTGGTGGGTGCGTATCGCTTAATACTACCTAAGCAGTCTTAAATCGGTAGACGGTGGTCGACCGGTACGTTTCGCCGGGGCGCAGAACTGTCGACGGGAACGTCGGCTGGTTCGGTGAATCGGGAAAGTGCTGAGTCTCGAGGCAGAAGCCGTTGCGGTGTCGATAGGCCTTGCCGCCCTTGCCTACGGTGGCGCCGTTCAGGAAATTCCCCGAGTAGAACTGAACACCCGGTTCCGTTGTCAACACCTCAAGAACGCGTCCGCTGTGTTCGTCGCACGCCGTCGCCACCAATCGCAGCGTCCCCGCCTCGCCGTTCAGCACCCAGTTGTGATCGTAGCCTCCGGCACATTCAAGTTGCTCGCCGCCTTGATCGATTCGGTCGCCAATGGCCGTCGCAGTGCGGAAATCGAACGGCGTTCCCTCGACGCCGCGAAGTTCGCCCGTCGGGATGAGGGTGGCGTCGACCGGCGTGAAGCGATCGGCGTCGATGGTCAGCAGGGTCGAGAGGATGTCGCCCGACGCCGCGCCCGCGAGATTGAAGTAGGCGTGGTTTGTCAAGTTGACGACCGTGTCGGCGGTGGTTGTGGCCGTGTAGTCGATCGTCAGCGCGTCGTCATCGTCGATGGTGTAGACGACGGTGACGGCAAGTTCACCCGGGTAGCCCTGGTCGCCATCGGCGCTGACCAGCGACAGCCGGAGCGAGTGGCCGTTCAACTCGGCGTCCCACACACGGCGGTCGAAGCCTACGTCGCCGCCGTGCAGGCTGTTGGGCGCGTTGTTGGTAGGAAGTTGATAGGACTTCCCGTTGAGGGAGAATTGGCCACGGGCGATGCGGTTGCCGAACCGGCCGATGAGTGCGCCGAAATACGGGTTCCCCACGTTGGCGACGTAGCCGGCGAGGTCGTCGTAGCCGAGGATAACATCGTCGAGGCGTCCGTGCCGGTCGGGAGCGTCGAAGCCCGTAATGATGCCGCCGAAGTTCGTGATTCGCACTTCGAGGCCATTTGAGTTGCAGAGTGAGAAGAGTGAAACGGGCGTGCCGTCTTCAGTGGTTCCAAACGAGCGTTGCATTTCTTGTCCTATAGCCCCTAACCCCAATAATGGGGGACAGGAGAATTCTACAAAATGTCCAGAGCTGGACGACATTTGACGCGGCGGCCGTCGATAGAGAGTCTGCCCTCAGCGAAGCGGGCGACAGCGTCGACATAGGCAGCGTGTTCGGCCTTGATGACCCGTGCCGCCAGCGTTTCCGGCGTATCGTCGTCCTCGACGGGGACTACCATTTGGAGGATGATCGGGCCGGTGTCGTAGGTCTCGTCGACAAAGTGAACCGTGCAGCCGGAGACTTTGACGCCGTAGTCGAGGACTGCCTGATGCACATTCGCCCCGTACATGCCCTTGCCACCGAAGCTGGGCAGCAGGGCGGGGTGGGTGTTCATGATGCGGCCACCGAAGGCGTCGATGATTGCCGCCGGTAGCTTGCGCATGTAACCGGCCAGGCAGATCAGGTCGGCCTGGCTCTCGCGGAGCAGGTCGAGTAAGCGCCAGCCGTATGCTTCGTCGTCTTCAACGGCGCCGGATTTACCGGGGGATTTGATGACCTCGGCGCGAAGGCCGAGGGAGGTTGCCCGCGCGAGGGCGGGGGAGTCGGAAAAGTTACCGGCGACGAGAACGACACTGCCCTGGATACGCCCTTCGGAACAGGCCCTCGCAATCGCCTCCATGTTGCTCCCACGGCCATGGCGGCCCGAGAGAAGTACTGCGATACGTAAACTCATACGCGCTGACAATTCGACACAGGTCGCTCGATATCCTTGCGTGGCACGAGATAATTACCCTCGCCCTAGCCCACGACGCTTAGACTGTCAGTTGACATTCCCATGGCGATGCCCAGCAAGGTGGCGGCGTTGACATCCCTATGGCCCGATGGTATACTTTTGATAATGGAATTGGGCGACCGCAAGCAGAAGATCTTAGGCGCAGTGGTCCGCGATTATGTGGAGACGGTGCGACCGGTCGGCAGTGAGGAACTGGCGTCGCGGTATGCTGCCTGGGGCGTCAAGAGCGCCACGATCCGCAATGAGCTCGCGGAACTTGCCGAGATGGGACTGTTGCGACAGCCACATACGAGCGCCGGTCGGATCCCGTCCGACCAGGGGTACCGGTTCTATGTCGACAATCTGATGGAGCGCGAGAACCCTGAGCGGTTTGCGAAGGCCTCGGAAATCGACGCTACCCTCGAACTCGAAAGCCTCCTCCGACATACCTGCGCCATTCTTACTCGGATTACCTCGTACACGTCGGTGGCGACACCGCCGCGCCCCGCGGATACTCTTCTCAGCCAGCTATTCCTGACTCCCGTGGGCGGAAACCGATTGCTCGTGGCGATGCTGCTGAGCACTGGCCAGGTTGAGAACCGGCTCCTCAGCGCGTCGATGGAGCAGCCCGCGACGGACATTCCGGCCCTTGGCAATGCACTGAACGCGTGGCTGGCCGGCAAGTCGCTCGAGACTATCAAGTCGCCCGCCTTCGACAGCGTCGACGCTTCGACGCCCACCGAGTTTAGCCCGATACTGCGCGGGGTATACGTCGCCATCGCCCAGGCGGTCCGTCACGTCGTTCGCGAGATGGCCGATGAAGATCACGTGCTGCTCGAAGGAGCCACCGAGATTTTCAAACAGCCGGAGTTCCGCGATACGGAGAAAACGGAGACCGTTCTCGGTATACTGCAGCGGGGTGCTCTGATGTTCCAATCCGAGTCCTTCCCGGAGGCGGTGATGGTTAGCTCACTTCGCTCCGCTTCGAGGCCGGACTTCAGGTCGAGGACGAAGGTCACCGTGGTTATCGGCGCGGAGAACCGCGTCGTGGGGATGCACGAATGCAGCGTGGTGACGGCGCCATATTATGTCGGCACGCGGTTGCGTGGCACCATCGGCGTGGTCGGACCGACGCGAATGAACTACGACCGGGCCGTTCCCGCCGTCAACTTTTTTGCATCGACACTTAGCACCACGCTCACCCATTTGAACGCGTGAGACGGCCACGACGTAAAGCCCACGACTATATAAAAAGCCGTGGCTGACAGGCGAGGCGCCAACCGCCCTCCGGGCGGAACAGAGGTGTCGCTCCGCGACGAAACTCAAATTCCCTATGCATATTACAATGGCAGTGGTGGCGGATGCCGCCAATCGATCAGATAACGGTAAGCTAAACCTGCTTGGCGTCTTTCAGACGCTGTTTGCGGTGAGCACTCCGTGTCAGCATCCGCACATGGCGATCGTCCTGAACTTCGAGGCGACGGCGATGGAGCGGGGCACTCGCCAAAAGATCGGGATCCGGTTGGTCAATGCCGACGGCAAGCCGGTGATCAATATGCCGGACTCGTTCCTCGACGTCCCTGGCGACCCTTCGGTCGTCACCCCTCAACTCAGCCTGATCGCCAACATCGCCGGCGTAATGTTCGAGACGTTCGGATCCTATCAGTTCGATATCGAAATCAATGGGAATGTAGCGGGGCGTATTCCGATCGCTATTTCTCCACTTCCTCAGGCGCCCGTCGCCCCTCCGCCGCCTCCCACGCTATAGCCCCTGTCGTCTGTGGAACTGATCGGTTACGCCGCCTTTCGCGTCGACCGTCTTGCGGCGACGTGGCCCGTGGTGGCGCGGAGGATCAATTCGGCTGGAACCGTCAGCTGGACGGCGTCGAGGTGGCGGTTTTCGATTCGCTTGAGAACCATGTCGACTGCCTTTACGCCGATCACAGTCGTTGGCTGACGAATCGTCGTTAGCGGCGTCTCCGCCCGTTCCGCGCTGGGAATATCGTCGAATCCGATGATCGAAACATCGTCGGGCACGCCCAGGCCCACTTCCTTGACCCTTGTGAGCGCACCCATAGCGACCTCATCGTTTAGTGCGACAATGGCTGTCGGCGGTGGCGATGCCTGTTCGAAGACCGAGCAGGTGGCTTCGTACCCGCAGTCGAAGTTCGGTATCGCCAGGTCGCGAACGAGACCTTCGTCGAACGGCAAACCGGCTTGCTGAAGTGCGTCGACATAGCCGGCAAACCGCATCCTCGCCCAACCGTCTCCGGAGAGTCTCCCCGTGAGAATCGCAATTCTCGTATGGCCTAGCTTGATCAGATGGTCCGTAGCTGCCTTCGACGCGCCATAGTTGTCGACATCGACGCTTGGCATCCCCGACGCGATGACATTCTCACCGAGGGTCACAGCGGGCAGGCCGGAGAGGGCGACCACGTTGAAGACATCGGGGCGGCAGGCGGGCGAGAAAAGAATCAGGCCGTCGCAAATGCCGTCTTGATAGGGCGGTCGATCACGGCTCCAGAGCCAGGAACCGTCGCGGTAGACGTGGATATCGGCGTCTCGGTTTCCCGCCTCCGAAATGATCCCCTGAAGAACCTCCTCGAAGTAGCCGAACGATCGACGAGTCCGCGAACGGATAATCCCAACGACCCCGATCACCAAGGGCTTTGCGCTGTCTAGCATATCTTTATGTCGGTAAGATCACAGCATTTGTGAGGTTTGGTTACCTCGTATCTCGCTACTGTGTCTGTTGCGTCCCACGATGACGCCGCGTCAACCGATCCTCTAATTCATATGTACCATACTTGGCATGCTCAACTGACACCGGTTTTTTGACGCGATGGCGAAGAGGCCTTCGAATGCGTAATCTTTGTCATTTATTGAGCGATTTAACAAAAATACACTATTGACAGGTGCGTACCGGTATGCTAAAGTAGGATCTACAACGTTGTACTTGGTGTATTTGCTGGTTTTGATGGTACGCGGCCAGCCAATATATTCATGATTGTTGAGTTCATTGCGTCTTTTGCAATCTATGAATCAATGAGCGTTTACGTGCATCGCCCCCTCCCTAGCGGAAGGGGTCTAAGTCAGATCCAAAGGAGATTGTGCTAATGGTTATTTGCAACTTTCGCTGTACAGTGATTGCAGCGACGGCGTTTGTCCTCTCGATGGCGGCTGCCGTTCCCGCCAGTGCCGGAACATGGGGTGCAACTCAGACGCTGTCGCCGAGTAATCTGGGAATGTGGAATATCGTTCAGGGGAGGTGGACCCCGAACAATGAGCTAGAGACCTACACTTCGAGCTGCGTCTTTGCTCAGGGATCTACGCTCATTCTCAAGGCGTACAAATCTGGCAGTACGTACTATTCCGGTCGCGTCGAATCCCGCTCCACCTATGGCTTCGGCAACTATTCCTTCACGGCATCGCTTCCGAGCGGGCAGGGGATCCTTGGCGCCGTCTGGACGGCGGCTCTCAATCCGTGGCTTCCGGAGATCGACGCCGCCGAGATCGTCGGGCAGAATCCGGGCACGTCGTATCAAACCTTTCACTGGGCACCCGGCGGGAGCGGCCAAGTGCAGTGGGGGAACACGTACGGGCAGGCCAATGCATTCCATACGTATTCGTTTTCTTTTTATCCCAACGACATTGACTTCTTTGTCGACGGCCACTACATAGCAAGCACCTACTGCAACTATCCGTCGTCGGCGATGCACTTCATTGCCGACGTTGCCGTTGGTGGTGATTGGCCCGGCAACCCCAACTCGTCGACATGGGCGACTGCCGACGGCGCTCGGTATCTTAAGCTCAGCAACTTGACCTTTACTCCGTACTATCCGTAAATGAAGCGTGGAGGTAGGGCAGCAACAAAGGCTGCCCTACCTCCACCTGATCAAACGCTTACTGCGGGCCTACACCCTCGAGGCTTTCATAGATCCGCGGCATGTAAATATTGCGAAGCCAATCGAAACCTCCGCGTGGAACGGCGCGAACGTGGCCGTCGACGAACAGCGTGTTGCAGCGGTTGTCGTGGCGAGATCGGGGCATTGTCGAGGGACTGGTCCCATACGTCGCACACTCCGGCGCCGTCGATGTCAGCGCGCAGTCGAAGTCGTATGAGAGTTCATTGTGCGTATCCGGTTGCGTCGGATGGCGGTGAACGATGTTGAGCGGATTGGTCCAGTTACTCTCGGTCGGATCGAGATAGCTGGCCTGATACCAGTTCGGAACCTGCCCCTTCTCAACCAGCATGACCTTCTGTCCGGGGTCCTCCACTTCCGAAGGACGCACTGTGATGATCCGATAGCCGGGTGTGTTCGCCCATTGCCACGTCCCCGCCCCGTTACGCGCAAGCTCCCAGTTGATACCGTACTCACCGTACTGGACCGTCGGGAACGATGGACACTGGAGCACGCTGGCCGTTTGGGGCAGATACGGATCGATCGAAGAAATCCAATCGTGTGCCTGGAACGTGTCTTGATCGTACCAGAGTACCATTGGCAGCTGATGGTCATTGTCCTGCGCATACTCAAAGAGCGCTCGTCCGATGTGCTCCTCGTTTGACGCGCATGTGGCCTGGTTGCGCAATGCTTCCTGACAGGCGGGCGTTAATGCGGCGCCTAAGACACCGATTGTAGCTAAACCAATATCTAACTCTGCTAGAGTAAAACCTGCCAAATGTGTGCGAGACATACTTCCTCCTAAATCTAACTTTCGAGTAATTAATCAATTGACGAAGTTTGTCGTCAATTCGCACAAACAACTGCGCCGATGATTGCAGTTCAGCATAATACGTCGTATTGAACCGGTTAGATTCTTGCCCCTGCAAAGCGAAACAAGTTCGGACATATATGCTAGTACTGACGACAATTATCGTATCACAATGCCGGCAGACTGTCAAGAGGTTGGTGACGTTTAATTTTGCGAGGTGAAATTTATGACTGCGTGGGGGGCGCCGGCTCGACCGTCGAGCCGGCGCGAGCTTTCTTATTGCGGTGTCAACGATCCGAACAGGCCGTGGCTCTCGTCTCCTGGGCCGGCCGAGAAGTACAGCGTGCCCGTTAGCCCCGCCGAACCGCCGTTGCCAAAGATTAGTCCCCAGAGACCGGGAATGTCGACGGGGCCGCCGGCACTCGACATCAGCGTGCCGACTTCGATCCCCGACGAAATCCGATAGGCGTGGATTGTGCCGTTACCGAAGTTGCCGACGAGTAGGTCGCCGGCGAAGCCTCCGAAGCCGGTCGGAGCCTGCACCAGGCCCCACGGCGAGTTGAGGTCCCCTTGCGACACGAGGCGTCGCGAAAATGTGCCATCGAGAGTGAATACGTCGACGTAGCCATTGCCGGGTCCGGCAACATCGTCGTGTTTCGTTCCATCCTGTTTCGCCAGCGTGACGTACACACCGTTGCCGATGGTTTGGATCCCAAACGGCGCATATCCGGCCGGCAAACTCGGATCCGTAGTCGACCTGACGTAGGTGAAGTTCGTGTCAAACACGTCGATCTTGCCGGAGTTGAAGTTTGCGGCCAGCAGCAGGGGAGCGCCGCCGATCGTTTGACCGATTGCTACTCCCTTGTACACCGCCCCGGTTGAGGATCGGTCCGCAACCGTCGTCGCAGACGCACCGCCCGCCCAGGCCGAGACGATCCCATCTTCGTTTACGAAGATGAAAACGGATTTTGTCGCCGTCCCCGGCATCAGAAAGCCGGTGGTGCCATTGAACGCCTGTCCTGTCACGGGCCCATTCGCACCGCCGCCCGCAGCGGGAATATTCACGGCCGGTATCACGGTCGCCCCTGTACCGTCGTAGATAGTCGACTTCCCGGCTCCGTTGCTACTCACCCAAAACGGACCGGTTGGCCCATACGAAATGCCCCAACCGTTAACGAGATTGGTGTCCCTGTTCGCAGCGCCGGCCTGGTCCGACACAAGGTTCGCCTGGGTGACTACGGTGGGGGCCGGTCCCGACGAACTAGAGCTTCCGCATCCAGATAGTACTGCGGTTGACACAATAGCAACTAAACATTTTGTAAGTATCTTGCAATCCATTTGTTGAGTTCCTCCTACCGCTTCTTGACATCCGCGTCGTGGCCGCGGCTTGCGTATCCCTTGTCGGTATTATTGCGGTGGGAGTTGGTTCGACGAACAGAAATAGACTGGCTTATTGGGCCTGGCGACCAGGTCAGGGGTGAGTCGAATAGGTTGCTACCGGCGATCTTGGTTGGGTTCGTCCCGTCAGTATCGATCTTCCACAGCCCGTTTTTGTTGTCGTCATAACCGTTGAGTAGATAGTAGATCATTCGGCCATCCGGACTGAAAACGGGGTGAGTGCATCCCTTTCCTGCCGCGGATAACATCCTCGGAGCACCACCTCGGACAGGGATTACACACAGCTTTCCAGTTCCGCCGAACTCTCCGTCGGCATATACGACCTGGTCGCCTAGCGGCGAGAACTCCACATCGCGAGGATAACCGGAGACGATGGAAACAGGATCACTCGTGCTATTGACGGGAGACGTAAACACACTCGACGAATTTAGGTCCTTCGACATACCCCACCAAACAAGGCTCTTTCCATCGTGAGAGATTCGTGGGGATGCCGTAAGTACACTCTCGGGGAGTAAGCGCGTTGGGCGACTTCCGTCCACGCCGACGGACCACACCGCCCCGCCTCCGCTCCAACTTGCCGCCAGGCCACCCCAGTTGTAGTGGGTGTCGCGAGCAAATACGATGCGCTTTCCGTCGGCGGTGAACATCGGCGAGCAGGCGTTAGCGTCCCCGAATGTCACTTGTCTCACCGCGCCCGATTCGAGATTACGCACGAACAGGTGGTCGGCCCGAATGCCCGGTTGACCGTTGGCATACACGATCGACTTTCCGTCCGGGGAGAATTGTGGCGCAGTCTCATAATCGACGGTAGCAGCGACCTGGCTGACCTTCTTGGTATTTAGATCGAATATGTAAAGGTCACGATCTCCAACGCCCCTTCCGTCGAAGACGATGCGCCTGCCATCCGGCGAGATGCCGAATGTGGTGTCGTCCCCCCGAGAGTGGGATTGCTGGGATCGGTGAATGCCAAACGCGATCAACGCGACAATGACACCGAAGATGGAGATACCGACTGCAACCTTAGGTGACAGTGCCATCCTCACCCTCCGGCGATCGAGCCGAGGACGATGTAGGGCTCGGAACCGTTGACGACGGCATCCGGCAGCGGGGCATCAGCAGGTTCGTGGGACAGGTCGAGGCCGCACGCATAGTAGCGTAGGAACGCGCGGCGCTTGAGGGTGCCGTGGTCGCGGATGGTGCCGCGAAGCATGGGGTAGCTGGCCTCGACGGCGTCGAGGACCGACCCTTGTGTCACAGTGCCGTCGACATCGACGGTGACCTCGTCGCCGTCGACCTTCGCCAGATTACGTAGATGGTAGGGTAGGGCCACCCGAATTCTTGCCATGAATATCCCCTAAATCGGCCGAAGCTCCGTAACGAAGTAGCCGTTCGGCTGCGGGCGCGCGTCGACGATTTCAAGGCCAGCGGCATTCGCCAGGGTGCGCAGCTCGCTGACCGTGCGCGGCTTGCCGCCGACCAGCATCATGTCGACCTCGATATCACGGCGGGCGTCGTCCTCGCAAACGCTGCCGAGGATGGCGATCCGTCCGTTCGGCAGTGCGGCCTCCGCGCAATTCTTGAGTAGCGCGAGCGCCTGAGCGTCCGGCCAGTTGTTCAGGACTTTCCGCATTACGTAGAGGTCCGCCCCGTTCGGCAGCGGCTCAAAGAAGCTGCGGCCGATGGCTTCCGCCCGATAGCCAAGCTCGGCCGCTTCGAAGACTTCGAGGGCGGCGTGGGCAGCGTGTGGCATCTCGACTAGCGTGCCGCGAACGTGAGGATGCAGGCGGAGGATCTCGACAAGCATTTCCCCCTTGCCTCCGCCGACATCGACCACGTGCTTGATGGCCGCCCACCTGCCGCTGATCTCAAACTCGCCACTCGGCGTGCCGTGGCCGACCGCGCCGAGCAGGTCGTCGAAGGAGGCTGCGACGTTAGGATGGGCGGCCAGGTCGTCCCAGAACGGCGTGCCGAACCGCGACGCGTAGGCCGTCTTCCCGGTCTGGACGTATTCCAGCATCGTGCCCCAGACATGCGCCATGCGCCCGCCGATTCCGTTCAGGTCGCAGCCAAGCCGCATCGGCGGCGACATCAACGCGCGGGCCGGCTCGTTGAGCGCGTAGCTACCCGGCGTTGGCTCCTCAAAGATGCCCTTGCCGATGAGTGTATTGAGCAGACACCCGAGCGTGAAGGGATCGCTGTCAGTCGCTTGGGCGAGGTCCTCGACACGGGTGACGCCGGCGTCGACGTGCTCGGCGATGCGAAGTGTCACCGCCACGTGGATGCACCAGGGTGTCCGCAGATCGGTCAGGGCTTCAACGTCGACATCAGGCAAGGGTTTGGACCTCGACCGAGTAGACGGCCGGCAGATCATGCACGATGGCATTCCACGTATCGCCGGAGTCGGCGGAGCAATAGACTGCCCCGCCGGTCGTTCCGAAGTAGATACCGCACGACGGCAGAGTGTCGACGCACATGGCGTCCCGCAGAACGTTGACGTAGCAGTCCTTCTGCGGCAGACCGTTCGTGAGCGCTTCCCATTCATTGCCGCCGGTTTTGCTGCGCCAGACTTGCAGCTTGCCGTCGATAGGGAAGTGCTCGGAATCGCTCTTGATCGGGACGACGTAGATGGTCTCGGGTTCGTTCGCGTTGACGTCGATGGGGAAGCCAAAGTCCGTCGGCAAGTTGCCACTGACCTCGGTCCAGCTCTCGCCGGAGTCGTCGGAGCGCATGATATCCCAGTGCTTCTGCATGAAGAGTGTTGACGGCTTCGACGGGTGGAAGGCGATTCGATGGACGCAATGGCCGATCTCCGCGTTGGGATCGGGCATGAACTGAGAGGTGAGGCCCTTGTTGGTGGGCTTCCAAGTCGCGCCGCCGTCGTCGGTGCGGAAGACGCCGGCAGCAGAGATCGCGACGAACATGCGATGCTCGTTTGTCGGGTCGATCAGGATCGTGTGGACTGCCATGCCGCCGGCGCCCGGCATCCAGCGGTGACCATCGGCGTCGCGCAGGGCCGGAAGTTCCTTCCATGACACCCCACCATCGGTCGACTTGAAGATCGCGGCATCCTCGACGCCCGCGTACACAGTGTCGGCGTCACTCAGCGATGGCTCAAGATGCCATACGCGCTTGAACTCCCACGGGTGCTGGGTGCCGTCGTACCACATGTGCGTGCCCGGATCGCCTTCGTATACGAACGCGTTGCCCGGTGTCTCGCCCCACTTGGGCTCCTTGCCGTTGGTTGGATGCCAGGTCTTACCGCCATCGTCGGAGCGCTGGATGAGCTGGCCGAACCAACCGCTCGACTGCGACACGTAGATGCGGTTCGGGTCGACAGGAGAGCCCTTCATATGGTAGACCTCCCATCCCGCGAAGTGGGGGCCGCTGACGTCCCATTTCTCACGCTTCTCGTCGGATGTGAGAACGAACGCGCCCTTCTTGGTGCCTACCAGAACTCGAACTCCGCTCATATCTGTAACTCCTTGGTGTCTGTTCTTTAACTTACTTGCCGTCGAACGCATCTTGAAGAGCCTTAATGTCGAGCTTGCGCATCGTCATCATGGCGGCCATCGCGCGGCCGGATGCCTCGGGGTCGGAGGCTCCGCTCATAAGCTGTCCCATAATCTTAGGCGTCACCTGCCAGGAGAGGCCGAATTTGTCGACCAGCCAGCCGCATTGGCTCTCCTCGCCGCCGTCCGCGGTGAGCTTCGACCAATAGTAGTCAACTTCCTCCTGATCGTTGCAGCTAATCATAAACGACACCGAGGGGTTGAACTTGAACTCCGGGCCGGCATTGAGGGCGATGAAGCGCGTGTCCATGATTTCGAACTCGGCGACCATGACCTCGCCGGCCTTGAATGGGCTGCTCTCCGGATAATGGCTGACTGTGTGGATCTTCCCGTCCTTGAAGACTGATGTGTAGAACTTGGCGGCCTCTTCGGCCTGGGTATCGAACCAGAGAAATGGCGTTAGGGTATCCACGAGCAATGACCTTTCTTCTATCAATCGTCGAGCTGGGAGGTTCGCGGCTGTATTTGGTCAATAATGCCGACCAGGCGGCGATCGAGAGGGTCGGAAACGACGCATTGGGAATCCAGCATTGGCCGGACTTCGACTGTGTTGACTCGGGCACAGTCGAGCTTGGCCACCAGTTGCACGGCTTCGGTGAGGTCGCGGGCTTCGATGATCGCGAAGCCGCCCAGGACCTCCCTGGTTTCGGCGAAGGGGCCGTCGGTGACGGACAGGTTGCCGTTTCTGACGCGGACCGTCGCAGCGGTGCTCACGGCTTGTAGCGCGCCGGAGACAGGATGGCGCCCGCTCTTCTGCTGATCGTCGACCCATTCGCCGCATCTGGCGACGTGCGCCGAAAGCTCCTGTTCCGACATCGCCATAAGCTTATCGACATCGTGATAGACCAAACACATGTATTTCAAACCGCGTCCCTCGCTTTACAAAGAGTAATTAATATGGATATTCAGGATGAACAGGATTAAGAGGTTCTTTTATCCCGTTCATCCTCCCAATCCATGTTAATTCTTCTTCAGGTCTAGAAGGGCACCATGCCGGCGTTGATCATCCACGGGGTGCCGAAGCGGTCGACGCATGCGCCGAAGCCCTCGGCCCAGAATGTCTTCTCGTAGGGCATCTGTACCTGGCCGCCGTCGGCGAGGGCGTCGAAGATGCGCTTGCCGTCTTCGGCGCTGTCGAGCATGATCGATACGCTGAAGCCTTGCGGTGTTTTGTAGTAGCTGCCCATGGCATCCGATCCCATGATGACCGAGCCGCTCGGCAGGACCAGGCGCGTGTGCATGATCTTGTCCTTGTCCGGATCGTTAGCATCGGCGCCGGGAGCCTGCCCCATCGTGACGCTCATCGGGATCTCGCCACCCAGTACTTTCTGATACAGATCGAAGGCTTCCTTGCAGTTTCCATTAAAGTTCAGATAGGCGCTTGCAGCAGTCATAGTGTTTCTCCTTGTTGATATTTGTTGAAAGTTGAGGCTATTCAAGATGGAAGCGGGCTATACCAATCGAGGTCGCCCCAGATCGTCTGTAGGTATTCAAGCTGGGCCACGTGGTCTTGCATGTGGAGCCTGGGGAAGTTGACGGCCATTGACATGGGAACCTCGCCGAAGAAGGCCTTGACAGTGCCGGCGAGGGTTTCCGGAGTGAGGCGGTCCAAGAATGCCAGGAACGCAACGCTGTTTTTGTCGAGCAGCGCGCTTGCCTGCTCGCGTGTGGTGTACTGTTGTTCGGACGCTCGAAGGCGGTTGTCCATGTCCGAGGTTCCGTTGAACTCAAAGTGGTCACCCTGGAGCATAATCTGAATGTTGGCAACCGCCTCGGCGGAATGGGCCACGAGTTGAACAGCCGTGCGCGCCGTCGTCGATGGCGCCCAGTTCAGCTTTTCGTCGGGTGTGTTCGAAAGGAGTAGAGCAAGACGCTCTCGGGTCCGTTGGTATTCGGCTTTGGTCTGGCTGACGATGTCTTCCATGAGTCTATCCTTTGTGTCGCGTGTGGAGTCTTTCCACGTCCATAGGTTGTTACACTCCTTAGTCGCGTGGGATGTGGCCAAATCGACAACATCTCCTAATCTTTTCAGATTTTATTTTCCGAGGGGTAGTTCGCCCTGCTATGTACAGACGCTTCACAAACAGAAAGGCCCCGCCCTCTGAGTGAGGACGGGGCCCGACCTGTGCCTTGCTGTGCCTAGATTGGGCTAAATGTCGCCTTAAAGCCAGACACGGAGGTACCAGCAGCGTTGTCTATCGACACATTGCTGTCTTCCGCTTGCGAATCGGTGTCCGCCGCCAATCCAGCCGATACGGCTTCTGGATGGAACCACTTAACATGGCCGTCGCCAAGCAGGAAGTTCGACCCGTCTGTGTGACGACCGGTGGCCGACGGGAACTGAGCGTTTGAACCTCCGTAGTTGTGCAGGTAACCGGTGGCGTAGGTGGCGATTCCCAGCGCGTTATCGGCGATGCGGCACGCACTGAACAGGCGTCCGTCCTGGCCTGTGCCCACGGCGGAACATGGTGCGTTGGATACCCCTATACCTTCGTCGATCTTAGAAATATCCGATGTATCGTTAGCAATCTCAAACAACATTACCGTCGACGTCGGCGCATTGAGTGATGCGATCGACCCGTACGACATGGCGCCCGAAAGACTGAAGTTGAAGGCGTAGGAGAGCGGAACGCCGACGGTAGCGGTTGTGCTATCGTCGGGGCACTTCATGACGCCGGTGCTTTTGATATAGGGCTGCACCGAGCCTGCCCACCCGGTGGCGGGCTTATTGAAGATGGTAGTGCTTACGTACCCGGCGGGAAAGCGTTCGTCGTTATCTTGAACGTATTGCATGATGCCCAAGCCAACCTGCTTCATATTGTCCAAACAACCGGTCTGGCGAGCCTTCTCGCGGGCTTTGGCGAATACCGGGAACAGTACGGCCGCGAGAATCGCGATGATGGCGATGACAACTAGTAGTTCGATAAGAGTAAATGCGGTGCGCTTAGACATGAATATTCTTTCTCCTGGAGGGCTGCTGGAATGGTGGACACTCCGCCGGTATTAGTGTGGTTGACTGGTTGGTAGGTTCCGGCATGCCCATTGTACAGCACAATGAGCTCGCTCGTCAATATTTTTATAAATATTCGACTTGCTGCATACAGACGCCTACGAATGCTCAGGGGCGCGAAGGTAGCGATAGCCACGTAACACATGGCTATCGCCTGAAGTGAAGCAGTACGACTACTCTTCCGGGAGACCGGTGAGCTGAATGAGGGGCCGGACTTCGACAGTACCATAGCGGGCCGCCGGAATGCGGGAGGCGATCGAGATGGCATCGTCGAGGTCGGCGGCGTCGACGAGGTAGTAGCCGCCAAGTTGTTCCCGCGTCTCGGCGAACGGCCCATCGGTTACCAGGCGTCGACCCTCGCGCATGCGGACAGCGGTCGCCGTCGACGTCGGGTAGAGCGGCGACGCGCCCAGGAATTTGCCGCCGGCGTGGAGGTCCGCCGCAAGCTGCTTCGATTCGACGTAGCAGTCTTCGCGGTCGACCTCACTGAGGGAGTTTTCTTCAAAGTAGATGAGAAGCATGTATTTCATGTTGAACCTCGATAAAATTCAAGAGCCAGAGTTTAACATCGATGGTCAGGCATCAAAGATAAGATACATCCTGACATTTATTTCTTGACGACAGGCACCCAGACTTCGAAGGCGTAGCTCGCTGAGAACGGATCGCCTTGTCCGTAGACCTCCACATCCGGGCCGGCGCCGTGAGTGTAGCCCGACTTCTCAAAGAACTCTCCCATGACGTAGCCCCAAACGTTCTGAATGGCGTCCGGCATTGCTCCGGTGCCTGGGAAGATGGCCCAGGTGAGCGAGGGAATCGCGACTGTGGTCAGGTCATCCGCAACGACGCCGTTTCCCTTCTCGACCGCGATGAGATAGGTAAAGGCGGACATGTCCGGCGCGAAGTCGGCGCAGACGCCAAGGGTCGCGCCGCCAACGACACCATCCTGCTTTTCCACCGACTCCAGCCGCGGCATCAATCCATCGGCCATGGATTCTTGCCAGAACTGCGGGATCAGCCGCATGTTCTCGTTGTCCTTTGTCGACACGCGCTTCGACTTGCCGACGATATCGAACGCCGGCTTGTCGACGATCTGATAGTCCATAATCGCTCTCTCCTGTGCTGGGTTATATCTAATGGTCGAATGAGGGATTGCGGAATCGACGTGGACGCGAATAAATCTTTCCTCACGGTTTGCACGCTCGGGTCGATCGCTATTGTACCGCTTGCAAAAAGATAAAAGAGCCTCGAAGGCGATGCCCCCGAGACTCTTGTCCGATGCTAGAGCTGTATGGCCGGCCTTCCGGTCGGCATCGTCCCGTGTGTCCGGTTCCTGGTGAACAGCGCGTCGAGGCTATATTCCCCTGCGCCTCTCGCCGCTAGATAGAGGAAGAGGAAGCAGAACAGCACGGCAGGGTCGCCATGGTTCTGAACGGGGGTTGTTCCCATCGGCTGATGGAATTGGAAGTAGGCAACCGCCATCTCGCCGGATAGAATAAAGGCGGTGAGCCGGGTTCCCAAGCCGAATAGGATCAGAATGCCGCCGACGAACTCAAGAATCCCCCCGATTCCCATCTGCGACATTAACTGGATCTTCGCCCCGCCAGGCATTCCGCCGAACCATCCGAACAATTTCTGCCCGCCGTGCATGATAAACAGCAACCCGGCCACCACTCGCAGCAACATGAGCGTAATCTGCTCAGTACGTTCTCTGTTCATAGTTAGTACTCCGTTACTCTAACCGCGGACTCCGCCGCGATAGAAGGGAAAGGCAGCGGCAAGAACAATACTTGCGATTTATTGTCCCCTAATCGGCCATCGCTCTAACGAGTCGAACGCTACGCGAAGTCTTCGGCCTCGAAGATCTGGCGGATCTCGATGTGCGTCTCGACACCTTCGCCAGCCGGGTTCGGGCTCTTTTTTGCCCACTCGACGGCTTCAGCAAGCGAGTCAGTCTTGATGATCCAGAAGCCCGCGATCAGTTCCTTCGTCTCCGCAAAGGGACCGTCCGTGACGGTGCGGGACCCGTTGGCCTGGAAGTTGACGCGCGCGCCTTTCGAGCTGGCCTGAAGGCCGTCGGCCGTGATGAGCACGCCGGCATCGATCATCGTCTGGTTAAACTTGCCCATCTCTTCAAGCATGTCCGTCGCCGGCATGACACCGGCTTCCGACGCGGCATTGGCCTTGACTATCATCATGAATCTCATCTTCGTTTCTCCTGAATGTTTGCCGGAGCCCGGCGTAATTTGCTGTCACTGAGTAGTCGACCGGCCAAAACACGAATCGACAGGAGACCAAAAACTATTTTTCGGACAGTGAATTGAGGCGCCCTTCGAGGAAGCGGCGTTCGGGTTCCTGCTGGGTAAGCGCCAGCGCTCGCTCATAAGAAGCGCGGGCGTCGACCGTGCGGCCGAGGCGTCGACAGAGGTCCGCGCGGGCGGCATGAGTGAGGTGGTAGCTGTCGAGGTCGCCCCTTGCGAGAATGCTGTCGATGATGTCGACACCTGCCTGAGGGCCAAACGCCATGGCGACTGCGACAGCGCGGTTAAGTTCCACGATCGGCGAGGCCACCGTTGAAAGGAGCAGATCATAGAGGGCGACAATCTCTGCCCAGTCAGTATTGCTCGCGCTGTCGGCCCCGGCGTGGACGGCGGCGATTGCGGCCTGAATGGCGTAGGGGCCGGGACCGGGCGTCGACAGCGCACGCTCGACAAGGGCGATGCCCTCCGCGATCTGTTCGCGGTTCCAGAGCGAGCGGTCTTGGTCTTCGAGGAGGACGATGTCGCCGGTGGGAGACGACCGGGCAGCGCGGCGCGATTCGTGTAGCAGCATCAGACCAAGGAGGCCAATAGCCTCGGACTCAGGGAGCAGCCGCACCAGGAGCCGGCCGAGTCGAATAGCCTCGCCGCTGAGGTCGGCCCGTGTCAGCGAGTCGCCGCTTGACGCCGAGTAGCCTTCATTGAACACCAGGTAAATGCAATGCAGAACGGATTCGAGACGGTCCGGCAGATCGTTCTTTGCTGGGATCTCGTAGGGGATTTTGGCATCCCTGATCTTGGACTTCGCCCGCACAATGCGTTGGGCGAGGGTGGGGGGCGCGGTCAGGAACGCCCGCGCGATCTCCTCGGTCGTCAATCCGCAGACTTCACGGAGAGTTAGCGCTACCTGGGCCTCGGGCGCGAGGGCTGGGTGACAGCAGGTGAAGATGAGGCGCAGTTCATCGTCCTCAACGCCGTCGTCCACCCAGGTCGCCGGGTCGCCCGCGCTCTCATTCAGCCCTTCGCCTATGATTCCCAGCGACGCGTTGAACCGAACTCGCCTCCGGATCGTGTCGATCGCTTTGAACCGCCCGGTCGACACCAACCACGCCCGCGGATTTGCCGGCACGCCTTCGCGCGGCCATTGATCGAGGGCAGCGGTGAAGGCATCGTGCAGGGCATCCTCGGCAAGGTCGAAGTCGCCCAGCACGCGGATCAGCGTCGCAAGCACCCGCCTCGACTCCGTGCGGTAGACGTCGTCAATAACGTTGCGCATCTTCTTTTCGGTGAGTTCAGAGGTCATTGTTCATCATTGCGCAACGCGGCCAGCTTG
>Ga0070658_10001590_pt1 | contig 19199 bp, 12 predicted proteins | sample KBSC13metaG_FD_64664 | JGI IMG/M metagenome (GOLD analysis project Ga0070658, IMG submission 64664) | Corn rhizosphere microbial communities from Kellogg Biological Station, Michigan, USA - KBS C1-3 metaG | ecosystem: Host-associated > Plants > Roots > Rhizosphere > Soil ...
TGCTTCTTGTCCGTGCCGTCGGCCTGCCGCTCCTGGCGGCGTTCCCGCATTTTCTCGCGGAGCTTGGCCTGCTGGTCGTCGGTCAACACGCCCCGGAGTTTTTCGAGCGTTTCCTTGAGGATCGGCTGAAGTTTTTCGCGACGTTCCTGCGGCGACAACGCCTTGAGATCCTTGGCCGTCGCGGCGATGTCTTCCTGGGCTTCCTGCAGAATCTGATCGGTCTGCTTTTTCTGGTCGTCGCTCAGGCCGAGCGAATCGAGGGTCTGGCGGACGTGCTCGATCGCCTGGCCGCCGCCGGGGCCGCGTGCGCCAGCACCACGTTGCGTGGCGGGGGCCGCGAGGGCCGTTGCGCCAAAACATACCGCCAGCAGCACGCCCGCAAGGGCGGCGAGGCGGGAGACATTGCGTCGGTTCATGGTTCTCCTGATTGGAACTACAAACTCAACGCTCCCAAGCCGCAAATATTTTTGGGTGCCGCGGTCTGGTACTCCAGGTCGTGCTGTCAAAGACACGGCCTGGAGTACCAGACCGTGGCACCCTCAGAATTCCTTTTACGTGCCTGTCACGAGCTTCGCGCACCGGGCCGGCAATTCGCCCCGTGGCACCCACTCGTGGACGCCGTCCGATAACAGGTACGCGCCGGCCCGGTCGCCGTTGACCATGTCGAGCGTGTTGGCGACAAGGTAATCGGCGCCGCTCGCCTTTCGCGATTTTTCCGCGACGGCCAGCAGGGCGTCGGCGTCCAGACCCACTTCCAGCTTGAATTTGACCAGCAACCCGCGGTGGCCCCAGTCGCGGCGGAAGCGGTCGACGATCTTTTCCGTCCGCTCCCCCAGAAAAGCGACGGCCGGGAAATCGCTCTTGACCTTGCCGGCCCCGGCGTCGCGCACGGTCCAGGTCTCGGTGCCGTCGGCGTTTTTGACCCGAGCCGTCACCGCGAACGCCCCGGCGGGCCGATAGTCGGCGACGGCGGCGGTCATGAAAATTGCGTCGTAGGTCTGCCGGGCCAGCAGGTTCTCCAGCGCCGCCGACAGATCGGCGTGCGAGCGGAAAATCGCCGCCGCGATCCCCGCCGATGCCGCGTCCGCGGCGTGCGTGGCGTTGCTCGTCAGCAAGTCCACATCCCCCAGTGGCGCCAACGCTTTAGCGATCGAAAAACCGGTGTTGCCGGTGAAGATGTTGCCCCAGTCGCGCACGCGGTCGATCAGTTCGCGGGTGTTGCCGGCGGTGACGAGGTAGCGGGCCATGTCTGCAGGATAACACTGGGAACAATCTTTCACCCGTCCGACCGCGAAGGGTTGAGATTTGAAACTGGCGAGTTAAGGTTTTGCACACGCGGTGAGCCAATCCACAATCCAACAGTCGAAAGCGGCGGAGCCGCTTGCGCATCAATCGTCCGCCAAGCCGTCTGACGCTGCATTGCAGCGATCTAAAGACGAGCCTCTTCCTGCGCCAGGCGTGGAGAACAAAAAGCTCCTCGGCTGGATGTTCCGCTTCCTCAAGCCGGTGCGCTGGCGCGCGGTGCTCTGCTGCTGCATCCTGGCATCCGGCATCCTGGTGGAAGTGCAGGCCGTCAACCTCGCCGGGGCGACGGTCAATCACATCGGCAGCCTCCAGGCCACCGCCGCCGCCCGCGACATGGGCATGTGGCGCTGGCTCTTCTCGGCCGACCCGGATGCGCTGAAGCTGCGCTACCTGATCCTACTGCTGTGCGTGTTCGTGGCGATGATGTCGGTGCTGCGCTTCTTCCGCGAGACCAGCAACATGCGCATGAGCATGGACATGGTCTTCACCATCCGCGAGGCGGTGTACGACAAGCTGCAACGTGTCGGCTTCGGCTTCCACGACGCCATCAGCTCCGGCCAGCTCATCAACCGGGCGCTGTCGGATCTGCAGAACGTGCGGTCGTTCATCCAGACGGCCCTGCTGACTTCGCTCGATATCGTGCTGGGCGTCACCGGCTACATCATCCTGATCGCCGAGAAGAACGCGTACGTGGCGATCCTGGCCCTGGTGCCGCTGCCGATCTGGACGCTGTACATCCTGCGCTTCAGCAAGAAAGTGCAGCCGGCCGCCAAGGCCGTGCTGGAGGCGGAAGACCGCTCGATCCAGGTCGTCACCGAAAACATCGCCGGCGTGCACGTGATCAAGGCGTTCGCCACGGAGAAGCAGGAGGTCGCCAAGTACCAAGGCGCGCTGACCAATTTCCTCACGCGGGCGCTGTCGCGCATCCGCATGTTCGCCAACTTCCAGCCGGTGATCCGCTCGATCGCCTCGGCCAGCCATCTGTCGCTGTTCCTGCTGGCCGGGATCATCATCATCCTGCAGAAGGGCCGCGGCATGAACGTCGGCGACCTGATGATCCTCGGCGGGGCGATGGGCGCCATTCTCGGCCGGCTGCAGCAGGTGGCGACGATCAACGAGCAGTACCAGAACGCCATCGTCAGCGCCCGGCGCCTGTGGGAAGTGCTCACCGCGCCGCCGACCGTGCCCGAGCGGCCCGATGCGATTCCCCTGCCGAAGAACGGGCCCGGCGAGGTGCGGTTCGAGAACGTGGTCTTCGGCTACGGCGCGACGAAAGTCTCGGACGGCACTAATGCGGCCGACGCCGATGAGCCCCGCAAGCCGGTGTTGCATGACATCAGCTTCGCCGTCCCCGGCGGATCGGTCGTCGCCATCGTCGGCCCGACCGGCGCGGGCAAGAGCACGCTGGTGAACCTGCTGGCCCGCTTCTACGACCCGTGGCAAGGGCGCGTGCTGATCGACGGCGTCGACCTGCGCGACCTGTCGCTGCACACGCTTCGCACGCAGGTGAGCCTGGTGTTCCAGGAAACGTACCTGTTCAGCGACACCGTCAGCGCCAATATCGCCTACGGCCGGCCCGGGATCAGTCAGGGCGAGATCGAATCGGCCGCCCGGCTGGCGCAGGCGCATGAATTCATCGAAAAACTCAGCCAGGGCTACGACACCCAGCTCGGTGAGCGCGGCACCAACCTCAGCGGCGGCCAGCGGCAGCGGCTGGCGATCGCCCGGGCCATCGTGACCAACCCGCGCGTCATGATCCTCGACGACGCCACGGCCGCGGTCGATCCGGAGACCGAAGACCTGATCCGCCGTGGCATGCGCCTCACGCTGTTCGGCCGGACGACGTTCGTCATTGCCCACCGCATCAGCACGGTGAAAAGCGCCGACCTGGTGCTGGTGCTCGAGCACGGCCGGATCACGCAGATGGGCACGCACGAACAGCTGATGGCCCAGGAAGGCCACTACCGCGAAATCGCCGACGTGCAGCTGGCCAGCGTCCAACCGGCCAAGGGCGAAGAGCCCAGCCACATGAAGCGCGTGCAGCACAACTCCGTCGTCGCCGCCGGCCGCCGGGCGGCGGGGCACGTGAAGGACGTGGAGATGGATACGGCGGGGTAAAGGAAGAGTAAAGACGTGAAAACGTGAAGAAGCATTTCTTCACGTCTTCACGTCTTTACTCGTCATCTACACTTCCCAAATCCCCGGCGTCGCCAATTCGATCAGATGATCATCCGGATCCCGGAAATACAAACTGTCCCCGCCTTGCTCCGGCTGGACGTGGCTGATGATTTCGATGCCGTTGTCGGCTAATCGCCGTCGCCACAGATCAACGTCGGCCGGCTCGATCGCCAGGGCCAGGTGCAATCGCCCGCCGCCGTCGTGGCCGGGGATTCGACCGCGGGGGGTGTCGTCCCCGGCCGCCGATTCGCCGCGGCCGAACAGGATCAGCATCTGGTAAGGCCCGATCGCCAGCGCCCGCATCCGGTCGTCCCCCATCTTCGTCGGCCAGCCGAACAGGCGGCGGTAGAATCCCTCGCTGGCGTTCAGGTCGGCGACGTAGAGGGAGGTTTCCAGCACGTGCATGACGTGCGGCGTGGGTGTTTCCTGGTCTCCCGCGAGCATGGGGGGATTGTAGTGCCTTGCTCCATCTCTCGATCAAGCGATTAATCGTTAGCGGCCTCGCTTGCGAGGCGTTTTTCGCACACTGTTCAACGTGACCCGCGGGATTGACCCCTGCCTGAACGCCTCGCAAGCGAGGCCGCTAACCCCGCTCGTCCACAATTTCTCTCAACGTCACGGGGCTTTCTCGATAATGTTAGATGGATGAGCGCGATTCCCCACACCGACATCGCCCCGGTTCTCGAAGCGCTCGATGCCGTCGGCCTGCGGTACCGGGTTCACCGGCTGATCCGCGGCAGCTTGCTCTGGGCAGCGACGGCAGCGGTGACGCTGATCGCCGCCGGCTTTGTCGCCCACGCGGCCGGGGCGGGGGCGATCGCGAAGTTCACACTGATCGCGACCATTCTGATCCTGCTCGGCACGGCCGGCGCGTGGTGCCTGTTCCCGCTGATCCGCCGCCACCGCCCGCAGTGGACGGCCCGGTTGATCGAATCGCGCGTCGGCGGGTTGCACAACAGCCTGACCAACGCCCTTAGCCTCGCCGATCGCGACGACCTGCAGACCAGCCCGTTCACGCCGCTGATTTACGCCGAAATCCGCCAACGCGTCGCAACGGCCTCGCTCGACGAAGCGGTGAAGCACGGCCAACTGCTGCCGCTGGCGTACAAGTGCCTCGGCGTGGTGGCCGCCTGCGGAATCGCCGCGGCGCTATTCTGGGGCCCGGTCGGCCAGGGCTGGCGGCAGATGCTGAGCCCCAGCGCGTTCGTGCCGCACCAGGGCAGCGTACAGATCGTCGGCGTGCGGCCCGGTGACACGACGATCATCAAGGGCCAGCCGCTGGAAGTGATCTTCAACACCACGCCCAACGCCACCGGCGACGTGCTGACGGCCACGCTCGTTCTCGACCCGCCGCAGGACGGCCGCGAGCGGATTGAGATGCCGACGATCGCCGCCGACGCCTACGCCACGCGGTTGGAGCACGTCGACGCGCCGCTGCGGTATCGCGTCGAAGTCGGCAACGCCCACGACAAGACGCAGAGCGACTGGTTCGCCGTGAAGACGATCGACCAGATCAAGCTGCAATCGTTCGGGCTGACGATCAACCCGCCGCCGTACACGAAGCTGGCGACGCAGACGATCGACGTGAAGCCCGAAACGCCCTCGCCCATCCCCGTGCCGGCCGGCAGCAGCGTGGCGATCGCGGCGACGACCGATTCGCCGGTGCCGTCGGCGATGCTGCAGATCGGCGAAGGCCAACCGCTGGCGATGAAGGCGGCGTCGGCGACGCGGTTCGAGATCGAGCAGAAGTTCACGGCCGATACCACGCCCAATGCGACTCTCAGTGTGCTGCTGGCGGACAAATCCGGCCAACTGCTCGCGCGGCTTCCCGATCCGCCGATTGCCATTCGTGTGACGCCCGACGCGGCGCCGTCGGTCGCGATGACCTGGCCCAACGCCGACACGACCGCGCCGCCGGGCATCGGGCCGACGATCCGGGCCACGCTCCGCGACGACTACGGGCTGTCGCACTACCGCGTGCTGTTCGGCGGTGATAACGGCGAACTGAAGCCGCTGGTCGACAGCGCCCTCGACGGACAGACGCAATTCGATGTGAACGCCGTCCTGCCGGCCGACGCTGCTAAGGCCGGGACGACGATTCGCGTGCAGGTGGAAGCGACCGACAACCGCAACCTCTCCGACACCGAAGGCCCGCAGACGACGCAGTCGCCGGCGTACCAGATCCGCTTCGAAGACCCCAAGGCCGCTCTCAAAGAACAGGCCGATGCCGCTCGTAAGCTGCGCGACGCATTGGCCGCGATGCTGAAGACGCAGCAGGATTTGCTCGGCCGAACGACGGGGCTGAAGTTGCCGGACAAGAAGGGTGTGAGCGGAATCATCACCGGGCAAACGCAGCTGCGCGACCGGATGAAAGAAGTGGCAGACACCTTCACCTTCCCGCCGGCCGACGCGGCGGTGCAGCCCACGCTGCGGCTACTCGCCCAGGGCCCTGCCCAAGAGGCGATCGACCTCGGCAACACGCTCTCGACCGAGCCGCAGCCGGCCCAGCAGCAGAAGCTGTCCCTCGACGTGCAATCGCGCCAGCACCGCATCGTCGTCACCCTGCAAAGCCTGCTGGCCGTGATCAACGGCACGCCCGAACTGCAGGCCGAGAACACCGGCAAGGGCGGCGATCTGCCGATGAACAAGGAGGCCCTCAAGCAACTGCAGGATGCGCTGAAGGCGTATGAGAAGCAGCAGCAAAAACTGCTCGACCAGACGGCCGCCTTACCCAAGACGCCGGTGGACGATTTCAGCGATAAGGACAAGCAGGCGCTGAAAGACCTGGCGCTGGCCCAGGACAAACTCAGCGCGTTCATGGAGCAGAAGCTGGCCGACTACAGCAAGCTGGCCGAGCAGGACATGAGCAACGGGTCGCTGGTGAAGGAACTGACCGAGCTGTACAGCGAAGTCACGATGGCCAAGAACGCGCTGAACGCCAAGGCCGTCGAAATGGCGATTCCGGTTGAAGAGGCTGGCCTCGAAAGCGCCAAGCAGCTCGACAGCAACATCGAGAAGTGGCTCAGCAACACGCCGGATCGGCAGAACTGGAACATGGAAGACCCGCTCACCAAGAGCGACACTCCGATGCCCGAGCTGCCGAAGGAACTGACCGACATGATCGGCGAGCTGATGGAGCAGCAGGAAGATCTCGCCCAGGAAATGCAGGACGCCAACGCCAACTGGGCCGACAGCATCAACAAGGGCATCGGCTGGGACGCCGCCGACGGGCCGATCGCGGACATGAGCGCGCAGGGCGTCACCGGCAATCAGCTGCCGAATAACAACGAGATGAATGGCCGAAGCGGCGAGGGCCGCAGCGGTAAATCGCAGGGCGAATTCGTCGAAGACCACGCCACCGGTAAGGGTGGCAATATCACGCCCACGCGGCTGGATCCGACGCCGTTCCAGAAGGGCCAGGTCAACGACACCAGCAAAGACCCCACCGGCGGCGCGACCGGTGGCGGCAAGATCAGCGGTGGCGGGGCCGAAGGCCTCGAAGGGCCCACGCCGAACGGTCCGACGCCCGAAATGCAGCGGCTGGCGCAGAAACAGGCCCAGATCCGTAACGCCGCCGAGCGCCTGAACCTGCAGTACAAGCTCGGCCGGTACGACCAGTTCAAGATGGCCCAGTCGATCGCGATGATGCGGCGGGTCGAGAGCGATTTGAACGCCAACCGCTACAGCAACGCGATGCGCGGCACGCAGATCGCCGTCGACGACCTGGCCGCCAGCCAGCTGCTGTCGGCCGGCCAGATGAACGTGCAGACGGATACGACGGCGGCGCTGGGCACGCGCACGGATGAGAAGATTCACGACGCGATGAAGGGCGACCTTCCGCCGGCGTGGAGTGAGGCGCTGAAGGCGTATTACCAGAAATTGTCGACGGCGAAGTAACTCGGTGACGCGCGGTCTTTCTTACCCCTCCCCCTCCGGGCGAGGCCGGGTGGGGGCGGGGAGCGTGGGCAAAATTGATGAGCCACAGAGATCACAGAGAGGAGATTTGAATTCACTCTCTGTGTCCTCTGTGGTGCTCTGTGGCCCAATTCTGGTTTTCCAATCGATTGAAAATAGACGCTCCCCGCTCCCACCTAACCTCCCCCGGAGGGGGAGGGATAAGAGCGCAGGTCGCCGCAGCTATTTCCCCGCGCTCACCACGCGTTGCAGCGCCTGTTCCAGTTGCTTCGAATCCACCGGCTTCACCAGGTGTGCCGCGAAGCCGGCCGTGTGGCTGCGGGCGACGTCTTCTTCCATGCCGAAGCCGCTGAGGGCGATGCCGCGTAGGGAATGGCGTTCGCGGAGCTGCGGCATTAAGTCGAGGCCGCTGCCGTCGGGCAGGCCGATGTCGCTGACGACGAGGTCGAATTCTTGGGCGTCGGCGGCGCTGAGGGCGCTGGCCACGCTGTCGGCGGTGTGGACCTGGTAGCCGTACCGCTTGAGCAGGCGGGTCATCAGCATGGCCGTATCGCGGTGGTCTTCCACGAGCAGTACGCGGGCCGCCGGCGCGGCCGGCGTCTCGGCGGGGGCGGGCGACGGGGCGGTCGTCGCGGTGACGGTGGCTTGCGTAGGCCAGTCGACGGTGAACGTGGCCCCTTGGCCGACGCCGGGGCTGGCCGCGCGGATCTTCCCGCCGTGGCTTTCTACCAGCACGCGGCAGATGTTCAGGCCCAGTCCCAAGCCGCCGAAGCGCCTGGTGACTTCATTCCCGCCTTGCTCGAACGGGTTAAAGATCCGCCCGACGGTGTCCGGGGCCATGCCGATGCCGGTATCGCTCACCTCCACGCGCACGACCTGATTGTCGAGGTTGCTCGTGCGAACGGTGATCGTGCCGTTTTCCGGCGTGAACTTCACCGCGTTGCGCAGCAGGTTCCACAGCACCTGTTGCAAACGGGCCGGGTCGGCGTTGACGATCGGGTGGGCGGCGTTCAATTCCAGCGTCACCTGCTGACGTTTGCGGAGGATCTCTTCCTGTACCGTTTCCAGCGCGCTGCGCAGCTTGTCGTGCAGATTCGTCGGGGCCGGCTGCAAACGGAGCTTGCCGCGGGAGATTTGCGTCAGATCGAGCAGGTCGTCGATCAGCCGTGTCTCCAACTCGACGTTGCGACGGATGAGCGAGATCAGCTCGCGGCTCTCGGCCGACAGGTCGCCGGCTTCGAGCAGTTGCAGGGCCGTCAGCACCGGCGTGAGCGGCGTGCGCAGTTCGTGGCTGAGGATGGCCAGGAACCGGTCCTTCGCCCGGCTGGCCGTTTCGGCTTCGACCAGCGCCTGGGCCGCGTGTACCTGGGCCAGCACCCGGCCGACGGCTTCGGGGAGGTATTCGAGGTAATCGCCCACCTTGGGAATGACGTCGCGAATGCCGGCCCGCAGCGCCTCGATCGCGCGGCCTTCATCACTGAAGCCGGTGACGAGGATTGCCGCCACGTCCACGCCGCGCGATCGCAGTGTGCGATAGAAGTCGAGCCCGGTGGCAGCCGTGCCGAGGCTGTAATCCAGCACCAGCAGATCGGCCCCGTCGTCGGGCGAAGCGAAAATCGCGTCGGCCTGTTCGATGCTCTGGGCGACCGTCACGCGGTAGCCGGCCCGTTCCAGCGCGCGGCGTTCGAGACGAAGAATACCTTCGTCGTCGTCGAGCAGAAAAACGTGCTGTGGTCGATTCGCCGCCGCCGCGCCCATGAGTCTTATGCCTTTTCTGGAGCGTTGGGCGGAAGTTTCACCACCTGCAGGAAAAGGCCCAGCCGCTTGATCGCTTCGAGGAACGATTCGTATTCCACCGGCTTGGTCACGTAGACGTTACAACCGAGCTGGTAGCAGCGTTCCACCTCGCGGGGGTCATCGGTGGTGGTGAGCATGATGACCGGCGTCTTGGCGGTGATGGGGTCGGCCTTCATGCGGCGGAGCACTTCGACGCCGTCCACGCGGGGCATGTTGATGTCCAGCAGCACCAGGCAGCACGTGTCGTCGGGGCAGGCACCGTTGACCTTGAAATAGTCCAGCGCCTCCTGACCGTCCTTCAGGCGGAGGAACTTGTTGGTGAAGCCCGCGCGGCGCAGGTTCTTTTCGATCAATGTCGCGTGCCCGTCGTCGTCTTCGACGAGGATGATCTGAACGGCTTCGGCGGTCATCGGTGCTAGTCCTTCTCGTTGGCGGACCCAATATACGCCTTGGCGTCGGCCGGCGGAACAGCGCCGCTGGAAACGGGGACTGAGGACTTGGCGGAGCCCGCCGTAGCCGCGGGCAAGGTCACATAAAACGTCGATCCCTCGCCTTCCTTCGATTCGACCCAGATTTTCCCGCCCAGCCGGTCGACCATTCGCCGCACCATGGCCAGCCCGATACCCTCGCCGGGCGCGATCTGCCCGTGCAGCCGCTGGAAGGCGACGAACATTTTCGGCAGGTAGGCCGCGGGAATCCCCAGGCCGTTGTCGCGCACGTAATACTTGACCGTGTCGCCGTCGTCGGGCGGGAGCGAGCCGATTTCGATCCGCCCGGGGCGGTTCGGGTTGAGGTAGTTCACGGCATTGCCGACCAGGTTGCCGAAGATCTGTTCGACGGCCGTCGCGTCGGCCACGGCGTCGGGCAGGCCGTGGACAATGACGGTCGCGTTCTTGTCGCGAATGCTCGATTGCATCGCCTCCACCACCCGCGTCACCACGGCGGCCACGTCCACCGGCACGTGCTTGTAATCGATCCGACCGGCCCGCGAGAGGCGGAGCAGGGCGTCGATGATATTGCTCGACCGCGTGACGGCCGTCTGGATGAAACGGACCGAATCGAGGATGTCGCTGTCGATCAGGTCGAGCATCCGCCGCTTCGTTTCGCCCGGCATGAACGGGTCGTCCGCCTGGCCCCGCAACTCCTCGCACGAACGGGCCAGCTCCCTGCTGAAGCCCTGCAGGTTCACCAGCGGCGAACGCAAATCGTGCGACACGCTGTAGACGAACGTCTCGATTTCCTGCGTTTTGAACCGAAGATCGTTGTTCGATCGGCCGAGCTCGGCGTTGGTGGTGGCCAGCTCGGCGGCGCGCATTTCGAGCTCGGCCCGGTGTTGCTTCTCGGTGGCCTCGGCCTCGGCGAGGCGGCCGGCGGCGGCATGAAAGGCATCGTCAACCGCGGCGATTTCGTCCTTGCCGGCCACGTGGGCGACGAGTGGCTTGCGGTTGGCGAGGTTGCGGGCATTGGTGGCCAGCATTTCGAGGCGCATCGCGACGTTCCGCGTGAACCACGACAACACGACCGCCGCCAGCCCGACGGTCGCTACCACGGCGATGCCGACGAACCAGTATTCCTGCCGACGCACGGATTCCACACGTTCCAACCGGGCGTGATCCAGCTGTTGCTCTTCGTTGAGGATGCCGCTCAACGTTTCGTGCAGTTGCTCGACGCCGTGTTCGGCCATCAGCGTGCCGACCAGGCCAGCGGCTTCGGCCGACCTGCCGCTGCGGACCAGATCGCGCTCTTCGGTCACGCGGTCGAGGACGCGGACGGCGATTTCGCGAAACTCCTTGGCACGCTGTGCCTGCGAGGGGTTGTCCGCCACCATCGTTTGCAGCCGATCAATGGCCGGCAGCACCTTGATCTCGGCGACGGCCAGATCGGGCGTGAAATCGGGGTTCTTCGTGATAATCGCGCCGCGGATCTGGGCGACGGTTTCCGAGACCAGCCGATAACTTTCCTCGGCCGTGGCGATGGTTTCTTTCGTATGCAGGGCCCAGTGGCTGGCTTCGTCGGAACTGACCTGCAGCCGCAGCGAGAAGATCAGAATGATCAACTGCAGCCCGATCGGCAGGCAGACCAGCAGCAGGCCTTTGCGGAAAATACTGATATTCGAACCAACGACCATCCAATGCTCCAGTGCCCGCCGAAATGCGGCGGCAGATCATAGCCGGGAAGGGGCTCCGGTTCCCTCTCCCGGTAATCCGGGGAAACCTTCGAGGTGTGCTGACGGGGCGAGGATTATTTTTGACGCGGATGCACGCAGATGAACGCCGATGCACGCAGATAAGAAAAAAGAGGGATTGGCCACAGAGGGCACGATGAAAAATATAGAGCAACGCGGCTTTTGTCGTAGCGGTCTATTATGGGTGCCACGGTCTGGTACTCCAGGCCGTGCCGATCGAAGAAACGGCCTGGAGTACCAGACCGTGGCACCCAGACGCTACACAAAAACCTTCCCTGCTCTCGAGAAGGGGAAGACGTAATGTTCTTCTTCCTCTTCTTCCTCTTCTTCTCTGTGCTCTCTGTGGCTAAATTTTCTTGTCCGCGTTCATCTGCGTCGAAATAAACTGGCGAAGTCGTTCGACGCTCGGCCCTCGCCCTAACCCTCTCCGGAGTACCAGGAGAGGGGAAAAGAATTACCGCCGGATCGCGGTGAGCTTGTGGACGCACGTGACCGCCAGCGAGCCGTCGCCGACGGCGAAGCCGACACGCTTGGTCGATCCCGCGCGGATGTCGCCGGCGGCCAGGATGCCGGGCACCGTGGTTTCCAATGGGCACGGCTCGCGGTCTTTCAAGGGCCAGCGGCCGCTCTTGAGGGCGTCGACGCCGGTGTAGATGTAGCCGAGCTCGTCGCGGGCGATCCCTTCGGGGAGCCAGCCGCAGCCGGGTTCGGCGCCGATGAAGACGAACACGGCTCCGAGCGGGATCTGGCGGCTGAACTTGGTGGCCCCCGCATTGTCTACAGTGGCGCCGTCGTAGCCGACCGTCTCGGCCGTCACCGATTCGATCAGCCGGCCGCCGTGCACCGCGGTGATCGTCGTCTGCTCGTACACCTTCAGGTTCGGCGTCGCGCGAATTCGGCCGACAAGGTAATCACTCATGCCCGGCCCGAGCTTCTTGCGGATGAACATGTGCACCGTACGGTCGCGGCAGCACTCGGCCAGGAACATGGCGGCCTGGCCGGCGCTGTTGCCCGCGCCGACGACGGCCACGTCGCGCTCGTTGTAGAGCGTGGCTTCCACCGTCGTGCAGGCGTAGTGAATGCCGGCGGCCTCGTACTTCGCCGCGTTTTCGGCTTCGAGCCTGCGCCACTTCACGCCGGCCGCGAGCAGGATCGTCCGCGCCTGCAGCACATGGCCGCAATCGAGGTGCAGTTGATGGTACGGCCGGTCGTCGCCGCAGGGGACGATCTTGTCGACTTCGACCGGGGCGATCATCTTGGCGCCGAATTTGAGCATCTGCAGCACGCCGCGGGTGGCCAATTCCGCACCGCTCAGGCCGCTGGGGAAGCCGATGAAGTTTTCGATCTTGCTTGATCCTGCCGCCTGCCCGCCGGGGCCGAGGCGGTCGATGACGATGGTGTTCACACCTTCACTGGCCGCGTATACCGCCGCCGCCATGCCCGCGGGGCCGCCCCCGATGACCGCAAGATCGACGATGTCCTCCGGCACGTGCCGCCACACGCCGGCCGCGTGGGCCAGCTCGCGCAGCGTCGGGCAGAGCAGTCGTTGACGGTTGCCCAGTTCGATCACCGGCGTCTTTTTCGGGCTGCCCCAATCGACCAGCAGTTGCTTGCCCGCCTCGGCCTCGCTGTCGATCCAGTTGAACGGCACGAAGTTCTTGAACAGGAACTCGCGCACGGCCGTCGTATCGCGGCACTTGCCCGGGCCGACGACTTTCAGGCCCATCGTGCCGCCCGATGTCAACATGCGACGGCGTTCCTGGATGGCCAGTAGCATTTTCTCGCTCAGCGACGGCACCTTGTTCAGCACCTCGCGCAGCCGAGCCCCCGGCACGCGCAGCACCGTCGTCGGCCCATTCGCGACAGCGGTAACGATCACCGGCCGGCGTGTGAGGAGGTCGATATCGCCGCTGAACTGCCCCGGCGTGTGCGAAACGATCAGCTTGTCACCGTCGGCAGGGTTCAGAATGTCGATGGCGCCGCTTTCGACGACGAACAGGTCGATATCCGCATCGCCGGCGCGGAAGACCACCTGGCCGTCCTCGTATTTGCAGATCTTGCCCAGCGGCCGCAGGGACGCCAGGTCGGCCGCGCTGAGCGTCGGGAAGGCGACCGCGTTGTTACTGGTCTCGACGACGGGTTCGACGGCGGTGCTCATTCCGCCATGGTATCCGCGGACGAACGGCGGCAAAGCAAAACTTCTTATCCCTCCCCCGGAGGGGGAGGGGTAAGAGGCGCGTCCCGGTGATGAGAGGGACCGCTAAACCGCTCCCGCCTCGACCCGCGCCGTATCCGCTGCCAGATACCGGGCCCCGACCAGCCACACCAGCCCGCCCAGCAGCATCATGACCGAAACCACCGCGAAGCCCGTTTCCAAGCTCCACCGATCGCGCACCGCCCCGATGATCGGCGGACTGACCGCGTCGCCGAGCAGGTGGATGACCAGGATGTTGATCGCGAAGGCCGACGCGCGGATCTTCGGCGGGGTGACGTTGGCCAGGATCGTGTTGCTCGGGCCGGTGTTGAAGAACAGGCAGAAGCAGGCCAGGAAGATCACGATCCAGCAGGCCGGGAAGGGCGTGATCAGCATCAGCAGAAACAGCGGAAACCCGCAGATCATCCCCGCGGCCGAGACGAGGAAGTAGCTGCCGGGCAAACGCGGCTTGAGCCGATCGCCCGCGATGCCTCCGGCCACCGTCGCCAGCAGGCCGCTGGTGGCGATGATCGCGCCGAAGGTGAACTTGCTGCTGCCGGCATCAAGATGGCGCACCTCGCTGAGGTACCGCGGCATGAAAAACGCGATGCCGCCGATGGCGAAGGTCATCAGTGTCATGCCGACCGTGTCGAGGATGTACGAGGGGATGTGGAGCAGTTGGAGGTACGTCTGCCAATGCGGCTGCGGAATCGGCGGGGCGGGTCGCTCGTACGCGATTTCACTGCCGGCGTCGGCAAGCGTTGCCGGCGCTGTTTCGGCCTCGGCCCATTTTGCTCCCTCGCGTTTCGGCTCCGGCATGAAGAACGCCCATATCGCCAGCAGAATCCCCGGCGGGATCGTCGCGTAGAACGCCCAGTGCCAGTGCGCGTTGAACAAGCCGCCGACGACGTAGCCAAGCGCGCTGCCGACAGGAATTGCCGCGTAAAACCACGCCAGCACCCGGCCGCGGTCGGCGAGGGGGTAGAGGTCGCTGATGACCGTCGGCGCGACCGGCCCGTAGGCGGCCTCGCCCACGCCGATGAGGACGCGCATCACGATCAGCAGGCCGAACGTCGGCACCGCGCCGCTGCCGCCGCTGGCGAGGGTCCAGACGAGCACGCCGCCGGCGATGATCCACCACCGCCGCGTGCGGTCGGCCAGATAGCCGAACACGGGGGCGCACAGCATGTACGCGACGAGAAAGTAGGTGGCCAGCGCCCCGGTCTGCGCAGCGCTGCGCCCGAACTCTCGGCCGATGGATTCTTCCGTCGCCGACAGGATCTGCCGGTCGACGTAGTTCATCAGGTTGATCAGCAGCAGCAGGACGAGCGCCGTGCGCGGGGATGAAAGCAACCGGGCGGGTTTCACGCGGCAGACGATAAGAGCAGCGGGGCGGCGGTCCAAATTCCGTCGCAGGAACCACGGGCCCCCCTTTCCCGTGGTTCCACTGCGAAGGCGGAAATGCTTCAGAAAGCGAACGGACCACGGCTAAGCGCACTCAGCCGTGGTACCGAATCGAGCAAGGCGAGCGGAGGCTGCCGGCGAGCCAACGCTTAGCGATCCGAGGGCGCGAGTACGACCTCGTGATTCACCACCGCTTGACGTAGCGTCAGGTTTCCTGCCGCGTCGGTCGAACTGAGCATCGTTACGGCATGGCCGTCCATGAACCCGACATTCGTGCCAAACTTGCCGTGCCGGACGGCATAGTCGTACCGTGATCCCGGAACCCCGAAGCTGGAATTCGCGTACACGCCGAGCCGGTTGCCGTAGAACGTCGTTTTCGGCGTGTAACCGGGATGGAAACGCTCTGTGCTGGAATCGATAAAGCCCACCATGAGCGAAGGGCAGTGAATCTTCGACAATTTGAAGAAATTCTTGGAGTTGGTCGGTCCATCGATCAATGGGAAGACCGCGGTATTCAGGGCATAGCTGACGTAGGACAGCTTATTGTTAATGGGCGGTCGAATGTCATTGGGGCAGACCCAGATGGACTTGGACGGTACGTAGCTCGCCTTGGTGGTGATGTCCCACGGGTAGGTATACCGGCCGAGCAAAATGGTGTCGGAAACGTAAGCGTCGTTGTAAGGCAGACCGGTTGAGGGATTCAGGCCGTAGATGTCGCTAGGCAATATCGGACTGGTGGAATTATTCGTCCACGTGTAAGGGACGGCAGAACCCTCGTTGTCATTCGCGTAATACGACACCGCCAGCATCATCTGACGAAGGTTGCTCAGGCACAGCGTGGTCTTGGCGGCCTCTCGCGCCCGCGACAGCGTCGGCAGCAGCATCGCGATCAGCGCTGCGATAATGCCGATCACTACCAGCAGTTCGACGAGCGTGAAACCCACCCGGCCGGCGGCCCGGGGTGCTGAACGTTGCTTGATCTTGGCCACTGAACCCTCCGCGGCTCAAAACAACCCATCCCTAAAACCACAAGAAAGACGTGCGACAGGAAATGTAATCTGTTACATTGGGCGAAGTCAAAGCTTTTCTGGCAAATTTTTGGCCGACTGGGATAAGTTCTTACTGTCGCCGCAGCCGTTCGATCATTTAACTGAAACACTTTTATGCCCAACATCAGAGACGTCGCTGATAGTGCCGGGGTAAGCGTCGCGACCGTCAGCCGGGTGCTCAGCGCGACCCAGGACGGCCCGCCGGTGCGGGACGAGACCGCTGAGCGCGTCCGCCAGGCGGCCCGGCGACTGAACTACCGGGGCAACTACCATGTCGCCGCCATGCGTCGCGGACGGGCCGACGTGATGGGGTTCGCCCTGCATTTCCCCGGCGTGCCGCGCGACCGTGATGACACCGGCCGGTGGTATTTCAACGAGCTGCGCGACGGCATCGAATCGGTGTTACAGAAAAAGGGCGTCAGCCTGATGGGCGTGCTGCCCCTGGGGAACGAGACCTCGCTGCAGCGGGGGGCGAAGCTGGTCAACAAGCGCCAGCTCGATGCCCTGATCGTCCCCGGCCACATGGCCCACTTCCGCGAGACGGATGAACTGCTCTCGACCTCAGCCGGCCTGCCCATCGTGGTGGTGGACAACATCCAGGACGTGCATCGGCCGAGCGTGCGGTTCGATCCGATCCCCGGCATGCGCGACGCGCTCAAACACCTGCTCGAGCTCGGCCACCGCAAGCTGCTGTGGGTGGGCCCGCGCGATGCCCGGCCGACGTCGCGGGAATCGATGTTCTACGCGCTGGCCTTCGAACTGGGCCTGACCGGCAGCACCTGCCGCATCGACATGCCGGCCGGGGCGCCGGCGGGTGTCAGCCGGGTGCATGACCTTGTCGAAGCCGCCGTCACCGACCTGCTGCGGCAGCCGGGGCGGGATTGGACGGCGCTGGTGGCCTACAGCGACCTGTTCGCAGTAGGGGCGCTGCGCGCGGTCCAGCGGGCCGGCCTGCGCGTGCCGGGGGACGTGTCGATCGTCGGCTTCGACGACCACGACGTCGCCCACGGCTGCCCGCCGCTGACGACGATCGACCACCGCTTGTTCGAGATGGGCCAAGTCGCGGCCGAACTGGCGCTGCGCCTGTTCGAATCCGACACCGATGCCCGCCAGGCGATGCAGAACGAGCAGATCACGCTGGCGGCAAAACTGATCGTGCGCGAAAGCACCGGCCGCGCTTTAGGCGGCTGACGTGGCAACTTCGGGTTGAGCAGTTTCCTCGCCGACCGCGGCGGGTTCACGCATCGCCCAGGCAATCACAAAAGCGCCCACGTACGCCACCAGCGCCACCAGCGCCAGGTTGCGGAAGCCGATCGCCATCGAGGAAAATTCCAGCAACCCGCCGGCCACCGCGCCGATCAGGTTCCAGCCGAACGCCAGGTCGACGGCCGCCCGCGTCTTGAACCGAAGGGCGAAGCAGGTGGAGGCGAAGAAGATCGGCAGCCCGATCAGCCCGCACGACAGCAGCAGCGTGGCCGGCAGATCGTGGCCCAGCAGGGCGTGGGTGGGGACGAAATAGCTGATCAGCAGCGATACCATCAACCCGCCGCCGCACAGCCAGGCAGGCAGCGATCGCACTTGCATCAAGACTGTCGACAGCAGCAGGGTCAGCAGTATCGATCCGAAGACGACCGCGCTGGTGACCCAGGTGACGCCCCAGACCAGGTTCATCTCCGTCACCGACTTGGTCTCCAGCAGCAGAAACGCCAGCCCGAACAGGAACATCTCGGCGTCGATCCCGCCGAGCGGCTTGCCGCGGAAGCGGAACATCTCTGGCGACGCGACGCCGACGCCAACGATCGAGATCAGCACGAAGGCGCCGATCAGGGTGAGGTAAAACGTGCTGACGCCCCGCCCCTGCAGATAGAGGAACGGCCAGTCGTCGGTCGGCGCCTCGACATCCGACACGGTTTTGATCGTATCAGCCATGACCCGCGGGTCCTGCTTCGCCAGAATGTGCGCAAACGCCGGGCCGGCCGCGAATACTGTGTTGAACAGCTGATAATGCTTGATCTGGCTGACCGGCAGCTCGCCGAAGGCTTCGTAGAGCATTTTGGTCAGGTGCAGGTCGATGTACCGGGCCCCGACGGCGAAGTACAACACCACGCCGCCGGTCGGGGTGAGGTGGGCGCGGGCGGCCTTCATGCAATCGACGGTGTAGACGAAATTATCGAGACGCACGCCCGACAGGGCCGACAGCCGGGTCATCGAATCGAGCGTGCCGAAGACGATCAGGTCGTACTTGTCGGTCGATTTGTTCAAAAACTCGCGGGCATCGGTATTGATCGCCCGCACGCGCGGCGAGAGGTACGGCTTGGTCGGGTGGACGGTCTGCCCGAGTTGCTGGATGACCGGATCGATCTCGACGGCGTCGATCTGCTCCACGCCTTCGTCCAGCGCCACTTGGACGTCGTTCCCGCTGCCGGCGCCGAGAATAAGCACGCGTTTGGGCGTCTGCTGCAGCAGCCGGTAGGGGGTGTGGTAGCCATAGCGGATGGTGCGGTCGTATTCCTTGGTGATCGGCAGATTCAGCGCGATCGGCGCGGCGTATTGATGGAGCGAACCGTTGGTCAGAATGTATCGACCGTCCGAGACGTCGTTATGACTGATCGACAGCGCGTAATAGGGGCTGTAGAAAGCGGCCTTTTCGAACTTCCATACCAGAAACAGGCAGCAGGCCATCAGGCAAATGGCGAAGTTGAAGTGGCGCGACCGCCTGAAAAGATATAGGCCCGCCAGCAGCAGCGCGGCAAACCAGACGACGGGAAAGCTCCGCAGGAACGACGCCGCCGCGAACGCCAGCACGCCGACGAGCGAGCCGAGCAGGTCGAAGCTGTAGCCCCACAGCGAGGCCCCCGCGTCGCGAAACACTTTCAGCCGCTCGGCCACGAATTGGCCGAGGGGGATGAACGTCATGCAGCACAGCAGGAACAGCAGCACGATCGGCAGCCGGACTTCCTTGATCACCGGCGCGTGCGGGATGTCGTAATACAGCAGCCACAAGTGCTCGCTGACCGATTCCTGCGTGAAGGCGATCTTGCTCATTCCGATTGATGCCACCACCAGCACCAGGATGCTGACCGGCCACCACCGCAGCAGCGACGCCTTGCCGACGCGCAAACACCCGATGCCCAGCCCGAGAAAGGCCCGCGATCAGCACTACGTTTGGGAA
>Ga0070658_10001592_pt1 | contig 19169 bp, 16 predicted proteins | sample KBSC13metaG_FD_64664 | JGI IMG/M metagenome (GOLD analysis project Ga0070658, IMG submission 64664) | Corn rhizosphere microbial communities from Kellogg Biological Station, Michigan, USA - KBS C1-3 metaG | ecosystem: Host-associated > Plants > Roots > Rhizosphere > Soil ...
TCAAGGGTGGCTCCCTTCGAATGCACATGCTCACGCAACCACGCGAGGAGCGGTGCGTAATCCGCTTTTTCCGTAGCTGCCGCAATGGCGGGATCCTTTTGAGCTGCGGCGAAAAGTTGGGCGGAATTGATGTTTCCGAGAGTGTAGGTGGAGAAATAACCGAGGCCACCCATGGACCAATGGATGTCCTGAAGGCAGCCATGGGCATCGTCCGGTGGAGCAAAGCCGAAGAGCTCCTCGAACCCGGCATTCCACGCTTCCGGCACATCCTTCACGTCCAGGGTGCCACTCACCATCTGGCGCTCCAGGCTGAAACGCAGAAGGATGTGGAGATCGTAGGTGGCTTCATCCGCCTCCACACGGATGGGGCTGAATTGAGCGCGCCATAGATAGCGCATGAATTTTTCCTGAGGGAAATCTGCAAGCTGGGGGAAGATTTCCTGCGCCACAGGATACCAGCGGTTCCAGAACGCAAGGGAACGGCCCACGTGGTTTTCCCAGAGACGGGATTGGGATTCATGAATGCCCAGGGAAACTGCAGTCCCAGAGGGCAGACCGAAGTCCCCGGCGGGGAGGCCTTGCTCATACAGGCCATGCCCAGCCTCGTGGAGAACGCCGAACAAGGAGGAGGTGAAATCACTCTCCATGTAGCGGGTGGTGAGGCGAATGTCGCGAGGTCCCAGTGTGGTGCAGAAGGGATGGGTGGTGGTATCGATCCGGCCAGCCTCAAAATCGAAGCCGATGGAGCGGGCTACCTGTTCATTAAAGCGCTGCTGGGCTTCGATCGGATAGGGCCCTTCCGGGAGTGAGGGTGCATGCGCAGCGGAGTTTTTCACGGCGTGGGCTGCGATTTCCCTCAACTCCGGTTTCAGCTTGTCGAAAAGAGCCGCCACAGCGCCAGTGCTGGTGCTGCGCTCATAGCCATCCAGCAGGGCGTCATACGCTTCTTCCTGATAGCCCCAGAGTTCCGCCTGCTCCTGAGCAATGCCGAGCAGCGTTTCCAAATGAGGGGCAAAGATGCTGAAATCCGAGCGCTTGCGGGCATCCGCCCACGCATGCTTGGCGAGCGATGCGGCGGAGGACGCCCGGGAAACGAGCTCCACCGGAAGCTTGGTGGCGCGGTCAAATTCCCGGCGAAGTTCGCGGAGATTTGCCGAGGCGGTGAAATCAGAGCCGTCATCGGTGGCCTCAGCCTGTTCCAGCGCTTCCTTCCATTCGATGGAGGTGGCCAGTTCGTGGGCGTAGGAGTATAGCCAGGCAATTTGATCTGCACGGTGATTTGCCGCAGCAGGTGGCATGTAGGTTTCCTGATCCCAGCCGATCACTTCGGCAGAAGATCGGATCAATGCGCATTTGCGGGCTTTCTCGAAAATCGACATGGCGCTTTCTGAACAAAAGAAAAGCAACATGGAAGTTCCGAGTGATCAGGTTACTGGGACGATGAAAACTTCGTGATCGATGGGGTGGCGGGCAGCCTGAATCGCCCGCAGATAGCGTGCACGGGTGTCCTCTGTCAGTTCAAAGGCGGCCTCCCGCTCGAGGCTGCCTTCCGGCGAGCTCAGCATTTCCTTGTACTGCCGTGTTTCGAAGGCCTGTTTGGTGGCGATGGCGTTCCAAATTTCGCCAAAGGGAGCGACCAGCGGGTTTTCCTGAAAGTCCTTCGCCAGATTGATTCCGGCCACCATGGCTTCCGCAGAATAACGACGTGTGATTTTTCCCCAGGTGATGTCATAGGCCGTGGCCACGGGAGAGGAAATTTGGAGGATGAAACGATTGAGCTCATCATCGAAGGGCACCCACTCCATCCCGGCGCGTAGCGAATCGGAAACATGAAGTGGTCCAGGGCCCGGGCAGAACGGAAGGCGTTCACTGCGGATGCGGAGAGCATTTTCTCCGCTGCCGAGAATGGTGTGGCCGTCCGCGCTAGTATGGTTACCCGTTAGATCATCGAACACAAGAGTCCCCATGTCTCCATTCATTCCCATCTGTTTCAGGAAGACGAAGGCGATGATGGCCTGTCCTGCCCAGTCCGGGTGCACTCCATCCTTGCCGGCGATTTTGAAATGGGGGCCATACTGTTGTTTGGCAGCAAAATTCGCCTGCAGCATCGGCAGGTAAACATCGGCACAGGATACGTCCTGTTCCTTGGCCAGGTGAATTGCTAGATTTCGATAGTGGCAGAGAGTTAGATTAAGATCGTATTGGCTGCCACGTGCCGTTTTCACCCAATCCGGGACGGCATCGATGATCGTGGGAGTGCCGAGGAGGACACGGCAATCCACTTTCTTGAATTTCCGGATGATGTTTTCCTGATTGCTGCGGAAATCCGCTGCGATTTCCTCTTCATAGGGAATGTAGAAAAAATCATTCATTCCGTAGAGCGTGGTCGCCACGGTGGGGTGGAAGCGCAGGACATCCGCCTCCATGCGTGCCAGGAATTCACCGGACTTCTCACCGCTCCAGCCATAATGGCGGACGGAAACTTCAAGCTCGGGACGGCAGGCGGTTAGGTATGATTCTATCAGGACCGAATAAAGCCTTTGCTCGGTGATCGAGTCTCCGCAGATCGCCAACCGATCTCCTTTTTTGAGAACGATGGGTGGGGATTCCATCACAGTTTCCAGTGGATAATCACTGAACTGCAGGAAGGCGGTCGGCTGATGCTTTTTCAACCGCTGGAGGCTGGAGCGGAGTCGGAACAGGGAGTTCAAGGAGGGGATGGACGCCAGTTGGTTGCCACCACATTGGTGATTTCAAGGTAGGACGTCTTATTCCCATCTGTAGTGGTCTTCTTAGACACTTCCAGGATGAGATTGGACAGGCTTCCTGCAGGAGTGGTCCGCTGCAGTTGTTTGATTACAGCCGTATCCTTCTTGCAGAAGACAGGGCGCTGACGATCCGGCAGCGGGGGGGTGACCAGGTAGGTGGCGAAGAATGGGTTTTTCGCCTGATCCTCTCCCTCCGGGGGAGTTCTAACGATCAGGTGGAATATCCCCGTTCCGTCTTCCTTGCCGGTGGCGAATTTTTCAAACCGATCATCGCGAAATTCCACGAAGGCGGGCCAGTCCACCAGCCAACCCTTGGACGTTTCCTGCACAGCTACAGGAATGCCGTTAGGCATGTCGGTGGTATCCACCTGAAAGATAAAAAGCGTCTCGCCGGTGATGCTGTCTGTCGCACTATTGGCCACCTGAATATCTGTATAGGTGGTAGGGCCATCATTGCCCTGATGGGAATAGGCCTCCATCGCTGGACGCACCTTGTCCGCGTGTAGCACGTAAACGCTGCGGGATGCCCAGTCCGGAGCATCCAGAAATGCCTTGAGTGCGGCCATGGCTTGATCGGAAACCTTCACCGGTGTCGGCAGATCGGCCTTCTTGGGAGATTCCGTGACAGGCGCAGGAACGGGGAGGGGGGGAGCAGCAGCTTTTTCAACTGGAGCAGCAGGAGCGATTTCTTTCGTCTGCGGTGCGGTGGGCTCCACTTGATCCGGCGGCCGGATCACGGTTTTGATCACTGGCTGTGAGGGTTTGGCTGCTGGGGGAGTTGCTAGAAGGGAATGGCTGTTAGCTTTATTCAGTCCCAACAGATAGCCGATGCCCAGCCCGAGGAGTGCTGTCAGCGCGCAGGAGAGAACAAGAATGGTCCGGCGTGGTCCCTTGCAAATGGGAATAGGAGGTGCAGGCGGGCGGGAAGGAATGGCAGGGGTAGGGGGCGTCTCCTCCTCCACAGGCTCCGTTTTCGCTACGGGAAAATGTTGGGCGCGCGGCACTGCCGAGGGAGAATCTGAAAACGGCTGGAAATGCTCCTGCTTGGGTGGGGCGGGCGGAGGCGGCAGGGGGATGGTCTGCGGAGCAAGACGTGGACCCAGGCCGAAGGTGGGATTGGGCGCCAGAATGTCCTGATAGCAACGAGGGCACGGCCCCTGCTGGCCTCCCATGGAAGAGGGAAGCTGCAAGGTCGTGCCGCAGGCAGGACAATGGAAATGAATCATCTGAATCATTTGATTTTAGTAAGCGCAGCCGGATAAATGACAGACAAAAAGAATTAGTCGAGTCTGGTCGCTTGCTTGCTACGAGGAAGATTTCCTGTTCTCATTACCTGCTTATGATTCTCGAAGTTTCCACCCCAGCCCTGCTGTTTCCGGCGATCAGCCTGCTGTTCTTGTCTTATACAAATAGGTTCCTGCATTTGTCGGCTCTTATTCGCTCATTGCACAGCGATTGGTTGGAAAAAGGGGACTCGGCCCTGGCTGCTCAGATCAACAACCTGCGGCAACGTCTGGAGCTGATCCGGAGCATGCAGTTACTGGGAGCGCTGAGCCTTTTCGTCTGCGTGGTGGCGATGCTTTCGGTAATTCTGAAAATCCACTGGCTCGGCGTCGGTTCCTTTTTCACGGCTCTTATACTGATGGCCGGTTCACTGGGCTGTTTGGTATGGGAAGTAAAAATTTCCGGGGGAGCTCTTCGTATTCTGCTCAATGCCGTCGAAAGTGAGGGGCTCAATAACGAAAATGCGAATCCGTGAAAGTGAGCGGCGCAGGATTTGCTAAAGAGGTCTTGCATGAGCACAACAACAGGTAAAAAAGCATCCTTCAGTATCTCGTCCATCATCGCCGTTGTAGCGGCTATCTTTAGCTTCAAGGTGGGAGCCATCGCCGGATTACTGCTGGCCGGAGTCGCCATTTTCTTCGGCCTGATAGGACTGGTTCTGGCCTTGTCCCCCAGCACACGGGGAGGCATTTCCAGCATTATCGCCATTCTGGCTGGCGGGATTGGCGTCATCGCCGCAGTGATCAAGGCATTCATTTATTTCTTCGGTTAAGTAACGGATTTTCAGAGGATTACTGAAAATTTAGCAGGTAATTTATGAGAGCCTTTTATTGTCAGAAATGCGGAGAACGCCTGTTCTCCGAGAACTCGTTTTGCCTCAAGTGCAATAGCACCTTGGGCTTTCTGCCGGATCTTTGTGATCTTTCCGTGATCGAGCCTGCCGGCAATGATACGTGGAAGGCCATGTCTTCCGCAGCAGTTGATAGGCTCTATCGGAAGTGCCTCAACGAGAAGCAGGAGAAGGCGTGTACGTGGATGATTCCGGTGGAAGACACGAATGCATATTGCACGAGTTGCCGTCTGAATCGCACGATTCCGGACCTTTCGTTGCCAGACAATAATATGCTGTGGCGTAAAATGGAGACAGCGAAACGCCGGCTCGTTTACTCACTGCTGCGTCTGGGGCTGCCGGTTTTTCCGAAATCTCCCACGAATGCTCTGGGGCTTTCATTCGATATTCTATCGGATGCAGAAAGTACTGCCGCCGTGGGGAACCGGATTCTCACCGGCCATTCGGAAGGAGTCATCACCATGAATCTGTCTGAAGCGGATGATGCGGAGCGCGAGCGCATGCGTCAGAACATGGGGGAGGTCTACCGGACGCCGCTGGGCCATTTCCGCCATGAATCCGGGCATTATTACTGGGACCTGCTGGTGAGAAATCATCCGGAGATTGATTCAGTTAGAAAAGTCTTCGGGGATGAGCGTGTGGACTACGACCAAGCCATTCAGCAACACTATGCCCGCGGGGGAGCTGCGCCAGGCTGGGAAGCCAGTTTTGTGACTCCCTACGCAGCCTCACACCCATGGGAGGATTGGGCCGAAACGTGGGCCCATTATCTGCACATCATCGACACGCTGGAAACTGCCGCAGGCAGCGGAGTGGAACTGCGCAGCAAGGATGGAGTGCAGGTGATGAAGGATCCTTATGGCTGCAGCTTCAATGACATCCGCGCAGATTGGCATGCCTTGCGGTTTTTGTTGAACAGCTTGAACCGCAGCATGGGACTGCCAGATCCTTACCCGTTTATTTTAAGTGACTTGATTACCAGTAAACTCGCATTCATCCACGAATGGGTTCAGAAAACTGCGAAAAAGAATTAAAAGTTTCCGTCGATTGGCACGTATGGTGCTTTTTCGAAGGATGTTGCGACACAACAAGTGGTCCGACTGAGATGCTCTAAGGTTAATGGGTTTTCCTTCGAGATGATCAGTCGGACCACTTTTTTTATAAGAAAAGGGGCAGGATGTTGCAGAAGTTTCCGAGACCTGTCAGTCCCGTGGGCGCGGATACTTTCCCGCTAATTTTTCTCTCATAAAATGCAGTGGTATTATTCAAAAGGCGCGATCCAGTTGGGTCCCATTCCACAGAGTGAACTGACCGCGAAGATTGCGTCTGGAGAAGTCACTGCGGTGGATCTGGTCTGGAGGGAAGGAATGTCGGCCTGGCTGCCAGTGGCCAGCATGCCGGAACTGAATGCGTCCGGTCCTTCCCAGTTTCCTTACACCCCGCCTTCGGTGACGGATGAGGCTCCCCGGTATCTACAGTTTATTCCCCGGACATGCGGCTTGGCGGCTGCCAGCCTGATCTGTGGGATTCTGGGATTTCTATGCCTCCCTGTAGGAATCGCTGCGGTCGTGTGTGGCCATTTGGCACTGTCTGCCATTTCAAAGTCGGATGGATATCTTACCGGACGCGGGATCGCGATTGCTGGCTTGATCTGCGGTTACCTGATGATCACCTTTTATGTATTCATGATTGCTGCGGCCATTTTTTCTGGAGCGGCAGCTTCTGTGTAATGTCCAAAGCACACTAACCATTTCCTCCTCACTCCATCCCATGCAATGGTATTACTCCAAAGGAGCCGTCCAACTGGGTCCGGTTTCGGAAGCTGAACTGAAAGCCAAAATTGCTTCAGGAGAAATCACCACCAGTGACATGGTTTGGAAGGATGGCATGGCGGACTGGGTGCCACTTACAAGAGTTCCCGAGCTGGTTGTAACAGCACCTGCCGCCGTTCAAGCACCACCACCTATCTCTGGAGATTCAGCGTCTTCCTATATTCCCCCGGTTTCGGCTCCTCAGCCAGGTGTGAATTATTCCGGACAGCCGATTCCCAACTATTTGTGGCAGTCCATTGCAGTAACGATCTGCTGCTGTTTGCCTTTCGGCATTCCCGCGATTGTTTATGCAGCCAAGGCAGACACTCTCAAGGCACAGGGTGATCTTCAAGGCGCGCTTGCCGCTTCCAAGTCCGCCAAAACCTGGGTCAGGGTTTCCATCTTCAGTTGGCTGGCCATCGTGGTGTTCTATATTTTGGTAGCAGTAATTGCCGGAGTCAGTGGAACCCACTTATGATGCACTGGCGTCGTGCACTGTGGGTGATTCTGGCTGTGTTGCTTCTGGGAGCAGCATGTGTGCTGCTGTATCGCAATGGGCCAGGTGGCACACCCTTTCTGCCGGGCTGTTTGTTCCGGAAAATTACAGGACTCAATTGTCCCGGTTGCGGCATGACGCGCGCCACTTATGCCACCCTGCACGGAGACTTAGAGCGGGCATTCCGTCTCAATCCGCTGGGGATGATTCTGCTGCCGATCGCCTTGCTGGGGATTTCCCTGGAAGTGGCGGGGTGGGTCCGTGGGAAGCCGCTGCCCTTCACGTTTAAACTCAAGAGGAACTCGGGCTGGGCGCTGCTTTATCTGATTCTGGCCTACTGGGTTTTACGGAACCTGCCGTGGTGGCCGTTCACCTTGCTGGCACCGTGAATTACTTGCCCGCAGCGCTTTCTCGGGCTACGTCCAGCCATGTCTTTGCTTCTTGGAGTTAACATCGATCACATCGCAACCCTTCGTCAGGCACGCTACGCCCGCATGCAGGCCTCTCCAAATGCAGAGCCTTCTCCCCTTACGGCGGCGCTGGATTCCCTGGCCGGAGGAGCGGATTCCATCACTCTCCACGTGCGGGGTGACCGTCGTCACATGCAGGATGCAGATGCGTTCCTCGTCCGCGAGCAGGTGAAACTCCCGCTCAACCTGGAAATGGGAGTGACCGAGGAAATGGTGGGCCTGGCCTTGAAGCTCAAGCCGGAGTTTGTGTGTCTGGTGCCGGAATCCCGTGAGGAAATTACGACGGAAGGCGGACTGGATGTGCGTGCTTCCTTTGATAAAACTCGGATGGTGATTGCACGCCTGCAGGACGCCGGCATCCGCGTGAGCCTTTTCATCGATCCTGACCTGGCTCAGATTGATGCCGCAGGGGAAGCTTGTGCGGATATGATCGAGCTGCACACCGGCTGTTATGCAAACGCGGTGGGTGATGCCCAAAGTGCCGAACTGGAGCGTTTGATCGCTGCCGCCAAGGAAGGTCACTCCGCGACACTCCAAGTGAACGCTGGGCACGGCATCAATTACACGAACATCGCTCCGTTGCTCACCATTCCACATCTTTCGGAACTGAATATCGGTCACAGCATCATCGCCCGTTCCACGCGTGTGGGTCTCACCACCGCCGTGAAGGAAATGAAGGATCTGATGGCCGCTTACTCTGCTTGAACATGCGTATTTTCGGCATTGGCATCGATGTGGTGGAAGTGGAGCGAATTGCTTCCGCCATCGAGCGTCATGGAGAACCCTTTCTCGCCCGGCTGTTCACCCAGGCGGAGAGAGACTATTGCGTGGCTCAAAAAAAGCCTGCTCTTCATTACGCCGCCCGCTTCGCCGCGAAAGAAGCAGTCAGTAAGGCTCTGGGTACCGGAATCGGTGGTGATGCCGGATGGCTGGATCTGGAAATCACCCGCGATGCACTGGGTGCTCCTGCATTAAAGCTGAGCGGAGCCGCCCAACTTTTTGCCACCGCACAGGGTATTTCCGAAATCAAGATCAGCCTCACCCATGCCCGGGAATACGCTGCGGCTAACGCCATCGCCCTAGCAGAATAACATCTCCATTTTCTTATGATCCGTCCCCGTCCCCGTCGCAATCGCCGCACGCCTGCCATCCGTGATCTGGTCCGTGAAACCACGCTCAGCGCCAAAGATTTCATCCTGCCGGTGTTCTTTCATGAGGACGCGGAAAACACCCCCATCTCCTCCATGCCGGGTGTTACCCGTTGGTCGGTGGATGGTCTGGTGAAAGAGGCTGGTGAAGCATTTGCCTTGGGAGTGCCAGCAGTGGTGCTTTTCCCTAAAATAGAAGAAGCCCTGAAAACCTCCCATGCGGAGGAAAGCCACAATGATGGTGGACTGGTGCCACGCGTGATCCGTGCGCTCAAGGCTGCCTATCCGAAGCTTTGCATCATTACCGATGTGGCGCTGGATCCCTACAACTCAGACGGCCATGATGGCATCGTCCAGCGGGATGAGCACGGTGAGCTCCACATTCTGAATGATGAGACGGTGGAAGTGCTCTGCCAGCAGGCGCTTTGTCACGCCCGTGCCGGTGCGGACATCGTTTCCCCGTCCGATATGATGGATGGCCGTGTGGCCGCCATTCGTGAGGCACTGGATTCCGAGGGCTTCCAGCACGTCTCCATTCTCAGCTACACCGCCAAGTATGCCTCCGCTTTTTACGGCCCGTTCCGTGGTGCGCTGGACTCCGCTCCGAAAGAGGGAAACAAGAAAACCTATCAGATGGATCCTGGGAATTCCCGTGAGGCAATCCGCGAGACCCTTCTGGATGAAGCCGAAGGGGCGGACATGCTGATGGTGAAACCCGCAGGCCCATACCTGGACATCATCTACCGCATGCGTGAGACCACCACGCTACCCATCGCTGCCTATCAGGTAAGTGGTGAATACCTTATGCTGAAGACTGCCGCTGCTGCAGGATGGCTGGATGAAAAAGCCATCGTTCTCGAATCCCTCACCGGTATCAAACGTGCCGGAGCAGATATGATTCTAACGTACTTTGCCAAGCAGGCGGCTGTCTGGCTGAAGTGAAAAGGAGAAGCCCTCTTACTTCTGGATGAGCTTGAGAATAGGCGGAAAGGCTTCCTTCCAGGCCTGGGCGAGAGCGCACCGGATGATGAGGGCTTCCTGATCCCGGTCTGGAAATGCTTTCACCGCCCGAGCTTTTTTCGCCGCACGTTGGATTGCCTGGAGTTCCGGAGTCAGGGTGAGCACCCCCAGAACGGCTGCAAGGGAAGTAGCTGCCACAATGATGGCCACTGCTCCCAAAAATGGGACCTTAGCCACGATCAGCGCAAAAACGGCAATGACGATGCTGAGTGGCGGCACGGCCTGGCCGAAACGGCGACTGTTTTCCCGTGAAGCGGCTGCCTTGGGCTGCTCGTCCGCCCATTCCTCCAGAGCTTTGATGCGTAGCTGACGGCCGAAGCTATCCGCAGTGCCATCCGCCCGATGAACGACAGCCTCCTCGCCCTTACCGGGAAACCAGGTGGCCAGATCGCATTTGCAGAGCTGCTCACCTTCCGTGGCCAGAACCCGGAGGCCAAACCACCAGCGCGCTGCGAAAGCGATAGCGAGGGAAAGGAGAGACAGAAGCAGCAGCAGGCGTGGCATGGGAAAGACAGAAGACACCCACCTTCAATACACAAGGCTCAAGAATGGAAAAAATGCCCCCTTGCTATGCCTTGGTGCCACGGGTGGTGCCCCCGGAGGCAAACCACGCCTTGGGATCGTCCGGCCATGGGTGGCGGGGATAGCGTCCGGCGACTTCCTTTTTCATTTGTGCGTAACCAGATGCCCAGAAGCCTTTCAGGTCCTTGGTCATCTGCCAGAGTTTCTGACCAGGGGTGAGAATGTGAATGAGCAGGGGAGAGCGGCCACCGGCGATGAGCGGGGTTTCCCAGAGGCCGAAGAGATGAGAGACGCGCACGGAAATGTAAGGGTCCTTCCCCATTTCGTAAGTGATTTTGGCCGACTGGCCATTGGGAAGATTCACGCGCTCCGGGCAGTAGGAATCCAGTGCGGCGCGCTGAGCGTGGCTGAGCCACTCACGGAGGACGCGCCAGATGTTCGCTTCCTTAATATCCTTGTAGCTTACTGAGCCGTGGCAGATCTGGGCGATGGCATCCACGCGGTCTTCATCGGACCAGCCGGGCATGTCCAGTTCCGGCATGAGCCGTCCCAGCAGGCACAGACGGGCAGTCCATTGCTCCACCGAGTCATCCCAGTTTTTCAAAATGAGTTCACCGGATAGAACCCGCTGGGCCAGGAGTTCTGCCGCCTGATCGAGATTGATCCCGTGGTCGCTCTCCTTTGCTTCCAGCACCAGATCGCGAAAACGGGTTTCCTTCCGCGCGACCACCCGTCGGCGGGTTTCGTCCCACGCCGCGCCATCGGTTGTCGTTAAATCATTGGGGAAAAGCTCAGCCAGCCATGCGGGATCGATGGCGGTGGCACGGCGCAGATGGACAATGATTTCCCGCGCCTCCACTTCCGTGATCTCTGCTGCCACAAAGGCGGGTGCATTTCTAACGCACGACTCCTCATCCAGCTTTCCCTTGCGATGATGCACCAGCTTGCAGGCGAGCGTGCCTTGGCTGAAACGGATGGCCAGTTGATCGCTGAAGCTGGCCAGCATGGCCTTGCCGATCGATTCACGGTGTGCCTTGAAATCGATCTCCTGCCAATCCCAGCCGAAGCGCTTCGCCAATGCACCGAGACGCTCGAATCCCTGGGCGGTTTCCCGCGCTCCACGTCCCATCACGCCTAACTGATTGCAACGCTGCGGATCGAAGTTCATCGAGACAGCCGAGTCAAAGGCGCGCCATTCGCCAGCGAAGTCCGTGTCATCGTCATCAAAAATAAAATCCTTCCGGCCCACGCCACCACGCTTGTTGACGAAGATTCCCTCGCCCTGCACGCAGGCAGCGATGAATGCCGTCTCCGCCACACAGCCATGCTCATGGCCAGCCAGCATCAGCCGGGAAAACCGTGGCTCCAGTGGCAGTGCCGCCATTTTCCGCCCTTCGTCGGTGAGTTGCCCTGCTGCATCCAGTGCCCCCAGGTCATGCAGCAAGCGTTCCGCCCTGCTCAATGAGTCTTCCAGCGGTGCATCGAACCACCGGAACTGACGGATATCAGACACCCCTGCCGCTTTCAGCAGCAGCACGGACTCTGATAGATCCACCCGGTGGACTTCCGGCGCTTCGAATTCGCTCCGGCGCGCGTGCTCTCCTTCGCTCCACAGGCGGAAGGCGCGTCCGGGTGCGGTTCGGCCAGCGCGGCCAGCCCGTTGCTCCGAGGCGGCGCGGGAGATTTTGGTAATGAGCAGGGTATTGATGCCACGGCGGGCTTCGTAGGAAGCGGTACGTGCCAGTCCGGAATCGATCACCGTGCGTACTCCATCGATGGTGAGGGAGGTTTCCGCCACATTGGTGGCCACGATGATCTTGGGCCTGCCACCGGGGGCGATGGCGGCTTCCTGCGCGGCAGGGGGCAGGGCGCTGTAAAGCGGGAATACATCCCAGCCCTTCGCCACCGAGCCGTTTTCCAGCAGATCGATGGTTTTCCGGATTTCATGGGTGCCGGGGAGAAACATCAGGATATTGCCTGGCTCCGGCATGGCCATGGCATCGCGGCACACGGCCACCATTTTTTCCCAGATGGGCACCTCACGCGGCGGGCCGCCCCGGCGATCATTGGCAGGGGGGCGATGAGTGCGATAGAGAATCTCCACCGGGAATTTCCGACCACCGGCCTCCAAGGAAATGGCAGGCGCCAGGTAATCCGCCAGTCCGGCGGTTTCCAGTGTGGCGGACATCACCACCACGCGTAGGTCCGGCCTCGCTCCATCCTGCAGATCCAGGCAGCGCGCGAGTGCGATGTCCACCGCCAGACGGCGCTCGTGGAATTCATCGAAAACCACCGCGCCGACTCCGGAGAGCGTCGGATCATCCTGAATCCAGCGCTGGAAAACGCCATCCGTCAGATAAATGATGCGGGAGTCGTTTCTATATTTCGTATCGAAGCGGACCGCATAGCCCACTTCGTGGCCCAGTTGTGCCTTGCGCTGTTTTGCCACCCATCCGGCCAGCAGGCGCGCGGCCATCCGCCGTGGCTCGATGACGAGGATTTTTCCTTGAATGCCCGCATCCAGCAGCATGCCAGGCACGGCAGTGGATTTCCCGGAGCCGGTGGGCGCTTTCAAAAGAACCCGGGACTTTTCTCCGCTGGCAACGGCGGCGCTCAGCGCATCCGCGATTTCATAAACAGGCAACTGCACGTGCCTGATGTGGCGGGAAATCCCCGATGCTGGAAGGGGAAAATCCGCAGCGCTTTGTAAATGGAATCTGGTTGGCAGGTGTAACTCCAGACGGTAAACATCGAGAGGAAATGGATAAAGAGGGTAAGACGAGCCGGTGGAAAGTGGAACCTTATCTGGGTGGCATCGCCCTGATCTTACTACTGCTGGGCAGCTTTTTCGTTCTGAAGCCATTCCTTTCCTCTCTGATGTGGGCGATCGTGCTGGCCTACTCACTCTATCCGCTGCAGCGGACCTTTACCCGCTGGTTCCGCGGATCCCGGACGCTGGCCGCATGTTTGGTAACGCTCACACTCACACTGCTTCTTGCGGGCCCCATTCTGTTACTGGGTGTCTCTCTGGCTCAGGATGCGAAGGACTTGGCAAAAGCCTCTAGGGAATGGTTTCTATCTGCTCCAGAGGAGGCTCCGGCATGGGTCACCCGGATACCCTTGGTTGGCGATGACTTTGCAGGCTATTGGGGTGATTTTGCCGAAGACCGGAACCGCTGGATGGACCAGTTGGATAAGGAAGTGGATAAAAAAGAGCCGATTCCCCGCGCCACGGTGGTGCCGGAAGTGGGTGGCTATCCTCAGATAGCGGCGTCACCCTATCCCTCCAGTCCTACTCCTGCCTCCGATAATGATGCCACCAAGCAGGATGCTCAAATGCCGACATCCCATGCTGTGGCGCTGCTGGGACAGTTTTTGGTATGGGCCCGCACATGGCTGCTGCTGGCGGGAACGGTGGTGGTGAAAGGTGTCAGCCAAGTGCTGATCAGTGCGTTTCTCGCTTTCTTCCTACTCAGGGATGCCTCGGTATTAGCGGATCGTTTGAGTATTGCCGTGGATCGACTGACGGGTGGAAGAGGACACCGTCTTTTAAAAGTCGCAGGTGGGACTGTGCGGGGTGTGGTCTTCGGTATTCTGGGAACCGCCATCGTGCAGGCATTGGTGGCAGGGATCGGCTTCACCATTGCAGGGGTGCCGGGTGCCATCCTGCTCGCAGTGCTTACGTTCTTCTTCGCTGTCATTCCCTTCGGTCCACCTTTGATCTGGCTGCCGGCGTCGTTATGGTTGTTTGCCCAGCATCGCACGGGGATGGGCGTTTTCATGCTGCTGTGGGGCCTTCTGGGCATCAGCAGTGTGGATAATATCGTGAAGCCTTATTTGATCAGCCAGGGAAGCAAGACGCCTTTCGTCCTGATCTTTTGCGGAGTGATCGGTGGCGCGCTGACCTTTGGCTTGGTCGGTGTTTTCCTCGGTCCTACCTTGCTGGCAGTTGCGTTCCGCCTGATTGAGGAATGGTCTGCCAGCCCGGAAGAGGTGGAAGAGGATCTGGCAGGGGAGTGACACTTCGACATTGCACCTCGTGGAGCGATAGGCGACACCCGGCGCATGGCAGTGAGTCCGTCAGCCTTGGGAAAGGTGCTGGAAGTTTTCGAAAAAAACTTCCGGGATCGTGGAGAATTGGGTGCATCCCTCAGTGTATGGTGGCAGGGCGCGGAAGTGCTCTCTGCCGCCCATGGCTGGAGGGAAAAGGAGCACCTTCATCCATGGACGGAGCAGACCCTCATTCCAGTGTATTCCAGCACGAAGGCACCATCATCTGCTGCATTGCTGATGGCACTGGAGGAGCAGGGATTTTCTGAAAAGACACGGGTGCGGGAAGTTTGGCCGGAATTTCCTGTGGCAGATGCCTTGTTTTCCCACCTGCTTTCCCACCAATGCGGCCTAGCTGCGCTGGATGTGCGGGCGAATCTTTTCGATCACGAGGAAGTGGTGGCGGCCATCGAGGCGCAGGCTCCTGCATGGTCTCTGGGTGAAGGGCACGGCTATCACCCAAGGACGTTCGGAGCGCTGGTGGAGGAGCCTGTCAGGCGGCTAACTGGAAAAACGCTTGGCGAGTATTGGCTGGAGAAAATCGCGCGGCCACTGGGTCTGGAATTTTGGATTGGCCTGCCGGAAGAGGAATGGCACCGCGTGGGCAAGCTCTATCCCGGGAAGGCGACCAAGGAGGAAATGGCGGATGGCTTTTACGCCCAGTTCAATACCGAGGGAACTCTGACACGCCGGGCTTTTTCCTCACCCAGAGGACTGCATGGTGTTCACGAAATGAATGATTCCAAAGCATGGGCTGCGGGGCTGCCCGCGATGGGCGGTGTCGGCACTGCCTCTGCGCTGGCGAAATTTTACCAGGCATTGATCGGTGCGATCCCCGGTCCGTTTTCGGCCAATGTTCTGCGGGCGCTGGCCACCACCCAGTCATCCTCAGAGGACAAGGTGCTGCTGAAGCCTACGGTTTTCACCTGCGGTGCTCAGCGAGATCCCGAGGAAGCAGGGAAAAAACTTCGCCAGCTTTATGGGCCATCGCTCACCGCCTTCGGCCATCCGGGGGCTGGCGGCTCCCACGCGTTCGGCGATCCGGAAACAGGCATTTCCTTTGCCTACACCATGAATCAGATGGAGTTGAGCGTCATGCCGGGGGAGAAATGTGTCCGACTGATCCAAGCTCTGTTTTCCGAGGTTTGAGCTACTCTGGGAAAATTCTTCAGAAGATATGTATTTAGTTCTTGTCGTGGGCGGTTTTCCGTGGTATCAATCGGGTGTCGCAAGACCAAGGCGGTCCGACTGAGATGCCTTCCTAGGTTAATGGGTTTTTCCTAGGGGGATGATCAGCCGGGCCGCCTTTTTTTATCCTCCAGCATTTGGCGGGAAAAATTGCTTTTAGATCTGCGCTCTTGGTCGTGCGGCTACGGCTAGCTGAATGGCGGATATTTCCTCCAGAACTGGATAGTCTATGGGAGAAAAGCATCCGGCGATCTGCGCAGCGCACGAGATTTCGATTTTAAAGCCTGCCCTTGGAGAATTCAGTCGAATGAATGTAAGTGACTGCGCAAAAAGTTCCCAAAGGCATGGGGCAACTGCTTACAAAAACATCCGGAGGTCCGTCAGAAATTGGCAGACCTCCGGTATTTTTTAGTGAGGTTCAAAACGGCGTGGCTCTGAAAAGTTCAGTAGCCCCTGCTGTCTAGCTCCGCCGGCTCATGAGGATACGCAGCACATACCAGAACAGGAGAGCTACACTGGCAAAGAGTGAAAGGGCCGCAGCCACGTGTTGTCCCGGCTGATAGCGGTGAACCAGATTGCTGGTATTGTAGAGGATGGAGCCGGAGGCGAATACCACCATCGCTGCGGAAAACCATAGTCCCAGAGAGATCGGCAGTAGAAAGGAAGCTACGATCAGTCCCAGAGCTACAAAACCACCGATCTTGAGAAAGCCACCGAGGAAGCTGAAATCCTTCTTGGTGGTGAGTGCTACCGCAGAGATGCCCAGCACCATGGCACCGGTGATGAATCCTGCCTGGATCAGAAGCGAAAAATCATTCGTCAGAGCGACGGCAAGCGTGATCAAGGGCAGGAAAATGATGGATTCCCCCAAGACATAGAGACCCAGCCCGGCGTATTGCATTCCTTGGGAAGAGCCATTGGATGCCCAACGTTCTGCGATCCATGAAACTCCTACAAAGGCGCCCATGACCAGTAGCCATCCGAAACGATTGGCGCCTATGAGGTTGAGCGCCAACGGGCCCAGTCCCATGGAAAGGAAAAGTCCTTCTAGAACGATAAACAGGGCGATGGCTCCGGCCAAATGGCCGTAGGTTTTCCGAATGAACTCAGCGCGTGCTTCCTCGGGTGAATCAGAAACCACGCGGGTGGTGTAGGGAGTAGTATAAGGATTCATCGATGGCGGAAGAATGTCATATTTTCTAACTCCTACAATGGTTAAAAAGGCGATTGATTATTCTCCCCGGAGGAGGGTTAATGTTTAGGAAACCCGAAATATATCCCATGTTTTCAGAAACTTTCGCCCGCTTGTTCAATGATCCGACGACGTGGGCAGTGTATGCCTCGGGGCAGGCGGTGGGTACACTTACCAAGGTGGGTTTGAAAAACGGAGGAGTGGGCCTGCGATTGGACTACGATTTCCATGATGGGGGCGGCTTCATCGTTGCGCGGAAGGAAATGAAGTTCACGCTGCCAGAAACTTTTGAAATCAATTTTCGGCTGAAGTCGGATAGCCCGGCGAACCACTTTGAGTTCAAGCTTTCCGACCCTTGCAATGAAAACACTTGGCGCTACTTCCGGGATGATTTCCGCTGGCCAAAGCAATGGGCTACCCAGCTGATCCGCGAGCGTGATCTTCCCTTCGCATGGGGGCCTGCCGGCGGTGGCTCGCCTTCGGAAGTGGGGTCCATGGAGTTTGTGGTGTCCGCAGGGCCGGGAGGGAAGGGCAGCATCTGGCTAGCTGAGTTTTCACTTGAGGATCAGACCTTTGTCGCTCCGGCTGGTGTGGAGGCTACGAGTGAACTTCCGGGCCATGAAGCGGATCAAGTTTTCTCCATGGAGCGGGGGAGTTGTTGGCGTGCTGCCATGAGCGATGAGAGGCCGCATTGGACGGTGGACTTTGGTCGCATGCAGCGGTTCGGTGGTTTGGTGATCCATTGGCCGGAAGATCTGCCCTCCAAGGCCTACAAAATTGAAATTTCCAGAGGTGGCAGGACGTGGAAGGTGGTGCACCGGACGCGCTATTCATCGGAGAAATGCAGCCATGTCACTTTGCCGGATGGTGAAGCGCGGTTTTTACGGATTTGTTTCCGTGATCCCGTCTCTGCGGGCATCAGCAGTCTGGTGCTAAAGCCGGATGCCTTTTCCCATACGCCGAATGAATTCATGCACGCGGTGGCGAAGGATTTTCCGCGTGGCTGGCACCCCCGCTACTGGCACCGCGAGCAATCCTACTGGACGCCTATCGCCACGCCGGACGGGACGAAGCGCGCACTGATCAATGAGGAGGGACTTGTAGAACCGGACGAAGGAAGTTTTTCACTCGAGCCATTTCTGTTGGTGGATGGATTCCTCATCACGTGGGCGGATGTGGAAACGCAAGTGGGCCTGCCTGAATGTGGTGCGCCGCTGCCCTATGTGAAGTGGAAGGCAGACGATCTTGTTCTAACGATTCAACCTTGGGTAGAGGGGCACGATCACAGCCGGATACTGAGGGTGACCTATCAGATCGAAAATCCGAAACGTAGAAACGTGAAACTGGCAGTGGCCGTGAGGCCCTTCCAGGTGAATCCTCCGTGGCAGGCCTTCCGGAATCTGGGAGGGCGTTCTCCGATCTCGAAGATCCGTTGTGGAAATCGTTTCCTCACTGTGGAGGGCCGGAAGGTGATTCCAGACAAGCCTGCGGATTATCAGGGCGTGGCCGCCTTTGAGGAGGGAACGGTAATGGCTTTTCTGGCACGGGGCAGGATACCACAGCGGCGTGAAGTGAATGATGCCTCACTGCTGGCCAGCGGCGTGATGATGTGGGAGGCGGAAGTGGAAAAGGTAACGATCTCTGTTCCTTATGCGGACCAGATCCATCCCCTTTCAGGGAATTCCTATGAGCACGCTCTGGATGCGTGGAGAGAAAAGCTCAATACGACAAGTTGGGAGGTTCCAGACCACGTGAAGTCCCACGTGGAATGCTTTCGCACGGCGGCGGCTCATATTTTAGTCAATCGGGACGGGCCAGCACTGCAGCCGGGACCGCGCCGCTACACCCGCACCTGGGTAAGGGACAGTGTGATCATGGGAGCTGCGCTGATGAAGGCAGGCATCCCTCAAACCTTGAAGAAGTTTTTGAATTTCTATCAGCCATTTCAGCGTGCGGATGGTTTTGTGCCCTGTGTGGTGGACCGGGATGGAGTGGATTGGCTCGTGGAGCATGACAGCCATGGGCAATTCATCTGGGGCGTGTATGAGGTTTTCCTCCATGACCATGACCGGGAATTTCTCTGGAAAATGTGGCCAGCGGTGAAACTGGCAGCAGACTTTCTGCAGAAGTTACGGAAGGAACGCCTGACGTGTGACTATCAGACGGGTGAACACTCGGCCTGCTATGGACTCCTGCCCTTATCCGCCAGTCATGAGGGCTATCTGGCCCACCCCGTGCACTCTTACTGGGATGATTTTTGGGGAGTGAGAGGGCTGGAAGCTGCTGCGGATATTGCCATGGCCCTGAATGAAAATGGCAAGCCATGGAAAGAGGAGGCAGGTCACTTTACCGATGATCTGATGCGTTCCA
>Ga0070658_10001596_pt1 | contig 19157 bp, 14 predicted proteins | sample KBSC13metaG_FD_64664 | JGI IMG/M metagenome (GOLD analysis project Ga0070658, IMG submission 64664) | Corn rhizosphere microbial communities from Kellogg Biological Station, Michigan, USA - KBS C1-3 metaG | ecosystem: Host-associated > Plants > Roots > Rhizosphere > Soil ...
CAGGGATCGATGCGGGAATCCGCGCAGGTAATGAACAGCGCGTCAGGCCGCTGGCTGTACGCCAGCTTCTCAAATAACGCCTGATGCTTCGGATAAACGTCTTTTTGAAACCGGGAGATGCCCCCGAGGAGTTTGTCAACGCCCACGACTTCAGTCTCTCACCGGGCCACTCGCAATCGTCCCCACGCCACCACGATGCAAAGCAGACCGGTCACGATGGGCAGAGCCACAATCGGCCCCGCCGCGAGCGTTTCCACCGTCGCTCCGATCAGGATGATCACAAGCAGCGAGGCCGCGAGCGGAGTCAGCCAGACGGCGGTTTTAAATATCCGTGGGAGAACGAGTCCCAGCGCCCCGAGAATTTCGCAGACGGCGACGAAATGCAGAAATCCGCCTGAAAGCGATGGCATCTGCTGCCGTAATTGCTCCGAGGACATCATCAGCTTCGTTGTACCTGTGTACAGGAAAAGCAACGCAAGCAGGATCTGAATCACCCAAAGAAATCGGTTCATGCGGCCATCCTACCCTGGGGCGAGGTGTGTGGAATGAAAATGGAGATAAACGCAAAGTGCCGGGTCCGCGTTCGGCGAACCCGGCGAGCGTTTAAAAGGCAGGATTGACTCTACGCGAAGCTGCGAACGGCGTGGGCTTCGTCTTCGTGCACGTCGAACACAGTGTAGAGCTTGGTGATCTGCAACAGGTCCTTGACTCGCTTGGTCAGGCCCTGCAGTTTCAGGGTGCCGCCGGCGTTTGCCACGGTTGTGAACCCCGAAACCAGCTCACCGATGCCCGAGCTGTCAATATAGGTAACCTCACTCAGGTTCAGCAGGATTTTCTTTTTGCCGGCGGACACCAGTTCGCGCAGGGTGTCGCGCATCGCGCTCGACCCCTCGCCCAGTGTAATCCGGCCGGAAACATCGACTACCGTTACGTCACCTACCTCGCGGGTATTCAGTTTTGCGCTCACTGCTTTCTCTCCTCACTCAATTTGCCGACCGCACAGGACGGTCAAAATCCCCTCGGAAGCGCCAGGCGCCCGCCGCGCTGCCTGCTACGCCAGTTTCTTGCTCAGCGTCACTTCGGTACCGCATGGTGACGCTTTTTCTACCTTCACATCGTCCATGAACGCGCCCATCAAAAACAGCCCCCTCCCGGAATGCCGCAGGACGTTGGATTCATCCAGCGGATCCGGCACCTGGCTATGATCGAAGCCTTCGCCCTCGTCCCGAATCCGGACCTCGAAATCGTTTGCTGATTTTCTCACGTTGACGTGGACGTGTTTGTTCTTGTTGTACCGGTTCCCATGCACGACCGCGTTCACCATGCATTCCCGGACCGCCATCCCAATCCCGTGCTGCTCGTCTTCGCCGAAACCCGCATCCACCGCCGCCTTCAGGACGTCCGCCTCAACCGTATCCACGCTTTCGAGCGTTGAGGGGTAATCCCGATCAAGTATTCCGTTGGAGGCGGTATCCGATGACATTGTGCAAACAGCGTGGAACTGAAACCTTAACACAAAATGACTGCCCCGCGAAAGGCGGGGATTGAAAACAAGGGAGATCGGCACAGGACCCACGTATTTTCAAACAGTTAAGGTCACCGTACCATGCGGTTCCGGGACGTCCCGAATGGCACTCCTGAACCTTTGGTACCGTAGTCCCCCCGAGGGAAGGCGGATTGATCGAACATCTGGTAGACTCCGGTAGTAGTCTGCCTGTCTTCAGGCACTATCACCGTTGTAACCAGAAGTTATCTGGTGCCAAAATCCTGGACGGTGAACGCGATCACTGGTACGACTCTGATCGCGTTCGAGCCGGGTGGTTCCAATCGAACCCCGGCCGCATCAGTCACAACAGCATGGAACGCCGCCGCACGGAGGCGAGCCTGATGGCTGTTCCGGAAGGGAACGGCCGGGGGGGCTTCGCGGAACAGCCGGCGATGTTCGACCTGCCCGATTGGACGGTTACGGTCGAGCGCATTCAGGCGGGCGACCCCGCCGCCATGGCTGAACTTTATTCCGTTTTTACCCGTGGCATCCGTTACCTGCTGCTTCGCTCCCTCGGCATGGAGGATATCGACGATCGCGTTCACGATTGCTTTGTCATCGTGACTGAAGCGATTCGTTCGGGTGAGTTGCGCGAGCCTGCGCGCCTGATGGGCTATATCCGGACGGTGGTACGCCGCCACATCGCCGCCAGAATCGGAGATGCGGTGCTGCGCCGCCGGAACGTCGTGGAATTCGAAGATGCGCTGTTTGACGTTTCCGACTGGAAGAACAACCCCGAGCAGGATCTGCTCGCCCGTCAGCGCGCGGAGATTGCACACCGCGTCTTCAACGGCGTCTCGATCCGCGAGCGCGAGATCCTCCGCCGTTTTTATCTGCTCGAACAATCCCAGGAACGGATCTGTTCCGAAATGGGACTCAGCTACAATCAGTTTCGGCTGCTGAAATCGCGGGCCAAGGCGCGATTCGGCAAGCTGGGGCAGCGGCTGGCGGAGCCCAGAGGGAAAATAGCGGAGCCCAAAGGAAAAAAATCTGGGAAAGTTCAGGGAGGCGGGCACTAACGGGGAGGATGCGCCGAAGGGGGCGCAGGCGATTTCCCGTCAGACCGCGACTTCCCACAAGGGAGACGATCAACTCGAGCTCTACGCGCTGGGCCGCCTGGCTGAGCAGGAACAGGCCGCTATCGAAGAACACCTTTTGATCTGCGAAGCGTGCCGTCAGCGGCTGAATGAAGTCGAAGCGTACGCGAAAGCCATGCGGCGGGCGATTGCGGATTCTTCCCCTACTGAATAACGTCGCCGGTTACCGTGTTGGGCCCACTGGAATCGAGCGGCGGCTGATGCGCGGGCGATGGCGTGAGAGCCGCCGCGATCCGCGCCGCATAAGCCGGCGATTTTGCGAGTGCGAGGCCCCAAAGAATGTGGCCCAGCTGAACTTCGCGCAAAGGCGCATAATCCGCGATCAACGGATTGGCATGGGGCCAGATGAAGTCCCAGAACAGGTAATAGACCACTACCCCCACGATGGCGCCGGCAAAAGAGAAAAGCGGCGGCCGCCGCATTCGCCAGATCATTCCCCAGAGAGCGCCGATCGTCCCGTAAATCACGACGAGCAGAGCGATCCCTGCCCACGTGCTTCGAAAGAACTCGTTCTGATACGCATATTCACCGTGGAACAGCGTGGAGAATAGATTGGGGACCGACCAGATACCGCTGCCGGTCAGGATCGCGCCCGCGAAAAAGCAAAGGAACATCCAGATGACGCCTACGATCCCGGCCTGGAGTCCCGCGAAGGCAAAAACCAGCATGCCCGGGCGTCGCGGCGGAGGCGGCGGCGGGACGGCATAAAAAGTGGGATCGCGCGGTTCCGCGTCAGCGGCCGTCGGAGGAGGCGCTTCGGGAAAATGGATTTCGCTGGGGAATTGCCCGTCGCCGGGAGGAAAGTCCACTACTTTCAGACTACTACTAGAAAGGCGGCCCCTTCTCTTGTAGGTCCGGGGCCGCTCGATTCAGACGAAGTATGAGAACAACTGCCCTATCGTGCGGTATTTTTATCCCTGGACGCAATACTGGCAATAGTAGACATCCCGACTGTCAGTTCGTTGCTATGCTGAGTCAGATGCGCCGAGGCATTCACATAGCCGTTGCGCTCATGCTGGCTCTACTGCTGATTCGGCCTTTTGACTGCTTCGCGGCAATGTCAACGCCCAAAGCAATGGCCTGCTGCGCGAAGGGCAAATGCCTGCCGACGAGTGATGCCGATGAATGCTGCAAAGGCGCGCTGACTGCAGATCAGGTCGCAGCGGTAAAGGCCTCGTACGTTTCTGTCGTTCCCAGCCTGGATTTCGCGTCCGTCAGTGTTCTGCCCGTTACAGGTCCTCAGATCATTCATCGCTCCTTATCGAGCCATTGGCAGACCGCGGCGCCGCCGGGTTCTCCGCCCAGCGTGAATCGAAATCTTCCTCTCCTCATCTAGCCTGCAAAACCCTGGAGAGCCTCCGCGCTCTTTATCCTGTTCCATCTCTGTCCAGCCGGTCAGATACCCATGCATTGCTGCGTGGGCATGATCATTGGTTTCCCGATCGATAAGAACGAGGAGTTTACAGGTAACTGTCATGGTTCATCGCGCAGCGATTTTGCTGTTGCGGCCGGAGCTTGTTCTCTGGGTCGCGTTCACAACCCTTTGCTTTGGGCAAGCTCGCCCCTTTGAGTCACCGGCTAGACTGCATCGAACTCTCAGACGATCGCTGGCTGGGGTTCTCAGCATCGACGAAGGAGGTATCGAGTTTCGCGCGCCTAAGCTCTCCCATCGATGGGCATTCGCGGACATCCAGACTTTCACGCTCGTGGGTTCCCGATCGCTGCAAATCACGGATTACGAAAATCGCCATTGGCACGAACCCGGCGAGCAAAGCTTTTCATTCACGCTTGCAAAAGCAATCCCTCCTGAACTCGCCGCGCGTTTAGCCACCGTCGTGGCGCGGCCGGTCATCAATGGCGATCCAATTCCGAAATTGTCCGCCTTCGCCGAGATTCCCGCCCATCGACGGAAACGCATTGGCGGGAGTAACGGACTTCTCCGATTTCGGGAGGACGGCGTCGATTACGTCGCGCAAGACGGGCAGGATGGCCGAAGCTGGCGATGGAGCGACATTCAGACGATCGCCAATCCTGACCCATGGCAATTCCGGGTGACCGCATACCGCGAGATCGTCGAGTTCGACCTCAAACGGCCCCTGCCGCGAAGCCTCTTCGACCGGCTTTGGGACAAACTTCATGCGTCCGATCTGAATCTGGAGCCCCCAACGAACGGAGGCCACCAGTGAGACATCCCGGCACCTCATTATTGTTGCTTTGCGCAGTGTTTGTCAGCAGTGCATACGCGGCATCCTTAAGCGACCTTCTCGATGAGGCCACGCACCGGAATCCGGACATCGCCGCCGCGTTGAACGCGTGGCAAGCATCCACACAGGTTTCAACGCAGGTCTCTACGCTTCCGGACCCTCAGGTCACCTTCCAGCAGGTCGCCGTGGGGAGCCCGCGCCCCCTTGCCGGCTACAGCAACAGCGATTTCGCCTTTACGGGATTCGGCGTCTCTCAGGATCTGCCATGGCCCGGCAAGCTTCATCTCCGCGCCGAGGCTGCGGATCGCGATGCGGCCGTCAGCAAGGAAAAATTCGAGGCCGCCAAACGGGCGGTCTTCCAGCAAATCTCCGCGGCTTATTTCCAACTCGCGTATATCCAGAAAACCGTCGGAGTACTGGAGCGTAACCAGACATTGCTGGAACAGATCCTGAGAATTGCGGAAGCCCGATATCAGCTCGGGCAAGGCAGCCAGCAGGATGTCCTGAAAGCGCAACTGCAGAAAACGAAAATTCTGAATGAGATTGCTCATCACCACGGTCTGATGGAATCGCAGCAGGCGTTACTGAAGAAACTGCTCAATCGCGGGCCCGACGGCACGGATATCGAAGTGGACGACCTGACGGAGACTCCTCTCAACATCAGCTCCAATGAACTACTCGCGAGAGTCCGGACACAAAATCCTGACGTTGCGGCCGAGCAGGAGATGGCAAGACGGCAAAGTCTCCAGGTGGAAATCGCACGCAAGGATCGCTACCCCGATTTCAACGTTCAATACATGTGGCAGCATACAGGCCAGCCATTTCGCGATTACTATTCGTTGTCCGTCAGCGCGCGTCTGCCCATTTTCCAGAAGCGCAAGCTGAACCCGGAGCTGACGCAGGCGGTGAATGAACTGGACCGCTCGCGCCGCCAGTACGAGAGTCAGGTACAACAGGCATTCTTCGATGTACGCGATCAATACATATCGGCGGAAACCGCGTCGCAGATGCTCAAGGTGTATCGCGAAGGCCTGATTCCGCAGGCGCTGGCGACATTCCGTTCCGGGCTCGCCGCGTACCAGACAGGCACAAAGGATTTCGAGACGCTCCTCGCCGCTTATCTCGATGTCCTTAACTTCGACCAGGAGTATTGGAAAACGCTGGCTGAAAGAGAAACCGCGCTGGCGCGCATCGAACAGCTTACCGGTGTGAGGATTCACTGACATGCGGCGCTATCAGATTGCAGTCTTCATCGCCTTTGTTATCGCCGCCGGTGCAACTGCCGGAGCAGTGTATTTGTGGTTTCATCCGCGAAGCGCGGCGCCCGCTCCCGCGCAATCTTCGCCGAAGATCGAAACGGCCGCGCCACAAATAAACGAGCCACGGCTCCTGCCGATTCAACTGACGCCGCAGCGTCTCCAAAGTATCGGCGTGACCACTGGCGTCGTCACGCTCAAACAGATTCACGATGAAATTCGCACAACGGGAAGCGTTGGAATCGACGAAACACGGCTTGCACGCGTGCAGTTGCGCTTCTCCGGGTGGATTCAGAAAGTCTTTGCCGATGCGACATACAAGAAAGTGCGCAAAGGCGATCCGCTGTTTACGGTCTACAGCCCGGAGATCGCCGCCACCGAACAGGAATATGCGATTGCCCGTGACAATCAGGACCTGCTCGGCAAGAGCACTGTTCCCGGCGTCGCCGGGGGATCCGATTTCCTCTTGAAGGCGGCAACTGAGCGGCTCAGACAATGGCAAATTCCGGATCGCGCCGTCGCACAACTGGAAAGCAGCGGCACGATTCAGCGGGAACTTGAGATCGACTCCCCGGCTTCAGGATTCATAACGGAACGAAACGCGTTCCCCAGTGTCTTTGTACAGCCGGGCACAAACCTCTACACAATTGCAGATCTCTCCAGCGTCTGGGTCGCCGGTCAGGTCCTTCAAAGCGATGTGGGACGAATCAAACCCGGCGATGCAGTCACCGTCACCACAGACGCGTGGCCGGGCCGCCGGTTCGCCGGTCACGTGGATTTCATCTATCCGGAGGTGGATGAGGCGACGCGGACAGTGAAGGTTCGCATCGGGATCGCGAACCCAGATATGAAGCTCGCCCTGGGAATGTTCGTCAACGTGAGTATTGCGGCGCCGCTGGGGCGGCAACTGACTATGCCGGCATCGGGAGTATTTCAGACAGGCACGCGCCAGATCGCCTTCATCGACCACGGAAGCGGCTATTTCGAGCCGCGCGAGATCGAGACCGATGCTCGGGCGGGTGACGATGTCGTCGTGCTTAGCGGTCTCAAGGCAGGAGACCATATCGTCACCTCGGCGAATTTCCTGATAGATTCCGAGAGCCAGTTGCAGGCTGCAATGGGTTCGTTTGCGCCGCCTCCGCCAGGAGCGGGAGCCGCAGCCGCCATGAATGCTCCGTCGAGCCAGGTCACTATCGACTACTCCTCCACTCCATCTCCACCCAAGGTCGGCGCCAATACATTCCGAGTCAAACTGAGCGGGGCTGGCGCGGCGCCGGTAACCGGCGCACAAGTCACGGTCACCTTCTTTATGCCAGCGATGCCCGCTATGGGGATGGCTGCGATGCGAACCGTCGCGACGCTCGCGGAGAAGGGCGGCGGGATCTACGAAGGTTCCGGCGAGGTTCAGATGCGGGGATCGTGGCAGGTGACGATCGTCGCGAGCAAAAACGGTCAGACCATCGCGCAGAAACGACTCGATGTGGACACCGGGGCAAATAGATGATCGGACGCTGGATCGACTGGTGCGCGCGCAATCGTTTTCTGGTGTTTACCGGAACACTCGTGCTGGTAGCCGCGGGGATCTGGGCTCTCGGCAGAATGCGGCTCGATGCGTTGCCTGATATTTCCGATGTTCAGGTCATTGTTCACACGGCGTGGAACGGGCAGCCGCCGAACGTGATTGAAGATCAGGTCACCTATCCGATTGTCACTTCGCTGCTGGCGGCGCCGCATGTGAAGGCAGTGCGGGCACAGACGATGTTCGGGGACTCTTACGTATTCGCCGTATTCGAAGACGGAACGGATCTCTACTGGGCGCGGTCCCGGGTGGTGGAGTATCTCCAGCAGATTCAGGGGCGGCTTCCGGCCAATGTTCATCCGACGATTGGGCCGGATGCAACGGGCGCGGGCTGGGTCTATGAATATGCCATCGTCGACCACAACCATCGCCACTCCCTCGCAGATCTTCGAAGCATTCAGGATTGGTTTCTCCGCTACCAACTGGAATCCGTGCCGGGCGTTGCGGAGATCGCGACCATCGGCGGCTTTGTACGCCAGTATCAGGTACGGCTCGATCCGGCGAAACTCCGCGCCTACGGCATTGCGCTTTCGACCGTGATCGACCGGGTTCGCGACAGCACCAATGAAGTGGGCGGCCGGCTGATGGAGATGGGCGGAGCCGAGTACATGATTCGCGGTATCGGCTACCTGCAATCTCTGCGGGATCTCGAAACCGTGCCGGTTTCAAGCAGGAATGGCACGCCGGTGCTGGTTCGGGATCTGGGCTATGTGACGTTCGGACCGGATATCCGTGAAGGCGTCGCGGAGTGGAATGGCGAAGGGGAAACCGTGGGCGGCATCGTGGTGATGCGATACGGAATGAACGCCCTGAACGTGATCACGGGCGTGAAGCAGAAGCTTCGGGATATCTCGGGCTCGCTGCCCGCGGGTGTTGAGGTGGTCAGCGGCTACGATCGTTCCGGGTTAATCCACAATTCCATCTCGACGCTGCAGCGCGATCTGATCGAAGAAGCGATTATCGTCAGCGTTGTGATCGTCGTTTTTCTCTTCCACTTCCGGTCGGCGTTCATTCCCATTCTGACGTTGCCGGTTGCGGTCGTCGGCGTGTTTCTTCCGATGTATTACCTCGACGTGAGTTCCAACATCATGTCGCTCGGCGGTCTGGCTTTAGCAATCGGAGTTCTGGTAGATGCGGCCATCGTTATGGTGGAAAACGGATACAGGCATCTGTCGGAGGCGCAGGAGCGTGGCGACCCCACTGCGGGCACAAAACGAGGCCGAATGCGCATTCTGCTCGGGGCGGCAAAACAGGTGGCGCCCGCGATCTTCTTCTCGCTGCTCATTATTGTGGTGTCATTCCTCCCGGTGTTCCTTCTGGAGGCGCAGGAGGGGCGAATGTTCCGTCCGCTGGCGTGGACGAAGACGCTTGCGGTCGGGTTCTCCTCGCTGCTGGCGATCACGCTGGTCCCGGCGCTCATGCCCGTTTTCATTCGTGGCAAACTCCGTCCCGAATCGCGTAATCCGATTTCCCGCTTTACGCAGGCGGTCTATTTGCCCATTCTGCGGTGGTGTCTGCGGTTTCCCGGGATTACGCTGTTCGTGAATCTGGTCTTTCTTGCCGTGACGCTGCCCGTGGCGTGGAAGATCGGCAGCCAATTTATGCCGCCGCTGGCCGAAGGTTCGTCGTTGTATATGCCGACAGCGTTGCCGGGTATTTCGATCAGTCAGGCATCCCGGTTACTGCTGGAGCAGGACCGCATCATCCGTTCCTTCCCCGAGGTGGAAAGCGTTTTCGGCTCCATTGGACGCTCGGACAGCGCGACCGACAATGCGCCTGTCGACATGTACGACACAACAATCATGCTGAAGCCGAAGAGCCAGTGGAGGGCCGGCATGACTCATGAAAAACTGATCGGCGAAATGGATGAGAAACTCCATTTCCCGGGCCTCTCCAACACCTGGACGATGCCGATTCAAAATCGGCTCGATATGGAGTTAACGGGCATCAAGACGCCGATCGGAATCAAGATTCAGGGGCCGACGCTCAACGGCATCGAAGAAGCGGGGGCTCGTATTCAACAGGTGCTGGGCGCGATTCCGGAAATACGATCGATTTTTTCGGAACGCGTAGCGGAGGGCTTCTACATCAACATCGAAACCAGGCGAGATGAAGCGGCTCGTTATGGGCTGACTGTCGGGGACGTGCAGCGAGCCATCTCGGCAGCGATCGGGGGCGAAAATATAGCGGAAAATGTTGAAGGCCGCGAGAGATATCCAATTTCCGTTCGTTATGCGGCTGATTTCCGGGACACGCCGGATAAACTCCGGCAGGTTCTGATTGCGACGCCGTCGAACGTGCAGATCCCCCTGGGCGATGTGGCAACGGTGTCATTCTCCAAAGGCCCATCGATGATTCGCGATGAGGACGCCGCGCTGACCGGATATGTCTACCTTGATCTGCATACGAAAGACTACGGCGGCTTCGTCGAAAAGGCGGATCGACTGCTGCGTGAGAAGCTCAACCTGCCGCCGGGCTACACCTATAAATGGTCGGGTGAATACGAATTCGAGCAGCGGGCAAAGGAACGCCTGCGGATCATTCTGCCGATCGTCTTCGTTGTGATTTTCCTGCTCCTGTACATGGTGTTCCGCTCGGCCGCCGAGGCGGTTTTATTGATCTTCCCAACGATCTATGCGCTCTCGGGAGGGCTGCTCCTTCAGTATTGGCTGGGGTACGACTTCAGCGTCGCCGTTTGGGTGGGATACATCGCTCTGTTCGGCATCGCCGTAGAAACCGGCGTCGTGATGGTCGTCTATCTTCACGAAGCGCTCGACCGAAAACTGCTCGCGGGTAAGATTTCGACGGCGAGCGATATTCGGGATGCCGCGATCGAAGGCGCGGTTTACCGACTGCGGCCAAAACTCATGACCGTCGCCGCCGTACTCGCAAGTCTGATCCCCATCCTCTACGAGACCGGTGTCGGCTCGGATGTAATGAAGCCAATTGCGGCGCCAATCGTGGGAGGAATGGTCACCTCCACGATCCATGTCCTGATCCTGGTGCCTGTGTTCTTTGTATTGATGAAAAGCCGTGCACTGAGACGAGGTAAGCTGCGGAGTTCTCAGCAGCACGTCGAAGAAAGTGAACTCGATTGATAGTCGATTTCCATTATTGATCACGATCGGGGGAAGCCCCTATAGTGATCGGTAACATGGGAAAACTCGCCTTCCTCTTGCTTTTGAGCGCCTCTACCGTATTGGCGCAGGCCAACTTCAGCACGATATCCGGAAAAATTGAAGATCCGTCGCACGCCGCGGTTAACTCAGCCCACATATCCATTACGTCGAAGGAGACGGGCGCGGTTCGCAGCGTGACAGCGAACGAAGATGGCCTCTATGAAGCGGTAAATATCCCAGCGGGTGAGTACACCGTCAAGGTGGAGGCCACGGGTTTTTCAGCGGCCACACGGGACGTGACCACCGAAGTCGGCCAGCACATGGGTCTCGATTTTGCGCTGACTGTCGGTGAACAGCACAACACGTTGTCGGTGACCTCCGCCACGGAGACGCTGAAGACACAGGACGCGACGCTTGGCGAAGTCGTCGAGCAGCGCTCGGTCAGTGATCTCCCTCTGAACGGGCGCAAAATGCTCGACCTTGCACTGACGGTTCCGGGAGCCCATGCGGGTCACGGCGCGCAGACAGGCACGATGAATCCGCTCTACTGGCGTCCCGGACAGGCCTCCTCCATCACGATCGGCGGCAACCGTCCGAATGCAAATTATTTCCTCCTCGATGGCGTGACCAATACCGACCCGACTTTCAATACCCAGAACATCAGTGCTTCGCCGGATGCAGTCCGGGAATTTCAGGTACAGACCGGGAGCTATCGGGCCGAAATGGGCGGCGCCGGAGGCGGTCAGGTCAACGTCATCACGCGGTCTGGTACGAGTGTGTTTCATGGAACAGCCTACGAGTTCCTTCGCAATGACAATCTGGACGCCCGGACATGGAACGAAACGCCCGGAACCACGTTTCTGGTACAGAACAACTTCGGCGCCTCATTCGGCGGGCCCGTTTACGGGAAGAAGACTTTTTTCTTCAGCAACTACGAAGGCTACCGGCAGACGCAGGCTGTGACCGCTATCGGCACCGTGCCCACCGATGTGGAGCGTACCGGAGATTTCAGTCAGAGCGGTGTCACGATTTACGACCCGAACACGACGGCGGCGTCTCCCACCGGAGGTTCTGTCCGCATGCCATTCGCCGATAACGTGATTCCGCTGAGCCGAATCAACTCGGCATCGTACAAGATGCTGACGAAGTACACGCCGGCCCAGAATCAGGACAACGGCATGATGGCGGGCATGGCGATGATGGGAACGCCCTCCGTATTCGGCCAGAGCGGACTCGATTCCAACAACCTGCTCGACGTGCGCAACCAGCGCGTCAATACGGATCAGGGAACCATACGCGTCGACCGGTTGTTCGACCGCGGCGATTCAGTGAACGTCCGCTACACAACAACGCACGAAAGCGGCTTTGTACCTCAGAATCTGCCGGGCTACGGATTCAATCATGACAATCTTGGACAGAATGGCGCGATTGTCTGGACAAGGGTTGTGTCGCCGAACATGGTGAACACCGCGTCCGTCGCGGTTTCGCGCCTCGCAATGTTCCATTACACAGAAAACAACGGAGTGAATGACGTCGTCTCCGACCTGGGAATCACCGGCGTCGGCTTCGGTGGCCAGGGCGCATGGGGCGCGCCCTCCTTCAACATTCAGGGATATACGCCGCTCGGAGATGCGTGGCTCGCAACTCCGATGCACATGTGGGATACCATCCTCGAAGGCCGCGACACGCTGAACTGGCAAAAAGGAAGACATAGCCTCAAGTTCGGCGGCAGCTATCGATGGTACGTGTGGCCGATGTGGGCGCTGGTGCAGAACCGCGGGTACTACACGTTCACCAACGGATTCACCACCCGAACACTTTCAAATGACGGTACGGGCGATGCTCTCGCCAGTTTCGAGCTTGGCCTTCCTGCCGGGCGCCAGGTACAGAACGGTGTTCCCACGATGGACCTTCGCCAGTGGGCAGCCGATGCGTTCGTGCAGGACACATGGCGGGTCAGCGCGCACACTACGGTGGACATCGGATTGCGCTACGAATTCATGGCGCCGCTGGCCGATACAAGCCGGAGCTGGAGCAACCTGATCGACGAAGGAAACAAGCTCACGGCATTTGTCGGCGGACAGAACGGTACGCCGCGCGGTTTGATGTATCCCAACAAGCTGAATTTTGCACCGCGCTTCGGCATTGCGCATCATTTCGAACAGGCTGGCCTCGTAGTCCGCGGGGCCTACGGTATTTTTTACACGCCGGTTGATATGAACACGTGGTGCAATCAGTTGCACAACGTTCCGCTGGTGTTCCCCATCACGCAGCAGAGTGACAATTTCACTCCTGGCATCAACGGGTTCAACTTCCCTCAGCCCGTCCTCGGAACGACGACAGTCAGCTTTACAGCGTTTGATCCACATGCGCCCGCACAATATGTACAGCAGTGGAACACGTCGATCGAGAAAAGTCTCGGCGCCGATACGACGCTCGAGATTGGCTATCACGGCGAACGCGGATTCCACCTTCAGCAGGCGGTATTGATCAACAATGCGCCCGCCGCTCCTGGCGCCATTCAGCCGCGCCGCCCGTTCCCCACTGCCACGTTCCAGGCGGGAACGGTGATCCCGTCAAGCGTTACCGTTTCCAGCCTGACGTTCCCGGTCAGCACAGTGAACATGCTTCAAAATCGTGCTCGAAGCTGGTATGACGCCGGTTACATCAACCTGCGTCGCCGATACGCGCACGGTTTGAATCTGCTCGCTAATTACACATGGTCGAAAAATCTGAGCACCGCGCCCGATTTTCGTTCGCCGATGTTCGAGTCCGCGCTCGCTCAAAACACAAACAATCTCGATGCCGACAAAGGACCGGCGTGCGATATCCGCAATCGGTTCGTTCTCAGCGCCGTCTATGACATTCCGGCCCTCCATGGCAACCGCGGCCTCCGTCTTTTGACCCGCGATTGGCGCCTTTCGACGCTCTATCAGGTGCAGAGCGGTTTCCCCTTCACCGTCTCGGTTTACGGCGATACGGCGAATGCAGGAACCGCAGTGGGGGAGAATCCGATTCGCGCCAACTACACCGGTCAGCCGGTATTCGGCTCCGGAACGCGAACCGACGCTCAGTGGATGAATCCGGCCGCGTTCGCCACTCCGGCCGCATTCACCTACGGAAACGCGGGACGCAACTCTGTCTATGGGCCGGGCATGCAGACCGTCGATCTGGCTTTGGCGCGGCAATTCACGTTTACCGAGAAGGTGAAGTTCGAAATGCGCGTGGAAGCGTAACGCCCTGAATCACTCCAATCTCGGCACGCCGAATCGTTTCGTGAATACACCGCAGTTCGGAACGATCACGGATGCTTCAACGCCCGGCCGCGAGCTCCAGATGAGCGCGCGTTTATCGTTCTGAGAGATTGAGTTCGACGGCGGGTCAGGTCTTCGCCGGGCCGGTACGCAGCCCGGTTTAAAATACGTTCAAAGACCTTTCTTTCCGCATGAAAATTCTTCTGGCGGTCCCCGCCCTGCTTCTCGCCGGGTTCGTGTCTGTAAACGCCCAGCCATCGGCTTCCGGTGGCGTCACCGCTTCGGTTGAAAGTCCTGCCTCGGCGGTCGACAGGGCTCTTCCGCCCTGGATGAAGTTTGGCGGAGAGTACCGCGCGCGTTTTGAAGGCTACTCCGGGGGCAGCTTCAGATCCAATGCAACCGACGATTACCTTCTGAGCCGCCTCAAGCTGCAAATGACGATTCAGCCTGCAAAATGGCTGACGTTTTTCACCGAAGGCATGGACGCGCGCGCTCTGGAGAAAAATCCCGCGGTTCCGACATATCAGAACACGTGGGACATCCGCCAGGCCTACGCCGAGCTGGGCAATTTAGATCACGGCCTCGGGCTTCGCGCGGGCCGGCAGGAAATGGTCTATGGCGAGGGACGACTTGTAGGCATCTCGGCGTGGTCGAACACGGAACGTAACTGGGACGCCGTGCGCCTGGGCCTGCGCTCACACGGTTTCCGGGCCGATCTTTTCACCGGCTCCATCGTCATTCCCGTCACGGGCACATGGGACCACCACCAGCAAAGCAATAACCTGCACGGGATCTACGGTGGGATCGACAGGTTCGGTTCGCGTCTCGTGATTGAGCCCTATGGAATGTGGCGGCTGCAGCGCGGCCTTCGCAATGAAGCCGGAGCCATCGCCAATCTGAACGAGAAGGTTGGCGGAGTTCGAGTGGCGGGAACGAAGCTGCCGGGCGGGTTCGATTATTCGATTGAGATGGTGCGCGAGTGGGGATCGCTCGGGTCGGACCGGATCCAAACCTGGGCTGGTCACTGGGGCGGTGGCGAAACGATCCGGGCTCCTTTCGCCCCGCATCTGTTCGCCGAATTCAATTTCGCTGCGGGCGACCGGAACACCGCGGATGGCGCGCGTGGCACTTTCGATCAGCTCTTTCCTTCCGGCCACGACAAACTCGGATTTTCCGATCAGGTCGGCTGGCGAAACATCAAAGATATTCGAGCAGGCGTGGAGACAAAGCCGAAGAAAAACGTGACCGCCGTTTTCGAATACAACAACTGGTATCTGGCGAGCGCGGCCGATGCTCTCTACAGTTCATCCGGCGCCGCGGTGTTCCGGTCCGCCTCGGGCACGGCGGGCACGCACGTCGGCCAGGAAATTGATTTCACCGGAACCTGGACATTCGCGAAGGCATTCACTGCTGGCGCCGGCGTAGCGCACATCTTCCCCGGAGAATTTCTGAGGGCTGTGACTCCGGGGAATCCCTACACCTATCCGTACCTGATGATGGTTTATAAGTTCTGATTTGCCATGAAACTTCGGATACACGATGATTCTCTGCGCCTGCGGCTGACGCGCGGTGAAGTCGAAGACCTGAGCCGCGGGCTCGCAGTCGAGCGTACCGTTCACTTTCCCGGAGGACGAGCCCTGCGATATGTCGTGACGGGCTCCGCCGCGGCCGCAGGTCCGCAGGCTGTGTACTCGGGCGACGCGATTCGCGTGAGTCTGCCCCAGGCGGGCGTAGTCGCCTGGGCCGCCGGCGACGAAGCAGGGATCGAAGGCCAGGACGGGCCCATCCGCATTCTGGTGGAGAAGGATTTCCAGTGCCTGCACCGCGATGCCGCCGCAGAGCCGGACGCCTTTCCGAATCCATTGGCTGAATAGCAAAAAAAACGGCAGGCGCTCGGAGGAGTGCACCTGCCGTCTCACCAAAAGCCAGCAAGCGCTCGGAGGAGTGCACCTGTCGGCTGGGTCGCTACATCTTTGCGGATGCGCAACACCTTTAGGCAAAAATTCGCGACCGTTACAGAAGCATAACGGCCTTAGATCACAATAGCACTTTTAGGCTATAAACGCCATGGTGGGGCCACTATTCGTGCTCCTGATCGCAATCAGATTTTCTGGGGGCTGGATCAGGCGCTTCCTAGGCCATGTAAAAAAGGCTAAGACGAGGCAATCCAGCAGTTTCAAGGAGAGCCCGTTCGAGGAACTGGGCTTCCAGCATGGCAATCTGGGGAGCCGTCATCTTACTTCTGTAGGGGCCAATCTGGGCAGCCAGCCGTTCCCTCAGCTCGAGCGCTTGCTGATCGGACTGGCGGGTACGCGCGAGCGCAATCAGCTTCTGTTCGAGTACGGTCAGTCGCTCTTCCAGGTTTTCCGGATCCTTCGACAAATCCGCCAGTTCGTCCAGAACCTGATCGAGCGAGGAGGCTACAGCTTCGAAGTCGGCGACGCCTGTTGCCCGGATTGCCGCGGCGTTTCCTTCGATGAAGGACCTTAGCGCTTCCGGGGCAAATGGCTGTTCGTCTTCTCGCGTGCTCTCCTGTCGCCCGCCGGTCCCGGCGTCTGCCATCCGCTGCGCTTCCACCATCACGGCCTGCGAGCAAAATGCGAGCGAATTGACCATCTGCGTACGCGATCGGCGCGCCCGCCATTTTTCGAAAGCGATGTCAATGCCGCGCAGCACGGCTTCGAGCGGCACGCCCGAATTCTTCCACGACTCGATGAGCGCCCAATCGAGCGGCGAAAGCAGGAACAGGCTGGTCCCGCGCGCCTTCTGGAAGTGCTCTTCGATTTCGGTGAAGTAGTTAAAGTAGCTGGACCAGGGTCGCGGACCCTGGGGCGTGGGCTCGCTCAATGGTTCCGTTCCCAGATGAGGCGAAGGCCGTCAAGCGTCAGGTTTTCATCCACATGCCGAATGAAGCGCGATTCGCCCGCAATGAGGCTAGCCTGTCCGCCGGTCGCGACTGTCTTCGTACCTTCTCCCAACTCCGCCACCAGACGCTCGATGATGCCGTCAATTGCGCCCAGCGCTCCGAAGTACAGACCCGCCTGCATGCTGGCAACTGTGTTCGCACCGATCAGATTTTTGGGCCGGCGGAAATCGACCAGCGGCAGCCGCGCCGTGCGGCTGAACAGCGCGTCGGCGGAAATGCCCACACCCGCCGCGATGATTCCTCCCAGATATTCGGCCTTCGCCGAAATCGCATCGAACGTGATCGCGGTACCCATATCCACCACCACGCACGGCCCCCCGTATTTGTGGAAGGCCGCCACGCCGTTCACCAGCCGGTCGGCGCCGACTTCTGAAGGATTCTCGTAGCGGATCGCGAGACCGGTATCCGTTTGAGCCGTCACGAACATCGCTTCGGTCTGGAAATACCGATCCGCCATTTCCGCCAGAGCGGAATTCAGCGGTGGCACAACCGAAGAGATGATGATGCCATCGATGGCGCCGGCGTCGATCCCCGCATAGCGAAGCAGGTTGAGCAGAAGAATGCCCAACTCGTCCGACGTCTGTTCGCGGACCGTGCGCAGCCGTCGATGATCGCGCAGCGCGCCACTCTCAAAAATCCCGACCGTGATGTTGGTGTTTCCGGCGTCCAGCGCGAGCAGCATAAATCACATGTATGCGGGAACGGCAATGCCGAGAACCGCCAGCGTGCGTTCCAGTTGATCCGCCAGGTAGCCGTTCAGCCAGAGCAGGAATGCCTTGCGTTCCGGATCGGGCTCAGCGAGCACCGGGTATTGATGGTAGAAGAGGTTGAAGGTCTGGGCAAGCTGGAAGACGTATTTCGCAACGTGCGCGGGTTCGCCCGCCGCCACAGCGCGGTCCACTACGGTATCGGCCTTCGCAGCCGAGACGAGAATCTGCCAGAGTTCGTCGGTGGCAAGTTGTCTCGCCATCGCTTCCGTGGTGAGTACGGCGCCGAAGTCGGGGATCGTTTCGCCGCGTTCTTCGAGCTTTCGGAAGATATTGCGTGATCGAACCGCGGCGTATTGCGCGTACGGGCCCGTCTCGCCCTCGAAGCTGAGCGCTTCCTGGAAATCGAAAGCAATCACCGTGTTGCGTGTGAACTTCAGCAGGAAGTAACGCAGCGCCCCCATGGCAATTTCGGTCGCGATCGCCAGTTGCGCAGCCTCATTGTCTTCCGGATGGCGGGAAGCCACTTCCTTCAGCGCGGTTTCGACGAGCTTATCCATCAGATCGTCGGCCTTCACTCCAAGACCTTTGCGGCCGGAAACCTCTACATACGGACGCTTCGCATCTTCTTCGGAGAGCTCAATCCCGAGGTCCGCGCAGCAGCGCGGCGAAAGCGCCACCATTTCGTAGGAGAAATGAATCGAGCGCTCGGCCTGCTGTTCGAACCCGAGTGCGCGAAGTCCCGCAACGACAACGTCCTGCAGATAGGACTGGCGGGTATCGATGACGTTATAAACCGTTTGTGCGTGTCCGAAGTCCGGAGCCGCGTCACCGCTGGGCTCATCGGTCGAAACCCAGACCATTTTTCCGTCCGCGTATTCGGTCAGAACGCGATAGTGAAAATCCTTGCCCAGCAGACCGAATTTCCAGAGCTGATAGGCAATATCTTTTCCGACATACGTGACGGTGCCGTTCGACCGAACGATGACTTTGCTGTCTTCATTCGCGTCGTCCGCACCGCGGAAGGCGGAGGACGGCATCACCCAGCAGCCTTTGTTCTTGCCTTCTTCCTCGAAGTAGATCGCCTTGCGCCCTTTCAGGAGTTCGAACGCCGAGGCCCAGAACTTCAGATGGAGGATTTCGCTTTCGCGCGGCAGAACATCGTATGTAATGTTGAGCCGGAGCATCGTCGCCAGATGCAGATTCACAATCGCGTCAGCCACCAGATGCCCGAGTTCAGAAAGTTCGCCCCTGCCGGCTTCGACGCCATGCAGGACTTCGGCGCGCCATGCCAGCGATTCCGGATGATCCTTATAATGCTGCGAAGTACGGGCGTAGAGATCCCAGCAGACGTAATCGAAACGCGGGGCGGCAATCAGTTCGGCCACGTCACGAAGCGACTTCTTTTCGAGGAAATGAAAGCCCGCGACAACGTCGGCCACCTGGACGCCGGTGTTGTCGATATAGTT
>Ga0070658_10001599_pt1 | contig 19145 bp, 17 predicted proteins | sample KBSC13metaG_FD_64664 | JGI IMG/M metagenome (GOLD analysis project Ga0070658, IMG submission 64664) | Corn rhizosphere microbial communities from Kellogg Biological Station, Michigan, USA - KBS C1-3 metaG | ecosystem: Host-associated > Plants > Roots > Rhizosphere > Soil ...
TGCATGGGCACTGGATCTGAAGGAGGCTTCACTCAGCCAGACCTTCCGCATTCAGAACATGCCCACCGTCGTGATTCTTTCCACCGATGGAAAAGTGTTATTCAATGGTGATCCTTCCGAAGCTGCATTCTGGAATGAATTGAACAAAATCAATCCCGCTATCGTCAGACCCGATATTCTTTTATCCCCTCATAAGAAGTAACGATTCTATTCGGGTAATTAAAATTTCAGTTAGCAGTTAAATGTTTTTTATTAAATAATATTGAAGATCAATGTAATTCAACTTGACGTATAGGCAAACTACTAGTTTTATCGTCAATAGCAAAGAGTCTAACTCTCATGGCAAGGCCCACCCACCCATCCAATCTAGAGTTACAAGCCCTATCGGTCTTGTGGAGTGGTGGCCCTGCTACAGTAGCAGAAGTGCATGACACATTGCCTGATGGAAAAGACCGCGCTTACACTACCGTGCTTTCCGTTATGCAGAATCTGGAACGCAAGAGTCTGGTAAAACGCAAGCGAGTAGGACGTGCGCACGTTTATGAAGCGGCGTACTCGCAGGAGGTCATCGTTCAGAAGGCCACTCAGGATTTTATCACAAACGCTTTTGGAGGACGGCTCGGTGAGGCGCTCCTCGCAATACTCTCCGCCGGTCAACTAACACCGGATGAGAAAACCAACATCGAACGCGAACTCCAACGACACAAGACTATGGCTGCAAAAAAAACAGCGAAGAAGGCCGCGGCCAAGCCCGCGACGAAAGCACCGGCTAAAAAAGCCGCCACCAAAGCTCCTGCCAAGAAGGCCGCTCCTAAAAAAGCAGTCGTCAAAAAAGCAGCGAAGCCCGCACCCGCCAAAAAGGCTCCTGCCAAGGTAGCCAAGAAAGCGGCTAAGAAGGTAGCCAAGAGCGCAAAGAAAACCGCGAAGAAGGCCGCCAAGAAAACAGTTTCCAAAAAAGCCGCTCCGGTCAAAAAAGCTGCTGAAAAGCCAGCTGCAGCCCCAGCCAAAAAAGCCGCTCCTAAAAAAGCTGCCGTGAAGGAGTCCGCTCCTAAGAAGGCTCCTGCCAAGAAGGCTGCTAAAAAGGCCGCTGCCAAGAAACCTTGAATTCCTCACCCGCAACAGCTTCGTCATCCTCCCTTAAGAGATCCGGCTGTTCGCGTTGTGCTTGATGTTTCCCCAACGGCGGGGGGTCCATGGACCCCCTGTCTCTTTTTAGTAAAAAAGGGATTGCATCAGGTATCCTTACCATCCTAGCTTCGCGCGCCTTCAAGGCACCTAAGCGCGGTTAGCTCAGTGGTAGAGCACCTCCCTGACACGGAGGGGGTCACTGGTTCGAACCCAGTATCGCGCACCATTTTTTCTGATTACTTTTCGTTTTCCATCCCGCTTTTCCCGCTTACTTTTCTGCGATGAGCGCAGCGCCCGCACCCGAAGAGTTAAGCGCTCTTATCCGACTTCTGGATGATGAGACCCCCGTGGTAAGAAGTCGCGTTTCCGAACGCATCGCCTGCTTCGGAGGGGATATCAGTGAATGGCTGGCCTCCCTGCCCCACGAACTTTCATCCAAGGAAAAAAAGATTCTTGCTGAAATGCTCAGCACTCCCAGGCGCGAAGCCCTCGCCCGGGAATGGGTGGTCCCCACAGGCGGCTCCTCTGCCTTGGAGGAGGACTGGGAAAGCTTCGAGTCACTTCTACAGACTCTTTCGGATTTCCTGCATGATGGCATCACGCTGCGGCAACCTCTATCCGATGCGCTGGATCTCCTCGCGGAAGAGGCATCCGAGGATGGAGTGCTGGACGAAAATGATCTGCGGTCCTTTCTATTTGAAGGCGATCGCTTGAAAGGAAATCAAAAGGATTACTATGATCCCCGGAACTCGGATCTGGCGTGGGCCATATCCGAAGGACGATCCAATCCTCTGGGACTCTGCCTCATCTACATGCTTATCGCACGCAGGCTGGATCTGGAAGTGGAAGGCATCAATTTCCCCGGCCATTTCCTCTGCCGCATCCATCAGGACGGCTATCCCCTGGTGATCGATTGCTTCGATGGCGGACGCCTACATCTTCAATCCACTCTTCTGGAAAATGCCGAGCAGCTTAGCAAGCAACAGAAGATCCAGCTCAAGCAAACCGCTGGCCCCGGCATCATCATCATGCGTCTGCTCAATAATCTTTCACAGTCCCTCAAGCAGGCAGACCGCCAGGAAGATGCACTCCTTATTCAGGAACTGCGCAAGACACTGGGCTGAGACACCCGGATCACTCCAGGCGGACTTGATAGACCGCAGCTTACGGCAGCTCTATTTCCATCGCAGCCAATTGCTTCGCCGCTGCATCTGCCCATCCGCGATTCGCGGCTGGTGATGCAGGTGATGGATGCAACACACGCCCCACCTTTGCTTCGTACTGATAGATCTGGCACGCGCGGTTCAGCCGCTCTTCGGCAAAGGCACCCACGCCCACCAGATACTCCGGCTTCATGATCTTGATGACGTCTCCCAGATGCTTCAGACAGGCCGTTTCTACCGGAGCCATTTCCGCAGCCGAGAGCTTGTCCGGCGTTAGATTCGCACCCGTGCCACTCATCCACACCAATGGACAATAATTGAGAACGAAGTGATCCTTGAAAAACGCATCCGCAGATGGGAAGCGATCCTGAAACAATCCCCACAAGCGACGGCCACTCACTTCGGAACGACTGCACTCAAAGCCCTCGATGGGGCGCTTGGGATGTTCCGGCACCGGTTTACCAATCGGCGTTTCGATTCCCATCCATTCTTTCACCGCCGCCACCTCACCAAACGGCACGCCCGTCTGCGCCATGCCGAAGGGGCCTGGATTCATTCCCAGGAAGATCACCCGCTTCTTCCCTTTTCCAAATCGTTTCAGATAGGTTTCGTGCGCTTTCCACGTGTAGTCCGTGGTGTGATAGACGTAGGCGACCGGAGAGGAAAATTTCAGCTCTCTCAGATCATCGGCCTGTCTTCGTGCGGAATCGATCAGAGCACTCATGGGAAAATCAGTTCTTCCAGGCGATCACCAGAACAACGAACGCAATCGGAAGGTAAAGCAGGGTGGAAAAGAACAATTTCCTGGCGGAGGGGCGATCACCAGCACGCATGAACTTGATAGATAGCCAGGCCATCACCAGTGCCAGCAGCGGACCGATCACCAGCCAGATCCAATTCGCAAACCCAAAAAACGCAGGCAGCAGGGAAAAAGCGGCCATCATCACGGAAAACACCGCTGATAGAAATCCACTCTTCTTTCCGCTCACGTCGTAATTTGACCACATCTGATAGCCGGCGGTTTCATATTCCTCACGGCACAGCCAACTGATCGCGAGGAAATGTGGGAGCTGCCAGAAAAACAAGATCCCGAAAAGGAACCACGCCTGCCAGCCGACAGCGCCGCCTGCCCCCACCCAGCCGATCATCGGGGGGATGGCACCAGGAATGGCACCTACCAATGTATTGGTGGAACTGAAGCGTTTCAGCGGCGTGTAAACGAACACGTAAATCGCAATCGTGGCGGCAGCCAGATAGGCTGCCAGATGACTCACCTGCACCGCCAGGTGAATGATGCCGAGAGCCGAGAGCGTCCAGCCAATCGCAAACGCCACCAGCGGGTCCATTCTCCGCGATGGAAGGGGACGATTCGCCGTGCGGTGCATCCGCGCATCCAGATCTACTTCCATCAGTTGATTGAAAGCAGCGGAGCCGAAAGCGCACATCAGCGTGCCGATGATGGTGTGCAGCAGCCGCATCCATTCCATCTCATGCCCGCGGGAAGCCAGCAGGAAGCCGAAGATGGTGGTCACCAATACGAAAATATTCAGCCGCACCTTCATCAGCACAGCCAGATCCTGGCGGAATCCGGGCACAGGCAGCAGAGGCTCGGCAGGAGTCGTCTCCGGGGCCGGTTTTTCGTTTGTTCCAGTAGGTTCCATGCAGTCGGAGCGGCATCATGGATGGCATTTCCCTATTTCCAAGCCGCACTTTCCCGGAATTGATCAAAAAAAGCCCCCACGCAGTGAAGCATAGGGGCTTTTCGAAAAATTCAATTGTCCTGATCTCAGTTCGTCACGCGCATCGGCATGAGAACATAGAGAAAGGAACCTTCGATCCGAAGGACACCCGGACTCATCTCATCGATCAGATCCAGATAAACATCCTCGGAATCCAGCGCACGGAGAGGCGCCTGCAGGAATTCCGGATTGAAAGCGATCTGCATTGGCTTGCCGGTGTAGGACACATCCATGGATTCCTGGGCTTCACCCACATCCGGGGAGTTCGCCGTGATCTCGATGTGATTTTCACTGAAAACCAGCTTTACGGAATTCGACTTATCGGAAGAAAGGAGGGAAACGCGGCGCACGGTCTCCAGCAGAGCCTCGCGGGAAATTACCACGCGCTCGTTGCTGTCGCCTGGGATCACCTGACGATAATTCGGATAGTTACCCTCGATCAGCTTGCTGGCCAGCAGGCTGTCACCCACGGTAAAGGAGACCTGATTATCGCTCAGCTTCACCACCACTTCTCCCGCATCACCCAGCAAGCGCTGAAGTTCCTGAACAGCCTTGGTAGGAATGATGACATCGGTTTCGTGGGAAGCTGGGAACTCCAGATCCGCATCCACCATCGCGAGACGGCGGCCATCTGTGGCGACGAGCGTCATCTTGCCATCCCGGAAGGAAGTGAAGATGCCGTTCAGCACGTAGCGCGTTTCATCCGTAGAGATCGCATAGGAGGTCTTGCGCAGACCATCGCGCAGAACTTGCTGCGGGATTTTGAAAACCCGGGCACCTTCGAAGTCCGGCAGCGGCGGGAATTCCGTCTCGCTCAGGCCGATGATCTTGAAGAATGAAGGACCGCTGCGGATTTGCGCATGGTTTTTCGCATCCACTGTGACTTCAACTTCACTGGACGGCAGCTCGCGAACGATGCTGACAAGGCGCTTCGCCGGAAGCGTGGTCGCGCCTTCCTTTTCAATCTGCGCTTCTACAGAGCCAGTAATGCCGACGTCCAGATCAGTGGTGGTGAACTGGAGACGACCGTCCTTGGCGACGAGCAGCACGTTGGAAAGGATCGGCAGAGTGGTACGGGAACTGACCACGTGCTGGACCTTTTGGAGGCCTTCGAGAAATGCTTCCTTGGAAATTCGGAACTTCATGGATTGGAACCGGGGTAGGTTGTTGACGACGAGTTTCCGTTTTCGTTCAACCTTGGCAAGTCAATCCGTGAAGATTCCTTCAGATATCTTTAGCGTCTGAGCTGTGACTCAATCCGTTCCAATGTTTCTTTCAGCCCCTGTTCCGCATCTATCATTTCTGTAACCTTCTTGCAGGCATGGATCACGGTGCCGTGATCACGCCCGCCGAAGGCCTCTCCGATCTCCATGAGGGAGCCCTTCGTGAGTGAACGGCTCAGATACATGGCGATCTGGCGGGGAAAAGCGATGCTCGCCGGGCGACGGCGGCTCGTCATGTCAGCCAGGCGGACATCGTAATGATCGGCCACGGCTTTTTGAATGGAATCAATGCTCACCTGGCGGCTGGCTTCCTCGCGGATCAGATCCCGCAGCAGGTGCTCCACCTTGTCCACGGTTACGCTTTCACCTGCCAGGGAGGCATAAGTGGCCACGCGCATGAGGGCGCCTTCCAGGCGGCGGACATTCGTGCGGATTTTTTCTGCCAGGAAGTTCAGAACACTACCATCCACACGGACTTTCCAATCCATCGCCTTCTTCTTGAGAATGGCCAGGCGGGTTTCCATTTGTGGTGGTTGCATTTCCACGGTGAGGCCGCACTCGAAACGGGAGATCAGGCGTGGTTCCAGGCTCTTGATTTCACAAGCCGGGCGATCGCAGGTCAGGACCACCTGATTGCGTCCATCCAACAGTGTATTGAATGTATGGAAAAATTCTTCCTGCGAGCGCTCCTTGCCACCCAGGAACTGCACATCGTCGATGAGGAGAACATCCGTGCTGCGATAACGGCGGCGGAATTTTTCGATGTCACCGCGGCGGATCGCATCGATGAACTCATTCGTAAATTTCTCACATGTCAGATAGATCACCCGTGAGCCAGGCTGGGCACGCAGGATTTCCTGACCGATGGCCTGCATGAGGTGGGTTTTACCCAGTCCCGGACCACCGTGAATGAAGAGCGGATTGTAACCCACTCCCGATTTTTTAGCCACTGCAAGGCAGGCCGCATGGGCGAACTGGCTGTTTCCACCGACGACGAAACTCTCAAAGGTATTGGCCGGATTCAGACCGGAAGCCTTCACGCGCTTATCGAGAGCCTCTCCTTCCAGCAGGATCACTTCTTCCTCCTTGCGGCTCCGCGCTGGAGCATGGGAAGCAGAGCCATCTGCATTGACGCCTGGCACCTCGATCAGGACCACGTTCACTTCACGCACATCCTCGAAAACAGCAGTCACTGCATTCGTGAGTTCCGGCAAGTAATTGGTCTCTATCCACACCTGATGGATTTCTCCAGGTACCGCCACAGCGGCCACTCCATCCTCTTCGCCCATCCAGGTAGCCAGCCGGAACCATCTTTGAAATGCATCCGCTCCTACCATCCCTCGCAGTGCTTCACAGACCTGATTCCATCCCTGATCTGTTTCCGAAAAAACCGCGCTTTCCGACACGATCACTTCCACTGCCACATCCTCTTTTTCCATCGGTTGATCGTTGTTGTTTTGGTTCCCATGAGTGACCTCCCACCCTTCCCCTCGGAAGGCGCTTTGTGTCACGCGGCAGTCACTATGAGAGAATTTTTAGGCGTCTGGGAAATATTTTTTAGAACTCCTGAGAGAGGATTTTTGGCATCCGCCATTCCACAAGGGTTCCACAACAAAAGTTTTTAAAAACTTGACCTAAAATTTTATTAGGATTCCCAGACTATCCTTGGGCATAGCTTGTCAATAAGTCTACAACTCACTCATAACCAATGGAAATAACCTTGTAACAAGATTGTAACAGATTGGGAACATTGCTTTTCAGAAGCTAACATACTGATGCTCAAAGGGAGGGTGTTTCGCACGCTTTCGCACCACTTTTGAAGCACATCGCGACCCCCACTGTGACCAATGTTCCGGCCATGATTCGCCACGTGAAGGCAATCATCGGCAACCATTCAGGATTGGTGTATAAGTTAGATCCCGTGATCATTTTCCAGACGTCATTCGGCAGATTCGTTAGAATCCCCACCACCAGAAATCCAGCCACCATGGCGATCAGATTTCCGCGGCAATTTCCACGTGTTTTCGTGAGCATGCCCACCAGGAAAATACCGAGAAGTGAACCATACGTATATCCGAAGGAACCAAGCACGATCGGTATGATCCGCAGTTCCGGATTCTTGAGTTTCACCCACGCGGTTCCTACACCGATGAGTGCCAGGAAAATGGCAAAGGCGACGGTGGATACGCGCGCCACCTTCATCTGCCGTTCAGGTGAAGCCTCCGGGCGGAAGACACCCACATACCAGTCCTTGGTGAAGGAGGTGGCCAAGGCATTCAGAGCCGTGGAAAGAGAGCCCATGGCTGTGGAAAACAAACCCGCGGCAATCAGGCCGCGAATGCCCGGAGCCAGATCGTGAACCATGAACCAAGCGAAGATTCCCGGATCCCCCTCGGGGGCGCGATCCGGATTCAGTGCATAAAAGCGCCAGATCAGAATACCGATGGCGAGGAAACCAATGACCACTGGCACATCGACCAATCCTGATAGAATCACGGCGCGCTGGCCTTTCTTCGCATCCTTGGAGGTGAGCATCCGCTGCACCATGTCCTGATCGGTGCCGTGCGTGGCCAGTGTAGTAAAGATGGAGCCCAGCAATGCGGCCCACAACGTGTATTCCTGCTCCAGAATGGATTTCAAGGACTGCCCGAACGTGTGACCTTGGGTGATCCCAGTATCAATAAACACCGGGGATTGCACCGAGGCGGAGAATTGGCCCCAGCCACCCGTCTGGTTCAGTAGCCAGAAAAATACATAAAATGCAGCGCCGAACATGATCGTGACCTGAATGAGATCCGTCCATACCACTGCCTTGATCCCTCCGAAGGTGGTGTAGAGAGCCGTCAGAGCGGTAATGAGAATCACCGCTCCAGCATAAATCAGCAATTCCTGTCCAAAACGCTCACTCGGGCTCATTTTCAGGAATTCCGGATGAATCACCTCCCACGCCAGAACGAGGAGGATGGCGGCAATGAAAATGCGCGACCCGCTAGCCAGCGAGCGCGTCAGCAGGAAAACAAAGGAAGCGAGTTGCCGCGTAAGCCGCCCAAAGCGGATCTCCAGGAACTCATAAATGCTCACCACATTGTATTTGTAGAACGGCTTGATGAAAATGGCCGCCACCAGCAAACGCGCAAGAATGGTGCCGATGGCCAACTGCGCATAAATGAAATTCCGTTTTGCGAATCCTTCCCCCGGTGTGCCCAGGAATGTCCCTGCGGAAATTTCCGATGCCAGAATGGAGGCCAGCACCGCCCACCATGGCATCGAGCGGTTTCCCAAAGCGTAGGACTGAATCGTCTTCTGCCCGCGGGAAGCATAAAGGCCGATGCTGATGATGACCGCAAAATATACGCCGACGATAACCAAATCCAAACCAAACTGCGACATGCTCCACACGCTACGGACTCCGGCGTCTCTTCCAAGCGCCAAGTTCCACTAGACCCAAACAGCTTCCGCCTCTTATCCTGCTGCGGTCGCATGAAACTGAACCGCCTCCTCGCCAAGCACCGCTCCATGGGTCGCTCGGAGGCCCAGCGCTGCATCGCCACCGGGCAGGTGAGCGTGGATGGGAAAACCATTACCGATGGCAGCCATGAGATTGATCGCTTCGTCCGCGTGACATTTCAGGAGGAGACGGTGCAGATGCCGGAGCGGCGGCTATGCCTCGTGCTGAATAAGCCTGCAGGCATTCTCAGCGCGACGACCGATCCCGTGCATCCCACGGTGATCGACCTCATTGATGACCCGGACAAGCACACGCTCCATTTGGTAGGGCGGCTCGACCGGGCCACCACCGGTCTCATGCTTCTCACCAACGACGGCCGCTGGTCGAAGCAACTGATGGCTCCGGAGCACAAGGTGGATAAGGTTTACCACGTCACCACGCGTGATTTCATTCCCCAGGAAGCCATCTCTCAATTCTCGGCAGGCTTTTATTTCCACACGGAAGATCTCACGACTCTACCCGCCAAGCTGGAAATCCTGAGCACACATACGGCGCGTCTCACCATTCAGGAGGGGCGCTACCATCAGATCAAGCGGATGTTTCATCGGATCGGGAATCAGGTGGTTGCCCTGCATCGGGAGCGCATCGGAAGCTTCCCACTACCGCAGGATCTAGCAGAAGGAAAGTGGCGGCTGCTGACGGAAGATGAAATGAGAAGTATCCAGCACGGGTAACACCTCTACCTATCGATTAAAGTATTTTTCCCGCAGATTACGCTTTGCGGTGAACGAGTGCACAGGCATCGTCCGGAGGTATGACGGAGAAACCCAAGCTCGTGCTCGATGACCCATGGCTCGAACCTCATCAGACTGCCATCGAACGCAGGATGCAGCAATTTTCCGAAACCCTTGCCGCGATTGAAGCCTCTTCCAGCTCCCTCGCCAATTACGCTGTCACCCACCAAACAGCGGGCGTCCTTTTCGATGCTGCCACCCAGCAATGGATCGCCCGGGAATGGGCTCCCGCAGCCAAAGCCGTTTCCCTGCTGGGTGATTTCAATCAATGGGATCGCAACAGCCACCCGCTGGCTCCCGCTGGACACGGTTTCTGGGAATTGAAGCTTCCGGCAGATGCCCTTCAACATGGCCAGTTGGTAAAACTCCACATCCATGGCGCGGATGATTCCCGCCTGGACCGCCTGCCTGCCACCATCCGCCGCGCCGTCCAGGACCCCACCACCCACGATTTCTCCGGCCAACTCTGGAATCCGCCAGCGCCCTATGTCTGGCAGCACACCTTTAATCCGTCTGCCATCGAGGCCCCCGTCATTTATGAATCCCACGTGGGCATGTCCGGTGAGGAGCCGCGTGTTCACACCTACCGGGAATTTGCCGATGAGGTCCTGCCGCGTATCTCAAAGGTGGGCTACAATACCATCCAGCTCATGGCCGTACAGGAGCATCCCTACTATGGCTCCTTCGGCTATCATGTTTCTTCATTTTTCGCTCCTTGCTCACGCTTCGGCACACCAGAGGATCTGAAATATCTCATCGATACTGCGCACGGGCTAGGCATCGGCGTCCTGCTCGACATCGTTCATTCCCACGCGGTGAAAAACATCGCGGAAGGCCTGAACAACTTCGATGGCTCCGGTCACCAATATTTCCATGATGGCCCATTGGGCGATCACCCGGCATGGGATTCCAAGTGCTTTGACTACGGCCGCCCGGAAGTCCGCCAATTCCTGCTCTCCAATGTGCGCTACTGGCTGGAGGAGTTCCACTTCGATGGCTTCCGCTTCGATGGCGTCACCTCCATGCTTTACTACTCACGTGGCATGAAGTCCTTCGGCTCCTATGACGACTACTTCGGTAGTGATGCAGACGAACAGGCCATCCTTTACCTGAAACTGGCCAACCGACTCATTCAGGACCTGAAACCCGGTGCCATCGTGGTGGCGGAGGACATGTCGGGCATGCCTGGCCTCTGCCGACCCATCGCAGAAGGCGGCGTCGGCTTTACCCATCGCCTCGCCATGGGCATCCCGGACTACTGGATCAAGTTGCTCAAACACTCCCGTGACGAAGAATGGGATGTGGGCGAACTGTGGGGCGTGCTCGCCAACCGCCGCTATGGTGAAAAAACCATTTCCTACGCAGAGAGCCACGATCAGGCACTGGTGGGGGACAAGACTCTGGCCTTCTGGCTGATGGACCAGGAAATGTACTGGCACATGGGCAAGGATGATCCGAATCCCGTTGTGGAGCGCGGGATCGCCCTGCACAAAATGATCCGTCTCGCTACCCTCGCCATCGGTGGTGAAGGCTTCCTCACCTTCATGGGAAATGAATTCGGCCACCCGGAGTGGCTGGATTTCCCACGCGAAGGCAATGGCTGGTCCTACCACTACTGCCGCCGCCAGTGGTCGCTGGTGGACAACCCGAATCTGAAATACCAGTGGCTGTCCGAGTTCGACAAACAGCTTATGGAATTCGCCGAGGAATCCCGCCTGCTCGCCACCCAGCCTGCCCGCCTGATCCACTTGGACATGGGCCAGAAAATCATCATCGCAGAGCGCGGGAACTACCTGTTCTTCCTGAATTTCTCCGTGGATCAGTCCATCTTCGGCTACGAGTTCCACGCGCCACAAGCAGGCAGCTACCGCCTTGTGCTGGATACCGATCAACGCTCCACCGGCGGCCATGGCCGGGTGGATCACACCATCGAATATCCGGTGGATGCCGAAGGTCTCTTGCGCGTCTACACGCCATCACGCTCGGCACTGGTTTTCAAAAAGTGTTAGCCATTCAACTGCGTGTCACAATGATTACTATGGGGTAGATACTCCGGCATTCCCAAGAACCGGACCAGCGTGTGGGAAGTAGCGTGGAATCCGTTTAGGAATTTTTGATCATGAAATATTTGGCACTATCACTTTGGCTGCTGGGGAGCTGCATGGGCTTCTCACAGGATTATGATCCTTTTGCCTATGTGCCTCCATCTGATCCTAACGGAAAAATGAGCTCCCGAACCGTATTGGACCCTATTCGCTTGAAAGCCTTTCAGGAGCCTTATTTGGATAAAGGGACAGGAGATGACCGTGATTTGATTCGTATTACAATATCTCGATCCTTCCATGCTCCCGTTATGCTTAAATGGTATCCTGGAAAAGAGGGCGAATCTTCTCAACTCCAGGTGAAGGTTTTGAAAAAGGGGGATGATGGGGAATCATACTCGCGAATCGGGCTCGAAAAAAACATCACGATCAGCGCTCAACAAAGAGACCTTCTCACACGAATGGTGGAGAGTTCAAAGGCAACAAGTCTCCCTGCCCCGTGTTGGCAGGGCGCAATGCTGGATGGGTCCACTTGGATTTATGAATTTGCATCCAAAGGAGATTCTATCTGCCTGGAGCGCAAAAGCCCCATCCTCTCTGGGATCGAGATTGAAAATCTCGATAAAAAGCGGCTGCTCCGTGAAACACATCTCACTGCTTTAACGATGATGCTTTGGCAACTGGCGGATTTAAAAGGCGAGGAATTATACTAATACGCACAGGCGGAAATAAGCGATTTAAGGCAGTCGCAAGGCAGGGCTTAGCCCGAGCGGCTGCCAACCGACTGGGATACCTCCGGCATCCGGGAACCTTTTTACGATTCACCCCGGTGTGGCGCTCATTTCATTCCCTTACCCCGCGCACCGGCTGATATCCCTCCGGGATGAAATGGAATAAGGAGATGGGACATTACCCCTACGCCACCAGCGCTTCACGCTCCAGCAGCTCTTCCGCCGTAGGGCTGGCGAGGTCTGCCAGAAACTTTTCATACTGGACCAGTTCCATGCGGCCATCGTGATGCTCGATGATGCCGGTGAGGCTTTCCACCCAGTCACCGGAGTTCAGGTAATGGATGTCCCCCACCTGCTTGTCCTCGGGTGTGTGGATGTGGCCACAGATGATGCCATCACATTTCTTGTGGCGGGCCAGATCCTGCAGCAATTCTTCATAGCGGCCGACGAAGCTGACGGCGGATTTCACCTTCGCTTTCACAGCCTTGCTGATGGAGTAATACTCCTTGCCGCGCGAGGCACGCCACACATTGTAAACGCGGTTCACGCCTAGTAGGAAGTCGTAACCTACCGAACCTAACAAAGCGATCCACTTGTGATTAGTGGAAACGCTATCGAAGCCATCTCCGTGGATGACCAGATAGCGCAAGCCGCTGGCGGATTCGTGGATGTGTTCCTTCGTGAACTTCATCCGGCCAAATGCGAGTGGAAGGAAGCGCTCCAGGATGTCATCATGGTTGCCACGCAGGTAGATCACCTCCGTGTGATCCTTTTCCATCATTTTTAGAATCTTGCGGATCACGCGGGTGTGACGTGCGCTCCATTTTCCGCCACGGCGGAGGGCCCAGCCATCAATGATATCGCCATTGAGGACGAGTTTTTCGCAGCGGACGTGTTTTAGGAAATCGACGACTTCATTCGCCTTGCTGTCGTGTGTGCCCAAATGGATGTCTGATAGGAAAACCGTCCGGCAGGACAGCTTCGGGCGTTTACTGATTTTACGAGTCATTGGATAAGTGCCGCGACTGTTGGCAGCGATGGTTTCGAGACGTTTTTCAAATTCCCACACCACTTGGTCCCAACCGAGACCGGATGTGGTTTCACGGGCAGCATGGCGCAGCCCGGAATGACGATGGTGGCCAGTGGCCTCCACCGAGAGGCGGATGAATTCCTCATGGTTTCCCTTTTCAGCCACGTAGCCGTTTTCCCCACACCGCACATAGCGGGCAGCGGCAGCGTAATCGTAGCTGACGGTGATGAGTCCGCTGGCCATCCCTTCCAGCAGGACATTCCCAAACGTTTCCGTCTCGCTCGGGAACAGCAGGACATCGGCGGAAGCATAGTGCTGCGCCAAATCTACTCCAGTGAGCATTCCTGTGAAATGAATCCACGGATGCTTTTCCGCCAGCTTCTCCCGGCTGGGACCATCCCCTACCAGCACGCACTGGAGATCCGAAAACGACTTCCGCATTTCCTCGAAGGCGGCCACAGCCAGCTCGAGATTTTTCTCCGCAGCCAGCCGTCCAACGACGATGGCCACGGGAGATCCGGAGGTGGCGCCCCATGAGGAGCGAAGTCCCTCACAGCGTTTCGCGGGAGTGAAGAGCTGGGTGTCCACACCACGGCCGAGCAGATAGACTTCCTGAAAACCCTCCGCCTTCAAGCGCTCAACCAGCTCCGGGGAAGGAGCGAGGGTGCAGTCCGAGTGGCGGTGGAAACGTTTCAGATAGGCCAGCGCAGCCGGTTGCAGGCTGCCCAAGCGGTATTGATCCATGTATTCATGGAAATTCGTATGAAAGCCGGTGGCCACCGGGATGCCCAGGGACTTGGCGGCCTTTACGGCGGAGCGGCCAAGCAGGCTTTCCGTAGCGACATAAACGGCATCCGGCCTGCGCTTGAGCCAGCGCTTCCGCAGCTTATAGGATTCCGGCAGGCCGACGCGCACTTCCTTGTAGCCGGGTAGTGAGACGGATGCTGCCAGCGTTTCATTTTTCTGCGCACCTTCTCCGGTGCGGATGACGTGGACCCGGTGGCCCCGCATGCGAAGCCCTTCGCTAAGGCGCCCCAGAGTCATGGCAACGCCATTGATGTCCGGCGCAAAGGTGTCCGTGACGATGTCTATTTTCATGCCGCCCTGACAGAACCCGATCCGCCAGCGCTACGCACCCCCCATGCGGTGACGATTCCGTCACACGCTACGCTCTATGTGCACCGCCACGCACTCCGTATTCGGCAGGATGTGCTTCTCGATGGAAACAGCTACCTTCACCAGCGGATGATGCGTGAGCAGGTGGGAGGCGATGTCTGTGGCCAGCGTTTCTATCAAACGACGCGGGTGATCCAGTGCCAGCGCCTCGATTTCCAGCGAGACAGCGTAGTAATCGATCGTGCGGGAAATTTCATCATCCAGCCCTTCAAATCCTTGTGATGGCGTCATGCGGATCGTGACCAGCAGGGTTTGTGGATCAGAACGTTCCTCATCCGGCACGCCGATGAAGGTCTTCACCTGCAGGCGGCGGATCTCGATGGTATCTGGGAAATTATTCATGGCTCAGAAGGTCCTGCTCCAGCACTTCCATCAGAAGCATACGGGTGGGCTGATTGAGATTCAGTGCAAGAGCATCGGCAGGAGGCAGCCAGCAATGCTCCTCCGCCTCATCATTCAGCGTCACTGCGGTTTGTGACGTTTTCGCCAGATAGTTCAACAGGATGAAATGCTCGGGCCGCATGAATTCCGGCGAATCGATGCAATCCTGCACCATCACCAACTGCATCTCGCTGATCGAAAGTCCCGTCTCCTCGCGGATTTCGCGCTTGAGTGCATCGGATGCCGTTTCGCCGCGCTCGATTTTTCCACCAGGAATTCCCCAGCGGCCACCCCACTTGTGGGTGCGCACCATCAGCACATGGCCTTTTCCATCATGGACCAGCGCGCCTACGGTGGAAATGGGACGGGATTCCGTGCGGCGGCGGTCCAGCAGATTCCTCAGCACTCCCAGATCCGGTACAGTGATGTCAGGACGGACGGCGGCCAGCACTTCCGGGTGATTGTAACCTGTGAGAACCGCGATGGAGGCGATGCCGCCGTGGCGCGCCGTTTCCACATCATGGGTCATGTCTCCTACAAAGGCGGTTTCTGCCGGGTCAAGCCCGTGCGTCTCGATAATCGTGTGAATCAGTTGTCGTTTATCCATCACCCCGGCGTAGGTGGCCTCGAAATAGGGACGCAGCCCGAATTCATCCAACTGCCGCTGGAAGGCGATCGCGTCCATGGCGGTGAGCACAAAGCAGCGGATGCCGTGGGCTGCACACCATTGCAGCTTTTCCAGAGTATGTGGCAGAATGGTGACCGGCACTTCCGAGGAATCAAAGGCAGGGCGGAAATGCGCCTCCAGCTCCACGATGCCCACCTCAGGCAGGTGTTCCGCATAAAACTCGTGATACGGCAGGCGGAAGCTCCGGCGGAAACCCTCGCGGTCCAGCGGGGCCAGCCCGTATTTCCCGAACACGACATTGGTCGCATCGATGACGGGCCCCATGTCGTCCACCAAGGTGCCGGACCAATCGAAAATAAAATTACGGAACATGTGCGGAAAGTCCCTTCCACCTGCCCTGAAAAGCAGGGTTCAGCCAAGAGTGAATTTCACCGACTTGATCTTCTCCTGCCCCAGTTGCTCCTGGATGCGTTTCAGCAGCATGGGTTTCATCTGTTCCAAGTGGAACCGCATCGCTGGCTGGGTGACGCGCAGCACCAGGTGGCCGGACTTTACCGAAACCGGCTCCGTATGGGCGGCAATGAAATCCCCTGCCAATTCCTTCCAGGTGGCACGGACCTCGTCTTCATTGAGGCCATCCTCCGCACCCGCATTCCGCAAAATGGCCGTGATGAAATCCTGCGCCAAATGCACACCGGCATTCAGATCCGCCACTTCCTCCGCGCCGCGCCATTCACTCAGTAGTTCCTCGCGGAATCTGGTGGCGCGGTCGTTTTTGCTCATGGCGAGGGGATCTCAACTAATTGCCATCTTCACCAATCGCTTCCACCGGGCAGCCTTCCATGGCCTCCTGGCACTGGGCGATTTCCTCATCGTTCTCCGGTTGCTTGTAAACGTAGGAGTAGCCCTCGTCATCCGCACGTGTGAAATTACCAGGTGCGGTTTCACGGCAAAGGTCACAGTCGATGCACTGGCTATCGACGTAAAAAGCCCCTGCGACGTTTTCAATGTTCTTATCTTCTCGATCAGCCATGGGAAAAAATTGGTTGCGCGGCAAGTGGTTATCTTCTGACAACAAGCTGGCAACCTGATTTTACAGAAGAAATCCCCGCCGTCCAGCAATCTGCCCATTTATGACCAGCGGTGTGGCTTTTTCCAGCGGGCTTTCGCACTGGCCAAGCGATCAACCCGTGCCTTATACCTCCGGGGCTGCCCGACATGAGCTCCGATCCCAACACAAACGACGAGGATTCAACGCCTCTCAAGAGGCCGAAATCCCAGCCTAGTACGGTTGCAAAGGAAATCTCCGAAGTGGACTTCTGGGATCTGGACGAAGAATCACCGGCCAATCCATCGGGGGCGCCCTCTCTGCCACCTCCCCGGCAGAAATCCATCCTGCCGAGACATCCGGCCAAAAAGCGGGCTGCCATTCCAAAGGTGACGCCGGAGGAAAAAATTGCGAAACCGATAGCCCCAGAGACACCAAAGTCTGATGTCTCAACAAAAAGGTCATTCCCGAAAAGCGATACAGCACCAAAGGCCTCCAAGAGATATCCCTCTGCATCCTCCGACGTATTTTCCTCTAGAGATCTGGAAAGCAGCCCCATCCAAAAACAGCCAGAACCCCTGAAATCTGAGGAAAAGTTCGAGGAAGCCGAAGCCATTCCAGTTCCCCCACCCGTTGAGGAAACGTTCAAGCAGGAAGTTGGCTTCAGTCCTCCAGCGGATACGGCTGCCTCCAAAGAAACTCTGCATGATCTGAAGAAAAAGTGGAACCTCACCCAGATTGAAAAAATCGGCTTGAGTGCGTTTCTTGTTCTGCTGCTGGGAACTGCTGCCTTTTTCCTGACTCAGGGAGTCTACAAATTGCCGGAAGAACCAAAACTTCTGGGCAGCGGCGGCTTCCCTGTCACCGGGCAGATGTTCACTATCGCAGATGCTGAAACGTTCTGGAGAAAACCGATCACCGAGGGTACACGCCCGGATCGCGTGCGCCGTGGAACCCAGCTCATCCCGGTGCTGAAAATTTCCCTTACCCAAGGAAAAGGCGCCATCCGCGTTTTATTCCGGAATGCAGAGCGTGGCCTGGTGGGAGACGGCATCACCCATGCGGTTCAGGGAAACACGACTCTGGAAATTCCCGCTACCGCAGGATTTGAGGAAATGGGGATGCATGCAGCCTATCGCACCAATGAAAACAAGCCTTGGAACGTGGAGGTCCTCGAAGCGCCCAGCACGGAATCCCCTACCTCCCAATTCAAGAAAATCTACGAAGCTCATATTTCTGCAGAGCAGCGGTAAAAATCATCTACTATGTCCACTCAGGAAATCACTCCACTCGTGCCACGGGAAGGCTGGCACGTCATGCACCTCTTCTATCACCTGGATCACTCCCAATGGTCCCTTTATTCCGACGAGGAAAAACGGCAGGCTAAAATCCGGCTGACCGAGCTGGTCCAGGAAATCCGCGCCACGCCGGATACGCACCTGCTGCTTTTCTCCATCGCCACGCCCAAAGCCGATCTGGGCTTTATGCTGCTGACGCCGGATCTGCAGATCGCGAATGCCTACGAAAAGCAGCTTACTCTTTCCCTGGGGCCTGATATCCTGCAGCCGGTTTATTCCTACCTTTCCCAAACGGAGAGTTCCGAATACACCACCACCCGCGAGGAATATTCCGCAGAAACCCTGATCGGAGAAAAAGGACTCACCGAGGGAACTCCGGAATTTGAAGCCGCTCTGGCGGAATTCGATTCCCGGATGGCCCACTACTTGAAACATCGCCTTTACCCGGTGCTGCCGGACTGGCCGGTGATCTGTTTCTATCCGATGTCCAAGCGCCGCAGCGGGAGTGACAACTGGTATTCCCTCAATCATGCGGAGCGCAAGGAACTGATGAGCGGCCATGCCCGTGTAGGACGCACCTACTCCGGCCGCATCCTGCAGCTCATCACAGGCTCCACAGGACTGGATGAACATGAATGGGGAGTCACCCTGCTGGCGAAGGACACCATCGATGTAAAAGCGATCGTTTACGAAATGCGCTTCGATGAAGTCTCCGCCCGCTATGGTGAGTTCGGAGACTTCTACATCGGCATGCAGTTGCCCTTGGACGAGTTATTCCGCCGTATCTGCCTTTGAGGAGGCGGCTACAGGCTGCTCAGTGCCCTTCCACCGATCCCATCTCATCATTCATGCGGTCCATCAGGCGCTGCATGTCTGATAGATGACGGCGCATCTTCATTTCCATTTCTTTAGGAGAGTTTCCTTGTGGAAATGAAGGTGGCTGCTGGCCCTGTCCTTCCTGCATTACGACCTGAGGTTGACCATCCTCGGACGTGAAATCCGTCTTGGCCAGGGATGGATTCTCCGGCTGTTTCGCCAAGAGTTCCACCACGGCAGAGGCTGGCATGATAAAGGAACGGGTGCGGTCTGCGCGCGCCAGGGTGATTCCAATCGCGCGGCCTTGAAGATCCGCTACAGGGCCACCCACCTGATTGGGAATGATCCGCATGTCCGTCTGTATGGCTCGCGTGAAAGAGCCACGCACCTGGCTGATCTCGCCGCCCATGTGCTCCATTTGCTGAAGTCGGGGATTGATCGCCTGACCGAAGACCGGGCGATTACCCAGAGTGACCTCCACCATCCGCTCTTCAGAACCG
>Ga0070658_10001601_pt1 | contig 19133 bp, 17 predicted proteins | sample KBSC13metaG_FD_64664 | JGI IMG/M metagenome (GOLD analysis project Ga0070658, IMG submission 64664) | Corn rhizosphere microbial communities from Kellogg Biological Station, Michigan, USA - KBS C1-3 metaG | ecosystem: Host-associated > Plants > Roots > Rhizosphere > Soil ...
GCCCTGCGCGCGCGATGGCATCGCCGTCAGTCGCAGGGCAAGAGGAGAGGACGGCGGGGTGAACGTCGAACAGGTTGCGCCGGACCGCGTCCTGACCGTGCCGAATGCCTTGAGCCTGCTGCGATTGCTAGGTGTGCCGCTGTTCTTGTGGTTGGCGCTTGGCCCCAAAGCCGACGGCTGGGCCGTGATCGTGCTGGCGATCGGGGCGTTTACCGACTGGCTCGACGGAAAACTGGCCCGCCTCCTACACCAACAGAGCCGTCTCGGTCAGTTGCTCGACCCGGCCGCAGACCGCCTGTACATCGTGGCCACCATTCTCGCCCTGTCTGTGCGAGGCATCATGCCGTGGTGGTTGACCGCGGTAATCCTTGCTCGCGATGTAGCGCTGTTGGGCTTCGTGCCGGTGCTGAAGCGGCACGGTTACGGGCCAGCTTTGCCCGTGCACTATCTCGGCAAGGCCGCAACTCTCAATCTGCTCTACGCACTGCCACTGTTGTTGTTGGGTTCGGGTAACAACGCGGTTGAGCACGCGGCACGGATCATCGGCTGGGCATTCGTCATCTGGGGCGCGGCGATGTATTGGTACGTCGGCGCTTTGTACGCGTGGCAGGTGCGACAGCTCGTTCTCGCCGATCGAGGTGACGACGGCCGCCGCTGGTTGAACGACGGCGCACCGGTTGCCAACGCCGAGGACGCACGCACATGAGCCACAACATCGAGCCAGACCCCGTCGTGGCGGGCATGAAAGCCGTCGTCATGGCCGGTGGTGAGGGCACTCGGCTGCGCCCGATGACGGCGAACCAGCCGAAGCCTCTGCTGCCCGTCGTGAACCGACCGATCATGGAGCATGTGCTGCGGTTGCTGCGGCGTCACGGCCTGACGGAGACCGTTGTCACCGTTCAGTTTCTCGCCTCGCTCATCCGCAACTATTTCGGCGATGGCGACGAGCTCGGCATGAACTTGCAGTACGCCACCGAGGAAAAGCCGCTTGGCACTGCAGGCAGCGTGAAGAACGCCGAGTCGGAGCTTCGCGACGGGCGCTTCGTCGTCATCTCAGGAGATGCGCTCACCGACCTCGACCTCACTGCGATGGCACGTTTCCATCACGACCACGGCGCGCTCGTCACTGTCGCGCTCAAGAGTGTGCCGAATCCGCTCGAATTCGGCATCGTGATCGCTGGTGAAGACGGGCGCATCGAACGTTTCCTCGAAAAACCCACATGGGGGCAGGTTTTCTCCGACACCGTCAACACCGGTGTCTACATGATGGAACCCGAGGTTTTCGAATACGTCGCTGCCGGCGAAGCCGTCGACTGGTCGCAGCAGGTATTTCCGAGGTTGCTCGACATCGGCGCACCCGTCTACGGCTATGTCGCCGATGCCTACTGGGAAGACGTCGGCACACTCGAAAGCCTGCTTCAGGTGCAAGCAGACGTGCTGAACCACCAGGTCGACGTCGACATCGACGGCTTCGAGATGATGCCCGGCGTCTGGGTGTGTGAGGGTGCAGAGGTCGACCCTGAAGCCATCTTGAAGGGGCCGGTTTACATCGGTGACTACGCCAAGGTCGAGGCCGGCGCCGAGCTGCGCGAATACACCGTCCTTGGCAGTAACGTCGTCGTGAAGAGCACTGCGTTCCTGCATCGTGCCGTCGTCCACGACAACGTTTTTGTCGGTCCGCAAACGAATTTGCGGGGCTGCATCATTGGCAAGAACACCGACATCATGCGCGGCGCACGCATCGAAGAAGGTGCGGTGATCGGCGATGAATGCGTCGTTGAAGAAGAGGCATACATCTCGTCGGGCGTAAAGGTGTATCCGTTCAAGACGATCGAGGCCGGCGCGCTCGTCAACACGAGTGTGATCTGGGAGTCGCGCGGTCAGCGCAACTTGTTCGGCCCGCGAGGCGTCTCGGGCCTCGTCAACGTCGAGATCACGCCCGAACTCGCCGTCCGGCTTGCTTCTGCTTATGCAACGACGCTGAAGAAGGGGGACGTCGTCACGACGTCGCGTGACGTGTCGCGAGCGGCCCGCGCATTGAAGCGTGCGGTCATCAGCGCCCTTACGGCGAGTGCGATCAACGTGCGTGACCTCGAAGCCGCACCTGCGCCGGTGACGCGATTCGAGATCGCGCACAGCGATTCGGCCGGCGGCATCATGATTCGCACAACACCAGGCGATGCGCAAAGCGTCGACATTACGTTTCTCGACGAGCGCGGTGCCGACCTGTCGCCCACAGCTCAACGCAGGCTGGAACGGGTGTTCTCACGACAGGAGTTCAGGCGCGCATTTCCCGGCGAGATCGCCGACCTCACGTTCCCGTCGCGCATGCTCGAGGACTATTCGCAAGAAGTTCTGCGATGCATCGACACGTCGGGAATCCCTGAAGCAGAACTGAAAATCGTGCTCGACACCGCCGGAGGCACGGCCGCACTCGTTATACCGACCCTACTCGGTCGTATCGGTGTCGACGTGCTGACTGTCAACAATCGGCTCGACGAGGTGTCACCGACCGAAACGCACGCCGAACACATGCGTGCGCTCGAACGATTGGGCGAGCTCGTGGCGTCGTCGCGGGCGGCATTCGGTGTGCGCTTCGACCCTGTAGGCCAACGAATTTCTCTAGTCGACGAGCGTGGCGTAATCGTGCACGACGACCGCGCGTTGCTCGTGCTCATGGACCTCGTCGCAGCCGAGCGTCATACCGGCAGCATCGCGCTGCCGATCACCACGACGCGAATCGCCGAGGACGTCGCACGATTCCACCACGTGACGACGCGATGGGCACCGACATCACCCGACGAACTCACCAAAGCAGCCGCGTTCGACGGCGTGATCTTCGCGGGCGACGGTCGCGGTGGCTACGTCATTCCCGAGTTCAGTACGGCGATCGACGGTATCGCCGCATTTGTTCGGCTCACCGGTCTCGTCGCCCGCACCAAACTCACGTTGAGCCAAATCGATGCGCGGATCCCGCAAGCACACGTCGTCCGCAAGTCGGTGCCCACGCCTTGGGCGGCGAAGGGCACCGTCATGCGCGCTGTGGTCGAAGCGGCTGGTGACCGCCCGCTCGACACCACCGACGGTGTGCGGGTCGTCGAGGACGACGGTCGCTGGGTGCTCGTTCTGCCCGACCCGGCCGAGGCGGTTACCCACGTGTGGGCCGAGGGCACCGACGCCGCTTCGGCGTCCGATCTGATCGAGGAATGGGTTGCCGTGGTCGAGGGAGCGGGCAACTGACGCTGAACAATCCGCACTCTCCCGAGGGCGTCGAGGCGCCGCCGGCCCGCCGTCCGGATGCTTCGATGTCGCTGCTGCTCGACGTCATGACGAACGCGATCGATCAGGGCTACCACGACGCGGCGGAACGGAAGGCGGAAGCCGCCGCGGAGGCGGGCGACCAGGCGGCCGACCGCCCGGCGCGTGCTGGCCGCATGACGCTGGGTCCGCTACTTGCGGTCGCCGTCGTGCTCGCCCTTGCAGGCGCGCTCTTCGCCACAGCAGCAGTGGCAACTCACCGCGGGGCAGCGGCGGCGAAACGCGCTCGAAATCAGTTGGTGCAGCAAATCCATCAACGAACTGCCGACGCCGATGCACTGCAGCGTCAACTCGACGAGCTGCAGCAGCAGGTGAAAACTGCTCGCGACTCAGCACTTTCTGCGTCAGGTCGCGGATCGGTTCTAAGCGCCGAAGTGAGCGAACTCGAGGCGGTGACCGGGGGGAGTGTCGTTGAAGGGCCAGGCGTCGAGGTGACGCTCAACGATGCGAAAAACGCTTCCGGTAGCGACAATTCGCTCGGCACCATTTACGACCGCGATTTGCAGGCCGTCGTCGATGCCTTGTTCGCCAGCGGTGCCGAGGCGATTGCCATCAACGGGCAACGCCTCACGACACGTACGGCGATTCGTGAAGCAGGAGACGCGATTCTGGTCGATTACCGGCCGCTCGCTCCGCCGTATCGCATCGACGCCATCGGTCCTTCCGACCTCGGCACGACGTTCGCCAAGACGCAGACCGGCTCGCTTTATGCGAACTGGCGGCAGGTTTACGGGCTGGGCTTCACCGTCGAGCCGCGTGCAGCCCTTACGCTTCCTTCGGCGGCCAACCAGGTCGTCCATTACGCCCAGCCGCTGGAATCGCCGTGATCGCAGCAATCGCCCTTGCCATCGGGGTTGTTCTCGGTGTCGTGTTTCACCCGACGGTGCCGGTCGGGTTGCAGCCGTACCTGCCGATCGCCGTCGTCGCAGCCCTCGATGCGGTGTTCGGCGCCTTGCGTGCGCTTCTCGACGGCGTCTTCGACGACAAGGTGTTCGTCGTATCGTTCATCGCCAACGTCTTGGTCGCGGCACTCATCGTCTTTCTCGGCGACCAGTTGGGTGTCGGGAGCCAGCTGTCGACAGGTGTCGTCGTCGTCCTCGGCATTCGCATCTTCTCCAACACCGCGGCAATCCGCCGGCACCTGTTTCGCGCATGAGCCCGGACGACGAAACCCCGGACGGCGAAGACCGCTCGGCCGACGCTGGCCGCGATGCCCGACCGCCGTCCAAACCAGCGACCAAGCGACCCCAACCGCTGAAACAACCCGGCCGGTCGAAAGACGTATCGGCCGATTCATCAGCGGGTGAGGCGGCGCCGAGTCCGAAGCCGGCATCGAAGTCTGCGGGGAAAGGGCCGAAGTCGGCTGCGAAGCAGGCAGCTCCAAGGAAGGCAGCTGCGAAGCAGGCAGCTCCAAAGAAGGCAGCTCCAAAGAAGGCAGCTCCAAAGAAGGCAGCTCCAAAGAAGGCAGCTCCGACGAACGCGCCCGCGACGAAGAAAGCCGCACCGGAACTACCCGACGTGCAATCGCAGGCCGGAACCGCGGCTCGACCCGAGGTAGAGCGCGTGCCGCCGCAGCGCACCGGGTGGCGGCTGTTGATTCACGTCGGCCGCCCGCGTGCCACCCGCGGACAGGTCGTGGTAGCGCTGCTGTGCGGGCTGTTGGGGTTCGCGCTCGTCACCCAGGTGCACAGCGAGTCGAACGTCGGGTTGTCATCGGCCCGCCAGGCTGACCTCGTCGACGTGCTCGACAGCCTCTCGGCGAAGTCGGATCAACTGCGGTCGCAAATCGCGAACGAGCAGCAGAGTCTGTCGAAGCTGACCGGCGGCACCGATCAGACGCAGGCCGCGCTGCAAGAGGCCCAGGACCGAGCGACGACGTTGCAGATTCTGGCCGGCACCATCGGAGCATCGGGCCCGGGCATCGATCTGCACATCGACGATCCCGGCCACAAGGTGACTGCCGACGTGCTCTTAGACACTCTTGAGGAGCTACGCGACGCCGGGGCCGAGGCGGTCGAGATCCGCGGTGTGCAACCGCGAGTGGGATCGGGGGGCACCGGCAGCGCCGCGAACCCGTCGGCTCCTGCGTCGGCGAGCACGGTCGCCGGGTCGGGTGCGCAGCTCGGGGTCCGGCTTGTTGCTAGTAGCTACTTTGTCGATCCCGATGACGGTCAGGGCGTGATCGTCGACGGCACGTTGGTGTTGCCGCCGTACGACCTGCTCGCGATCGGTGACCCGCCCACCCTGGACCAGGCCATGGGAATTCCCGGAGGCGTACTCGATACCTTGAAGGGCAGGAGCGCGAGTGGCAGTGTGACCAAACTCTCCACGGTGCGGATCACCGCGTTGCACGCGCTCTCACCGCCTCAGTACGCTCGCCCGGCGACACCGTCGCCGTGACCGTACTGTTCGACAGTGACGTTCGACGTGACGTTCGACAGTGACGTTCGACAGTGACCACCCGCTCGCCGATTGAACCGGAGGTTCGCGTGATTCCCGATGACCTGCGCTACACGGCCGAGCACGAGTGGGTCAAAGTGGTCGACGGAGGCGTCCGGATCGGTATCACCGACCACGCGCAAGAAGCACTCGGTGACATCGTTTTCGTGACGCTGCCATCGGTTGGAGCCGCCGTCGAAGCCGGGCAGTCGCTGGGTGAGGTCGAGTCGACGAAGAGCGTTTCCGACATCTACGCGCCGCTGTCGGGCGAGGTGGCCGCGCGCAACGACGTCCTTGACGCCCGTCCCGAGTTGGTGAACGCCGACCCGTACGGTGAGGGTTGGATGCTGGAGCTGCGTCTCGCGGATCCGCACGCGGTTGAGTCACTCCTCGATGCGGCAAGCTACAGCAAGCTGGTGAGCGGCGACTAGCACGTGCCGATCACGGGCAAGCCGGTTGGCGAGTTGACCAGCAGGCGTAGCGCCGCATAGGTTTCCCTGACCGTCAACCTCTACCTGACGGTCCGGACTGATCGTCGATGACGGGGAGGGCCACCAGCCGATGCCCACGGTCTTCTGCACCCAGTGCGGCCATGAGAACCCCGACGACGCACGGTTTTGCGCGAACTGCGGCAGTGCGCTGAACCGCCCGGGCCAGCCGGTTGCTCCCGAGCGGCCGAGCGACGCTACCTCGACGATCTCGATCTCGGGCATTGAGGCACTCGAGCCCACTGGTCCCGACGACGAGCAATTTGCCGACCAGGCTGCAGCCGAAGCGCTCCCGCCGGGCTCGGGCCTACTCGTCGTGCGCCGTGGGCCGAACGCCGGAAGCCGCTTCCTGCTCGACGCCGAAGTCACCACAGCCGGCCGCCACCCCGAGAGCGACATCTTCCTCGACGACGTCACTGTGTCGCGTCGCCATGCCGAGTTCCGCAAGTCGCCGGAGGGTTTCGCCGTCCGTGATGTCGGAAGTCTGAACGGCACTTATGTGAATCGTGAGCGGATTGACGAGGCGTCGCTGCAGCGTGGTGACGAAGTGCAAATCGGAAAGTTCCGGCTCGTGTTTTTGGCGAGCGCGCGTACGGCCATCGTCGCACCAGCGTCCGACGACGAAGCGGAGTGACGTCGGGCGATGAGTGCACGATCGACCTCGCGAGCCGCACTGAGTATCGGTGAAGTGTTATCTCAGCTACGGGCTGACTTCCCTGATGTGACGATTTCGAAAATCAGGTTCCTTGAGGCTGAAGGTCTGATCGAGCCTGAGCGCACGTCGGCCGGTTATCGCAAGTTCTCCCACGCAGATGTGCAACGGCTGCGCTACGTACTTACCGCGCAGCGCGATCACTATTTGCCACTTCGGGTGATCAAGGACCATCTCGAAGCGCTCGACCGTGGACTCGAGCCGGCCGATCACAGCAGTGCGGGCCCGAAGGTGCCGCGAACCCTGACGGTTGCCGAAGGGCTGCCCGGCCCCGAAGCGTTCGGCAAGGATCCGCACGACATCAGGTTGTCGCGCAAGGAGTTGCTCGAGGCCGCCGAGCTCGACGATGCCGCTCTGACTCAGCTCGAGCAGTATCAGCTTGTGGCGACCCGACCCGGCGGGAACCACTACGACGGCACCGCCCTTGTCGTGGCGAAAACCGTTGCCGAGATGTCGAGGTTCGGTATCGAGCCACGGCACCTGCGCTCATTCAAGGCCGCGGCCGACCGCGAGGTGGGCCTCGTCGAGCAGGTCGTCACGCCTTTGGTGCGCCAGCGCAACCCCGAAGCGAGAGCGCGGGCCGAGGAAGTCGCGCGTGAGCTTGCCGCGTTGTCGGTGCGATTGCATGCGGCACTGGTAAAGGCGGGCCTGCGGCCCGGTTTGTCGCGCTGACACGGCGCAGCCGGGGCTGCGCGGCAAACCCTAGAAGCAGCGTTTGTCGCGCTGACACGGCGCAGCCGCGGCTGCGCGGCAAACCCCTAGAAGGAGCGTTTGTCGCGCTGACACGGCGCAGCCGGAGCTGTGGGGCAAATCCTAGAAGCAGCGTTTGTCGCGCTGACAGCGCGAAGCAAGAGCAGGCGTTTTCCGCGCTGAGCTGACGCGCGTGACGGGGTTTCGTCGTCCGACTGCGGTGTACCTTGAAGGTGGTCGTGCGTAGGTCCGGATCGAACGCTGCTGGCGGTGATGATGAACGAACTGCAGGTGGTGGGCGTTCGAGTCGAGCTGCCGACGAACCAGCCGATCGTGTTGTTGCGCGAGGTCGATGGCGAGCGTTACCTGCCGATCTGGATCGGCGCCGTCGAGGCAACGGCGATCGCGTTTGCCCAGCAGGGCGTGGTACCGCCACGACCGCTCACTCACGATCTGATGCGCGACCTACTTGCGGCCCTGGGCGCGAAGCTGCGCGCGGTGCGCATCACCGAGATGCGCGACAACGTGTTCTACGCCGAACTGGTTTTCGAGGACGGTCGTGAAGTCAGCGCACGTCCCAGCGACGCGATCGCGCTGGCGCTGCGTACAGGCACCACGATCTTTGGCACCGAAGCGGTGCTCGACGAGGCCGGCATCGAGATTCCGCACGAGCAAGAGGATGAGGACGAAGTCGAGAAGTTTCGCGAGTTCCTCGATTCGATCTCGCCCGACGACTTTGGTTCAGCCCAAGGCTGATCGGCAAGTCGATGGTGTGAGGCGGTCGTAGTAACCCTCAAGTCGAGGTTGAGAGTCGGATTTTTTTCCGCTCCCGCGCGTCGCGTTGACTCGCCATTGAGCGTTCCCTAGCGTGAGTTTCGCCCTGAGGGTTTGGGTACTGCCGCGCCGCCGCCGAAACAGATACCTGACGGCTTCGGTGGACGGTAGCGAACAGGAACTGCCGTACCGAACGAACTGCGGTACCGAACGAGGAACAGAAGTACCGAACGACAACTAGGCTTGAGCTTCAACTAGGGAGGCCCCGTGGCGACGAATGGTGAGGCTCCGGCGTCAGGTTCGGGTCCAGTGTTGCCCGATGGGGTGCCAGCGCCCAACCCGACCGCCGAGAAGTCGATCGTGACTCCTGGTCGATCGTCACGTCAGGGCACCTTGTTCGCCGATGACCTTCCTGAACTCGACGACACGGTCGGCTACCGCGGGCCGACCGCTTGCGCGGCCGCTGGCATCACCTATCGCCAGCTCGACTACTGGGCCCGCACCGGCTTGGTTGAGCCCACTGTTCGCCCAGCGGCCGGCTCCGGCTCGCAACGGTTGTACGGGTTCCGCGACATTCTGGTGTTGAAAGTTGTCAAGCGGCTGCTCGACACCGGCGTCTCGTTGCAGAACATCCGGGCCGCCGTGCAGCACCTTCGCGAACGCGGCGTCGACGACCTCGCGCAGATCACCTTGATGAGCGACGGTGCCAGCGTCTACGAGTGCACGTCAGCCGATGAGGTCGTCGACCTCGTGCAGGGCGGGCAGGGTGTCTTCGGTATCGCGGTTGGCCGCGTCGTCCGCGAGGTAGAAGGTTCTCTTGCCGAGTTGCCGAGTGAGCGGCCGGCGTCTGACGACGAAGCTGCCCCGGCGCACCACCACGATGACGAGTTGGCCCGCCGACGCGCACGCCGGATCAGCTGAGCGCGGCGTACTAGCCTAGGGCGCGCCGAACCGGCTCAAGCACGGTCGCCGTCGGCGCTGCTATCGTTGAAGGTGCCGACGACCCAACGCGGGAGAGTTCTCACGCCGCCAGCGTGAGACGCCGAAGGAGCAACCTCCCCGGAATCTCTCAGGCCAACCGACCGCGCAGGCGAGGCAACTCTGGAAAGTGCGCGCTGGCAAGGCAGAACTTGCCGAGCGTGCCGCCGACGGTGCAAGCCGCTGACGGGCTGTCGACGCCCCAGCGGTGAAGCTCTCAGGCGCCGATGACAGAGGGGGAGCGGCTTCCCTCGTGTGGCAGGGGAGTCCCGCCCCGACGTCCGCGGAGGCCGTACGTGAGCCCGACCCACTCGTTCAACGACAGCGCAGCTCGTGGATTTGTCGACCGTCACCTCGGTCCTGACCGCGATGCGCAGGCCAAGATGCTTGCCGTCGTGGGGTACGGCTCACTCGACGAGCTGGTGTCAGCCGCGGTGCCGCCGTCGATCAGAGACGAGGCCGGACGACGGTCAGCGTTGCCGGGCCCGGCCAGCGAGGTCGAGGTGCTCGCCGAACTACGCGAGCGGGCGCGGCGCAACACGGTCGTCACTTCGATGATCGGCCTGGGCTACTACGGCACGGTGACGCCCGGTGTCATCAAACGGAACGTGCTCGAGAGTCCGGCTTGGTACACCGCCTACACCCCGTACCAGCCCGAAATTTCGCAAGGCCGGCTCGAAGCGTTGCTGAACTTTCAGACCGTGATCGCCGACCTGACCGCACTGCCGGTCGCTGGCGCGTCGCTGCTTGACGAACCGACGGCAGCCGCGGAGGCGATGTCGCTGTGTCACCGAAGCTCTAAGTCGACAAGTCAACGGTTCTACATTGACGCGGACGTCTTGCCGCAGACGATCGCGGTCGTGCGCACCCGCGCTGTGCCGCTCGGCATTGACGTTGTCGTCGCCGACCTGCGAACTGGCCTGCCCAATGACGATTGCTTCGGAGCGCTGGTGCAGTACCCCGGCACGACAGGTGCGATCGGCAGTTACCGCCAACTCGCCGATCAGGCTCATGCCGCCGGCGCGCTGGTGGTCGCCGCCACCGATCTGCTTGCGCTGACCCTTATCGAGCCGCCCGGTGAATGGGGTGCCGACGTCGTGGTGGGATCCAGCCAGCGATTCGGGGTGCCGATGTGGTTCGGCGGCCCGCATGCCGGCTTCATGTCAGTGTGTGAACAGTTCGCCCGCTCGCTGCCAGGGCGGCTGGTCGGTGTTTCGGTTGATGCCGCGGGCCGCACGGCATACCGGTTGGCGCTGCAGACCCGCGAGCAGCACATCAGGCGCGAGAAGGCGACGAGCAACATTTGCACCGCGCAGGTGCTGCTCGCCGTGGCCGCCGGGATGTACGCCGTCTATCACGGGCCTGATGGTTTGCGAGCAATCGCGCAGCAAGTGCACCAGCACGCGGCGTCACTCGCCGGTGCGCTACGCAGCGCGGGTTTGGCGGTTGCCGACGTCCCGTTCTTCGACACCATCAGCGTCAGCGTGCCGGGTGACGCTGCTCGTGTGGTTGAGCGCGCGTTGGCCCATGGCGTGAACGTTCGGTTCGCCGACGCCGACACCGTGGTCGTCGCATGCGACGAGACGACGTCCGCCGTCCATGTCGACGCGGTATGCGCGGCATTTGGTGTCGACGGCTTTAACGGCAACGCCGAACGAGCCGAACGAGTCGCCGACGCCGAAGATGCGCGCCAGTCTGGCCGGTACGCCGAGCGCAGCTCGAACTTCCTTACCCACCAGGTGTTTCACGAGCATCGCTCAGAGACGGCGATGCTTCGGTATCTGCGCACGCTCTCCGACAAAGACATCGCACTCGACCGGTCGATGATCCCGTTGGGCTCGTGCACGATGAAGCTCAATGCCACTACTGAGATGGAGGCGATCAGCTGGCCGGAGTTTGCCGACATCCATCCGTTTGCACCTGCGGAGCAGACCGCCGGGTATGTGCAGCTGATCCGGGAACTCGAGAGCTGGCTTGCCGATGTCACTGGTTATGACGCGGTGTCGGTGCAGCCGAATGCAGGTTCGCAGGGCGAACTCGCCGGGCTCCTCGCCATCCGTGAATATCACCGCGGGCGTGGCGACGACAACCGCAACGTGTGCTTGATTCCGGCGTCCGCACACGGCACGAACGCAGCCAGTGCATCAATGGCAGGCATGCGCGTGGTCGTCGTTGCATGCGACGCCGACGGCAACGTCGATCTCGATGACTTGCACGCCAAGATTGCTGCCAATGCTGAGAATCTGGCCGCCATCATGGTGACGTACCCGTCGACGCACGGTGTCTACGAGACGAGCATCGGTGACGTCTGTGCCGCAGTGCACGACGCCGGTGGGCAGGTCTACGTCGACGGCGCGAACCTCAATGCACTCGTCGGCTTGGCGCGTCCGGGCCGCTTTGGCGCCGACGTTTCGCACCTGAACCTGCACAAGACGTTCTGTATCCCGCACGGCGGTGGCGGACCAGGAGTAGGCCCGATCGGTGTGCGGGCACATTTGGCGCCCTACCTTCCGAATCACCCGTTGAACAGATCGGCTGGGCCGTCGTCAGGGCCGGGGCCGATCTCCGGTGCGCCCTACGGCTCCGCGGGTGTGCTGCCGATTCCCTGGGCCTACATCAGATTGATGGGTCTCGACGGCCTGCGGCGAGCCACTGAAGTGGCAATCCTGTCAGCAAATTATCTCGCGCATCGGCTGTCGGCGTCGTATCCGGTGCTCTACACCGGCCGCGCCGGACTAGTGGCGCACGAATGCATCATCGACCTGCGCCAGATCACCAAGGACACTGGCGTCACTGTCGACGACGTCGCGAAACGCCTTATCGACTATGGCTTTCACGCACCGACGATGTCGTTTCCAGTGGCTGGTACGTTGATGATCGAGCCAACCGAGTCGGAAGATCTCGACGAACTTGATCGCTTCGTCGATGCGATGGTCGCGATCAGGTCCGAGATTGCGAAGGTGGCGTCCGGGGAGTGGGCCCGCGACGACAATCCGTTGCGCAACGCGCCTCACACCGTCGAAGCGCTCGCTGGTGAGTGGTCTCGCTCGTATTCTCGCGAGGTCGCCGTCTTTCCGCTGCCGTCGCTGCGCGACAACAAGTACTTCTCACCGGTCGCGCGTATCGACGGTGCCTACGGCGACCGCAATCTGGTCTGCAGTTGCCCGCCGATTTCGGCGTACGGCGAGTAATTCGCTGCGTTCGTCGACGTCAGGTACGGCCGTCTCGCTCCTGAGCTTCGCGCAGCACGTCGCCGTGGCGGCTGTTGCTGGTGGCGCTAGTGCGTTGAGCGCGGGGCATCCAGTCGGCGAGGCGTGCTTCGAAACCGGCGGCAGCGACGGCGTCAATGACGATTGGATCGTCGTCGACCACGAGGTCGACCCTGATCTCAGCCCGCAGCCCACGTAGCTGTTGCAGTTTCGTCTGTACGGCTGGTCTGCGATCGCCGTCCCTGCGCATCAACAGCCGGCCCCGCGGTAATCCGTTGCTCTCGAGCCATTTCGTGGTTGCCGCGCGCAGTCGCTCTGGGCGGCCGGTGAAGTAGACGATCGTGTGAGTCAGTGCTGCGGTGTTAGCGAGATCCGCACCGATTGCAAGGAGCCGATCGTTCTTTGCCGCCGCGAAGAACGCATCCCAGTTCTTAGGCTGTACATCGAGGTGGTGCAGTCGGTGTCGCACGTCAGCAACCACGCCGTCGATATCGAGAACGACGCAGCCGGACGACGTGGGCGTTGCCATCTATCGTGCCAATTCCGCTGGTGTTTCAGGCAGTAGCGACAACTGTGTGGGAGCGGGCCGGCCACCTATTGCTCCAGCTGGTGTTGAGGTTTCTTCGGACTGGCGGAGCGCTGCACTGGTTGTGCGGTCTGTTCGAAGCGGCCGACCGATGCCTGCTGCGCGGGCGAGTTCACGTACCCGGCCGCAGATTTCCTCCTGGTAGGCCTTGGGTGCGTAGGAACCGTGCGCGTACAGCTTTTCGTACCGCGCAACGAGCTCCGGATGCGTGTCGGCGAGCCATTGCATGAACCATTCGCGTGCTCCAGGGCGCAGGTGCAGCACGATCGGCGTAACGAATTGACCGCCGGATTGCGCAATGGCATCGACGGTTCGCGCGAGCTGGTCGGGGGAGTCGGTAAGACCAGGCAGGATCGGCGCCATCAGCACGCCACACCGAACGCCCGAGCCGTTGAGGGTCTTGCAGACATCGAGCCGCTTGGCGGGCGCCGGCGTGCCGGGCTCGACATCGCGCCAGTGACCGAGATCGGTGAACCCGACGGACACAGCGGTCGAGACATCGGTCACCTGGGCGGCCCGCTGCAGCAACTCGAGGTCTCGAAGGATGAGAGAACCTTTGGTGAGGATCGAGAACGGGTTGGCGCGCTCGGTCAATGCGCCGATGATGCCGGGCATCAAGCGGTAACGACCCTCGGCTCGCTGGTAGCAATCGACGTTGGTGCCCATCGCAACGGGCTGGCCGTGCCACGATCTGCGGGCAAGTTCCTTGCGAAGCAACTCGTGAGCGTTGATCTTGACGACCACCTTGGTGTCGAAATCGAGGCCGGCGCCGAGATCGAGGTAGGTGTGGGTGTTACGTGCGAAGCAGTAGCGGCAGGCGTGGGAACACCCGCGGTAGGGGTTGATAGTCCATTCGAACGGCATGTGCGAGGCGGCGGGCACCCGGTTGAGGATCGACTTCGCCTGCACCTCGAAGAATGTCATGCCCGCGAAGTGTGGTGAATCGAAGGTGCGAACAACCGCTGGGCGGGCGAAGAGCGTGTTGTCACCTCGTTGATCGGCGGCCGCAGAGTCAAGTGCCGCGCTCGGCGCGTCGTCGACGTCGGCCGGGATGACGCGCATCGATTCCCAACGCATTTAGATCTCCTCCTCCCTCCTTATTAGAACATATGTTCGAACGATCCGCGCGTTCCTGCAAGGTTCGGCGGCGAGCCAACGGGCGGTTTCACCGCACGACAGGTGGCGGTGGCGCGGGTCATGAAACTGAGGCGGACGACGAGAAGCGCGCGGCCCGAGCGTTGAGCCGGGCGGCCGGTGAGGTCGCTGACATCATGAGCCGGTGAACGAACCGGCAACCGAAACTCGGCGCCAAGCGCCGTTGCATGAGTTGGCAGCGCCGTCGCCCGGTGACCTCGCACTGATCGTCGTCGCCGTTAGCGCGGTTGCGACGTCAGGTCCCTTGATCGCCGCGACGGCGGCACCTGCGCTGGCGGTGGCGTTCTGGCGCAACGGATTCGCTGCGCTCGTGCTGGCGCCGTTCACCGTACTGCGGCGCCGACCGCAGCTTCGCGCCCTGAGCGTAGGGGAGTGGCGGCTGATTCTGGCGGCGGGCGCGTTGCTCGCGGTGCATTTCGGTACGTGGATCACCAGCCTTCGGTTCACCACGGTGGCAACCTCCACTGCACTCGTCGCCACCCAGCCCGTGTGGGCCGGATTGTTTGCGAAGGCACGAGGTTCGCGGATCGCGCGCGATGCATGGATTGGCATCACGATCACTGTTTTGGCCGCGATGCTGTTGACGGGTCTCGACGTCCAGCTTTCTGCTCGTGCCGTTGTGGGTGACGTTCTTGCGTTGGTGGGCGGGGTTTTCGCCGCGGCTTACGTCACCGCCGGGTCAGCGGTACGGCGCACTGTCGACACTGCGACGTATACGACGTTGTGCTACTCGACGACGGCAGTGTTGTTGCTGATTGCGTGTGCTGTCGGCGACCAAAGCCTCTCGGGGTACAGCGGTCTCGACTGGTTGCGCATCGCGGGTTTGACGGTGGGTGCGCAGTTGCTCGGCCATTCCGTTTTCAATCGCGTGCTGAAGACAACGAGCGCGACAGTCGTGAGCCTGTCGATCCTGTTCGAGGTGCCAGGCGCGACGATCATCGCTGCGATTGCGCTACACCAGTCGATCCGATTGGCTCAAGTGCCCGCCTTCCTCTTGCTGTTATTCGGGCTGGCAGTGGTGGTGCGCTCTGGCGGGCGCGCGGTGCCGGCTGAATAAGGGCGGCTACTGATCGGCGACCTGTCGCTGTTCGCTGATGATTTCCTTTCCGGCTTGCAGCAGCCGAAGTCCGGTCACCAAACCTATGCCGCCGGCGATATTGCCGAGCGCCGCCCAACCCGCGTTCGCGGCCCAGTCGGCGTAGCCGAACGACGCCCCATAAATCAGCGCGGCGAACATCTCGAGCGACAAGATGATGACGTGATGCAACGTGCCGATGGCAAGCACGAATGCCATGGCGACGGCCGCAACCACATGTGAGCCAACCGACTCAGAGCTGTGTTCCATCCACGTCATCAAGGTGATGGCGACGCCCGCGAGTACCGCTAAGGCGAATGAGCGCCAGCCGATGCCTGTGCTGTTGTAATCGGCGCCTGACGTGACCGCGACCTTGCGAAGCGATGGGAAAGCTCCGGCCACAAAGGCCATCATCCCCCATCCTGCAACCAGGTTCATCAGCGCCGTGGAGCCCCAGAGCCGCAAAAGTGCCACAATGCCAGCGCGTTTCGCCGTCATAGCGGCGATTGGCACGAGAAAGTTCTCTGTGAACAGCTCGCTGTGGGCGAGAGTCAACGCAACGAAGCCGATCGTGAAGCCCAATGCGGCAAGGACTTTGTTGTGAGTGGCGTCGTCGACGAGAAGGAAGGCCACGACACCGATGCTTACGTCGATGCCCCCTACCGCGCCGGTGGCAAGCAGTGCCGGCCACGATCTGTTGAGGCGATTTTCGCCTTCGTTAACTGAGCGCTCGTAGGCGCTGGCGGTTTGCTCATCCACGCGGTGATCAGTTCCCCGCTGAGCGAGGGATACGCACGCTCGAAACGCATCTGCAACCGATGGTTGCGTCAACTGCGTCATCCACCTATGCTGGTGCAACCAAACGTTGCGGGAGGCGATGATGGAGTTCGGAACCATCGAGCGCGAGATCTTCATCGACGCGTCACCTGACGTCGTCTTCGATGTCGTGAGCGAGCCAGAGCATGTCAAGCAGTGGTGGCCGGACGACGCACGCTACTCCGCGACGCCCGGATCCACGGGCGAGATCACGTTCGGAGACCGCGACGCCGGCGGCAAGGTCGAGAGCTTGACCGTCGTGGAGTCGCGGCCTCCGCAACTGTTCTCGTTTCGATGGATTCACCCAGCCGACGAGGTTGCGCAGGAAGGCAACTCGTTGCTCGTCACCTTTGAGCTGACTGCATCGCGCGGCGGAACCCTCCTGCGGTTCAAGGAGACCGGCTTCCGCGAAATGGGCTGGGAGGCTGCTGTGCTCGAACACCGGTACCAGGAACACGTGTCCGGTTGGGACTTTTACCTACCTCGGCTGGCACCGTACGTGGCACGTTTGGAGGTGCGGCCGTGAATGCCACGCTGGTAGGCAAAGTCGACGACGACCTCTGGTCGGCGATCGGCGACCCGACCCGGCGCAGGCTGCTCGACCTGCTCCTCATTGACGGTAAAGGCACCGCCACCAGTTTGGGTCAGCAGTTGCCGGTGACGCGGCAAGCGGTCGCGAAGCACTTGGCTGTGCTCGATCGAGTCGGCCTCGTTCGGGCTACGCCCGCCGGTCGCGAAAAGCGTTACGAAATCGACGACGCACAGCTTGCACGCGCGGTGGCGCAATTGGCGTCGGTCGGTTCGGTATGGGATGCACGACTGCAGCGAATCAAGAAGATCGCTGAGGCGATCCAGCGCACTCAAAAAAACTAACGGACTCAAGGAGAATCGACATGGTGGATATCCTGCACAGAGTCGGCGTTAAGGGAGCTACACCGGAGTCGGTGTACAACACGCTTACGACGATCGATGGTCTCGCCGGCTGGTGGACGTGCGACACGGCAGGTAATGCCGACAGCGTCGGCGGCGTGATCGCGTTCCGATTCCCGCCCGTCGGTAGCGTCGACATGGAGGTCATCGAGCTACGGCCCTCAGAGCAGGTGACGTGGCGGGTAGTCGCGGGTCCGGACGAATGGATCGGCACGACAGTTTGTTTCGAGTTGCGCCAAGCCGACGACTACACAATCGTGCTTTTCAAACACCAGGGCTGGGCCGAGCCGGTGGAGTTCATGCATCACTGCAGTACCAAGTGGGGCTCGTTCTTGATGAGCCTGAAATCGCTGGCCGAAACGGGTGAGGGTGCGCCGGCGCCGCGCGACGTTCAGATTAGTGACTGGCATTAAAGCCCAACGCAACAGCGGCTGTGGCCGTCTCGACCCGCGGGATCAGCCGCTGGTGAGGATCACGAGTTGTTGGGTCGCTCGGGTCATCGCTACGTAGCGGTCGACTGCTCCTTCGATCCCGGTACCGAATGTGTCGGGGTCGATGAGCACGACGAGGTCAAACTCAAGTCCCTTCGAAAGTTCCGCAGTCAACGACCTGATGCGAGGCGTCGTCTCGAACATCGGATCGGCTATGACGCAGGCAAGTCCCTCGGCGTGTGACGCGAGCCAATCATCGAGGATCGATTGGAGCTCCGACACCGATCCATGGATGACGGGAAGGTCGCTGCTGCGAACGGACGTCGGCACGTTGGCGTCGGGAATAGCAGCGTGAATGAGTGGCTCCGCGTCTGCCATGACCTCTTTGGGCGTCCGATAATTGATGTTGAGCGAAGCAACGCTGATCCGGTCGAGTCCGATCCGCTGCAGCCGCTTCTGCCATGATTGCGTGAAACCGTGGCGGGCTTGGGCGCGATCGCCGACGATGGTGAAACTCCGCGAAGGGCAGCGCCGCAGCAACATGTGCCATTGCGCGTCGGTCAATTCTTGTGCTTCGTCGACAACGATGTGGGCGAACGGGCCGGCAAGCAGATCGGGATCCGTTGTCGGAAGCGCGGCATCGTCGATCAGCGCGTTCTTCAGATCGTCTCCGCGCAGCATCGACATCACCAGCATTTCGGAGTCGTCGGAGTCAACTAGATCTGCTACCACGTCCGCCATCCGTGCTTGCTGCGCGGCTATCTCGATCTCGAGATGACGGCTGCGGCGAGACGATTCTGGGTCGCCAAGGCGATGCCGCGCCGCGTCGAGGAGCGGCAGGTCGGACGTCGTCCAGGAATGTGGGTCGGTACGTTGCAGTGCGTTGACGTCTTCTGCTGTGAGCCAAGGCGCGCAATTGCGGAGGTACGCGGGCACTGACCACAGGTCGCCGACTACATCTGCCGCCTCCAGCAGTGGCCAGGCGCGGCCGAACGCCACTTGCAGTTCTCTGTTGCGCAGTAGGGCGTTCCGGATCGATTCCGGTTGGATTTCTTCGGTTTCCTTGTCTATGAGGATTGTGAGCAGCGTTTCCCAGACGAGGTCGCGAGCCTCGTTGTGGGGGACACCTGGCTCCGCTGCTTCGAACGCTTCGGCCCAGTCGGTCGCGCTCAACCAGATGTCTGACCACTCGGTCTCGACAGTCATGCCTTTAGCGGGCGGTTGCTCGTAGAACTGCACGGCAGCCTCGATTGCCATGACGAATTCAGCCGACGACTTCAGCCGGGCGACGTTGCAATCCGTTTCGACTGCTGCGGTGGCACCTTCGGCCACGAGGTCGTGCAGCGTCGCGGTCTGCACGCCCTCCTCGCCAAGACTCGGCAGGACGTCGGAAACGTAGGCCAGGTAAGGATGATGCGGGCCGACGACGAGTACACCTCCGCGGTGGTGGCCCACGCGGTTCGGCGTAGAGCAGGTAGGCGGCGCGGTGCAAGGCGACGACCGTTTTTCCCGTACCCGGACCGCCATCGACG
>Ga0070658_10001602_pt1 | contig 19133 bp, 22 predicted proteins | sample KBSC13metaG_FD_64664 | JGI IMG/M metagenome (GOLD analysis project Ga0070658, IMG submission 64664) | Corn rhizosphere microbial communities from Kellogg Biological Station, Michigan, USA - KBS C1-3 metaG | ecosystem: Host-associated > Plants > Roots > Rhizosphere > Soil ...
AGCTGCCGCCTGATCAATGGCTGTCCGTCCTGCACTTCCCGGAACAAGTTGGTTGAGAGCTGACGCATAGGAGTAATCGACGACAATCAGGGCTCCGTGGGTCAGACGAGGCAGTGCTAACACTGTAAGTAAAATGAATTTGATCATATTTGGTTCTGAGGAGGGCTGGATTTTTCCAATTCATAGGCCAAGGTCCTAAATTAAGTCAATTGACATAATCGCTGAATAGTCTCCCCTTTACGCTGTAAGGGAATTATACGGCGGAGATGCCCACTAGTTCCGATTCCGACACCCAGGCCCCGTTGCCTGACGATTCGGATTTTCGGTATTTGGCGAGACTGGTAGATATCCTACATGAGCAGCGGGCCGCTCAAGGTCTCACCAAGCGGGAACTCTCGTTGAAGTCTGGGACCGCAATTGGTGCCATTGGGAGGGCAGAAAGATACGAACGCTTTCCCGGCATCCCTGTTTTACGTAAAATTTCGCGAGCGCTGAATTTGAGCTGGGTGGACCTTTGCCAGCAGGCGGAAGATAGGAATCTGGAAAAATAGAATAGACGAAATTGAGCCCGCCCCTTGCAGAGCGAGCTCGTGTTCACTCATTCGGTATCCTTCGGCTTCTCCTGCTCTTGACGTTCAAGAGCAGCTCCCAAAATGTTTAGGAACCGGACATTAGGATCTCCTAGAGTGAGGAGTGCATGGATTGCCTCTTCGGTTTCACAGCCGACCTCGCGGGCCGCTCTCCGATGGCTCCATTGCAGTCGTTCAAGTGCTTTTTCGACTCCTACCTCGTAGCGGTAAGGATTGCCGAAATCATCAAGAATAACAGGAACTCCGTGTTTGCTGGCGTAGTGGTTGCAGGTGACTTTCATGTTTCGTTATTGTCTTTGGGTCATGTCTTCGGGAGTTCTTTCTCCCTTTGCGACACCGAGACGGAGCGCGGGGAACAGACGGCTGCGGAAACGCAGACGGATGAGGGCTTTTCTTCCTTTTCCACCCGCAGGCAAAATTCCTGAAATAGCCCTGATCCTGCCCATCCCACGGATCCCTAGGCCGCGACGAGAATGGGAATGGAAAACTCGTCGGAGGCGCGGCGGGGATCGGATGTGGGGACTTTCCCTGATGAACTAACGGCTGAAAAATATCCCCTTGCCGGAGAGCGCAGCTTGTGGTTTCGGTCGTGAGGCTGCGGATTTATCCGCAACCATTCCTCGAAGCCTACTTGTTCTTATGAAGCGTAAATCACACCCAACAAGCCGTCGTGCCGACCTTGACCGCAAATATCCACGCTGTCGTGTCTATGCAGTCGAGCTGTCCCCTGAAGTCCTCAATCACCGTGGATTTCGTGACGCCAACCCTCATTATGTCGATGGGCAGGCCTGCGTTTACATTGGGATGACTTCCCTTACTGCCGAGCAACGACTGCACCATCACCTCACGGGCATTCGGTTTCCATCAGAAATCGTTCACCACTTTGGCGTGGCCCTGCGTCCCGAAATTCTTCCTGCCACATCTGCCAAACCTCGATCCAAGGCGATGAAGCTTGAACGAGAAATCGCCCGTCGTCTCCGCGCCGCAGGCATGGGAGTCTGGCAGGGTTAGACCATATTCTTGGTCGCCGAGGATTGGGTGAGGTTGTTTTCAAGATTGAACATGAATCGAGCCACCCAAGCCTTGGCCACCGCTTCTTCGAAGATGCGCATGCCCAGTTGGTGGGTCAGCGCATTTTCGATTTCGGATAAGCACAGGTGGGAAAACCAGGATTGAAGATCGCCCGGCATGCGTTCCATTAGAGAGCTGGCGAAATTGAGATAGTCGTCCTCCACCATTGGATCTAGGAACAGAACTTCACTTCGGAAGCGGTTGAGAATTTCCGGGGCGATCGACTTGAGAAGCTTCTTTCGATCAATCGTCTTGGTTTGCTCCTGCTGGTGCCCCGCAAAACCTATCGTTGAGGATGTTGGTTCCCATTCCGACTGCCAGGCACCGGCGGCAACGATGAAGAAACGCGTTTTCAGCTTTCGTTGGAGATCCTTCCGCCATTCCTCCTCCTTGGCATTGCGTTCGTTGGTGCCGAGCACGCGATCGATTTCATCAACCACGATTTTGCATTCGTCGGGGTAGTCAAAAAGTGTCTCGGTTTTGGTGTAGGGAGTCTTGAAATTTCGAGGCAGCCTCGCATCCAGGACGTCATGCAACTCAAGCCTAACAGAAGAAAACCAGTCGGAGGTTCCTGAACATTTTTCCACTTCATCCAGGAAAATGATTCCACGCTTCTGGCTTTGCACCCACTCAAAGAGATTGTGGAGCGTGGGAGCGTCACCGCGTGCGCCTTGGACCTGCCAACCGCTGACGTTCGCATTCCATAAAGGGAGTTTCAGACGTTCTGCGAGTTCTTCAACGATTCGGCTTTTTCCGACACCTGATGGGCCAGCGATCAACGTGGCAGTTCTCGGAACGATCGGAAATCGGTCGACGAGTCCATTGGTTGCCAGGGCCGCGTAAGGGATGAGAGTTTTGAGGATGTCTTCTTGGCCTCGGGAGAGGATGGTTTTGCTTTTCATGCTGGAGAGGGGTTGTGATTTTGGGGTGGAGCGAGGTGATTCGAATTCGGCGGGAAAAGCTTCTTCGTAGGAGAAGTCCTGTGCGTCATCGGTGTGGGTGGGGGCCGATTGAGATGTCTGCTCAAGAGTTGGCAGATCAATCGGGCACAGTTCTTTGGATGAATCCTCGCGGAACCACGTATGCTCACTCGTCGGAATCTGAATGCCGCGGATCACGATTTCTTCGCGAATGCGCTCCCTGAGTTCTGCTGTGTAACCAACGATGATGGTTCGACCGCGCTTGCCGTCCGAGAATTCGATCCAGGGATGTCCGTTTTCAATTCCGAAGGATGCAGGGCGGTTGTGCTGGTCGATGGTGTTGTGGTGAATTTCCATGTCCCCTTCCAGAAGCCGACAGAGAGCGAACGTGCCGAAAGGCAAACGAGTGAAGGTCGCATCAAAGAAAAAACCCTTCCTTCGAAGTGAAGGAAGGGCGTGAGTTGCGCTACTTGCGCAGACGCATTTTCTGACCGGGTGCGGGATCGAAAGGAATCCAGGGTCCGGAACTTGTGAGCCGGTGATGCAATCGGCCCTCGATGAGAATCACCGCCACTTCCTGTTCCGTTTGACTGATTTCGGAAACATGGAGAACCGGATTTCCATTCGTATCGCGGAGCTTCAGCGGGAGCTTGCGACCATTAGCGATCTGTCGGGCTAATGCTTCGAGAAGCCGTCCGGTTTCCAGTCTCCAGGCGGTGTCGCCGGATTCAGGAGCAAATGCCGCATTGTCGGTATGAAGATCGATACGGATCATTGGCCGGAAGAGTTGGAGTTACGGATACGCTCAATCACGGCGTGGTGAGTCGGTGCTTCCGGATAAACCAGAATGCCTTCATTGCTCGGCATTTCGTTCCATGGTTTCGGGAAAGCGACCACTGCGTCATGAGCCGTGAAATGTGGATTGATGTTTCGCTCTACCAGCTCACGAACCTGCTCGAGCTCACCTGCAATATTGATCGTCGCCGACATTTGGAAATTTCCGAAGGCTTCGTGATCGACTTGGAGATTGCCCCAACCAGGGACGAAGATTGTGCGGTTTAGTTTCACATCGAGATGAAATTCACCGCGCTTGCGAAACCGTTTGTAGGTTCCAATTCGGTAGCTGCCGCGTGAAGATCCGACGTAATCCGGTTTGAAATGCGGAACTTCAAGAACGGAGGTGATGAGAACTTCTTCGCGCCGACTCATTGCGGATTCCGAGCACGAATAGAGCGTGTATTTATTGCCTGCTACGATGGGGATGTTGGTGGTTTCCATACGCAATGGAAAAACGACCGGGAAGCTGATTCATCGAAAGATAGGTCAGCGAAAAGGCGGTCGAAATCGAAGGTTATTCGGATGACCTTAAACAGGAAAAACCCTTCATGAGGCGTTCCATAAAATAGTAGAATAGAATTGATATATTTTGGATCATCGAAAAATGAGGTTCTGATTTAAATCGCTGAAATCCATACGCCATAATGGATTTTCTGTGTTGGGCTTTCCATTTTTTATAAGATCTCAATGCATAAAAAATCTATCAGAAAACCTGTTGCGAGGAATTCCATACGAAGGCATAATGACGCCACATTAAACCCGTTTCGAGTGTTACGGGTAGAACCAAAAAAGTAATGAAAACAAACACAGAAACAACAACTGCCGTGTCCACTACCGAGAAAAAAGAGAAACGTGTAAGGAGCGAAGTTAAATTCACTCAGTTGTCTGAAACGGTGCGTAAGGAGATGATGAAACTGGAAAATCGCCTTGCCATTTACTACAAGAACAGTGCTCGAGCAAAAGAGGCCATTAACAATGTGGTGGATCAACTTGTTCGCGAAGCTGATAACGATGAAGTGCTTTCGCGTGCGTGCGGCAGGTTTGTCGAAAGCCTTCCGAAAGATGCAGCGACAATCGCAGGATTGGATCTGAACTTAACCTTATTCGGGAAACTCAATCCCTCAAAAGAAGAGATGGCCGAAAAGGAAAAGGAATTCGAGAACGAGGCAGCTAAAGCTCAGGAACAAAATTCTGACAGCAATCAGAAAGAATCAGATTCAGACGAATTGTCCGATTTGAACGACACACCAGGATATGAATCCCTACAGAGTGACGATGCATCCAATGCGGGGGATTATGAGAATTCATCCGATCAGCAAAGTTCATCGCACGGTCATTCAGACAATAGTCTGTGACTCAATGGATGAAGTCGCACTAGAGTCCCCGCGTTCTAAGTAACGCGGGGGCATTTTCTTCCCGTGAGGGAACCGGATACACACTTTAGCGAACCCCGATGGAAGAGGGGTGAAAAGCTAAAGTGTGTAGTAGGTGAGACACTTTGGATGCACCAGCAGCCCTATGACTTACAATAAACGTTACTACGGCGTACTTCGCCTTGGCGCTGCAAAGCTGACCGCACGCCACTACGCGTCCGATGCGGGGATGCACGAATGGCACAATCTTCGGCTGAGCGGGAGGTCCGCCCCCTCCGCCGATCCACTCGCACCGAAGCCTGTGGTGATCATGCAACGAGGCAAAGGACTGCGAAATTCGATTGATGCGATCCTTCAGGAATACGGCGTGAAACCGGCCGGAAAATCGTCTATCGTCGCAGGAGAATTCATCATCTCGGCTACCTCAGGCTACTTTGGCGGACAAGGTCACTCAACCTGGGACAAACGAAAGGTCGAGGAGTGGAAGGAGAACACATTGAACTTTCTTAAAAGGAAGTTCGGCGACCGGATTGCGTCAATTGTCTATCATGAGGACGAAAGTGCACCTCACTTTCACGTTTACGTTGTGCCACTTGTAAAACATCGCGAACACATCCGGTGGTCACCCAATGCGCGCGCGAAACGTTTCAAGGGTGGCCAGTGGAAGATCGCGGGACGCGAATATTTCACCCGCAAACATCTGATCGAATTACAGGATCTCTATGGCGAGGCAATTGCTCCACTCGGCCTCCACCGAGGCGAGCGCGGCAGTAAAGCGAAGCATAAAGAGATGCGTGACGCACAGCGCGATTTGGCAGCTCAAGCTAAGTCTCTGACGGAGCGGAATGATAAAATAAGACGGGATGCACAACGGGTGAATGAGTTGATCGTCGAACTCAATACGAACATCCTCACAGTGAAGAACCGCGAGCAGAAAGCGAAGGATGCAGAGCTAGTAGCAAAGCAGGCTCAGGAAGATCTCACAATTCGACGGAACAAATTGATTTTAGATCAAAACGATCTTCGGAAATCTCGCGACGAGCTCGAGGAGGAGAAAAAGCAGGTCCAGGCAGAACGAAACCGATTGAGGAAAATTTCAGTGGAAGAAGTTCTCAAAAAAATGGGATTTGTCCTGACAGAAGATTCCGATCTTCGGCTCGATATTTTGGACGGCGACGTCGAAGTCCCACACCGTGCTATTCTAAAAGAAGGTCAGAGATTTGAAATCCAGCACTGGCACTTTGGAAAGCAAGAGTGGACGCACCTTACAAATGGGAAGGGAGCAATTGATTTGGTGCTACAAGTTCCGCCCGAGCGTGAACTCAATGCTGAAACAAAGAAAACAACATTCGTCGCTGCTTGCGACAAACTTGCTGAGTGGTTTCCCGATCAACAGGCGGGAATCTTGTCAGAAATTCTGGAACGGCGAAATCCAAAACTGTGGGGTGAATTGAATTCAAGCAGGCAATCTGTAGAACATCTTTATGAAGGAATCATGAAGGATTATAAAGATTTTTCGTTGTAACGAATCGCCAAGCCTTAAAATTCTTCATGGGTGTTACGCTCTTCTGGAATTTCCATAGAGAAGGTGGCCTGCTTTTCATCAAAATCGACCAAGATATCGACCGTGTCATTTCTTTCAGAGTTATAGTCTTGATCTCTGCAGCCCATATACACAGAACCCATATAATCGACCTCAACACAACCGTCGCCATCTGATGCGTCAACTTCCAATAGGATTATTTTAATTGAATTATCTATCAGATTTTCTCGGAAATCCATCATGGTCTTCGACAAAAGGCCGTCTAATAAGCCTTTTGAGAGAATTTCCGTTGAAAAACTTTCTAGGTTATCGTTTTGGATGTCCTCAATTATATGCAGGGGAATAGGGAAAGTTTGATAATGGCGCATGCAGAATATTTTTTACATAAAGCTTATATAGGCGCAAGAAGGACCATCTCCCTCAATTGACTCACTTCGGCTCCTACTATCGAAGTGAAGACGAAGAGGAGAAAGGTGAAACTACGGGGAAGAAGCGCCCTGTTGGTCGTTAGTCGCGGTATCGTGATGAATTCGCTGAGAAGGCGCGGAATCTCTGCAGACTGGGGGCTGTGATAAGGAATTGGCGGATTTCTTCGGGTTTCGTTTGCTAAGCTGAACGTCTGGAAGACTACCGGAGCAAACGTTTCCACGGCGGGCAAGCAGCGACGGAGCCATACGAATATGCGGACCTCATCGGCGAGGTTTGGCATGTCGAATGCTGGCAAATCGAGCGCAGAAGCGTGAATGTCCGCGTGCTCGCCCCTGAAACTTTCAAGCGCTAGCCACCCAAAAAAACCGAGTAGAGCGAGATCGGCAAGCTAAGTGCGGATCGCGGCTTGCCTATGCGGTGACGGCGCAGGAAGATGAGGGATCGACAATCAGAGAGTCAGCTTTAGCTGTAGGGGAGATTTGGAGGGGAGGCCGATTTGACAATCTCCGAAAATTCTGATACTTACATCGCACGCCAAAAGCGAAAGCGCTAGGCACCCGCCACCAGTCATTCAGCGATGCAGCAAAACTCCCAACAGTTGTCTTCACAACGACATCGGTAATTTCGCCGGTGAAATGTGAACCAATGACCAAGGAAAAAGAGATGAACTACAACGTGAAATTGATGGGCCTGGAGTTGACTGTAAAAGGAAAGACTTCGGTTAAACAGATGGTGAGAAGTTTAGGAACCTGGCTGACTCGGATAGGATCTGACGGCTTCGTGAAATCACTTTGCACGATCATTGTTGGGGCGACCCTCGTTGAAGCGACCCGTTGGGGGGTCAGTTGCTGGTTGAAACACTGGTGGCAGGTGCCGTGCCGAAAGGTAAACACTTGGGTAGGAGGTTCGACCCCTCAGCTTCAACCATTTTGGATCCGAATAATAGGGATCAGCCGCATTCGTCGCTGCCAATCCTGTCGTCATTCCCCCTCAGGTAGTGCCGTTCCCTCACTGCAATCTGATCCGCTGACAGGCCGGAAAATGTCTGCTAACTATGGGTGAAGTAGAGTCAGTGCCACAGAGGTAGGTTTTATCTGTCGCGCTCATAACCGCTGATCCGGCAGCAGCCTCAACACTCCCCGGACACCACGCTTTGAAAAGAGCCTACAAAGAACATATTACCGTCGGGCGTCGAACAAAGCCTAGGTATGCGCCATCAATTCCGCTGTCGTGAAGCGATGTAAGCTGATGATCACAGCGTAAAAACCAAAATCGATAGCCAACACACTTTCCTGGCCGTGACGGGCTTCCAGCCGTGTCGCTCATCGAGCTTGGTTTCACATCTACCACTCCGGTGATCGCCCCAGGATGCTCGATCCTGTGCGCCGCCGCGCCGTGTGCGAGACCATCGTCGAAATGACCCTTCCTGTTTCTTGAGTTCGCGGCATTATTGGCTTGCTGGGGCATCATTGGCCAAGAGTGAACTCTGATCGAAGAGTAGGAGAATGGCAGGACGTTACTCCGCCCTGATAAGTAACCGACCGCCACGATCCGAACGGATGAGAGAGGAACTTGGATTGTCAAAATTGATAAGCGTCATTAATCGATAGTCTACGACCTCTTAGAATTCGTAGGGAACCGATGCTGGTTGAGCGCTTACGGATAATTTTAGATATTTGATTGATTCAACTATCGACATCGTCGAAGACCGATCGATTTGAGGTGACGGCTGAAGGAAGGGAGGAGTCCTTCTTTTGTGTGACTATGTGAGTCCAGTCAGTATCATCATCTTCTTCTTGTTCTTCTCGTTCGCGCTTGCGTTTCTCAAGTGCCACGACGCATCGCTTAACCTCTATCCGAGCATCGTGGATCAAATCATTGGCATGGATGTCGACGACAATTGCTTCGACGCGCTCAAGCAGTCCCAATACGTTCTCGAAATGACTTTCGGGCTCTTCGTCCAAGTCGGCGTTTGATGTGATTTCGTCAATTCGATCTTCAAGCGACGGCAAAATAGTTGCCTCTATTCGTAAGCCCAACCTCACGAGCTGTATCGGCGGTATGAGTGCGAGTATATCTTCTGAGTCAAAGAAAGACAGATCAAGATTATTAAATGCAGCCGATTCGAGGCTCTCCGCTGCCTCCAAACGCAAGTTATCCGAAAGAAGACCAAGGCGATAGGCTCGGGCATAGGTGGTAATCCGCGGGTCCTTGCCAATGAGTTCCGCATCCCAGTATGATCGGTAAAGCAGTTCTGGCCATTGAAGAATCGTCTTAGCTAGCACAGCTTCGCTCGATCTGTTGGATAGGAAATTAAATAGCAGCCAATTACTGTACCATTCGTTGGGTGTGTGCCCGAGTCGACTTACTAAGGCGCCGTCAAGCGTGACAGGGATGATTAGCGCGTCCCGAACAAATGGCGAGCCCTCGCATATAAAACTGCTCAGAATCGTATCGATGGTTGCACCTCTAATGAGCGCAGACATCATGTGAGGTTTTTGGCGGAGGATTTCAGTCAGTGCATCGGAAATAGTAGGATGAGCAAAACTCCATCTCGACCCTGTGAGTTTGAGGAAAGACCCAGCTAGTTCGGCGAAGCAATCTTGGATTTTGGCCAGGGTGTAGCCAGTAAGGTTTACGACTGCTTGTGCGGCTGAGGCATCATGATCGTGCGGATCGAACCCCTTTTGATGTACATAAACAAGGATAAGTGCTGCTTGCAACCTATCATCCAATGCATTGACAGTATCGATGAGGTGCTCGCGAGGCTCCTCCATAAAACGGACGATCGAGCTTTCTCTAGGTATCAAACTTTTGGTGAAATCTGGATTGCCGAGGCGTTCGGCAATGCCAGGTAGGAAATCTCGGACAGCAACGACAGCTTCAAGATGCGGTTTGACACTGGAACGCCAACTCTGACTCTGATCACCGAAATTTATGTGATTATAGAGGATTTGTGCTCTTTCTTCAAGAGTTAGATTGCCGACATCAACCACAGCACTGCCGTCAGCGAATTGCGCAAGGTTACGCTGACCAAGCCGAAAGCGCGCTGCTTCGTAGATGTGTTTACGTGAAGTAAGGAGAAAGCGATTGCCGTGCTTGATTGCTGCTCTCAACTTCGAAAAGGCCGATGCCCAGTCTTGGACGTAATCCTCGCGCAACACGTTCGGTCCAAAAGCATCATCAATCCAAAAAAAGCGGCCTGGATCGTTCGGATTCCAGCCAGCCTCGAAATCACGCGGACTTGTAAGTGCTAGGACTGTATGGTCTGGATTTTCCGAAGCGATCGTTGATATGATTGCTCCGATGGCGGACTTACCGCTCGATGGGTTACCAAGCAGCAATACTACACCGTATTCAGAAATGGAGTGGATCGCATCGCGATGTGCTTTGGTTGGAACATAAGTGCGCAGCTTGGGAATCCAGCTATCTAGCAATGCACGACTCTGCTCGCTAAGGCGCTCATCGATAATTGATGTCAGGTCTCCCAGACCATAAACTTGTGGAACAAGAGCCCGCAATTTTGCGCTGCTCTTGATCGCTCTGACGATAAATTGACGTCCGAGGATATGGGGTTTGCGCACTCCCAGTGCGCGCAACTTGAATCGCATGGCGGCTGCGACCGGTGCATCTAAGCTCATATTAGTCATGAAGACGTATGTGTCTGCTTGACCAACTTTGACCAATTCTTCGACATGGTTGATTTCAGGGGTAAGATCCCTGACCTTTAACGCTTTGTTGAATTCGGACGTATGTTTGCATTGGACAGTGCCAATTGGCGACATGTCAGCTACCGATGGGATCAGGAATACTGCGTCTTGGCCGCCATCTTGAGCTTCACGGAAGATTTCGACGGTGCGGCCCAGCACAACTTCACATACTTGAGAACAGAGATCTTGGAAGGCACGCCAACCGATCGTATGGAGCGCCAAATCGCTCCATGGGCCGTGGGCTCGACGGGCGACTATAGGTATCGATATGGGCTGAGCATCATCTGTCATTGTTCTGCGATGGGTCCCATAAGATTATGGAGAATTTACGAAGATTGCAAACTTCCCTCCATCCTATTCAGCACTTCTTTCTAAAACGATTGCAGAACTAAAAAATCGGAAAGAGGAGAAAAAGTGCTCCTATAGGCTCATGGGAATTCTTTTTAAAAAACCAAAGTTCTGACATTGTTGGTAATTTATTGACAAAAATGAAAATAATGTCAGATTTGAATCATGGCAACCGACGGAGCTGATTTTGGTCGATCTAAGGCATGTTATGGTAAAGCTTATACGGCTTTGCGCTTGGGAATGAATGATTCCGATGTAGCGGAGAGCATCATCAGTGGAATTGAGCGAGAAATCAAATGGGAGAAAGGGGCACCAGCATTCCGTCCTGCGATTGATGCAATCGTTTTGGCTTCAATGCAGGGCTTTCAAACCGGAGCCCAACTCTTGCTCAGCGCAGCAGATAGGCTAGCTCGAGATTACTCAGACTCTCCTGCCAGCCGACGGATATGTGACGCGTTGCTGAAAGCAGGGTTGGAGTCTTTGCATAATCGACACGTGCTTTCAAAGGATGCAGCGGCTGAACAAATATTGGCGCATTTGGTAAAATGCCGCTGTGATGCGATGTCTGGATACGCCACCAAGCACCGGACGAGGTCAGTTCCTGATACCCAAGCACTTATCGAATCCATCTATAGAAAAGCTCAATCGTCTTCAGCATTTCGGGGCCTATCCATCCGGATGCTCAATGCTTCCGACACTGGCCTTCCAGCAAAGGCTGAAAAGCCTCGTCAAATCGACCATTCGATTACCGCTTTGAAGTCGATATCACTTGAAAATCCGTTATAAGATGAACTCGACCCTCTTCAGCATTTTCGGAAACTGCAAAAATTCGCGACGCCCGAAAGTTCCGTTCCCGACTAATGCGGTTCGACCTGAGTTCCGATTCCGGTTTGCCGAAGACAGGACTTTTTCTCGTGAATCAACCCCGAAACCTTTCCTTATTTCAGACTTTAGAAGTCTTGCCTTTGACGCTACTTTTGAATCGTTAGCGCAGCAGGCTGGGAGGCCGCTGTCTCAACTTGAGGCGGACCTAGCCTGGGTAGCGACGGCTGTATATCTGGCGGACAGAAGTGCTCCTCGCTATCCCTATGGCACGAATGGGCTGTCGTTTTGGCGGCGGCGGATTCACTTGATTTTGCCAGTGGGCGAGGGCGAAATTTGGGAAAAAGCATCACCAGCTTTGAGAGAAACTCTGGAGTATTTGACTGAAGACGATTGGACTTTTGAATTCGTTTCCGGTCGTCGTCCATTTATGGAAGAAAGTCAGCAATCCTTCAGGGAACTGTCACCACCTCCAATCGCTTGGACTGCTTTGTTTAGTGGGGGGCTCGATTCCCTTGCGGGTGCTGTCGATTGGCTGCAATCCCAAGAAGGGATCGGTCTCTTAGTTTCCGGACAGACTCACAATAGGATCGCGTTTGGTCAACGTTCACAGGTGAGCGAACTACGCCAACATTTTCCACAACAACTCGAACATGTGGGCATCAGTTACGGCTTTCCAGACAAGTCTGGTTTGAACGGATTCGAATCCAGCCAGAGAACTCGGGCGTTTATTCATACCGCACTGGGCTCGCTAGCAGCATTGATGGCTGGCAACGAGAAATTACATCTCTTCGAAAATGGTTTTGGAGCGCTCAATCTTCCCTGTGACTCTACCCAGTTTGGCAGCCAAAACAGCCGTGGCACCCATCCGGTTTTTCTACAGCGCATGGCTGGCTTAGTAAGCCATTTATTTGGACGTCCGTTCACCATCGTCAATCCGTTCAATTTCATGACGAAAGGAGAAATGCTATCGAACCCGACTGTTCAGATTTATGGAGAGATTCTACGGAAATCATTCTCATGCGATCGCTATCCCAACTATCCGCACAAGGCTTCTCAATGCGGTAGCTGCTCATCTTGTTTGATTCGCCGACTCTCCTTTAAAGTGGGAAATATCGCCGATGATCCAGCAAGTTACAGTCGTGATTTGCTAAAATCGCAAAGCCCCCTCCGCGAGTCAGAATTGATTGCAGTAACTAAGCTCACCATCCAAGCAAAAACGATGGCTGACGCACTTCGTCTTCAGGAACCTTGGTCGGCTCTGTGCGCTATTTGGCCTGATTTGTTTCGGGCCGAGATTGAGCTTGAAAATTCCTCGTTCAAGAGCTCCACCATTCGGCTCCTGCGCAAGCACTCGGCCGAATGGCATGAATTCTATCCTGAATTTCAATTCCCCGGGAATACGCTTGCGGCGTGATCTCACTACTTTTCCAATGGATTCCGACCTCTTAAATAGCCTTGATCAGCGTCAATTGGGCGCACGTTTGAAAGATGCAAGGAAGAGCCGCGCCCTTACGCAGGAAGCGGTTTCTGTAAAACTCGATATCAAACGGACTACCCTTGTCGCAATCGAAAAGGGCGATCGCCGGGTGACTCCCGGCGAATTGATTGAAATGGCCAAAATATATGGGCGCCCCGTGAGTGAGTTCGTTTCGCGAAGGGACAATAAAGAGCCCTTCGTACCTCAATTCAGGCTTCCAATGGGCCTGATCAATGTTGAGGAAAGCGAATTGATCGCATCAGCAATGGAGTTGGAAGATCTCGCCCGCGATTATGTAGAGTTGGAGGAGATGAATGATAGCGTGCGACGTCCTGTATTTCCTTCGACCTACACCTTGGATCTCCCTGGAGTAACGCCAGAGCAGCGGGGTGAGGAGGTGGCAGCAGAAGAACGAACTCGGCTCGGACTGGGTGATGCTCCCGTTGCTGACATTCGCTCGTTGCTAGAAGAGGCAGTGGGGCTTAAAGTATTTTATCTTAATTTGCCTGCAAAAGTTGGCGGCATCTTTGCCTGCAATGACGAACTGGGAGCTTGTATTGCGATCAACCGGAATCATCCTCCTACTCGCGGCAATTGGTCTCTAGCTCATGAATATGGACACTTTCTTACGACTCGCTATGTTGTAGATGTCAACTTTACCCATGACCATTGGGGGAAAATGGCGGCTGAAAAATTTGCAGATTCTTTCGCGAAAAACTTTCTTATGCCTCGAACTGGCGTCACTCGCCGCCTTTCTGACATGGTGAATTCTCACGGTAAAGGTGCTACCATTGGTGACGTGATGTCTCTGGCTCATCTTTTCGGTGTATCTGCGGAGGCAATTTTCCGACGATTGGAAGAGCTGAAACGTATTCCTTTCGGTCAATGGGACAAGCTGGTGGAAAAGCATGGATTCAAACCTGAGCAAGCAAGAGCGGCTCTTGGTATTCAGCCAATCTCTCGCCAATCTATGCTTCCACTACGTTACCGTGTGTTAGCTCAATGTGCTTATGACCATCGGGAAAAATTGACGGAAGGACAACTAAGTCGGAAGCTTCGCACTGATCGGGTTTCCGCCCGCCTCGAACTGGAAGCACTTCGTCTCCTCGCGGACAATGCCGGAGACGACCCAAATGTCGAATTTGTTCCAGTTGAGCTCGACGCATCAAAGCTCATGTCAGCGTAAGGCCGGAAATGAAGGTTCTGCTAAACGACTCATCTGTTCTTCTCAACCTGCTCGCAGCAGATTGTTTGCCGGAAATTGCTTCGACTCTTAGTTGGCAGTTAGCGATCTGTCCGGCTGTGTGTGATGAAGTTAAAAAACTTCGTGATCCTGCGACCGGCGAAATGGTGACGGTAGATCTCACGCCTTTAATCGCAAATGGCTTGTTGCACGTGATGGAGCTAGCCGGTGAGGAAGAAGAAATCTTGTATGTCGAACAATCCATGGTCGTTGATGATGGCGAAGCGATGTCGATTGCTTTGGCTGCTCATCGAGCACTGGAACTTGCAATCGACGACAAGCAAGCTAGCAACCATGTTCTTCGCGTTTTCCCAGAGATCAAACTTTGGACCACACCAGAGATTCTCAAGAAGTGGGCGGAAGAAGCTGGAGTTGTTACATATCTGATCGCTGAGACTATTCATAAAATTGAATCTCGATCTCGCTATTCACCACCTAGGTCACATCCATTATTCGAGTGGTGGCACACCGTGAAGTCTGCATCCTCAATGGGCTGAGCGCCCCCTTTACGTCGATCTAGTAATTTTCATTGCCGAGGTAGGCATCGAGATCTCGCTGAAGGAAGAAAATCCGACCTTTCCGTGGGCCTTTGCGGCGGGCGCGAAGGACTTTGGGATTCATGGCTAATTCATATACTGTTCTAGAATGCAGCCCAAGATATTGGGCTGCTTGGACAACAGTGAATTGGCGGGGGGCGTTGATTGGTTCATTGGTCATTTTGGTTGGTTTCAGTCGGACGCGAGTCAGCGGACGCGTTTTACCGCGGCCACTAAAACCTTCACTCATCACCTTCCAAACCATTTGGAGTTCGCCGAGCCACAGCGGTGTGATGACAGGGGCAGCAACGGTACCCTCCCGACAACCATTCTGTCTCCGGTGCGGAGAGCCACTTAGTTTATTCGTGGCGTCACTCTAGCGGCTGACCGCACCGGAACCTAACTCTTCTTGGGGCAATTTGGCAACCCTAATTTTTAAGCCTTCAGAACCTTCGTAGGAGTAAGATCCCAATAGGCCGTGGCTTCCGGGCCGAGGGTTTCCCATGCCCAGTAGTGCTTTTTCAGGATTTTTGGAGAGTTCTCCATGAGGAAGGCCGTTACTTCGGGGCTTCGACCACGAGCCAGGTGGTAAGAGCCAAAAGAATGGCGGAGAACGTCTTTTGGCCATTTTTGGTTTCCACGAAGCCAATGAGTTTTGCGCCAATTCTCCCAGGCTTTCTTCCAGTTGGCTCGTAAGACTGGACCGGAGAGAGGCGGTCCCAGCTTTTCGCGGATGAAGTCCAGCCATTCGCGCAGGGTTGGTTCGATGGGGACGGTACGGCCTTGGCCGGAGCGTCTGCCGTTTTTCGACAAGGCTGGAGGAACGGAAATATGCTCACCCTTGATGTATTCCCATAGCAGATAAGCAGGATCGTCTCCCTTGGCTACTTTACGGAATTCGTCGGGCCGAAGACCGGCAAAGAGTGAAATGGTGATGTGTGCCAGCACGTCCCATTCCTCAGTCTTCACTGCTCTCCGAAGCATTTCCGCCGCATCCGCAGGGGAAAGTGTGATCACTTCCACATGAGCTGGCTCTTCAGGTTTCAAACCCGCGCAAGGATTTGCTGGTAGCCAACGGTTTTTCGCGGCCCAGCCCAACCATGCGGAAATGGTTTTGAAGTCTCCTTTGTTTTTGAGAGTGGCGAGATAGGCTTCAATCGTCTGAGGTGTGATGTTCAACACTTCTTTGTCGTCTCCAAACCACCGTAGGAATCTTCCACATCGGTTTCGGGAATCCGCCCGGTATTTCCCTCGGCGCTTGGCTGCAATCAAAGCAGTATGAAACGCTTCAAAACATTCTTTTGCGGTGCCGGTCTTTTTGACACTGAGGTAAGCATCCAAGTGAGCTGAGCCAGCTTCTAGCAGTGATCCTGCCTTGGCGTCCATCATATGTTTTTCGAGAGCAATCCATTCCTCGATAGTCGACAGTTTGATTCCTGTTTCTTCCAACAGTTCGTCCAGTTGCATCCATTGTGATACTTTAACTCCATCTGCCTCGGCGGTGATAGAACCATGAACTTTTCTTCGTGCACGTTCATCGTTACAAAAGGTTTGAGCATCTGACCTCGTTTTGAAAAACTTCCTTGGATATTTGTCGTCAACCTTACCTAACGAAACCATCCAACGACCATCTGGAAGTTTCTTTGGAGTTAGGATTGCCCATTTGGATTCCGACTCGCTTTTCGCTTTTTTCATGGCGGAAAACTTGCACTAAACTTGCACTGGAGGCAATGGTGAACGTATTTATAAGGAAAAATAGACCAAATTCAGTGACTGTTAATCACTAGTTCATTGATTTAATCCTAAGCGCCGAAGTAATCAGAAAAGCTCTCAACTCATTGAATTTCGATCTTTTTGGTTTTTTATTGCGCAATTTAAACTTAAGTCATTTTGCCTTTTGGGGAATTCGAGGTGTTTTGCGAGAGTTGTTAGCATAGACGGCTGTGCTATGGCAATGAGAGGCCTCAAGCCGGAAGAGGCCCCTCGAAAGCCATGATAGGTCGTTGCAGTGGACCTCGCGACCTCAAATCACTGCCGAGGGACGAAAAGTGCGTGATGGAGAATTCAGTTTAAAGCCAAACCGGAGAATCTGGCTCGGTGCAGCTGATTGGAACCGAGCATGACGGAGCACTTTAAAGTAAAAAAACATTGTGCCTATCTAACATAAACTCAAGAGTCAGTCACTGGTGGCACGCCAGTTGCCTGTATTTGCTTGTTTTGCTGATTTTTTTTAAAACTGCAAAACGAATTGATCACCGCGATTTCTAAATCCAACTTTAAGGCCTTTTAGCTTAAATGGTCGATTCAATCTGTCGCTAGAGTTGCTCCCTAAAATCGTTTCCCTCTCCAAATTATTAATTCGGACCTCGGTAGGAAATCGTCCGTTGAGTCTTCCGATTACGAGTGAGTCATGCCGCGCCCTACCAAACACTCATTCTCAATAGAAAAGTTGCCGATCCAAACAAGGACAGGCTTGTCCAGCCATTGAACATCACTGAGAAACCATCAAGCCTTTCTGCTCCCCGTTCGACGAGTTCATCGAAGGCTGAATATGCAAGGGCTTTTCGAAGTATGCCGATGATCTTCATTTGGAGTAGAACGATTGTGATGAGCCGCCAGTTAGGCGAGCACGAATTCACTTTGCAGGCTTATCCCGGTCGACTCAATCGCCTTGTTCGTTTTTGGCTCGATTGTCTTTGATTCGGTGAAGTGCTTCTTCAGTGGAAATCCATTCGCTCTTCCTGGGTGACTGGGTAAGTATCCATTCCACTTTGCCTTCCTTGACAGGCATCAATCCATAGTTCCAATCCACAGTACGATAACGGCCTTCACCAATTTTCTTTAGGAGCAGTAACGATTTACCTGTTTCAAGCCTGAAATCTGTCATTGACAGCACCTTGCCGCCATCTATCGAAATGGTCTCGGGAGCAGCTCCCAGTAGGACCGAAAACTTCGTAATGGTTGTGAACTGCGTGAATGGGATGCTTGATTCGGAGACCACTTGTTGGTCTGGTTCAAAGGGCTCGCCGTCAGGCACGTTCTCGATTGTCTGAATATCCGCGATAACGATGAGGTCGGCTGCGATGCTGGCTTCGGCGTCGGAAAGGAAAATCGGACGGCCTGCAAATGTCATCGGAGATGACGCCATCAGGAGAGTCCACATTGCTATGTAGATTTTCATAGTGGTAGCGAACATATAAGGTGAGGCACAGGGCGTAGCGGAGTTTTCTTCAACATCTCTCAATAACCACTTTCTTCTGCACGGAACTCACCACTTTTAAAAATTTCACTTCCTTGAGTATCTGGATGTCCAGCGCTTGATCGGGCACCAGCTGTTTGAGCCGCGAGTTCTCCTCCTCCAGAGCGTTGAGCCGGGTCGCCTCACTGATGTCAATGCCTCCGTACTTCTTTTTCCAGCGGAAGTAGGTCTGTTCGCTGATGTGGTGCGGACGGCAGGCGTCCGAGACCCTCAGGCCGCTGTGCTCGATTTCTCCAATAATGCGGATGATCTGCTCCGCACTGTTTCGTTTCTTCATGTTTTGTTTTGTAGCTTACCCTGCAAAACTCTCATCGAAAGGTGTCCTCATGAACGGAGCCCGGCCTCACCACCACCTTCTCGGCTTGGTCATTTTTGAAATAGCTTCTTACTTTAGCCAGAGTTATTAAATCCGTTTCCGTCGCTTCTTTGACATTCTTTAGAAAAAGGCTGACGCCCAAATAATGCTCCAAATGAAGAGTAACAATAGTACCATCCAAATCAAAATCGTGATAAGCTTGATCTAAGCCGTCGCAAACTTCGATACATATTGCAGAGAGATCCTTCTAGATATTTTTAGCAATCGTGTCGAAAAGCCTCCAGTCCGAAGAATCGGAAATTTTGATTTCATCTGTGGTTTGCGAAGTCTTCATCTTCTTCTGCTGAATGTCAGAACTGAGCCACTGCGGAATGCGACTGGCTCCAGTGCCATTCTGCTATCGAATAGCAGAATGGAGTAGACCTTGGGAACTCAAATCCGTGTGGATTTGGTGAAAACCTTATCGCGAGAATCTCGTCAGAGCCCGATCTGAGGAACCTGGCGCGGGGGAGCGGGTGTATGTGCAGCAAAAAATCTAAGAGGCTGTCTGAAAAATAGTTAAATTGCAATTTTGGCGAGCATGCGCCTTGCCATCGATAGATAAATCATGGCCTCGGAATGTTCGATTTTCACTTCATAATCCCTGATCAATCGTC
>Ga0070658_10001603_pt1 | contig 19126 bp, 15 predicted proteins | sample KBSC13metaG_FD_64664 | JGI IMG/M metagenome (GOLD analysis project Ga0070658, IMG submission 64664) | Corn rhizosphere microbial communities from Kellogg Biological Station, Michigan, USA - KBS C1-3 metaG | ecosystem: Host-associated > Plants > Roots > Rhizosphere > Soil ...
AGGGTGAGGGGATCATCCCCGCTGAGGATGCCGAAGTTTTCCGGCAGCGCCTGCACCAGTTGGTTCACGCGGTCCACGGAGCCACCGGCTTCCTTGATGGCCGTGATGTTAGCGCAGTCGGCTGCCAGGCGGGCGGCGGTTTCCGGAGCGATCTCAATGCCGGAGCGGCCGGGGACGCTGTAGAGCATGATCGGGAGCTTCGTGGCATCCGCGATAGCCTTGAAATGGAGGTAAAGGCCTTCCTGTGAGGGCTTGTTGTAGTAGGGGCAGACCTGCAGAGAAGCGGTGGCGCCCAGCTTTTCAGCCGCCTGAGTCAGTTCGATGGCTTCCGAGGTGGAATTTGCACCCGTGCCAGCGATCACTTCGCAACGGCCGGCGGCGAATTCGATGGCGAGGCGGATCACCTCGATGTGTTCATCCGTATCCAAGGTAGGGGACTCGCCAGTGGTGCCTACGGGCACGATGCCTGTGACGCCTGCAGAGATCTGACGCTCAATGAGGGACTGGAAGGCGGGAATATCAATTTCCCCGTCACGGAAAGGTGTAATGAGAGCTGTATAAGTGCCGGTGAAGCGCATGGCTGGGGGCAGAATGGGGCATCCTCGCGCTACGTCCAACCTGTATCTTGCCAGAAGTGCAAAAATTTCGGATTTCTGCACGATCTAGGAAAAAATCACCCGCAGTCCAGCAGGAGAGGATTCTCCCTTGTTGATCCATGGGGAAAGGAGTGCCAGTCTGGCGGTGCGCATGGCCCGTCAGTACACTCTTCACCGCTCCGCTCCCGCCCACGCCTCCGGCATCGATTACGCCGCAGAGCTGAATGAGGAGCAATACGCCGCCGTTTCCTCGCCGCCGGGGAAGGCTCTGGTGATCGCCGGTGCAGGCTCCGGCAAAACAAGAACGCTCACCTACCGGGTGGCTTGGCTGCTGGATCATGACATTGCCTCGAAAAACATCCTGCTGCTCACCTTCACGAACAAGGCGGCGCGGGAAATGATGGTCCGGGTGCGGGAATTGGTGGCACAGGATCTCTCTGATCTATGGTCCGGCACCTTCCACTCCATCGGAAACCGTATCCTGCGCCGGCATGCGGAAGAGATCGGTTTCACCCGCTCATTTTCCATCATGGATCGGGATGACCAAAAATCCCTGCTCAACAGCGTGGTGGCGGCTTGTGATATCGATACCAAGGTGCGGCGTTTCCCGAAGGCAGACGTGCTGGCCTCGATTTTCAGCCTGATCGAAAACATGGGTTCCTCGCTGGAGCAGATCATCGCTGACAAGTATAGCTATTTTTACGATTGGCTGGAGCAGATTGAGCAGGTGAGGCAGGGCTATATCGCCAAGAAAAAGGAGACAAACTCCATGGACTTCGATGACCTGCTGGTGCTTACCGTGCAGTTGTTGGAAGAGCGCCCGGACCTTTTGGAACTCTATCAGCAGAAGTTCCGCCACATCCTGGTGGATGAGTATCAGGACACAAATACGGTCCAGAGCCGGATGATCGATCTGCTAACAGGATCTGCCAATAGCCTGATGGCGGTAGGGGATGATTCCCAATCGATCTACTCCTGGCGGGGTGCCGATCTGGATCACATTCTTACTTTTGAAGAGCGCTATCCAAAGTCCCGCATCTTCAAGATCGAGACAAATTACCGCAGCGTGCCGGAAATTCTCGATCTATCAAACGCCGCCATCCGCGCCAACCGGGGCCGGATTGAAAAAAATCTCCGCTCATCCCGTGAAGTGCTGGGGCTAAAGCCTGCACTTGTCCCCCTGGAGGATCCACGCAGCCAAGCCGCCTTCGTCGCCCAGCGCATCCTGGAACTTCGGGATGAGGGCATCCCCATGGAAGAGATGGCCATTCTTTATCGAGCGCATTTCCAGAGCCTGGAGGTGCAGATGGAGCTTACGGCACGCGGTATTCCCTTCGCCATCACCAGTGGGTTAAGGTTTTTCGAGCAGGCACATATCAAGGATATCGCCGCATTCATCCGTTTCGTGACGAACAGGCGGGATGAGGTGAGCTTCAAGCGAATGGCACAACTCCTGCCCGGCCTCGGCCCGGGTGCATCAGACAAGCTCTGGCAGGAATGGCTGCGCAGCGGCTGGGCGGCCAAGGAGGAACTGCCACCCAAGTGGTCTGATCTTTTCCTGAAATTCAAAGCGCCTAAAAAATCGCTCAAGCACTGGGAGCAGCTTTGCTACACGCTGGATGAACTCACGCCCAACGGAGAATTCGCCCGCCCTGGAGAAATGATCTACAGCGTGCTGGAAGGCATCTATGACGAGTATCTGAAAGAGAGCTTCGATAACTACGAAAACCGCCGTAGCGACATCGAGCAACTCATGCAGTATTCCAGCACCTATGATGATATTCTAGAATTTCTCGCCCAGCTTTCCCTGATGAGCGCCGTCGATGGGGAGCCCACAGGAGATAAAAATGAGCCGGATCACGAAAAGGTGATGCTCTCCTCCATCCACCAGGCCAAGGGGCTGGAGTGGAAGGCCGTCTTCCTCATCTGGCTCACCGATGGGCAGTTCCCTAACGGACGCATCCTCGAAAGCGAGGATGAAGCCGCTCTCGAGGAGGAGCGCCGCCTTTTCTACGTGGCCATCACCCGCGCCAAGGACGAGCTCTACATGAGCTATCCGATGCTGAATCCCAAATCCTATACCGGAGACATCATCTGCCGCCCCTCACGCTTTCTGGAGGATTTCCCACAGGAGCTTGTGGAGGAATGGCAGGTCGGAAACTCAGGAGGCTGGGGCGACGACGTGCCGTTTTGATGTAGCAATGTTGACCCTCTGTATGCCACATGTTAATCACTGCTTATAAAGACGATGTGCAGCCCTAGTGCGCATTCGTGATGCCGGGAATGTAATGAGCGAATTTTCAGGGAAGTGGAATTACCCGGCGGAGTTGCCGGTGGTAGAGCATCGTGAGGAGATCATTGCTGCGGTGAGGAATCATCGTGTGGTGGTGGTGGTGAGTGATACAGGCTCCGGGAAAACCACCCAGCTACCCAAAATGGTGGCAGAGGCTCTGGGACCGGAGGGGGGGCGCGTGGGCTGCACCCAGCCGCGCCGGATCGCTGCAGCCAGCGTGGCGAAGCGGGTGGCGGAGGAACTGAAGGTTCCGCTGGGAGATTATGTGGGCTATCAGGTGCGCTTTGAGGATCGCATTACCCGTGAGACGCGCATCAAGTTTATGACGGATGGCATCCTGCTGGCGGAAACGCAGGGGGATCGCGATCTGAAACAATATGCAGCGCTCATTCTTGACGAGGCGCATGAACGTTCCCTGAACATCGATTTCCTGCTGGGCTATCTGCGGCGCCTGTTGGACCGGCGGAAGGATCTGAAACTCGTGATCTCCTCGGCCACGCTGGATGCGGGATCGTTTGCGGAATTTTTCAAGGATGGAGATACTCCCGCGCCCGTGATCGAGGCTCCAGGACGGATGTTTCCCGTATCCGAATTCTTTCTGCCGCCAAATGACGACGAGGATATCCCGCAGAATGTGGCGCGGGCAGTGGATTATCTCAACGATGTGGAGCCGATGGGGGACGTGCTCGTCTTCCTGCCGGGTGAGCGTGAGATCCGCGAGTGCGCGGAGGTGCTGGAGGGCCGCCAATACCGCCATACGGAAGTGCTGCCACTTTTCGCGAGACTGAGCATGGGCGATCAGCAGCGTGTCTTCAATCCCGGTAACAAACGCCGCCTGATCCTGGCCACCAACGTGGCGGAAACTTCTCTAACGATACCGCACATCGCCTGCGTGATCGATTCCGGCGTGGCCCGCGTGAGCCGCTGGAGTCCGGGCAAGGGCGTGCAGCGCCTGCAGATCGAGCCGGTATCCCAGGCCAGTGCGCGCCAACGAAAGGGCCGCTGCGGCCGGGTGCGGGATGGAGTTTGCGTGAGGCTCTATGACGAGACGGAACTAGAGGAGCGCCCCGCGTTCACGGATCCGGAAATTCGCCGAAGTTCCCTGGCAGGTGTGATCCTGCGCATGAAATCGCTACACCTGCCGGACATCGAGGATTTTCCGTTTCTCGATGCGCCGAATCCGAAGGCAATCTCGGAGGGTTATCGTACTTTACGTGAAGTAGGAGCGCTGGATAAGGAGAAGCGCCTTACCGATTTCGGCCGCCAGATGGCCCGCCTGCCGGTGGACCCAAAATTGGGCCGCATGCTGATAGAGGCGCACAAGGAAGGCTGTCTCGCTGCGGTCCTGCCCATCGTGGCAGCTCTGGAATCCAATGATCCCCGTGAGCGCCCTGCGGAAAAAGCCCGGGAGGCGGATGCAGCACATGCCAAATGGAAGGATGCGGATAGCGACTTCATCGGCATCCTCCGGCTATGGCAGGACGTTTCCCGTTTCCGTGACGAGCGCGGCCGCTGGAAGCGCAACGCCCTGCGGAAATATGCTGGTCCGGCCTTCCTCAACTACCGGCGCGTGATCGAGTGGGCGAACGTCCGCGATGAATTGGCAGATCTGCTGGAGCGGGAGTGGAAACTCAGGATAGGGGAAATCGGTGACGATCTATCAGGGGAGGGGAATTACACCACCATTCATAAATCCTTGCTGGCCGGGGTGCCGCGCCAGTTCGGCCTGTGGGACCGGGAATCGAAGTCCTATCACAGTGCTTCCGGTGGATTTTTCGCCATTTTCCCCGGCTCCGGCCTCTTCACCGCATCGAAGCGCCACGAGTGGGTGGTGGCCATGGAACTGGTGGAAACGACCCGCCTGTGGGCGCGGCGTGTGGCCCGCATTGATCCCGCGTGGGTGGAGGAGGTAGCTCCCCACCTCTGCCGCAGCAAGTATGGAGAGGCCCATTGGGATGAGAAACAGGGCGCTGTGTATGGTAAGGAAACCGTGGTCTGCGGAGGCCTGCACGTCATCACTGGCCGCCGCGTACACTATGGGCGCGTGGACCAGAAGATGGCGCATCATATTTTCCTGCGTGAAGGTTTGTTAGGCGGAGGGCTTCGCAAGAAATCCCGCTTCATGGATCGGCTCACGGAGTTGAGGGAGGAACTGGAGATGATCGAGCAGAAGCTGCGCAGGCCGGGCGGTCTGTGGAGTGAGGAGGCCGTGCTGCGCTTTTTCGAGGAACGCATCCCGGAGACGATCCACACAGCGGCATCCTTCCACAAATGGCGTGATGGCCAGGAGGATGCGCTTTTCCTGCAAGTAGGCGATGTGATGGATGAAGCCATTGAGGACCTGGGGCTGGACGGCTACCCGGATGTGCTCCGGCATCAGGGGCAGGAATACTCCATTTACTATCATGTGGCTCCCGGTGAGCGGGATGACGGTGTTTCTCTGGGTGTCCACGTGGATCAACTGCCAAAGCTGCCGGACTGGCTACCCGCCTGGGGCGTGGATGGAGATCTGCGTGAAAGAGCGGAGATTTTACTGCGATCCTTGCCCAAGGATTACCGGCGAATCTGCCAGCCCATTGCCTCTGTGGCGGATGGCTTTGCAGAGTTGTGGTCCCATGCACCCAAGGATGTGCCGATCTATCAGGCTCTATCCGAGTATGTAAAGGAGCGCACCGGTGCCCATGTGCCGGTGGGGGAGTATGATGCCTCCCGGCTCCCGCCGGAACTGGTGACCAAGATCTGGATTTGCGATGATGAAGGTGAGGAATTGGCGATGGGGGAAGATGTGGCTGTCATCAAGCTCCAGCTTGCCGACCGCATGCGCGTCCGTTTCGAGGCTGCAGCAAATGCGGATGTGGAGCGGAAGGGGATCAGTTCCTGGGATGGAGAGAGTCTGCCGGAACGCGTGGAGACCCCCGGCGGGGCTGCATTTCCGGCTTTCGTCGATGAAGGTAAAACCGTAGGCGTCCGCGCATTCACCTGCGCTGAGCTGGCACGGGAATCCCACCGCGCAGGCGGCGCCCGACTGTTGTGGCTCGCCCATCAGGATCAGGTGAACTACCTTAAAAAGAAATTTCCGTTAGGCATGATGGCCAAGGTGGAAATGCCACGTCTCGGCGGCGGCACGACACTGGATGAATTGATCTTGCTGGCCGCAGAAGGTGCCGCTGGCAGTGTGTTCCCACGCTCTCCGGATGACTTCAGGAAAGTCACGGACAAGGCCCGTGGAAATTGGTTCGATGCAGCCACTGCTCTTGGCAAATCCATCGATGAGATCCACGAATGGCTGCCCGCCATCCGTGCCTTCATCGCCGGAAATCTGGGTGACAGGAATTACGGTGAAATCGCTCAGGATCTGGATGAGGAGCTGACGTGGCTTTTCCGCAGCCGCTTTGCGTGGAATGCTGGCTTTACCCGGCTATGCGATTACCCGCGCCGATTGAAGTCCATAAAATCCCGCATTGGCCGTTTGTCTTCTCTACCCATTGTAAAGGATCTGGAAAAAATCGACCGATTGAAGCCACTCTGGGACCCGTGGTTCTCCCAGTGGGTGAAGCACCCTGACGACCCACGCCTGTGGGAGTTCGGCTGGGCATTGGAGGAGTTCCGCGTTTCCCTTTTTTCACCAGAGATTCCCGTTCAGGGGAAGGTTTCAGAAAAGCGATTGGAAGAAATGTGGCGTAAGTATCTGTGATTTTTTGAACTTTCACGTTAGCGGTGATCACTAGATGATATCTTTTGTATCAATGAATTGTGAAAAAAAATTAGGAATCTATCATGGATGGAACCTCCTACGGGATGACGTAGGATGATCAACTTTTGTTGATCTTTTATTAGAAATTTCTATGGTGTGGCCAGTTTGACGCTCCCCTCCGATGAAAAGTTCATTCTTATACCTGTTTCTGATCGTTTCCTCATGGGCAGTCCAAGGCGCATCGGGTCAAGTTTCAGTATATGTTTCGCCGAATGATATTGAGACTGCTGCTGCCTCGGGAATCGCCGGGGTAACCAACTACACCGAGACATTCAATGCTCTCGCTACAGGAACGACTTCCATTTCCGGTTATCACTCCACTGCCATTGGTGCCACCTATACCACCTCGACTAACACAAAGATCATCGCCAATGACCAATATGGCGGTTATCAGCAGGGTAATTATTTGGGTGTGCCTAGCGGTTCCAGTGCTACAATCACTTTAGACCCAGGAACGTCAGCTCAATATTTTGGTTTCTATTTCACTGCTGGTGACCGCTACAACCAGATTCAGATCTACAGTGGTAATACACAGCTTCTATCATTCACTACCGCCTCATTGATCGACATGCTCCCTAATACGGCTGGCTCGAAGGTGACAGCGATTAATGGGAATACTTACAACACGGTCGATTACTACGGAAAGCCAGTGACGAATGAGAATGGTACAGAGCCGTATGCGTATCTACATTTTATCACTTCAGGCGGGGTGACATTCGATAAAATCGTCCTAACCCAAACGTCTAGGACAACCGCTATTTTTGAAAATGACAATCACACTATTCTCGCTGTGGCACCCACACTGCCTAACACACTGGTAGTTGTGCCTGTGCCAGAGCCTGGATCGCTCACTCTTTTGGGCCTCGCCTCCTGTTTCCTCTTCCGCAGAAGGCGCTAATGCACGAAGGCGATGAAATCTTTCGCCGTAATTACGTCCCTGGCAGACTCAGTTTTTTGAGTTCGGCATCAATGATGCGCTCGCATTCCTCGATCTGCTTTTGCCTGCGGACCCTTGCCTCTTCGGCCAATTGTTCCAGCGTATCAATGTCGTAAAGATAAACTTCCTCGATCTCGCCTACGGTAGGCTCAATGTCACGGGGCACTGCGATATCGATGAAGAAAAGCGGGCGGAACTTCCGGGCGCGGCGGGCTTTTTCCACATCTGCACGATGGATGATGGCATGTGGCGCACCGGTGGATGAAATCACTACGTCCACCTTTTCCAGCACGCTCTGCCATTCATCGAATTTCACAGCCTTGCCATTCATCTCGGTGGCCAGTTCCACAGCGCGGTCGTAAGAGCGGTTGGCCACGAAAATGGAGCGCGCACCACGGGATACCAGCGCCTGCGCCGTGAGGCGGCTCATTTCTCCAGCGCCCAGCACCATCACCTCGCTATCCTTCAAGTGGCCGAAGATTTTCTCTGCCAGATCCACCGCCACATTGCCAATGGAGGTGGAACCTTCCTGGATGGCTGTCTCGGTTCTCACCTTTTTCCCTACGCCGAAGGCGCGTTGGAAAAGGCGGTTCAGCACTCCACTGGTGGCACCGGCCCCCAGAGCAGCCTGATAGGCCTGTTTCACTTGGCCGAAAATTTCCGTCTCGCCCAGAACCATGGAGTCCAGTCCGCTTACCACGCGGCACAGGTGGCGGGCAGCTTCACCCTTCTGCAAATGATAGAAATGAGAGGGAAGATCTGCATTTTCAGGAACTTGTGCAGCCAGTCGCGAACCCAACCGATCCAGTGCAGCATCCGCATCCTCGGCGGCGAGGTAGAATTCCGTCCGGTTACAGGTGGAAATGACCACCGCCTCCGCCGCATCCACTCCAGCCAACAGATCATGCGAAGCCTGCCCCAGCTTGGGCGTGCCTATGGCAAAGCGCTCCCGCACCTGCACGGGCGCGGTCCGATGATTCAAGCCTAAACAAAAAAGCTCCATGTATTACACGAATGCGAACACCACCAATGAACCGATGAACAATCCCACTGCGGAGAGTGAGAGCCGTCGGCCCGTCATTCCCCGCACCTGCATGATTCCGATCAGCAGAGCGTAGCCCAACCATACGCTTACGGCCGCAATGAAATGCCCCTCCGTGCCCTGTTTGTGTGGCATTAGAAATCCGGCCACGATGCCCACAGATAGAAGCGCCCCGCCCAACCACAGCAGACGCTGCAGGGAAATCCGCAATTCATGCACCGGTGGTAGATTCCGGAAGAGGCCGCTTTTCAAGTGGTGTGCCTTCAATTGTTTATCCAGCACCAGAAACATCACGCCCGCCACCGCCGCCAGGGCCAGCGCACCATAGGCCAGCACGGAAGTGGCAGAGTGGGTTTCCCCCCATGCATTACTTACCAGCACCCGGGTGGGATGTGCTGTCAGTATGCCGGGAATCAGGGCGCAGGCTTGGAAAACCACGATCAGGGGAGCGGTGAAAACTCCCAGCAGGGAAATGCGGTAAGGAGGTCCCACCAATAGGTAAAACAAAGTAAGAGACCACGCCAGGTAGGTCAGAATTTCCCCCAAATCTCTTAATGGGCAAGCTCCACGAGCCTCGCCACGCAGCACGAGAAAGCCGAGCTGGCAGAGAAAAGCACCAGCCATCCATAGCACCGTCCACTTGCTGCGCGAGCCATGGTGGACTGAAAGCATGCCCAGCGCCCCGCCCACGGCAGCGAGCAGGGTGGCAGCGATCAAAAACCAGCGGTCCATGCCCATCCATGAAGGTCTTAAGCCGCACGTGCAAGCCACAATGTCGATGTATGGCTTCAAGCCGGAGGAGGCGTTTTAAACTCTTTGACTCATTTCAAGTTCCAGCTAGGGTAATCAATCCCATCTTTTTTAAACATCAGGTGGAAACGAACCGACACTACTGCTATGAAAAACAAACTTTGGACAATAGCCATCGCCCTGCCGCTCTGTTTTACGGCATGTGACAAGAAGGAAACTGCCTCCGAAAAAATGGACGCCGGAGCGGAAAAAGTTTCTGAAGGTGTAAAGGAAATGGCTGATGCCGCAGGAAAGAAGGCTGACGAAGCTGCTGCCGCTGCGAAAGCTGCTGCAGAGAGTGCCGCAGCCGAAGCACGTGCAGCAGCAGACAAGGCATCTGCAGAAGCAAAAGCCGCAGCAGAGCGCGCAACTGCCGCAATGAAAGATGCAGCCGCCGATGCCAAGGCGAAGGCTGATGAAGCTGCTGCCGCCAGCAGCGATGCTGCCAAGAATGCCGTCGATAGTGCGGACCACGCTCTGGAGAATGCCAAGGCCCGCATGGACGGAGATCCTACCACCCAGCCGACTCCTCCTCCCGCCCCACCGGAAAAATTAGAAGAAAATCCTCAGTGATCTGATGATGGGAAAGGCGATTTCCACATCGCCTTTCCCCGCCTGGGCAGATCGTGGGTTTTCCAGTATCTGTGCAGGTATCTCAATGGTATACAAAATGCTGTTGCGCTGGCCTGAGTGGTTTCCTAGCTTGCTGGCCACTCCTTCCGCCCTCGTAGCCTCATGAAACCTGCCCACTTCCTTATTCCAGCAGTCGCTGTTCTTGCCTCGGCCCTCATGGGCTGCAAATCCAGAGGTGGAGACACCATCAAAGTCGGTGAATTTGCCTCCCTCACCGGAAAGGAAGCCACTTTCGGAACCTCCGCACATGAAGGGACACTTCTCGCCGTGGAGCAGATCAATGCTGCGGGCGGAGTGCTGGGCAAGAAACTGGAACTTCTCACGGAAGATGACCAGACCAAGGCTGGAGAACCTGCCAATGCGGTGAACAAGTTGATCTCCAAGGATGGCGTGATCGCCATTCTGGGTGAGGTGGCTTCCAGCCGTTCTTTGGAAGCGGCTCCTATTTGCCAGCAGAACAAGATCCCGATGATCTCACCTGCTTCCACCAATCCTACGGTGACCCAGCAGGGAGACTACATTTTCCGCGTTTGCTTTAACGATACCTTCCAAGGTGGTGCTCTGGCGAATTTCGCAAGCTCTACCATTCATGCTAAGAAGGTCGCCATTCTGACCGATGTGAAGAGCGATTACAGCAAGGGCCTGGCCAAGAGCTTCAAGGAGAAATACACCTCCAATGGTGGCAAGGTCGGCATCGAACTGGACTTCAACGGTGGCGACAAAGACTTCAAGGGACAGCTCACCGCGATCAAGTCCGATGCTCCTGACGCTATCTTCCTCCCTGGCTACTACAATGATGTGGCCCTTATTTGCATCCAGGCCAAGCAACTGGGCCTGAACATTCCTATTTTCGGCGGAGACGGCTGGGAGAGCGAAAGTCTCCTCACCATTGGCAAGGATGCCATGGAAGGTCATTACTTCTCCACCCACTGCTCCCCGGATCAGGGAAATCCGGAGATGGTCAATTTCGTCGAGGCTTACAAGAAACGCTATAATGGCAAAACCCCGGACGCCATGGCAGTGCTGGGCTATGACTCAGCCCTTGTTCTTGCAGACGCCATCAAGCGTGCAGGCACTACAGATTCCGCGAAGCTGCGCGATGCGATTGCCGCCACCAAGGATTTCAATGGTGCCAGCGGTAAGTTCTATCTGAACGAAAACCGCGATGCGGTGAAGGCCCTTGTCTTCATCCAGATCAAGGGTGGTAAGTTCACCTACAACGCATCCGTCAATCCTTGAGGAATTGAGAAAGTGCTGCGGGAAGATTGAGAGCAAGTCATCGCACTAACAGTTCAATCTTTCCGGTTTTTTTCACTGTTCAGCAAAGACGATCAACTCTTCATGGATTGGATTCAGCAGATCATCAATGGACTCGGCCTGGGCGCCATTTATGCACTCATGGCGCTGGGATACACGATGGTGTATGGCGTCCTGCGTTTCATCAATTTCGCACACAGCGATGTCCTGATGCTGGGAGCATTCGCCGCATTCTACCTGGCGCCAAAGCTGCAGGAAATGTTCGGAGCGCAATCCGTCACGAGTGCCGTAATGGTCTTCATCCTGGCAGCCCTCATTTGTGCTCTTGTGGGCATGACCATAGAGCGTCTTGCCTATCGGCCACTGCGCAACCGGCCGAAGCTGACGGTGCTCATCACCGCTATCGGCGTTTCCCTGCTGATTGAGTTCACCGGCCAGAATGAGCATGTCTTCGGTGCCTCGCCACTGCCATTCCCACAGTTGCTTCCAGAGAAAACCCTGCACCTCGGAAGCTTGGTGATGGCCAGTAACGACGTAATCATCGTTTCCCTCACGCTGGTGCTGCTGCTGGGCATGTGGCTGATCGTTCAGAAAACGCGCGTTGGAACAGCCATGCGTGCGGTTTCGTTCAATATGCAGGCGGCCTCTCTCATGGGCGTGCCCGTCAACCGTATCATTTCATTCACCTTCGGCCTCGGCTCCGCACTGGCAGCCATTGCCGGGATTCTTTACTCGATGAAGGCACCCGGCATCGAGCCGCTGATGGGTGTGCAGCCTGGCCTCAGAGCATTCGTTGCTGCCGTTCTTGGTGGCATCGGAAACTTGCCTGGCGCCGTGCTCGGAGGAGTGATCCTCGGCCTTTTGGAAACCTTTGCGGGAGGCATCCCCGGCCTTTCCAATTACCGGGATGCCATCGCCTTCGGCATTCTGATCCTTATTCTTCTCTTTAAACCGGCCGGTCTGTTGGGCCGTTCCACCATTGAAAAAGTCTGATGCCGCTATCTGGAGCTAAACGCTGGCTGTTGCTCGGTATCGCAATCGCGATCCTCGCTTCCTATTTCACCCCGCATTTCAATCGCTACTATCTGGGCATCGTCATCGATGTAGGAATTGCGATCATCCTCGCCACCAGTCTGAACCTGATCAATGGCCACACAGGCCAATTCAGCTTGGGACACGCCGGATTCATGGCCGTAGGCGGTTATTTCTCAGCCTGGCTCACTCTAAGTGCGGGAGCCACGGCCAATTCACTCTGGTTTTTTCCATTGGTGCTCATTGCGGGTGGATTGCTCTCCGCTTTCGTAGGGCTGTGCGTTGGCATTCCTTCCCTCCGCTTGCGCGGAGATTACCTAGCGATCGTCACTCTCGGCTTTGGGGAAATCATTCGTGTGGTCGCGCAAAATACCGAGGCGGTGGGAGCTGCCAGTGGTCTGAAGGGCATCCCGAAGCTGACTACCCTTGGTTGGACCTTCGGCTTCGCCGCCATCACGATCTACGCGATTACTGCCTTGGTGAATTCCACCTATGGCCGTGGCTTCATCGCCGTGCACGACGATGAAATTGCCGCCGAGTCCAACGGAGTGAACACCACGCGCACGAAGGTCACCGCTTTTGTTACAGGGGCTTTCTTTGCTGGCATCGCGGGTGGCCTTTGGGCGCATCACAAGCAGTTCCTTTCCCCCACGGGGTTCGATTGGATCAAGTCCATCGAGATCGTGGTCATGGTCATTCTTGGTGGCATGGGCCGCACCGTCGGTGTCATCGCTGCCGCTATCATTCTCACGGTGCTGCCGGAGTTCCTGCGTGATTTCTCCGAGTATCGCATGATCATTTATGCGCTGCTCATCATCGTCCTTATGCTCCTGCGTCCAGCAGGGCTGTTTTCCTTCAACTTCAAACGCCGCAGCCAATCATGAGTGCGCCTTTGCTGGAACTTGAAAAAGCGACCATTCGCTTTGGTGGTCTCACTGCGGTATCCGAACTCAGCCTGAGCATTGGAGAAAATGAACTGATAGGTCTGATAGGACCTAACGGTGCGGGCAAGACTACCGCCTTCAACATGATTACCGGTGTCTATCGACCCACCTCCGGCCATATCCGGCTGGCGGGGAAGGACACGCTCGGAATCAAACCCAACAAACTCGCCGCTGCCGGCATTGCCCGCACGTTCCAGAATATTCGGCTCTTTGGATCGCTCAGTGTTCTGGACAATATCCGCGTCGCCGCCCGCCTCCACAATGGGGAAGGGTATTTCAGTGCGCTCTGGCGTGGAAAAGGCTGGAAAAAATCCGAGGCCGAAACCGAAAAAAACGCCCTCGAACTCCTCGAAATTTTCGACCTCGCCAATCAACGGGACGAACTCGCCACCTCGCTCCCTTACGGTGATCAGCGCCGCCTTGAAATCGTCCGCGCCCTCGCCACCAAGCCAAAACTCCTCCTTCTCGATGAGCCAGCCGCTGGCATGAATCCCTCCGAAAAAGATGATCTCATGCGCCTCATCCGCTTCGTCCAGGAACGCTATCAGCTTTCCGTCCTGCTCGTGGAGCACGACATGAAAGTCGTCATGGGCATCTGCCAGCGCATCGCTGTTCTCGAATACGGCATCAAGATCGCCGAAGGAACGCCGAAGGAAATCCAGTGCCACCCGAAGGTGATTGAAGCCTATCTGGGAGCAGCGGCTGTTTAGTTGAGAGTTTTTGGTTGAGAGTTGAGAGTAAAGAACCTGACTAGAAGCTATGTTTGGATTTGAGAAACTCGATGTCTGGCAGCGAGCGATTGAATTCGCTGATGTTGTTTATTTGTCGACTTGTGGTTTTCCTGCGGATGAGCGGTTCGGGCTTACGAACCAAATGCGTCGCACCGCAGTTTCCATTTCCTCCAATATTGCCGAAGGTAGCTCGAGGAATTCGCGGAAAGACTTCGCCAGATTTCTTGAGATCGCAGCTGGCTCTCTCTACGAGGTTGTTTCCCAATGCCATATTGGCCGCAATCAAGGGTTTCTAACGAAAGACGAATTCGAGATGCTCTACAAATCTGCGGAAGAACAAAGTAGAATGCTGAGTGGACTTCGCCGCTCTTTAATGAATGAAGTCTGATTCTTATTCACTCTCACCTCTCAACCATAAACTCTCAACTAGTGTTAACCGTCGAAAATCTTAACGTCTCCTACGGTGCCATCAAAGCTCTCCACGGTGTTAGCCTCAAGGTGCCGCAGGGTAGTATTGTGACTTTAATCGGCGCAAACGGGGCAGGGAAATCCACCACGCTTCGTGCTTTATCCGGACTGGTGAAAACTTCCAGTGGCAGTATCACCTATGACGGTGAGGAAGTTTCCAAACTACCTGCGAACAAAATTGTTTCAAAAGGTCTCTGCCATGTGCCGGAAGGGCGCATGGTATTTGCAAATCTAACGGTAGCGGAGAACCTGAAAATGGGTGCCTATCTTCAGCGGGACCGCAAATGGATCGCGGAGCAGACCGACTATGTTTATTCGCTTTTCCCACGCCTCAAAGAGCGTGAGAGTCAAGCGGCTGGGACGCTTTCCGGAGGGGAGCAGCAGATGCTTGCCATTGGTCGTGCGCTGTTGAGCAAGCCGAAGTTTCTCATGCTGGACGAGCCGTCGCTCGGCATTGCGCCGTTGTTGGTGAAAACCATTTTCAAGCGCATCGTCGAGATTAACCGAGAGCAGGGGCTGACCATTCTCCTCGTTGAGCAGAATGCGAATCTCGCGCTGGATGTTTCCAGCTATGCCTATGTTTTGGAGACAGGGAAGATCTTGCTGGAAGGCCCGTCCGCCCAGCTTAAGGCAGATCCCCAGGTGCAGGCTTGCTATCTGGGAGGCTGAGAATTGCTCCCAACTGCAGCTTGCATCATTCTTTGAACATGCGTTAGATCCTCCGCGTGAATCACTACATTCGCGCGTTTTGTCTGTGGGGTTTTCTTTTAGGCGGCTCCGTTTCCGCACAGGAATGGATCGAGGGTGAAATCCGATTGGAGGCAACATCGCCGTCTTCGCACGTGAGTATCCGGCGCGTAAATTTGAAATGGGACGACAGTGGAGAGCATGTCCCTTACAAATTCGAATTCTGTGATGACCAAGGCAAATTCTTAGGTACCATCGATACAGGGGATACCACAAAGAATTCTTTCGAGGCGGTATGGAATGCCGATGAAACGAAAGTGGCAGTGAGGATGGCTTATGGGACTAAAATGAATGCCTTGTGCTTGTTCCATAAAACCAAAAGCGGCATTTATGAGAAAATACCTTTCCAGATTCCCAATTTCCCAAGTTTGGACAATCAAAACGGTGATTCAGTCTCGGAAGCGGATTGTAATCTGCTAGGTAATTGGAAAGGTGACACATTTCTATTTTACGCGGGCAAAGCAAATATGAACGGTGACAATGTTGAGCTATACTATTTTATCCCTCTAGAGGTTAAAATAGACGGCAAACATGTGAGCGTAAAAGCACTTGCTCCCGTAGGCTGGCTGACCTCGGAGCAGATGGAGAAATTCCAGAAAGACACCGGGGCTCATTAATATAGCAGCCCCGGATTCTGATATTATGCGTGTGACAATGCTTCTTCAAACACTCCGATGAGTGCTGCAGTGTCTTCCTGTCCACACGAGACCCGCAGGAGATTGGCTGGGACGCCACAGGCTTCCGCCCATTCCAACTCGGTGTAGTGGGCGAGGAGGACGTAAGGGCAGACCAGAGTGAATGCAGTGCCGAAGCTGGGCCCCTTGTTCAGACGCATGGCGTCATACACCTTAGGCGTTTTCTTGGGTGTTTTCAGTAGGAAGGAAAGCAGACCTCCGTATCCGCCATCCTTACGCATGACGGACTCGTAGTTTTCACGCTGCACTAGGGTGGGGTGCCAGACTTGGGCAACCGCCGGATGCGCGTTCAACCATGCCGCCAGAGCCTCTCCATTGGCGTTTACCTGCTTCATCCGCTTGGCGTAGTCTTTCAGGTTGGAGAGGAGAACCTCGGCATCGCTGATGTAGAGTGGAGCGCACTCAGTAGAGTCGTGGGTAAATGCCTCGCGGAAATGGTTTGCGAAAGGAGAGTCAGCCCGCACGGTGATCATGCCGGCCATCACGTCGCCTTCTCCTGAAATCCATTTTGTTAGGCTTCCTGTCACCACATCGGCATATTTCAGGGCATCCACGTTGAATGGGCCGCCAGCGGAGTCATCTACGATGAGTGGCGTATTTCCCTGTTGGCAGGCATCTGCCACGCGCTTGATGTCCACCGTGCGCAGCAATGGATTGCTTGGAATCTCGGTAAAAACTCCGGCGAATTCTCCAGAGCGGATGCGTTGCAACGCTTCATCGAAGGACTCTCCGGTGGCATCGTTCAGGTAAACCACACCGTGTCCGAAGAGTTCCTGCACTTTCAGGGAATCCACGTAGGGGAATTCCATTTGCAGCGTTTTCTTTCCTTCGCTCAGGGCGGGCAGGGCACGCAGGGAGGAGGTCACCGCAGCCATGCCGCTGGTGAGGATGAAGATATCTTCCGGGGCGGCGCTGGTAAACTTGGACAGGGCGCGGGAAAGCAGATGGGATTTCGATCCCTCCCGCAGATTGCCATCGAAGTAATCCTGAGCCTGGCGGCTGCTCACCACTTCACCGGTGAAGCGCCAGTAAAAATTCGCGTCAGCCTTCGCTTTGAGCGGGAAGACGAGGGCCTGCAGGCCGTGAAAGCTGGTGATGCGGATGGCTGTTTCCGCCCGGCGTTCCACCCAGCGGTGGGCGCGTTGAACGGCGGCGCGGGTAGGCAGGATGATCACATCCTCATTATCTCCAGCCACTTCCTGGCGTGCGGCCTCGAAGAGCCGCTCCACGGTAGGATGTTTGAAAAAGCGTGGATATCCCGTGCGCATCCGGTTCAGCACCTTGTCACGGCCTTCCTCGTAGCCCACCACGGCGTCCCATGTAGGCAGGCAAACCGAGCATGCGTGCGGAGAATCCGGCAGGGGATGCCCCAGGTCCTCTTCTTGCCATGCTGGATTGGCTGTTAGGTCTCGACTCACACCCCTCCATGTATCGGACCGCCGTAAAGGGCAAGTCGGATCATGCTTGTTTGCGTGAATTTTCCCTGCCTCAGACTCATACCCGGATTGATTGGCTTTCATGCAAAATGCTTCTGTTGAGGGAATTGCGCCGATTCCTCGATACTCGCTCAATAAATAGACGAAAACGGCGGAAAAATCTTCAAACGAGACGTGACCGTCCGATTTTTTCCCCACATCCTTGGGCATTCATCATAAAAATCATGGCTAACTTCGACGCATACGAGATCAAAATGACCGCTGCAGGCATGGGAGATGCCGCTATCCGCGCCTTCCGCCGCAATTACGAGGCCTTGCTGCGCAATGAAACCGGTATGATTTCCGAGGATTCCATCACCCCTGCCACCGATCTGGCCTCCTTTGAGGGCATTTCCAAGGAGGCGCCCGTGGACGCGGATTTGCTTTCCCAAGCTGTAGTGATCAAACTCAATGGCGGACTGGGCACCAGCATGGGCCTTGTGGGACCGAAAAGCCTGCTCCCGGTGAGGGAGGGGATCAATTTCCTCGATCTGATGGTCCGCCAGATTCTCGATCTGCGTAAAACATCCGGTGCAAACGTCCGCCTGCTGCTGATGAATAGTTTCAGTACCAGTGAGGACACACTCGGTCATCTACAGAAATATGCGGGCGATGGTCTGGCCTCCGCCTCCGAGGTGGAGCTGATGCAGAATCAGATCCCGAAAATCGATGCCACCACTTTCGCTCCTGCTGAATGGCCTGCCGATCCTGATCTGGAGTGGTGTCCACCGGGCCATGGCGATCTTTTCCCTGCCTTGGTTGGCAGCGGTTGGCTGGATAAGCTCCTCGCAGAAGGAGTAAAATACGCATTCGTTTCCAACTCGGATAACCTCGGCGCGATTCTAGACCCAGCACTGCTCAAGCACTTCGCGGAATCCGGTGCGCCGTTTCTGATGGAAGTCACCCGCCGGACCGCTGCGGATCGCAAGGGGGGACACTTGGCTGTGCGTAAGGCAGATGGCCGTTTGCTGCTCCGTGAAGTGGCCCAGTGCCCGGATGCGGATGTGGAGGATTTCCAAAACATCGATCGCCACCAGTATTTCAATACAAACAGCCTCTGGCTCCGCCTGGATCTGCTCAAGGCCCAACTCGCCGCCGACTCCGGGGTGTTGCCACTGCCAATGATCAAGAACAGTAAAACCGTAGATCCCCGGGACAAGAAATCCACCGCCGTGATCCAACTGGAAGTGGCCATGGGGGCTGCCATTGAGTGCTTCGAGGGCTCCACTGCCATAGAGGTCCCGCGCAGCCGTTTCGCTCCGGTCAAGACCACCGGCGATTTGCTCGCTCTGCGTTCCGATGCATATGAAATTCTGGAAAATGGTCAGGTTCGCCTCAGCCAGGAGCGCAATGGAGTGCCTCCCATCATTGCTCTATCAGATGATTACAAGCTCGTGGATCAGTTGGATCCGCTCGGTGTGCCCGGTCTGATCAAGGCCCGCTCGCTGAAGGTTTCCGGCCCCGTGCATTTCGCACAAGGCGTGGTGATAGAGGGAGATGTGGAATTTAAAAACTCCAGCACCGAGCGTAAAATCGTGGCAGCGGGAATGTATAAGGATCAGACGATAGACCTTTAATGCACTAAATTAGGAATACGCGTTGCCTCAGCATTGGGGCAACGTAGTTTTTTATGCGATGCCACAGGACATAAGGCCTGGGGCCTCTACCTGCCTTTTTTCATTCATGTGATAAGGATTATATACGTATGCCGAAACACTTGTTTGGAAAAGCAT
>Ga0070658_10001607_pt1 | contig 19108 bp, 11 predicted proteins | sample KBSC13metaG_FD_64664 | JGI IMG/M metagenome (GOLD analysis project Ga0070658, IMG submission 64664) | Corn rhizosphere microbial communities from Kellogg Biological Station, Michigan, USA - KBS C1-3 metaG | ecosystem: Host-associated > Plants > Roots > Rhizosphere > Soil ...
TCCTCGCGATCGTCGTCAACCTCGTCATCGTGCTGATGGGGTGGCGCGCGCTCACGACGCTCCCGGTGCAGCAGTATCCCAAGATCGAGAGCTCGTCCGTCGTCATCACGACGGTCTACTTCGGCGCGGGCGCCGAGACGGTGCGCGGATTCCTCACCACGCCGATCGAGCGATCCGTGTCGGCGATCAGTGGCGTGGACTACATCGAGTCCACGAGCCGCGCCGGCGTGAGTACGGTGACCGTGCACCTCAAGCTCAACCACAACTCCACCGCGGCACTGGCCGAGGTGACCGCGCGGCTGCAGCAGGTGCGCTCGGAGCTGCCGTCCGAGGCCGAGCCGCCGGTGGTGGAGGTGCAGCGCGCGGACCGGCCGTACGCGTCGTTCTACCTCAGCTTCTCGTCGAGCAAGCGCGACATCCCCGCCATCACGGACTGGCTCGCGCGCACGCTGCAGCCGCAGCTCGCGACGATGCCGGGCGTGCAGCGTGTGAGCTTCGAGGGTGCGCGCCAGCTCGCGATGCGCGTGTGGATCGACCCCGACCGCCTCGCCGCGCTCGGCCTCGCGCCCGGCGACGTGCAGGCCGCCCTGCGGCGGAACAACTACCTCGCCGCGGTGGGGCAGACGAAGGGGAACCTCGTCCAGGTCAACCTGCTCGCCAATACCGACCTGCGCACGGTGAAGGAGTTCGAGGACCTCATCGTCGCCGACCGCGCCGGCGCCGTCGTGCGATTGAGCGACGTGGCCCGGGTGGAGCTCGGCGCCGAAGAAGCCAACATGGTCGCCAAGTACAGCACCAAGGAGGCCGTGTACCTCGGCGTGTGGCCGCTCATCGGGGTGAACGAGATCGATGTCTCGCACCGCCTGCAGGCCGAGATGGCGCGCATCGCGCCGACGCTCCCGCCCGACATCGAGATGCACCTCGCGTATGACGCGACGACCTTCATGCAGGACGCGCTCAAGGAGATCACGAAGACGCTCACGGAGACGATCCTCATCGTCGGCCTCGTCGTCTTCCTCTTCATGGGATCGCTGCGCACGGCGCTCGTGCCGCTGGTCGCCATGCCGATCTCGCTCGTCGGCGCGGCGCTGGTGATGTACGCGGCCGGCTTCAGCCTCAACCTGCTGACGATCCTCGCCATCGTGCTGTCGGTCGGTCTCGTCGTCGACGACGCGATCGTCGTCGTCGAGAACGTCGAGCGCCACGTGCGCGAGGGGAAGACGCGTGTGCAGGCGGCGATCGTCGGCGCGCGCGAGCTCGTCGGACCGATCATCGCGATGACGATCACCCTGGCGACCGTGTACGCGCCGATCGGCTTCCAGGGTGGGCTGACCGGCTCGCTCTTCCTCGAGTTCGCGATCACGCTCGCCGCGGCGGTCGTGCTCTCGGGCATCGTCGCCGTGACGCTGTCGCCGATGATGAGCTCGCGCTTCGTGCACGAGCGCGGGCACGAGGGAAAGCTGACCCGTGCCGTGAACCGCGCGTTCGACGTCGTGCGGCGCCGCTACGAGCGCCTCCTCGACGGCGCTCTCGGCATGCGGGCCGCCATCGTCGCCGCGGCGCTCCTCGTCACTGTCGCCGCGTGGCCGCTCTACTCCCTGTCCAAGCGCGAGCTCGCGCCGGTGGAGGACCAGAGCCACATCAGCCTGTTCATGGAAGCGTCCCCCGACGCCTCGCTCGCTGCCACCAACCGCGCCACCCGCGACGTGGTGAAGACCATCGAAGCGTTCCCGGAAGCGAAGTTCATGTGGTCGCTGACGGCGAACTGGGGTGCGTTCGGCGGCATGCTCGCCAAGGACTGGAAGGAGCGCAAACGCTCGACCGAGGAGATGTACGGCGCGGTGTACGGCGCCGTGTCGCAAGTGCCGGGCGTGCGCGTCTTCCCGCGCCTCGACCCGCCGCTTCCGACGCCAGGCCAGTACGACGTCGAGATGGTGCTCCAGAGCGATGTGCCGCCCGAGCAGATGCTCGAGACGGTCGGCGCCGTCGTCGGTGCGGGATTCAAGAGCGGCAAGTTCCTGTACGTCGACACCGACCTCAAGATCGATCTGCCCGAGGCGCGCGTCGTGATCGATCGCGAGAAGATCGCCGACCTCGGTCTCGACCTGGCGAGCGTTGGCCGCGAGCTGGGCACGCTGCTCGGCGGGGGCTACGTCAATCGCTTCAACTTCTTCGAGCGGAGCTACAAGGTCATCCCCCAGATCGGCGACGAGAACCGGTCCACCGTCGGGCCGCTGCTCGACCTCAAGATCAAGACGCCGAGCGGGGAGCTGGTCCCGGTGTCCACGTTCACGCGCATCGAGTCGAGCACCGCGCCACGCACGCTGAATCGCTTCCAGCAGCAGAACGCGGTGCGCGTCTTCGGCGGCGTGAAGCCCGGCGTCACGAAGGAGGAAGGGCTTCGCGTGCTCGAGGACGCGGCACGCGCCTCCGGGGGCGAGGGCATCATCATCGACTACGCCGGCGAGTCGCGGCAGATCCGGCGCGAAGGTGCCGCGCTCACCGTCACGCTCGGCTTCGCGGTGGTGCTGATCTACCTCGTCCTCGCGGCACAGTTTCAGAGCTTCCGCGATCCGCTGATCGTGCTGCTCGGCTCCGTGCCTCTCGCAATCTCCGGCGCGCTGATCTTCAGCTTCCTCGGCCTGACGACGATCAACATCTACTCACAGGTCGGGCTGATCACGCTCGTCGGGCTGATCGCCAAGAACGGAATCCTGATCGTGCAGTTCGCCAACACGCTGCAGCAGCAGGGGCTCGACAAGATCGCGGCGGTGCGCGAGGCGGCGTCGACGCGCCTCCGCCCCGTGCTGATGACCTCAGTGGCCACGGTGCTCGGCCACTTCCCCCTGGTGCTCGTGTCCGGCCCCGGCTCGCAGGCGCGCAACAGCATCGGCACCGTGCTCGTGTCGGGAATGGCGATCGGCACGCTGTTCACGCTGTTCGTCGTCCCCGTCTTCTACTCGCTCATCGCCGCCCAGCACGTCGCGGAGCGCGACGCGGAGCCGGACGACGAACGAGCGTCATCCTCCGCCTTCGTTCCCGAGGTCGCCCTGTCGTGAGCACTCAACTACGAACCCTCGTCGTCGCGGTGGCGCTCGCCGCCATCGGGCGTGGCGCGCAGGCGCAGAGCCTGACGCCCGCCGAGTTCTGGAGCGCCCTGGGCGATACGACGCTCGTTCGCCTCGTGAACGACACGCGGCTCGCGAACCAGGACATCAGGATCGCCGCCGCTCGCGCCAACGGTGCGCGAGCGGCGCGCGCCGGCGCCGCACTCGATCTGCTGCCGGTCGTGATCACGCGCGGCGGCTACACGCGGCAGCGCATCGCGAGCGCTTCCTTCCCCGGCGCGTCGGGGGCATTCCCCGATCAGAACGTGTGGGATGCCGGCCTCGCCCTCTCGTGGGAGGTGGACGTCACGGGACGCCTGCGCAGCTCGCTCCGCGCCCGCAACGCGAACGCCGAGGCCGCGGCGGAAGACGTGCGCGACGTCGAGGTCGCACTCACCGCGCAGGTGGCGAGCGCCTATCTCACGCTCCGTGGCGCGGAGGAACGGCTCGCCGTCGCACGACGCAACGCGGAGAATCAGCGCCGCACGCTCGAGGTCACACAGCGCCGGCTCGAGGCCGGTCGCGGCACGCAGCTCGACACCGAGCGCGCGAAGTCGCAGCTCAGCGCGACGCTCGCGGCCATCCCGACGCTCGAGACGGTCATCGAGTCGGCGCGGCAGCGAATCCGCGTGCTGAGCGGCCGGCCGACCACCGAGGCGTTCGCGCTGCCGCCCTGTGAGACCGCCGTGGAGCTGCCCGACATCCCGGCCCTGAGCGCCGTGGATCAGGTCGTGCGCGAGCGGCCCGACGTGCGTAGCGCCGAGCGCCAGCTCGCCGCGAGCGCGTCGATGGTCGGCGCCGCGCGTGCCGAGTATCTGCCGAAGCTCTCGATCACGGGCGCCGCCGGCTACACCGGAGCGGAGGCGCGGGCGCTCGGCGATGCAGGCACGCCGCGGTACCTGATCGGTCCCGTGTTGACGTGGCCGGCGTTCGACCTCGGGCGCGTGCGCGCCAACGTCGCGGCCGCGCGCGCGGACGAAGCGGAGAGTCGGGCGCGCTACGAGCTCGCGCTGTCGCGGGCACAGGAGGAGCTCGAGACGTCGATCGTCGCCTACCGCAACTCGCGTCAGCGGCTCGAGCATCTCGAGGCAGCGGCGGCCGCGAGCGCACGCGCGGCCGAGCTGGCGCGGTTGCGCTACACCGAAGGTGGCTCGGACTTTCTCCAGGTGCTCGACGCCGAACGAACGCTGCTCGAGCGTGAGAACGAGCGCGCGTCGGGAAGAACGGAGACGGAGACGAACCTGATCGCCGTCTACCGCGCGCTCGGCGGCGCTAACGCCTTCGCGGCGCCGGCCAGACGCTGAGCGGTCGACGAGTCGCGGCGAGGAGGGGGCGTTCTCCATCGTTCCCTCCGGCTGGCGGGATCGCTATATCCCTCGCCGATGCTTCTCGCTGTCATCCCGAGCGAGCGAAGCATCGGCGAGGAATCTCCATCTACGGGCAGCTTTCACCCCGAACGTCGCGCGAACCCGTTCAGCACACCCTGCGTGCGAATTCTCGAGCTCCGAGAGCGGACCCTCCCCATCGCGTCGCCGATCGCCAACGCGTACATCGACTTTTCGCAGATGACGCTGTCGCTCGTCGCGCTGGTGACGGACGTCGTGCGCGACGGACGGCGCGTCGTCGGCTACGGATTCGACTCGAATGGGCGCTACGGGCAGGGTGGTCTCATTCGCGAGCGGTTCGCGCCGAGACTCCTCGCCGCTGATCCGTACTCGCTGCTCGACGACACCGGGATGAACCTCGATCCCGATCGCGTATGGGCCGCGCTCATGCGCAACGAGAAGCCCGGCGGCCACGGCGAGCGCTCCGTTGCCGTCGGCACGATCGACATGGCCGTGTGGGACGCCGTCGCGAAGATCGCCGGCCAGCCCCTCTTCCGGCTGCTCGCCGACCGGCATGGCGTCGAGCCCGACCCGCGCGTGTTCGTCTACGCGGCCGGCGGCTACTACTATCCCGGCAAGGACCTCGGCGCGCTGCGGCGCGAGATGCGGAGCTACGTCGACCGCGGCTACACCGTCGTGAAGATGAAGATCGGGAACGGCATCGATCTCGATCGCGAGCGCATCGAGGCCGTGCTCGCCGAGCTCGGTGCCGACGCGCAGCTCGCGGTCGACGCGAACGGCCGCCTCGATCTCGATGGCGCGATCGCATACGCGCACATGCTGCGCGACTATCCGCTCTTCTGGTACGAGGAGGCGGGCGATCCGCTCGACTACGCGCTCCAGGCGGCGCTGGCCGAGCACTATCCCGGCCCGATGGCCACGGGCGAGAACCTCTTCAGCCATCAGGACGCGCGGAACCTGCTCCGCTACGGCGGCATGCGCTCCGATCGCGACTGGCTCCAGTTCGACTGCGCGCTGTCGTACGGGCTGTGCGAGTACCAGCGCACCCTCGACGTACTCCGCGAGCACGGGTGGTCGCCGCGTCGCTGCATCCCGCACGGCGGCCACCAGATGTCGCTCGCCATCGCGGCCGGCCTCGGACTCGGCGGCAACGAGAGCTATCCCGATCTCTTCCAGCCCTTCGGCGGCTTCCCCGATGGCGTCCGCGTCGAGATGGGACATGTCGTCCTCCCCGACCTTCCCGGCATCGGCTTCGAGGGAAAGTCCGATCTCATCGCCGTCATGCGGTCCCTCGCTGAGTAGTCTGGGCCGAAACGCCCCATTCGGTCGAGGCTGGGGTCAGAGCGGTCGAGGCTGGGGTCAGAGTACACAGTGCCAGAGTTGGCCCTACTCTGACCCCACCGACTCTGACCCCACCGACTCTGACCCCACCTACTCTGACCCCACCGACTCTGACCCCACCGACTCTGACCCCACCGACTCTGACCCCAAATGGTTGCGTGACAGCGGGAGCGCAACGGTCGTCGAATGTGCGATGAGTAGCGACGATTCGACCCTGAACATCCTCCTCGTCGAGGATGACCCCGAGCACGGCCACCTCGCGCACACCGCGCTGCAGCCGGCGCCCGCCGGGTGGGACTGGCGTCTCAAGCACGTCGAGACGCTCGCGGCCGCGTGCGCGCTGACCGAGACGCCCGACCTGATCCTCCTCGATCTCACGCTCCCCGACGCCCACGGCCTGGAGACCCTGCACCGCCTGCGCGAGCGCTTCGCCTTCGTGCCGGTCGTCCTCCTCACCGAGGACGAAGGGCCGGACATCGAGGCCGCCGTCCTGCAGGCTGGCGCGCACGACTTCATCGGCAAGGACGAGCTCACGACACGCACGCTCCGGCGCGTGGTGCGCTACGCGATGGAGCGCCATCATCAACAGCAGGATCTCGATCGCCTCGCCACGCGCGACGAGCTCACGGGACTGTTCAACCGGCGCGGCTTCCTCAACGCCGCCGAACCGCTCGCTCGCGCCGCGGAACGGGGCGACCGCACCTTCCTCGTCTTCATCGCCGACCTCGAAGGGCTCAACGAGATCAACGAGACCCAGGGTCGTCAGGCTGGCGACGCGGCGATCTACGACGCGGCCTGGATCCTGACCCACAGCTTCCGATCCGCCGACATCATCGGCCGCATCGGCCCCACCGAGTTCGCGATCCTCGCCCCCGATGCGCCACCCGAAGCGCTCGAGATCATGATCCGCCGCGTCGGCAAGTGGCAGTCCGAGCGGAACGGCGGTCCCGGACGACTCTACGAGGTGTCACTCGCAGTTGGTGGCGTGGCGTGGACGCCGAGCGAGCCGCGTACGCTGGAGATGATGCTCTCCGAGGCGGACATGGCGGCGTACGCAGCGAAACGGCGCTAGCGCTCGCACGCTGTTGGAGCGAGTCGGCGCCAGTGCAGCCGTGGCGCAACGCCCAATTTCTCAGCGAGCTCGGCTCTAGGTAACGCGACACGCGGTGCGGTCGGGGCACACGGCGCACCTATTTTCTCGCGCTCGCGATCAACGCACGGCCGACGTTGCCCGAATGAAGGCAACACATTTCTGACGCGGCGCGCGATCGACTTGGCGCAGAGCGCGGACGGCCGCTCCCTTTTTTGGTGATGGCGGTCACAAGCGAGGGTGCGGTTTTTGCCTTGGCGCGACGACTCACATCGCCGCCGAAGGTGATGCGGGGCTGAGCCGAGTCGCACGAGCGATCGGCAGGTCTCAGGCGCGCCAACTCTTCTCGCCAACCGCCGATGCGCTCCGCTGTCCGCTCGCCGTTCGTGGCGTCCCGTCGTGGACGCCCCGCGTGGTCCTCTCGTGTCGTCATCTCGTTCGCCGGACTTCTCGCGCTCCTCGCGGGTTGCGGCGACGACTCCCCGACCGCGCCCCGGCTCGCACCGACCATCCCCGACCACACGCTCGTCGGCGGCTCGGGCGTCTACATCTTCCCGCTGATCGACCCGAGCGTCGGCTTCCAGCAGATCGTGGGCGACGCGCGGGGCCTGAACAGCACGGGTCAGGTGACCGGCGGCGCCTTCTCGCAGCAGGCCCAGGAATTCGTCCCCTACCGGTGGAGCGCCGCGGCCGGTCTCGCCCTGCTCCCGGTCTTCAGCACGTCGTACGGCACCGACATCAACGACGCCGGGGTCATCGCCGGCACGAAGATCGTAAACCTGATCCTCGGACTGCGCGGCTTCGTCGCGACGGCGACGGGGTCCACCACGTTGAGCATCCTTCCCGGCGGCGACCCCGAGGGCAGCAGCCGCGCCGCCGCGATCAACAACGCTGGCGACGTCGCCGGGGAGAGTCCCTCGAGCAGCGGCTGGAACCACGCCGTGCGGTGGGCTTCCGACGGGACGATTCAGGATCTCGGCACGCTCGGTGGCTCGTCCAGCGCGGCGGTGGACATCAACAACGCGGGCCAGATCATCGGCTCCAGTCAGATCGCCGGCGACGCGGCCACGCACTACTTCCTGTGGTCGTCCGGCACCGGAATGGTCGACCTGAACGCGACGGTGAATCCGAACATCACGAGCGTCGTCGAGATCAACGACGCTGGACAGATCGTCGGCACGATCGGCGTCTCCAACGCCCAGTCGCACGCCTTCCTCTACACGCCGGGCAGCGGCCTGCTCGATCTCGGGACCTTCGGTGGCCCGACGAGCACGCCGACGGGGCTCAACAACAAGGGCAACGTCGTCGGCATGACCACTCGCGCCGACGGAACGTTGCGGGCGTTCCTGTGGACAGCCAGCGACGGGATGGAAGACGTCACGACCATCACCGCGATCCCCGAGATCCACCGCCTGAACGACAACCTGCAGACGCTCGCCAGCAACTACTCGGGCGCCCCGAGCGGAACGAGCGTGCTGCCACGACTCGTCCAGCTCAGCGTCTCTCCCACGGGCAACAAGCCGCCGGTCGCCGCGTTCACGGCGAACTGCACCGGCCAGAGCACGCCGAACCAGTGCGCGTTCGACGCCACCAGCTCCACCGACGACGTGGCGATCATGAGCTACCGGTGGGACTGGGGCAATGGCCGGAGCGAGACGAGGGCCACTCCGACGGTGCGCAACACGTGGGCGTCGCCCGGCGTGTACAACGTCACGCTCACCGTGACCGACGGCGCGGGCCTCACATCCAGCGTCACCAAGGCGGTGACGGTGAATGGCGGCACGAACCAGCCCCCGACGATCCGCCTCGCGACGCAGACGGGCACGACGATCTTTCAGGGCCAGGCCATCTTCCTGAATGCCTTCGCCACGGATCCGGAGGATGGCAACCTTCCCGCGAGCTCGCTGAGCTGGACGAGCAGCATCGACGGTGCGCTTGGCACCGGCACGCCGTCCGTGACGACGCTGTCCGTGGGAACGCACACCATCACCGTCGCCGCGACCGACTCGCGGGGCGCGATCACGCGAGCGTCGCTCATCGTCTACGTGGTCCCCGTTCCCTCGAACCAGCCGCCGGTGGCGTTCTTCACCAATAGTTGCACCGGCCAGAGCCGTCCGCATCAGTGCGCGTTCGATGCCTCGGCGAGCTGGGACGACGCAGGGATCGTCTCCTACAAGTGGGATTGGGGCAACGGCCGCAGCGAGACGAAGACCGGCTCGACGACACGCAACACGTGGGCGTCCGCCGGCACATACTGGGTGTCGCTGACCGTCACCGATGCGAGCGGGCTGACGAGCACGATGGTCCGGCAGGTGACGGTGCCGTGATGCGGGAATGAGGGAATGGGGAGATGAGGGAATGGGAACGGACACGGCCTCGGGAAGCAGAAGCCTCCCGAGGCCGTTCCGCATTCCCTCATTCCCTCATTCCCCCATTACCTCCCAAGCGTCTCATGCCCGATGTCCACGTCCTTCGTCTCGTGCACGAACAGCACGCCGATGACGAGCGTGATCACGGAGACGACCACCGGATACCACAGCCCCGAGTAGATGCTCCCCGTCGCCGCGACGATCGCGAAGGCGATGAATGGGAGGAATCCGCCGAACCAGCCGTTGCCGATGTGATAGGGGAGTGACATCGACGTGTAGCGGATGCGCGTCGGGAACAGCTCGACCAGCATCGCCGCGATCGGGCCGTACACCATCGTCACATAGAGGACGAGGATCCAGAGCAGCAGCGTGACCATCGGCTTGTTGATCTGCTCCGGCGCGGCCTTGGCCGGATAGCCCGCCGTCTTCAGCGCGGCGTCGAGCGACTTGTCGAACGCCGCACTCTGTGCCTTGGCGTCGGGTGCGGTGGCGTCGTACGACGGAAGCAGCGTCGAGCCCACGGTGATGGTCGCCGCGCGATCGGGCGACTCCGCGGAGCCGGACGTCGCGCCCTCCTGCGACCGCTGGAGTAGAATCCCCGTGTTCGAGTACGGAACCCCACGCTTCACCAGGGCCGCTTTCGCGATGTCGCACGGCGATGTGAACTTCGACGTGCCGACCGGGTTGAACTGCACCGAGCAGTACTCGCCGTTTGCCGAAACGGTAACCGGTGCCTTCTCCTGCGCCGCCGCCAGTGCGGGGTTCGCGTAGTGCGTGATCGCGCGGAAGAGCGGGAAGTACGTCAGCGCCGCGAGCAGCAGCCCCGCCATGATGATCGGCTTCCGCCCGATCCGGTCCGACAGCGCGCCGAACACGAGAAAGAACGGCGTCCCCAGCAACAATGACGCGGCGATCAGCAGGTTCGCCGTCTGCGCGTCCACCTTCAGCGTCTGCGTGAGGAAGAACAGCGTGTAGAACTGGCCGGTGTACCACACCACCGCCTGCCCCGCCGTCAGCCCGAACAGCGCGAGCAGCACGATCTTCAGGTTGCCCCACTGGGCGAACGACTCGGTGAGGGGCGCCTTCGACGCCTTCCCCTCCGCCTTCATCGCCTGGAAGAGTGGCGACTCGTTGAGCTTGAGCCGGATCCACACCGACACGCCGAGCAGCAGGAGCGAGACGAGGAACGGGATGCGCCATCCCCACGCCTCGAACCGCTCCGTGCCAAGCCAGATGCGGCAGCCGAGGATCACGAGCAGGGAGAGGAAGAGGCCGAGCGTCGCCGTCGTCTGGATCCACGACGTGTACGCACCGCGCTTGCCGCGCGGCGCATGCTCCGCCACGTACGTCGCCGCGCCGCCGTACTCCCCGCCCAGCGCGAGCCCCTGCAGCAGCCGCAGCAGGATGAGGATCACCGGCGCCGCGATCCCGATCCGCGCGTAGCTCGGCAGCACGCCGACGATGAACGTCGACATGCCCATGATGAGGATCGTGATGAGGAAGGTGTACTTGCGGCCGACCAGGTCGCCGAGCCGACCGAACACCAGCGCGCCGAACGGCCGCATGGCGAACCCCGCCGCGAACGCGAGCAGCGCGAAGATGAACGCCGCCGTCGGGTTCACCCCGGAGAAGAACTGCTTGCTGATGATCGCCGCGAGCGAGCCATACAGGTAGAAGTCGTACCACTCGAACACCGTACCGAGCGACGACGCGAAGATCACGCGCCGTACGTCGCCGACGCTCAGCTCATTGTCGTAGCGGGCCGAACTCGCGAGGGGGCTCGCGGCTGTGCCAGTCATCCGTCCTCCGGGGGTTGTGGTCGCGAGGGGGTAGGCTACAGCCCGACGCACGCGCGTCAATGGCGATTGTCGCTTGCCACGCGCGCGACCGCTGGACAGAATGCTCGGACTGGACGCCGACATCACCCACTCGACCGCACATGTCTTCCGATATCGAAGCCCTGCTGCAGGAGCACCGGAAGTTCGAGCCCCCCGACGCCTTCCGCGCCGCCGCCCAGCCCAACGATCCGGGCCTCTACGACCGCGCCGCCGCCGACCCGGAGGCCTACTGGGCCGAGCAGGCCGCGATGCTGGAGTGGATCACCCCGTACGAGCGCGTGCTCGACTGGAAGCCGCCCCACGCGAAGTGGTTCGTCGGCGGCAAGCTCAACGCTTCGGTCAACTGCGTCGACCGCCACATCCGCACCGCGCGGCGCAACAAGGCCGCACTGATCTTCGAAGGTGAGCCCGGGGATCGGCGTACGCTCACCTACTGGGACCTCTACGTCGCCGTGAATCAGTTCGGCAACGTCCTCCGCTCCCTCGGCGTGAAGAAGGGCGATCGCGTCGCGATCTATCTGCCGATGATCCCCGAGGCGGTGATCGCGATGCTCGGCTGCGCGCGCATCGGCGCGATCCACTCGGTGGTGTTCGGCGGCTTCTCCCCCGAGTCGCTGCGCGACCGGATCAACGACTCGCAGTGCAAGGTCCTCATCACCTCCGACGGCGGCTATCGGCGCGGCCAGGTCGTGCCACTCAAGCGCAACTCCGACAAGGCGCTCGAGGAGACGCCGTCGATCGAGCACGTGATCGTCGTGCAGCGCCGGCCTGGCGCCACGAGCGGCGAGGCATTCGCCGAGATGCAGGAGGGACGCGACCACTGGTGGCACCGGCTCATGCGCACCGCCGGCATGTGGTGCGAGCCGGAGACGATGGACGCCGAGGACAACCTGTTCGTGCTCTACACCTCGGGCACGACCGGCAAGCCGAAGGGGATCGTCCACACGACGGCGGGCTATCTCGTCGGCGCACAGACGTCGTCGCGCATCGTGTTCGACCTGAAGGAGGACGACGTCTTCTGGTGCACCGCCGACGTCGGCTGGGTCACCGGCCACACCTACCTCACCTACGGCCCGCTGGCGAACGGCGCGACGTGCGTGATGTACGAGGGTGCCCCCGACTGGCCGGAGAAGGATCGCTTCTGGGAGATCTGCGAACGGTACGGCGTGACGATCCTCTACACCGCGCCCACCGCCATCCGCGCGTTCATGAAATGGGGCGACCAGTGGCCGGCCAAGCACGATCTCTCGCGACTGCGCCTCCTCGGCTCCGTCGGTGAGCCGATCAATCCGGAAGCGTGGATGTGGTATCGTGAGCACATCGGAGGCAATCGCTGCCCGATCGTCGACACCTGGTGGCAGACCGAGACGGGCTCGATCGTCATCTCCCCGCTCCCCGGCATCACGGCGACGACTCCGGGCAGCGCGACGACGCCGCTCCCCGGCTACAGCGCGGCGCTGCTCGACGCGAAGGGGAACGAGATCCCCGTCGGCGGCGGACTGCTCGCCCTCACGCGCCCCTGGCCCTCGATGCTGCGCACGATCTGGGGCGACGACGAGCGCTACGTACAGACCTACTTCTCGAAGTGGCCCGGCCGCCCCGACCTCTACTTCCCCGGCGACGGCGCCAAGCGGGACGAGGACGGCTTCTACTGGATCCTCGGCCGCGTCGACGACGTGCTCAACGTCGCCGGCCACCGCATCGGCACGATGGAGGTGGAGAGTGCGCTGGTCGAGCATCCCGCCGTGGCGGAAGCCGCCGTCGTCGGCAAGGCGCACGACCTGAAGGGTCAGGCGATCGCCGCGTTCGTGACGCTGCGCGAAGGCTTCCGACACGACCACGAGCTGCGCGAGGAGCTGCGCAACTTCGTCGCCGACAAGATCGGCGCCATCGCCCGCCCGGACGACATCCTCTTCTCCGCCGATCTCCCGAAGACGCGCTCCGGCAAGATCATGCGCCGTCTCCTGCGCGACATCGCCGAGGGCCGCGCGCTCGGCGACACCACGACGCTCGCCGACCCGAACGTCGTGAACTCCCTGAAGGAGATGTACGAAGCGCAGGAATCCTGACCCGCCAGTTCAAGAGCACGTAAATCGGAGCGCGTAAATCGGGGTCAGATTCCTTTTCGAGGCGTCAATGGAGTCGGACCCTTCGGAGCAAAGCCAGTATCCACTTGGACTTGCGATGGGGTCAGATTCCTTGAAAAACGCTACTTAGCGGTAGCGTTTTTCAAGGAATCTGACCCCGATTCTACCGATTCTACTGCCCCTACTTCTGGTGGCTGGTCTGCCAGTCCCGCTACCGAGTAGCCGCTACGCGCTACTGGCGTTGTCGTTGATGGCGGGAAGAACGCGTTCTCCGACCGCGCGATCACCAGCGTCGCCGCCCCATTCCCGATCAGGTTCGTGATCGCCCGGGCCTCGCTCATGAACCGGTCCACCCCGAGCAGGATCGCTACCCCCTCCACCGGCACGACCCGCATCGCGCCGAGCGTGCTGGCCAGCACGATGAAGCCGGAGCCCGTCACCCCCGCTGCGCCCTTCGACGTCAGCATCAGCACGCCGAGCACGCTGAGCTGCTGCGCGAGGCTCAGGTGGACGTTGAACGCCTGCGCGACGAACAGCGCCGCCATCGACAGGTAGATCGACGTCCCGTCGAGGTTGAACGAGTAGCCTGCCGGGATCACGAGGCCGACCACCGACTTCGCGCACCCGTAGCGCTCCATCTTCTCCAGCATCCTTGGCAGCGCCGCCTCCGACGACGAGGTGCCGAGCACGAGCACGATCTCCTCGCGGATGTGCTTCAGGTAGTGCCAGAGCGAGAAGCCGTAGTACCGCAGGATGAGGTTGAGGACGATGAAGATGAACAGCGCCATCGTCAGGTAGACGTCGAGCATCAGCCGCCCCAGCGGGAGCAGCGCATTCACCCCGAAGGTCCCGATCGTGAACGCCATCGCCCCGAACGCGCCGATCGGTGCGACGGTCATCACCATCGCGACGATCTTGAAGATCACGTTCGAGAGCGACTCGAGCACCGTGAGGAGCGGCGCGCCCCGTTCGCCGATCGACGCGAGCGCGGCGCCGAACATCACGGCGAAGAAGACGATCTGCAGCACGTCGCCCTTGGCGAAGGCGTCCACCGCGCTCGCCGGCACGACGTGCGTGAGGATCTCGACGAAGCTGAACGACTTCCCCGCCTCGGCGTACCTGGTGACGTCCCCCTTGGCGAGGGCGCTCACGTCGAGGCCGGCACCCGGCTTCGTGACGTTCACGACGATCAGCCCGATCGCGAGGGCGAAGGTCGTGACGATCTCGAAGTAGAGCAGCGCCTTCCCGCCCACCCGGCCGACCTTCTTCAGGTCGCGCATGTTGGCGATGCCGAGGGTGATCGTGAGGAAGATCACCGGCGCGATGATCATCCGGACCAGGTTCACGAACGTGTCCCCCACCGGCCTCATCGCACGCCCCGCCTCCGGCCACCCGAGGCCGAGCAGGATGCCCAAGCAGATGGCGACGAGGACCTGGACGGTGAGGTTGCGGTGAAGGGGTCTCATGCGGCGCACAGTCTAGGCGCGGGGGCAGGGGTTCGTGAGGGGGAAGCGTGAACGGTGAACATTGATCGGTGATCGGCCGGCCTCGGGACGCAGGCGCTTCCCCGGGGCTGACCGATCACCGACAACCGTTCACGGGCCGCCCAAACGGCCGCCGCCTGGTATATTCCCTGCGCTACCCCTAGTCGCCTCAACCGGACGACCGACCGATGTGGAACTGGCTAAAGAGACTGTTCCCCGAGAACATCTTCGCGCGGAAGATCGACCCCAGCGCCGAACGGCGGCTCCGGCTGGCCCAGGCGCGGGCGGAGGAGTCGATCATCCGGGCGCACGTGGACAACACGCTGATGTTCGTCGACACGCTGGCCGAGGACATGACCTTCGACCGCGCGATCGACTCGTACGTCCGCCAGATGTCGATCCCCGAGCCGCTCGCCAGTGTCGTGGTGACGCGCACCCTCGTCGTGCTCGGCCAGGACCTCGTCCCCTACCGCCGCCGCTCGCGCGAGGAAGGAATGACGACGCCGGAAGAGGCGCGGCCGGCCCTCCGCCTGAACGAGGCGGCGGAAACGAGACGGGGCGTGAAGCGCGCGTGACGGCGGCGGCGGAGCCGACGCCGTGAACGGTTTTGGGTGATCGGTTTACAGGCCGCTGGGGTCGGATGGCTGGGGTCAGATGGCTGGGGTCAGATACCGAAGGTGTCTGACCCCTTGTCGCGCCGGAGCTTCCCGATGCCGCCCACTCACCACTCGCCGCTGAACGGCTGACCGCTCGCCGCTGGATCGCTCGCCGCCACCCATCAACGGAACGCGCCGAGCTCCGCCCCGGCCCACTCCAGCTCCCTCGAGATCCCGGCGACGATCCCCTCCCGGCGAAACTCCTCCGGCAGCACGTCCCACGTGTACGTCTCGCACTCGAAGTGCTCGGAGACATGCCCCTGCTGCACGAGGCGCAGCAGCTCGGCGACGTACGCCTGAGTTCCCTCGAACAGCCCGTACCGCTCGCGGAACACGGGGACGTGGAAGTGCACGCGCCACTCGCGCGCGCCCGTCACCCCGCGCGCGGCGGCGAGCGCCTGCGGCAGGTCGAGATACCGCGCCAGCGACCCGTCCGCACGCCGTTCCACGACCTGGTGGAGATAGACGTCGTCGGCGAAGGCACTGAGCGCGTCGAGCGTCCGGGTGTCGTCCTCTCCTCCGATATGGACGCGGAGGCCGGCCGTCACCTGCACCTTGGGCACGCGGATCCCCGCCGCCGCGAGTGCGGCGAGCACGCGCGCCGGCTCCTCGAACTCCACCGCGAGGTGGCAGGCGTCGAGGCAGACGCCGAGATGCTCGTGCATCATCTCCTCCGCCTCCCCGCGCGCGAGCCCGGCCATTTTCTCGAGCGCGCGCACGCCGTTCCCGCAGAAGAGCCGCCGCTCGAAGAATGCGACGGCCTCGTCGATCGTCTCGAGAAAGCAGCAGGGCTCCGGCTCGAGCGCGAGCGCGATGCGCCGTCCCGTGTCACGCCGGATCCGCACGAGATGCGCGACGTGCGCGATCATCGCCTGCGCCATGCGCTCCTCATCGGCGTCGCCGTGCACCCGCGGCGCGAACGCCCCCGGCACCGTGCTGATCGTCCCCTCCACCCCCTCGGGGACCAGCGCGGCCAGGATGTCGGCCAGCCGGTCGGTGTAGCCGAGCCGCTCGGGGTCGAGCCAGTCGGGGAGGTAGACCTCCTCCTTTACCGGGCGCCCATGAAAGGGGCCATATGGAAAACCATTGATCGTGAAGACGTACAGGTCGTGCGCGCGCAGGAAGGCGCGCAGCTCGTCGAGCACCTGCGGCGCGGCGAGCGCTCGCGCGGCTTCTCCCGAGAGCCGCAGCCCCACACCGAACGTCCGACCCGGCGCCACTCTCTCGCGAACAGGCACGAGGTAGCGCGCAAGATTCGCCAGGACCTCGGGCCAGCTCTCACCGGGATGGATGTTCGTGCAGTAGCTGAGGTGCACGGTCGACGAGACGGTCGGAAGAACGGCGTGGGCGGGGGAGGTGATTCGCATGGGGCTAGTCGTGGGCGCGGCGCTCGATGCTGGGCAGCAGCGCCGTGAGCAACCCTAAGGCCGGCAGGAAGGCGCAGAGCTGATAGACGAAGCTGATGCCCGCGCGGTCGGCGAGCCCGCCGAGGAGCGCGGCGCCGATGCCGCCGATGCCGAACGCCAGCCCGAAGAACACCCCCGAGACCATCCCCGTCCGACCGGGGATCAGCTCCTGCGCGTAGACCACGATCGCCGGGAACGCCGAGGCGATGAACAGGCCGATGATGACGCTGAGCACCGCGGTCGTCGTGAGGCCGACGTGCGGCAGTGCCAGCGTGAACGGGAGCACACCGAGGATCGAGACCCAGATCACCCGCTTGCGGCCGATGCGGTCGCCGATCGGACCGCCGAGGATCGTGCCGATCGCCACGGCCGCGAAGAACACGAACTGGTAGAGCTGCGCGGTCTTCGCCGTCAGTCCGAACCGCTCCATCAAATAGAACGGGTAGTAGTTGGTGATGCTGGCGAGGTAGATGTACTTGGAGAAGAGCAGCATCACGAGCACGGCCATCGCGCGCCACACCTGCGTGCTCGAGACCTCGGGATGCCGCGCCCCGACGCGGGTCGTCGACCGCGTCGCGTGACCCGTGCCGCGGTACCACCGGCTCAGCCCCGACATGACGACGATGCCCGTGAGCGCGACCGGCGTGGCCCACGCCAGCCCATGCTGCCCGCGCGGCAGCACGACGAAGGCCGCGGCCAGCGGCCCGAGCGCGGAGCCGAGGTTGCCGCCGACCTGGAACACCGACTGCGCCAGGCCGTGCGCACCGCCGGACGCCAGGCGAGCGATCCGCGAGGATTCCGGGTGGAAGATCGACGACCCCAGGCCGAGCAACGCGGCGCCGAGAAGCAGCGTGTGGAAGTTCGGGCCGAAGGCGAGGGTGAGCAGCCCCGTCATCGACGCCAGCATGGCGAAGGGGAGCGAGTAGGGCTGCGGTCGATGATCCGTGTAGAGCCCGACGAGGGGCTGCAGGATGGAGGCGGTGATCTGATAGATCAGCGACAACAGCCCGATCTGTCCGAAGCTGAGGGCGAAGTCGCGATGCAGGACCGGGTACGCGGCCGGCAGCAGCGACTGCATCAGGTCGTTCAGCCCGTGGCAGAGGCTCACGGCGGCGAGGACCGGGACGATCGTCGTGCTGGCCGTCGCGCGACCCACGCTGGTCGCGCTCACCGGTACGTCGGTAGGGAGTGTGATGCCGGTTGGTTCGCTGGCCATGGTCTGGAGTAGGAGACGCGCGCCGTCGAGCAGAGGGCCGCGCCCTCGCAAAGTAGCCGGGGCGCTCCCGGGGCGCGCCGGTGTCCGCCCACTCGCCCGCCGCCCCGTGGGCGCTGAACCCGGCGTGGTCCGCTGACTACATTCCATTGATGAAAGACGGTCGCGACGCGACCGCCGTGGACCGCGAACCACTCACAAGGAGAGCTCCCGTGCCATCCGGAGTGATCCCCTCGCCGAAGACGGGCCGCGAGCTCGTCGACGAGTACTTCATCGAGAACCGGACGCGCCTGCTGGAGATCGCCGCGTACCTCGACCGGCTCGACCGCACCGACCCGTCGCTCATCGATCACGACTACCGCGTGCGCGCCTTCCGCGACGCACTGAGACTCCTCGACTCCGGCGACGAGACCCAGACCCGCGTCGAGCGGATCCAGCAGCTGCTCAGCGATCCCACGACCGAGCCGCTCGAGAAGCTCGACGTGAAGAGCGCGCGCGGCGCCTACGACCGCTGGCAGCTGGGGGTGGGGTGATGCGCTACATCGACCTGCACGCACACATGGTCTCGCGCAGCACCGACGACTACGTGAAGATGGCGCTCACCGGCTGTGTCGCCGTCACCGAGCCCGCCTTCTGGGCCGGCTGGGACCGCAGCTCCGCCGACGGGTTCGAGGATTACTTCCGCCACCTCACCGACTTCGAGCCGAAGCGCGCCGCCGTCTACGGCATTCGCCACTTCGCCTGGCTCTGCCTCAACCCGAAGGAAGGCGAGGACCGCGTACTCGCGCGCGAAGTGCTCCGTCGAATCCCGCGCTACCTCGAGTCGCCCACCGTCCTCGGCATCGGCGAGATCGGCCTGAACCGGGTGACGCGCAACGAGATCGCCACCTTCCGCGATCACGTCGACCTCGCGATCGAGCACGATCAGCTGATCCACATCCACACGCCGCACCTCGAGGACAAATACAAGGGGACGCGGACGATCGTCGACATCCTCACCGAGTACGACCGCATCGACCCGTCGCGCGTGATGATCGACCACGCCGAGGAGCACACGCTCCCGATGATCCTCGAGAACGGGTTCTGGACGGGCCTCACGCTCTACCCGCAGACCAAGGTCAGCCCCGAGCGCGCGATCGACATGTTCGAGCGCTACGGCACCGATCGCATC
>Ga0070658_10001611_pt1 | contig 19091 bp, 10 predicted proteins | sample KBSC13metaG_FD_64664 | JGI IMG/M metagenome (GOLD analysis project Ga0070658, IMG submission 64664) | Corn rhizosphere microbial communities from Kellogg Biological Station, Michigan, USA - KBS C1-3 metaG | ecosystem: Host-associated > Plants > Roots > Rhizosphere > Soil ...
GATCCGAACGCGACGATCTTCCTCGACAAGCTTTACGATCTGATGGAGTTCAGCGTTCCACAGTACATCCGAGAGGGTAAGGCCTATCTGACGGTGGCTATAGGTTGTACCGGCGGCCACCACAGGTCCGTTCTCGTGGCCGAAAAGCTCGGCGCTTTCTTAAGCGCGAAGGGGTATCGAGTCCTTGTCCAGCACAGAGATGTTGAAAAGTGAGACCGCTGTTTTGAAGACGCTTATCTGGTGGTATCCGGGCGTGGGCGTCAAACGCTGGGCTACACTTGGTGTTTTGGGTTCGTTATTGGCGACACATGGTGGCGGTTTTGTGACGACTGTGTCTGGCGTGGTGCTTGCCGCATGTGGCATTTGGCGTTGTGCTCGGTCGATTCACACGGCCGAGACGAAGCTCGGCGCTTTCTTGAGCGCGAAGGGGTATCGAGTCCTTGTCCAGCACAGAGATGTTGACAAATAGCATGGCAAAACCACGCTCAATCAAACGGCTGCGCTCCTGGGTCAAGTGGCTCTATCCCGGTATGGGTGTGAAGCGATGGCTCGGCCTACTTGTCTTCGGGCTGGTGCTGTCGATTGTCGGCACGGTCTTCTTCACCAACATCAAGATTATCGACCTGCAGCAATGGCTGAACACTCTGTCTTCGTCAACATTTCAACGGTTCGGCCGGTCGCTCAACCAAGTAGACCTGATCTACATCGGCGTCGTCATTCTCGTGCTCGGGCTATGGGCGATCCTGTACGCCCTCGTTCGCTGCGTGCGGTCGGTCCTCGAAGCCGTCGCCCCCGACGTCCACGAGGACCTCGCCGACCGCATCTTCACCCGTCGATCCCTCGCGCAGGGGCAGCGGATCGTCGTCGTCGGCGGTGGCACGGGACTGTCGACCATGCTGCGCGGTCTCAAGGAAAATACCAGCAATATCGTGGCGGTCGTGACTGTCACCGACAACGGCGGCTCGTCGGGACGACTCACTCAGCAGATGGGCGTGCTTCCACCTGGCGACCTTCGCAACTGTCTTGTGGCCCTCGCCGACGCCGAGCCGACGCTTTCCCGCCTGTTCCAGTACCGGTTCGAGGAGAAGCAGGAGGGGCTCGGCGGTCACAGCTTCGGCAACCTGTTTATCGCGGCGATGACCAGCATCTACAACGGCAACTACGAAGAGGCGATTGCGGCGACGTCGAAGGTTCTGGCGATTCGCGGGCGTGTGTATCCGTCGACGACGCAGAATGTCACCTTGCTCGGCGAGATGGAAGATGGGACCCTCGTCGAGGGCGAGACCGAAATAGCGTCGCACCCGGAAGCCATCCGTCGAATGTACCTGCGGCCCGAGAATGCGCGGCCACTCCCGGAGGTTCTCCACGCCATCCGTGAGGCCGATGCGATCATCCTGGGACCGGGGAGCGTCTTCACGAGTATTGTGCCGAACCTACTGGTCGACGGCGTTGTCGATGCCATCGTACGCAGCAAGGCGATCAAGGTCTATGTCTGCAACGTCATGACACAGCCCGGCGAGACCGACGGCTTCAGCGCGTCTGACCACGTCCGCGCCATCGCCCGTCACACACCCGGCAAGCAGATCTTCACCCACGTCCTCGTCAACACCCAGAAGCCGTCTCCCGACCGGCTGCAGCAGTACGAGAAGTACGGCCAGCACTTTGTCGAGCCGGACCTCGACAATATCCGGTCGATGGGATTCACCCCCGTCGCCGGCAGCTTCATATCCGAGACCGACGTCGTCCGCCACGATCCCACTCGACTGGCCGAGGCGATGTACAAAATCATCCTGTAGGTCAAGCATAACAAACTGGGTATATATCTCCGAAGGCTAGGCTTTTGGAGGCTATATTCATGCGACAAACAGGGCGGTTGTTCGGCGCTACGCTGATGCTGGGGATGGCGCTCACCTTTTGCGCCAGCAGGGTGCGTGCTGCGTCGACACTGACGAACGTCCATACATTCGTGGGAACAGACGGCGGCTGGCCAAGCAGTATAGTCGTTGGTGTCGATGGGAACTTCTACGGGACGACCGAGGGAGGCGGCGCCGATTTTCACGACTACACCGTCAATGGCGGCTTCGGTTCCGGGACCGTGTTCAAGATGACGCCCGACGGAAGCGTCACCGTACTACACAGCTTTTTGCAGTCCGATGGAGCTGGCAGCTCGCCAACATCGTTGATTCAAGCCAGTGACGGCAACTTTTACGGCCTCACAACGTCCGTTGTTTTCAAGATCACCCCGAGCGGTACGTTTAGTATTTTGCATGCGTTCGGCCAGGGCGATCTAACGCAGCCAAAAAGCCTGATGCAGGGAGCGGACGGTAATCTGTACGGAACGACCTTAAGCAGTCCAGACACCTCGGGAGCCGGCGGCTTCTATCGGTTGACGCTGTCTGGCACTTACACAATCGTCACCGAGTTCGGAACGCAACCGGGAGTTCTTGGCGGCAACGGTCCGATAATCCAGGCGAGCAATGGGGACTTTTTTGGAGTCTGTTATGGCCTGTCTCAGCAAAGCGCTGTTGGTCAGGTCTATAAAATTGATTCGCTAGGACAGGCCACTGGACTCCATTCCTTCAGCGCCGCGGAAAATCGAGGCCCGCGAGGCGGTCTAATCCAATTGACCGATGGTACGTTTATAGGAACGACCACCACAGATAACTTCCCCGGCAGCGGTAGCATCTTTTCGATGGATTCGTCAGGCTCTCTTATGACGTTGCATACGTTTACCGGCCGGGATGGAATTGCTCCCGAGTCAGCCTTGACGCCTGGAGCAGATGGCTTGCTATATGGAGCAACCGCGAAGGGTGGTCCCGCGTATGTCGCCAACAATTCGCTCGGAAACGGCGTCGTATACGTCATTTCCAGTGACGGAAGCGACTTCGTCAAGATCGGCGATTTCGACGCGTCGTACGGCCAGGATGTCCAATGGCCTCTGGTGCAGGCCCCGAGCGGCGATTTCTACGGCGTCGCGATGCACGGTGGTCCTGGAGCAAGCTCGCGACTTCCATACTACGGCCCCGGTTGCGTCTTTAAGGTCTCGCCAGTCGTGCATATATTTCCCGCCGGACTTCAATTAATTGCTACCCCATACGACTACACCGGTACGCCGGTCGCTAGTTTGGTGTCCGGAACGGCGCCGAAACTCGCTGTGTGGAAGCCGTCGACGTTCAGCTATGTCGTAACGCCGACAGCGCCGGCGGATACCTTCCACCAGGGCGGTGCGGCCTGGGTAAGATTTAGCCAACCTACGGCATTGCTGACGCGCGGGAGCGATATTACGGTGGGCAACAATGTAGCGGTACCGCTAAAAGTGGGGTGGAACATGGTCGGCGACCCGGCCACAATATCGGTGCCGATAGCCAACCTCACGGTGGATTCCGGCGGGAATAATTTCACATTCGCTCAAGCGGTGTCGAATGGGTTGGTGTCGTCGACGTTCTACAGTTACAACACGACATCCAATGCCTACACAGCGCATACGAGCGGCGACTCTCTTGAGGCGTATACAGGGTACTGGCTGTTCGCCCCAACGGCCTGTACGTTGGAGATTCCAAACATCCCACCGCCGTAAGCGACTGGGCACGAGAAACTACAAAGCCTGCCTCATTGTCGAGGCAGGCTTTTTAACATTGTGCGCTAAATTAGCGAGCGTAGATGGTGGACATCGCCGCTTGCCCCGTCGACATCAACATCGACGGTGGCATAAGGCCTTCGGATAATGTGACTGGAATGGCTAGCCGGCTCACTTGGGGCGCTTCAGCCACCGTCAACGGTGGCGAGATGTCGAGTTCGTCACCCGCGTGCATCTCCGCGGAAACCCTTCGTAGCCAATCTCCCCGTCGAACATTCTGGCTCATATGTCGCACCGTCCTATCTCAACGATATTGTCGTCCCATGAATCATTCCACCAAATGCGGCGATTTAAACAAGATTCGCAATCGACATGAACTCAGTCCTCAGATCAGTCCCGGTGCTTCAATTTGGGCCGCATTATATCTTACACAAGAATCAGGCAGCCGCGGTTAACATCGCCTCGGTCAGGGAACAATGCAATTCTGAAAGAAGCTCGGTCGACGCGCTCAGCGGACGTCGGAAGTTGAGCTGCCGTCGTCAACAGACGTGCGATAGTTATGGACTCGCACCGCGGAGTACGCCCCAATCTAAAGGCTAGGGAGGTACGGACCATGGTAGAAGACCCTGTTTGCGGCATGTACTTCATGCCGGAAGACGCCGTCGCCGAAACGGACTATGGTGGGCAGACGTTCTATTTCTGCTCCGAAGAGTGCCAGGCTGAGTTCGAGATGGACCCCGAACGTTACGCCGTCACTATTACCCAACCTGCTTTCTGATCTGAGCATGGGAGTTAACCGAGACCGCTTCGGTTAACTCCCATTCCCTTTATCCCCACCAAAAACCCGCGGCGATAATCACGTACAAACCGATCAAAGCCAGGCCCTCAAGCCAGATGGACTCGCCGTCGTAAACGATCACCAGACCGATCAGTGTGGACAGCAGCAGCGCGGCGACAAGCAGCGGCGGCATCACGAGCGTCAGGTGGACCGGTGCGCCGATGACGAAGCTGAGCAGAACCAGCACCGGCGTCAATCCAAGGGCCACCTGTAGGCCACTGTTGAGGATGACGCTGACCGCATAGTCGGCCTGATTCTTTATGGCGAGCTGGATGCCCACGACATTCTCAACGGCATTCCCCGCAATCGCGACGATCACCAAACCGGTGAAGGTTTCGGAGATGTGAAGTGTCGTGATAGCCGGTTTCATGGCCTCGACAAACCAGTCGGAGACGAGGGCCGACGCAACGCCGGCGACGACCAGGATTGCGGCGGCCATCCACGTCGGCCATGCCGGGCCGTGGTCTTCCTCCTCCAATACCTCGCAGTTGACCGGATCGCTTCCCTTGAGGGAAACCGGGATGCTCGCGATGAACACGATCAAAAGCACCACCGACACCGCGATCGACAGGTCGCCGATATGCGCGGAAGCGGCGGTGTGCAGCTTCGCGGCCAATGTCGGCATGATGATGGCGGACACGGCGAGGAGCATCAACGTCGCAATCATCCGCGGCTGTTCCTTGCTGAACCGCTGCGTGCCGTTCTTCAACCCTCCGGCCAGGAACGCGAGGCCCAGAACCAGGAGGGCGTTCGCCAGGATCGACCCGACGAGGGCCGACTGCACAACTGTTACCAAACCCGCCCGTAGGCTAAAGATCCCCACCATCAGCTCAGGCAGGTTGCCCAGTGCGCTCTGAAGTACTCCAGTTGCACCGGCGCTCATTCGCTTGCCGAGCTGTTCTGTCGCCATGCCGACCATGCTTGCCAGAGTAGCGAGGGAGATGGCGCTGACGATGAACGTCAATACCGGTGTCACATGCGCGGCAGTCATTATGGCCGTAACGATCGCCGTCAACAAGGCAATCGCGATGATGGCTCGCTCTTTGGCTGCGAGCAGTTTCATTCTGTAATCCTTTCAGGGGAGCTTTTTAAAGTGCTGTCGGACTGTGAACTTCCACACCACACCCTTCATATCCTTTGTCCAATTGGACTATTACAGAGTAGGCGCTTCAACGTCCAAGTCTATAGGACATGACGATCTCCGATAAGTTGCGAATAGGCCCTGATATGAACCGGCTCGGGGTATTATGGTCCACGTAAATCCGCTCCAACGGATCGGATAACCGAGCTCTTAAGACGATGGAGGATATAATGGCAATTCGCAAGGCAAATGCCGAATGGAAGGGCGATCTTTTCGCCGGATCGGGCACACTGTCCCTGGGAAGCGGGGCGTATACCGGCGCGTACACGTTCAAGTCACGCATGGAGGACGGCGCCGGCACCAATCCCGAGGAACTGATCGGCGCCGCCCACGCGGGCTGCTACTCGATGGCCCTCTCCGCCGGCCTGGCCGCCGCGGGTCACACGCCCGAGAGTGTCAAGACGCAGGCGTTCGTGCACTTTGACAAGGTCGGCGAGGGCTTTGCCATCACCAAGATCGACCTCAACGTCGAAGCCTCGATCCCCGGCATCGACGAGATCACATTCCAGCGCTTTGCCGCCGATGCCAAAGCCAACTGCCCCGTCTCCCGCGCCCTCTCGGCGACTACCATCGAGCTGACCGCTAAGCTCGTGTAATTGTCACGCGAACGTCGATATCGACGGCGACGCGGTTCGGACCAAGCTCCGGACTGTGTCGCCGTTTTTGTCTTTTGGGGGTTAACCCAGCAACTCCGCTACATCCTGTGCCGTCAGCGACTTGAAGAAGCCTTCTTCAGTCGAAATCAGCGTGTCCGCGAGGGCACGCTTTTTGTCTTGGAGTTCGAGGATCTTCTCCTCGACCGTTCCTCGTGTAATCAACTTGTAGACAAAGACCGGCTTGTCCTGACCGATCCGGTGCGTTCGATCCGTCGCCTGGCGTTCGACGGCGGGGTTCCACCAGGGGTCGATATGGATGACGTAATCGGCCGCCGTGAGGTTGAGGCCCACGCCCCCGGCTTTGAGGCTGATGAGGAAGAGGGGGAGATCGCTACGGTTTTGGAACTCGTCGACCTTCTCCTGTCGATTACGCGTGCGGCCGTCGAGGTAGGAGTAGGCGATCTGCGTCTTGTCGAGCTCGGTGCGGACGAGGCTAAGCATCGAGACGAACTGGGAGAAGACGAGGGCTTTGTGGTTCTCACTCGTGACAGTCGACAGGGTTTCGATGAGCAGGTCAAACTTGGACGAGCCGGCCTTGCTGGTGGGGTCGACCAGCTTGGGATGGTTGGCGATCTGGCGCAGGCGCAGGAGGGCTTCGAGGATGCGCATGCGGGCGTTGTTCATGCCGAGGTTTTCGATGACGCCCAGGAGCTCGGCCTTGTACTCGGCCTTTGTCTTGTCGTAGAACGCCTGCTGCTCAGGCTCCATCTCGGCGTAGAGGATCCGCTCGGTGCGCGGCGGCAGTTCGGGCGCGACCTGGTCCTTGGTGCGTCGCAGGATGAACGGATGGACCATCTTCCTGAGAAGCTTGGCGGATTCGGGGTCGTTGCCCTTCTCGATGGCGGCGGCGAACTCGTCACGGAAATAGTCGAGGCCGCCGAGCATACCGGGGTTGACGAACGCGAACTGCGACCATAGCTCGATGGTGCTATTCTCGACGGGTGTACCGGTGAGTGTGAGCCGGTGGTCGGCATTGAGCAGCCGGGCCGCGCGGCCGGTTTGCGAGAGCGGGTTCTTGATGGCCTGACTTTCGTCGAGGATGGCGTAGTGGAACTTGTGCTTGCGGAGCATCTCAATGTCGCGGAGAAGGACCCCGTAAGTGGTGAGGACGAGGTCGTACCGCTCGAAGTGCCTGGCGACCTTGGTGCGGTTGTCGGAATGGACAAGCACCTTGAGGCCCGGCGTGAACTTCGACGCCTCACGCTCCCAGTTGAAGAGAAGCGAGCGTGGCATGACGATGAGATTGCTGCCGGTCGCCTCGCCATTCTCTTTCAGCGAGAGCAGGAAGGTGAGGGTTTGGACGGTTTTGCCGATACCCATGTCGTCGGCCAGGATACCGCCGAATTCGTAGTCGTGCAGGAAGTGCAGCCAGTCGAATCCCGCCTTCTGATAGGGACGAAGCTCGCCGACGAAGCCCGCCGGCAACGTTCGATGGTTGTCGATACTGTCGAAGGTGCGCAGGCGTTCTCGACGCTCGGCGAACTCGGCGTCGACGTCCGCCTGATCGGCCTGGGCGAGGGCGTCTTCGATGAGGATTTGCTGACGTGCCGCCACCCGCAAGCTATCGCCCTTCTTCTCGGCAAGGGCAAAGAGGTGCCGGTAGCGTTCGATCCATTCCGGCGGGATCGCGCCGATGCTGCCGTCCGCCAGCTTGACGAACTTCTCGCGCTTCTTGATGGCGTCGTACAGGCTGGCCAGTGGCAGGTCGATATCGCCAAAGGTTGCAGCGGCGTCGAGGTCGAACCAGTCGATGCCGGAGCTGACGGTCAACCTCAGCGACGGCTTATTCCGGTTGACGCGGATCGACTTCAGCTCGTCCTGGCCGTAGACTTCGAAGCCCGCTTCCAGAAGTCGCGGAACATGGTGGATGAGAAAATCCAGCGGCGTCACCCGGGCGCGGAGGGCGAATGTGTTATTGTCGCCGCCCGTTTTGAGACCGTGCTGGAGGAGGTTCGACCAGAGGGTTTGCTCGGCATTTGGCTTGCGGCGAATGCGGATGAAGGTATCGGTCTCTTGTCCCCCAGCAGCCTTGACGATGGAGACGGCGTCGCCGGGCATGATGTCGCTGACTTCATGTTCCCCGTAGACGTAGCGAAGACGAATGCGGAGCTCGGTTTGGTGATCGTTTTTGGGGCCGGCGACGGGAACTTCCGTCAAATAGAGATGACCGGTCGGGTCGACATCGACGTCGACCCAGTTGACGCTGCGGAGCTCGACGGGCGCTTGTTCGGACAGTCGAGGCAAGAAGTCACTATAGAACTTCTCGACGCCGTCGGAGGGAATGGTGATGTAATCAGGCGCGGTTGCCATCAACTTGGCGACAGCGGGCGATGGCTTCTGCAGTTCAAAAAGCGTTGACCCGCCGATCAGCCACGTCGGCTGGTCCCATATGGGCTCGTACCGGGCGATCTCAGGCGAGCTGCCATCGGCGGTGATGAGGTTGGGATACAGGTGGAGGCCGTCGACACTTTTCTCGACACGGATACCGGCCGCGACTGGTTTGTCGAGGACCGTGAGGACGTCGGTTAGCACGCCGTGACCACCGCCAAGGAACGTCAGGCAGTGGCGAAGGAGAGGGAGGATGTCGCCAAGACTCGGACCGCGGCGCGACTGGGACGTGTGCTTGAGCGTATCGGCGATCGCAAGCATGCGGCAAACCGTGGCGGAGGCGTCGGTGGTGTTGACATACACGGATGCGTCGTTCGTGTTCGGGTAGAACCTCGCGCGTTTGTCGAGGCGCTGTCGATGCATCAGGTCGCGGATGCCGTCGCGGTCGCCGGGGTCGATGCCGTCGAGGGTGTCGACCGGGATCGACACCGGCGCCACCGACCATCGACCACGCCATGGGGTGACGCTGAAGGCGATCACCTGGTTGGCAACGGATTTGCGGATTGGGCGGGCGTCGATGAGGTCATTGATGGTGGCGTGCCAATCGGTCGACGCTTCCTCGGGAAACTGGCCCGCGAGCTCGATGGCCGCGGCGACCTTATGCTTGCAGATGTTGCGCGCGTAGTTGCGGCCCTCGGCGCAGGTGCATTCGAAATAGGTGAGGCCGTTGCTGAGCCAGACATTGACGAGCCAGTTCCCCTCGACATCCCATACCTCGACAGCGGCCTCGTCGATGGTGAGGGAGGTGATGGTGACGGCGCGCGAGGTCCAGAGCTTCTGACCGGCGGCCAGGGCCTGTGCGTCCGGCTTCCCAACGATGCGCTCCTCTTCGAAGCTCCAAGGGCCGAATTGGTCGAGTTGGTGGTCAGGCATGGGTGTCGCCGGGTACTTGTGCGGTAGTAACTGCTTCTCTTTGATCTTTAGCCCGGAGGCCGGTTATTCGTAGCCATGCCGTTCAGGGCATGGGGCGATTGGAAACGGTACCTAAGAGAACAGAACGGAGACATCGTCCTTGGTCAGGGACTTAAGGAAGCTCTCCTCACCGGCGACGAGCTGGTCGACAAGCTTGCGTTTGCGTTCCTGTAGGTCCAGGATCTTCTCCTCGACAGTGCCGCGTGAGATAAGCTTGTAGACGAATACCGGCTTGTCCTGGCCGATCCGATGGGTGCGGTCCGTGGCCTGTCGCTCGACGGCGGGGTTCCACCAGGGATCGATATGGACGACATAGTCCGCCGCCGTAAGGTTGAGGCCCACGCCGCCGGCCTTGAGGCTGATCAGAAAGAACGGGATGTTGGGATCGGCCTGGAATGAGTCGACGGCTGCCTGGCGGTTCTTCGTCTGGCCGTCGAGATATTGGTACGGGACACCGTCAGCGTCGAGGCGGTTGCGCACGATGGTCAACATACGGACAAACTGGGAGAAGACGAGCGCTTTGTGACCTTCGGCGCGCAGAGTCTCAAGTGTCTCCGTCAGCAGTTCGAACTTGCCGGAGTTGAGGGTGCTCTCGTCATCCATGAGTTTGGGATGGTTCGCGATTTGGCGCAGGCGCAGGAGGGCTTCGAGCATTTTCATGCGTGCGTTGCCCATGCCTTCTTTGTTGATGATGCCCAGCAATTCGTCCCGGTACTTGTCGCGCACCGAATTGTACAGCTTCTCCTGATCCGGCTCCATTTCGGCGAGAAGTATCTTCTCCGTCCGCGGTGGCAGGTCTGTTGCGACCTGATCCTTGGTACGGCGCAGGATGAACGGAAAGACCATCCGGCGCAGGAGGCTTGCGCTGGCGTCGTTCTGCTTTTTCTCGATCGCGGCGGAGAACTCAGTGCGGAAGTATTCCAGGCCGCCCAGGAGGCCGGGGTTAAGGAATTCAAACTGCGACCAGAGGTCGATCGTGCTGTTCTCGACGGGGGTGCCTGTAAGCACCAGGCGGTGATCGGATTGCAACAGGCGCGCGGATCGCCCGGTCAACGAGAGCGGGTTCTTGATGACCTGGGCCTCGTCCAGGATGACGTAGTGGAAGCGATACTTGCGCAGGACGTTGATGTCGCGCAGCATCACGCCGTACGTCGTCAGGACGAGGTCGTAGTCGTCGAGGTGCGCGATGTCCTTCGACCGCTTGTTCTCGGCATGGACCAGCACGCTCAGTCCGGGTGTGAACTTCTTGACCTCTCGCTCCCAGTTGAAGATGAGCGAACGCGGAAGGACGACCAGGTTAGCGGACTTGGATTCACCCGTCGCCTTGAGTGAAAGAAGGAAGGCGAGAGCTTGGACGGTCTTGCCGACGCCCATGTCGTCGGCGAGGCAGCCGCCAAAGTCGTACTCGTGAAGGAAGTGAAGCCAGTCGAAGCCGGCCTTCTGATAGGGTCGAAGTTCTGCGGTGAGACCGGCGGGAAGCGGATGCTCGGTGATTTTCGAGAACGAACGCAGTCGATCGCGACGCACCTCGAATTCGCCGTCGGCCTGGGCAGCGTCGGCGAGTTCCATGGCATCTTCGATCAGGACGGCGTGCCGGTTCGATAGGCGTAGGCCGTCGTCGGTGAGTTCGCCGAAGGAAAACAGATGCTTGTAGCGTTCAATCCACTCCGGCGGGATAGCGCCGATGGATCCGTCGGCGAGCTTGACGTACCGCTCGCGGCGCTTGATCGCCTTGCTGAAGTCGGCAAGGGACACCGGTAGGTCGCCGAAGGTGACAACAGCGTTGAGGTCCAGCCAGTCGATGCCGCTCGACACCTTGAATTCAAGCCGCGGCTGATTTCGGTTGACACGGACGGACCTGAGGTTCTCTTCACCGTAGACTTCAAATCCACCGGCGACGAGCTTCGGGACCGAATGCAGAAGAAAGTCAACGGGCGAAAGGCTGGCCTTGAGGACCAGCTTTTCGTAGCCGGCCCCGCGCTTGAATCCGGCTGGAGCCAGCTGGCGATAGAACTCTGCCTCGCTTTCGACTTTGCGGTGGACCCTGGTGAGCGGTATCGAGTCGCGGTCGGCCGTTTGCATGGCTCGGATGGCGACGGATGCGGGCACTCGTTCCGCCGGGAGTTCGACGGTATCGTAGGCAAAGCGGACGTCGGCGACGAGGTCGCCTTCGCTTTCGGAGAGGTAGAGACGGGGAACGACCTCGGCTTCGATATCGTGCCAAGTCACCATATCCGAACTGACATCGTACCGCTCGACAAAGCGCGGGAGATAGTCAGAAAGGAAACGCGCTTGCTCCTGCGTAGGAACACGCACGGATCTCGAACCCCAGGCGGCAAACGACGAACCCGCATCCGGGATCCGAAACAATCGCTTTCCGGACAGCACCCACACGGGGCGGTCCGTGACGATCAGCGCTTCCGACCCGATCGCAAGTTTGACGCCGCGGTGCATGATCGACGTCGCGACCTTCAGCGCGCGTCGTTCTCGGCTAATGTCTACGACGGCTCGACCAGGCTCATCGTCGATTTCGATCAGGGCCTTGAGAGGATCGCCATAGGTCCCCACAAAAAAGGGCTGATCGGCCAGGGCGCGGAATGCGTGGTCGAGTGAGAGCTTGGAATCTCGGTAGAGCTTTTCGGCAAGCAGCGCCGCCTGACCAAGCCACGCCGTGGTTTCCGTGAGATTGACATAGCGGTTGGGATCGAATTTCGAGTTGATCTGCTTGACTTCGTCAGACAAGTCTTTACGGGCCGCCGCGTTGCGGATAGCGATGGGGTCGTCGAGATCGACGTCGCGGAAGTGTGATAGCGATACTCCGTAGGGCACGATGCCCCAACCGTAGTGATTGTTTTGTAGGCTGAAGAGAAGCACCTGCTTGGCCGTTGTGGACTTCCCGGCATCGGGCTCGAGGAGACCGTCGACGACGTGGTCCCAGCGTGGCGGACGCGCATGCCAGCTGGGCCTCAACGTGTCGATGAGGTGAAGGTAGCTCGCCTGCTTATGCTCGCAGACGAGCTTGGGATTTTCCTGGCAGGGAGGGCAGGTGCAGGAGAAATAGATGGACTGCTTGTCGGTCCAAAGATGGACCCGGCAGACCTGGTCGAGCTCGGAGTCGTCGATGAGGTAGTACGCCTCGTTCGCCTTCGACGACTCGACTGTGACGCAGCCGTCCTCGAAAATGGCTTTGCCGATCTCCCTGAGTTCCGGGTCGGTGCGGCCGGCGATTGTCAGGTAGAGGGACCGGTTGAGCGGCACGGGGCGTGTCGGTTCCGGATAGGCGGGTTCGTTCCAGCCATATTCTTCGAGACCGTGCAATCCAACTTGACGTACAGTGGAGGGCTTGTTCATCGACGCGTCGGCGCTCCTATTTCGCTTACGAGGAACGAAAGACATATCGTCCGCCCCCTTAAAAAAGGAGACGGACGACATCATTTCATTTATGACTGATACAACTCTCACCGCGGGGCCAACCGCCGCGCGCTAGCCTTGCTTGGCGGGTTTCTGCTTTATTGTCAGGCCGAGTTCCCGCAGCGCCTTCTCGTCGACAGTCGACGGAGCGTCCATCATAGGGTCGTAGCCGTTGCCGCCCTTGGGGAAGGCGATGACCTCTCGGATGTTGTCGTCGTCGGTCAGCAGCATGACCATGCGGTCGAGGCCAGGGGCGATGCCGCCGTGTGGCGGTGCGCCGAAGTCGAAGGCGTCGAGCATGTGGCCGAACTTCGCGGTGATCTGCTCGTCCGTGTTGCCGAGCATCTTGAAGATGCGCTCCTGGATGTCCCGCTTGTGGATCCGGATGCTGCCTGAGGCGCACTCGATGCCGTTACAGACGAGGTCGTAGGTGTACGCGCGGCAGACGGCCGGATCGCTTTCGAGTTTGTCGATGTGCTCCTCGTGCGGCATGGCGAACGGGTTGTGCGCGAAGCTCCACTTCTTCTCGTCCTCGTCCCATTCGAAGACGGGGAAGTCGGTGACCCAACAGTACGAGAGCGTGTCCTTCGACGTCAGGTTCAGGCGCGAGGCGATCTCGCGGCGGACGCGGTCGAGGACCTTGGCGACGACGTCGGGCTTGTCGGCGACGAAGCCGACGAGGTCACCGGGGACCGCCTCGGCCAGCGCGACGACGGCATCGAGTTCGGCCTGCGTCATGAACCTGGCGATGGGCGACTTGACGCCTTCCTCGGTGATGAGGAGGTACGCGAAGCCCTTGGCCCCGAAGTCCTTGGCGAGAAGCGTGAGGTCATCGATCTGCTTGCGGGAGAGCGAGGCGCCACCAGGATACCGAATAAGTTTGACCTGACCGCCGCCGTCGATGGTGTTGCGGAAGACGGTAAACTCGGTCTCCTTAAAGATCGGCGCGGCGTCCTTGAGCTCCAGGCCGTACCGAAGGTCCGGCTTGTCCGTGCCGTAGCGAGCCATCGCCTCATCGTAGGTAAGGCGCGGAAACTTGTCGTTGATAGTCTTAGTCGACAGCTTGCGGATCACCCGGATCGTCAGCTCCTCGACCAGGTTGAGGATGTCGTCCTGGGTGACGAAGGACATCTCCAGGTCGAGTTGGGTGAACTCGGGCTGTCGGTCCGCACGCTGGGCTTCGTCGCGGAAGCACTTGGCGATCTGGAAATAGCGCTCGATTCCGCCCACCATCAGGAGTTGCTTGAACTGCTGGGGCGCCTGGGGTAGGGCGTAGAAGAGGCCAGGCTCCAGGCGATAAGGCACCAGGTAGTCGCGCGCGCCTTCGGGCGACGACTTGGTCATGATCGGCGTCTCGATCTCGAGGAAGTTCTGCTCGTACATGAACGCGCGGATCTCGCGGATGAGCTCGTGGCGCAGGCGCATCTTCTCGTACATGCTCGGCCGGCGAAGGTCGAGGTAGCGATACTTGAGGCGAACGCCCTCGTCGACATCCTTGTCCTCGTAGATGGGGAACGGGGGCGTCTTGGCGGCGTTCAGGATCTCGATCTCATTGGCGACAATCTCGACGGTTCCGGTCTTGAGGTTCGCGTTCTCGGTGCCCTCGGGGCGCCTGCGTACCGGGCCAGTGACGGCGACACAGTACTCCGACCGCAATTTTTCGGCGACGGAGAGGGCGTCGGCGTTGAGGCTCGAGTCGGCGGTCACCTGTACGATACCGGTGCGGTCACGGATGTCGAGGAAGGCGATGCCTCCCTGATCCCGGTTGCGATTCACCCAGCCGTTCAGGGTGACCGTCTGTCCAATCAGTTCTTCCGACACTTCGCCGCACGCGACCGTTCGCTTTGAAAACGCCAAACTCTTCCTCCTGCGCCCTTTCTTCGTTGTAGGCGCGTCCGCACGGTGCGGACGCCCGTCTTTGGGCCTTATCAACTTTCCCGACGTGGAAATCGTGTACTAGTATACCTGATAGGGCGGTGTCAGCCGGGGCATAAATGGAACGCGACAGGAAAAATACGAGAGGATAGAGTGTGACCAGTCGTCACAGACGGCATAAAGAGAGGGGACGGGTGTGATGCCCGTCCCCTCTGTGCTTGTCAGGCCTGCGACGGATCAGCTGATGCTGATGCCGTTAATCTGGGCGTTGTCTATCACTGTGTTAAAGTTGATGACAATCTGCCCGCTGGCATTGGCCGTTGCGGTGAAGCTGCGCTGGACAGCTTTGTTCTGGGCTCCCGCCGTGGCGAAGATGTCGAAGTTCGTCAGCACGGTGGTGCTGTTGATGACGACGTTGAAGGTTCGCTTGCCGGCGGCCGTCCAGTAGCCTTCGGAGAAGTACAGCGTCACCGTGTGTGAGCTGCCGGCGGTGAAGCCGGGGACTGTGTAAGTAGACGTCCCGAACCGATTGCTGAGCAGCACAGCTTGCGGCGGGATCGTGCCCGTCAACAGCGAGGTGTTGACGGCGGTCGTAGTCGTGGTCGCGGTGCCGCCGGTGAAGTTGACGTCGGCGACCCACGAGCCGGAGGCCGCGCCGCCGCTGTTGATCATCTTCGGTGTGCTGACCGCGGTGAACACGAGGTTGTTCAAGTTCCATCCGGCGGCGAGCTCGTTGACGCGGAGGATCTGCTGACCCGCCGGAAGCGTGACGGTGGCGTTGACGGTCTGCCAGGTCTGGTAGCCGCCGGTGGCCGGAACGTTGACGTTGCCGCTCAGGTTGGTGCCGGCGGCGTTGCTGAGGTTGAGAGCCCCGGTGACAGCAGCAGGAGCCGCCACCCGGAAACCGACCGTGTAGGTGCCGGCCGTGGCGACGTTCACCGTGTACTTCATGTACTCGCTGGCGGCTGTCCAGCCGATGTTGTAGCCGGTGCCGGTGTCTGTGGTGGCCTCGATGTCGACGCCGTCGGTGGTGCGATATTGACCGCCGTTGTTTGCTGCGTCGGCGTCGTGGTAGGCCACGCCCTCACCGCCGGTGTCGAAGTTCTCCGCCTGCACGGTTCCGGGGATCGCCCACGCCGTGCCGAGGTACGGACCTTCCGAACCGCTGCCCGCCGGGGTTGTCACGTTGACGCCCGCGCTCTGCGGGCCGGTGCCGGCGGAGTCGATGGCGGCGACGGTGAATGTGTACGCCGTCGACGGGGACAGGCCGGTGACCGCGAAGGTCGTCGAGCCCGAGGTGCCGATCGACGTGCCGTTCTTGTAGACGGCATAGCCCGTGATAGAGCAGTTGGCTGGTGCGCCGACCGAGTTCCAGTTGAGATTGGTGCCCGTCGATGTCGTGCCGGACGCCGCGAGGCCGCCGGGAGCGCCCGGTGTCGCGGTGCACGTCCCGCCGGTACCGGTCGGTGTTCCCTGAGTCTGGACGGAGAAGGCGGAGGTGCCCGATCCGTTCACAGCCGCCACGGCATAGTAGTACGTGGTGCCGTTCGCCAGACCGGTGTCGGTATACGACGTTCCCGAGATGTTCGACACCGACGCAGGCGCGGCTTCGGTGTAGGGGACGGTGGTGCGGTAGAGGTTATAGGTAACCGCGCCGCTCGACGCCACCCAGGATATCGTGTTCTGCGCGTTGCCTGCGACGGTGGCTGTGTTAGTGGGGGTGAGCGGAGGAACGTTGCGCGCGTCCGATACGATGGTCACCTGGCAGATCTGGTGATCCCAGGCGTTCACGGTCGGCGTCTCCTGCAGCTTGATGTCGGTGACGCCGGCGGGTAGGGTGCCTGTCGTCGACAGCGTATAGAGACCCCATCCACTTGCCGTCGGCGTGATGGCGGTCACCGACGTGGCGGCCTGCGTATAGGTGGACCCGTTGTTGGTCGAGTACCAGATGGTCGCGGCGGCTGTATCGGTGGTATTGGTTCCGATCTTGGCGCTCATCGACTTGATGTTCGTGTACTTCCAGTTGACGAACTGCGTGGTGTTGACCACGCGCGAGATGCGGCCGTCATCGTTGCCGAAGAACGTCGGATTGCTGCGGTCGATCACCCAGTTGCCGCTCGTATTGTAAGGGACGGCGAAGCTGTCGCACTGGTCCGTGATCGTCCCGGAGCCGGGGGAGTAGTCCTGCGGACCGTTGTAAACGCGGATATAGTCGATATCGTACGTCTGCGGGAAGACTGTCGACGCATCAGGTGTTCCGGGCGGGCCGCCGCCAACCGCGAGGTTCAGCAAAAAGTAGAATGGATGGTTGAAGATCCAGCCCGGGCTGCTCGCATTGCTGTGGTTCTCGAACTGGACGCCGTCGACATACGCGACCAGTTGCGTCTGGCTCCACAGGATGGAGTAGGTATGATACGTACCGCCGAAGGTGCCACCGCCGGGCTGCTTGTACGTGCCGGTCCAGTCGGCTTCACTGCCTAGATAGCTCATGTGCCAACTAGTAGCGTTAACCGTTGGGTCGCCGAACATCTCCAGGATGTCCTGCTCGCCGCAACCCGGCCAGCCCAGGGTCTGCGAGTCGCCGCCGAGCATCCAGAATGCCGGCCAAATTCCCTTGCCGCCCTGGGGAGCCTTGGCCCGCATCTCGATGTAGCCGTACTGAATACCAACCTTGGCGCCGGTGTAGATGCGCGCGGAGTTGTAAATGCCGGCGGTTCCAATGCCACCGTTGTTGTCGGTTGCGGTGATGCGCAGCGCCTTGCCGTCGGTCGCGGCGGAGTCGGAGATGATGCTGCTGTGCGCGGTGTCCGTCACATAGGTTTCGAGTTCGCCGTTGCCAAACCCGCTGTTGCCGGTGTCGTAGCTCCAGAACGCGGAGTTGGGAGCCGAGCCGACAGCGCCGTTAAACTCGTCACTCCAGCCCAGGGTGTAGCCCGCCGGCGGCGTGGCCTGCGCGGGCTTGGCCGTAAAGGCGGCCAGAGCGGCTACCAACGGTAGGAGCAGTGTGATACCCAACCGTGGTCTTCTCTTAGATCTCGTCATGTAAAGTCCTTCCTTTACTTGCGCATCGTGGCAGTTGATTAGCGATAACGACAATACGACCGGCTGTTGAAGTTCACCGGTATCCGAATCACTTGACGCCGACGCGTCACCGATGAGTGCTGGGACGTCCCAATTATAACATGATTTATCGATAAGTCAATAGATTTTGCGAATACGAATACGCCAAATTTTAGCGGTGCGATTTTATGGCCGACGATGACGGTTGCCTGGTTGGGAAAATATTTACGCGATGGCGCAACCAGCGATGTGGGAATTACGTCTTATCAACTATCGGGACGCCCATAGGATTGGGTCGGGCGAGTTTTGGAGGATCGTATGGAACGGTCGGCGGCGACGTCGGAGCAGATTGTGGAGCAGGCGCGACACGCAATGCGGACGAGGGATTTCGATCTGGCTCGCCGCCTGCTCGATTTCGTGGTCCGGACCGATCCGAGTAATTCCGACGCGGTGCAACTGTTGGCGTCGATGCCGCGCGACAATAGGCTGGTGGGCGCGCAGGCCCACGACCCTGGTTACGACTACGCCTATAGAATCGCGCAAGACGCCGCAATATTCGAGTATCAACGATTGGGAATGACGCCCCCAGTTCCTGAGACGCCTCAATCGAGGCGGTGGAAGGTCACGCGGCTCTGGCTGACGGTAGTCCTGGTCGCACTGATACCGCTGGGATTCCGGGCGGCCTGGATCGACTTCCGCGCGACCCTGCACCAACAGGACGTCAACCAGGCGCAATTCGCGATGTCGCCAGGCTGCGTCGCAACCTCGACCAATGTCGACGCCAAGCTTCCACCGTGCACTTTAATGGCTGCGACGATCGTCGGTAAGACGACGAACACGCGGCCGTCGGAATCTTACGGGCACGTCACAGACTACAATCTCAGCGTCCGTGAAACCACGACGGGAACGACGCACGAATATCGGCAGGTGAGCGACTCGTTTTGGGGCGAGGTGTCTGTCGGTCAACAGGTGTCGATCAAGCAATGGCGCGGTCAACAGGTCGAACTGGATGCAGGAACGGAAAATATCGACCTGACGACATTCATTGGCGACGCACGCGGTACTTTTGAAAGAGCCGTGGCATGGTTTATTGCCGCAACCGGGTCGATGGCCGCGCTGCAGCTTTTGTGGTGGCGGCCTCGACGTCGACGGCCGATCCAGTTGTTTTGAAGTTATGCAGGCGATTAGCGCGTGCACGCTTTGCCCCAATCGGTCTGGCGTCGCATGTTCATC
>Ga0070658_10001612_pt1 | contig 19086 bp, 14 predicted proteins | sample KBSC13metaG_FD_64664 | JGI IMG/M metagenome (GOLD analysis project Ga0070658, IMG submission 64664) | Corn rhizosphere microbial communities from Kellogg Biological Station, Michigan, USA - KBS C1-3 metaG | ecosystem: Host-associated > Plants > Roots > Rhizosphere > Soil ...
CGGGCCGACTCCTGCGACCGGGTGACGATCGCCTCGCTGTGCCCGGTGCCGTGCGCCCTGATGTGCTCGATGGCGGCGTCTAACGAGGGCACCACCGCGGCCGCGATGTCGAGGGAGAGGTACTCGGTGTCCCAGTCGTCCGGCGTGGCGGCCACCACCCCCGGATCGACCCGGGCCACCCGCTCGTCGCCGTGCACCGTCACGCCGGCTTCGCGCAACGCGGACAACGCCAACGGCAAGAAGGTGTCGGCGACATCGACGTGCACCAGCAGGGTCTCGGCCGCGTTGCACACGCTCGGCCGAGAAACCTTCGCGTTGAGCAAGATGGCCAGCGCCTTGTCGAAATCCGCGTCTGCGTCGACGAAGACATGGCAGTTGCCGACGCCGGTCTCAATCACCGGCACGGTCGACTCGTCGACCACGCTGCGAATCAGCGAGGCGCCCCCGCGCGGGATCAGCACGTCGACCAATCCGCGGGCCCGCATCAGGTGCTTCGCGGCCTCATGCCCCGCGCCTGGCACCAGCTGCACCGCGTCAGCCGGCAAGCCCACCGACGCGACGGCGTCGCGCAGCACCGCCACCAACGCCTCGTTCGACGAGAGCGCGGACGACGATCCGCGCAGCAGCGCGGCGTTGCCGCTCTTCAAGCACAACGCCGCGGCGTCGACGGTGACGTTGGGCCGACCCTCGTAGATGATGCCGACCACACCGAACGGCACCCGCACCTGGCGCAACTCGAGCCCGTTCGCCAAGACGCCGCCGCGCACCACCTCGCCGATCGGGTCTGGCAAGCCTGCGGTCTTGCGCACGTCGGCAGCGATTGCCCGAACCCGGTCGTCGTCGAGGCGGAGCCGGTCGATGTAGGCGGGCATAGCACCGGCGGCGGACGCCCGATCGACGTCGGTCTGGTTGGCCCGCACGACCTCGGCCGACCGTGCGATCAACGCGTCGGCGATGGCGGTCAAAGCGGCGTCTTTCACGCGGCGCGACGCGGTGGCAAGCGCCGTGGAGGCAACTCGCGCCCGGCGGGCCGCGTTCACCACTGGGCTCACGACGTCGGCTGCCTGGGCTGCGTCGTCAACGGGCGTGGTCACGTCGTCCTCCTGGCTTGTCGCAAGACCGCCAGGATACGGCTTTGGGTCGCCTAGAACGGACGCCATCCGCCCGCGGGAGCGACCAGCGACACCCCGGCGTCACCCCCGCGGTGCTGGAAGACCTGCCGGTCGACAACCTCGACGCCGAGCACTTGCCAGGCAGGCAGGCCGGCGGAACCGCGGTGTTCGCCCCACAGCCGCAGCGCGAGGGCCGCCGCATCCGCGCATTCGGGCGCCTCTTCCCAGTACCGCACCTCGGCCCGATCGTCGCCGTAACGGCCCGACAGCAAGAACGGCTGCTCGTTCGAAAGCCGCTCGAGGGCGGCCTTGACCAACGACGTCTCCATCGGTTCGCCCCCGACCGTGACGGTGACGTGCCACAGCTTGGTTTGCGGCGCGCTCACGTCGCCTCCTCGCCATGCTGACCCCGACCGAATGCCTGCCGCGCTATGCGGTCCCGGTGCATAGTTGACCAGCAACGCGGCCGGCGCGGAGCGGTTTTACTTGAACTTGCCGAACTCGTTGATCATCGGCGGCGGCCCCTCAACACCACGAGATCATCGCGGTGCACGATCTCGCGCTCGTAGGCGGCACCGAGGCTGGCCGCAAGCTCGTGCGTGGAGCGGCCGAGCAGGCCGGGGAGTTCACCCGCGTCGAAGTTGACCAAGCCACGGGCGACCGTGCGGCCCGCCTCGTCGACGAGGTCGATCGGGTCGCCCGCCACGAAGTCGCCGTCGACCGCAGTGACGCCGGCAGGCAGCAACGACAGCCGCCGGTCGACCACCGCGGCCACCGCCCCGGCGTCGAGAATGACCCGGCCGCGCGGTGCGGTGGCGTGCGCCAGCCAGAGCAGCCGCGCCGGCACCCGCGCCCCGGTGGGGTGGAACAGCGTGCCCACGTGCGCACCCGACAGCGCGGCAGCCGCTTCGGTAGCGGCGGCCAGCACCACCGGGATACCGGCAGACGTCGCCAGCCGGGCCGCCTCGATCTTGGTGACCATGCCGCCGGTGCCGACCCCGGCGCTGCCGATGCCACCGAGATCAATGCCGTCGAGATCGGTCTCGCCATGCACTTCAGTGATGCGGCGCGAACCCGGCCGGTTCGGGGGTGTGGAGTAGAGCGCATCTACGTCCGACAACAAGACGAGCAGGTCGGCGCGCACCAGGTGGGCCACCAAGGCAGCGAGCCGGTCGTTGTCGCCGAACCGCACCTCCTCGGTGACGACCGTGTCGTTCTCGTTGACGACTGGCACCACGCCGAGTTCGAGCAGTCGGGTCATAGTGCGTTCGGCATTGACGTAGTGACCGCGCCTGATGATGTCGTCGGACGTGAGCAGGATCTGACCGACCCGAAGGTCGTGCACGGCGAACGCCCGCGCGTAAGCCTCGACGAGCAGGCCCTGCCCGACGCTCGCCGCCGCCTGCTGAGTGGCAAGGTCGCGGGGGCGCCTGCGCAAACCAAGCGGGCGCATGCCCGTAGCGATCGCGCCGGACGAGACGAGCACACATGCACTGCCTGCGTCTCGACGCTGCGCGAGCGCGCCGGCGAGCCGCGCGACGTTGGCTTCGTTGACGCCGCCCTCGGCATGGGTGACCGACGACGAGCCGATCTTGACGACCACCCTGCGGGCCTGCGTTACCGCACTGCGGTCGCTCGAATCAGCACCGTCGCTTGACCCGGTGAGGTCGCTGGAGTCATTGCACCCACCCGAACCCGACCCTTCGGCCAACCTGATCTCACCGACCGTCGAGCCGGGCGTCAGTGCCGCGGGGACCGATTCGGTTCTCAGGCCCGGCGAGCATTCCGGGTTCGTAATCGAACGCGACGTCGCCGATCACCACTGCGGCGCCGGCCTGCGCGCCGGCCTTTTCGAGTTCAACCTCGACGCCGAGCCGGTTGAGGCGGTCGGCGAGGTATCCGACCGCCTCGTCGTTGGTGAAGTCGGTCTGCTTGATCCAGCGCTCGGGTCGATCACCCCGGACGACGAAGCTGTCGCCCTCACGCGTGACCGTGAAGCCGGAGTCGTCGACCGCCCTGGGCCGCAGCACGATGCGGGTGGCCTCTTCGACCGGGCGTTCGGCCCGCGCGTGCTCGACGAGTTCGGCCATCGCGAACAACAACTCGCGCAGACCTTCGTGGGTGGCGGCCGACACCTCGACGACCTTGAGGCCACGGGCCTCGAGTTCGGGACGCACCATGTCGGCGAGTTCGCGAGCGTCGGGCACATCGACCTTGTTCAAGGCGACGAGCCGCGGGCGCTCGTGCAGCGGCACGCCGCCGAGGTCGGTCTCGTCGTAGGCGGCCAGCTCCTCCTCGATCGCTTCGAGGTCGCTCAGCGGATCGCGATCGATCTCGGCGTTCGCGCAGTCGATGACGTGGACGAGCGCGGCGCACCGCTCGACGTGCCGCAAAAACTCAAGGCCGAGGCCGCGGCCTTCGCTCGCGCCGCGCACCAGCCCGGGAACGTCGGCGACGGTGAACCGGACGTCGCCGGCCTCGACGACACCGAGATTGGGCACCAGCGTGGTGAACGGGTAGTCGGCAATCTTGGGTTTCGCCGCCGACAGTGCCGCGACGAGCGACGATTTGCCGGCGTTGGGATAGCCGACCAACGCGATGTCGGCCACGGTCTTCAATTCGAGGACGACGTCGACGGCCGTGCCGGGCTCACCGAGCAATGCAAAACCGGGTGCCTTGCGGCGGGGCGAAGCGATGGCCGCATTGCCGAGCCCGCCGCGCCCGCCTCGGGCGACGACGTAGGTGGTGCCGGCGCCAATGAGGTCGGCCAGCACCGTACCGTCGGCCGATTTGACCACCGTGCCGTCGGGCACCGGAAGAACGAGGTCTTCGCCGTCAGCTCCGTTGCGGTTGCTGCCCTGGCCGGACTTGCCCGAGGTGGCCCGCCGATGCGGCGCGTGGTGGAACGCCAGCAAGGTGGTGGTGTCGGGGTCTACGACCAGCGCCACGTTGCCGCCACGGCCACCGTTGCCGCCGTCAGGGCCGCCGAGCGGCTTGTACTTCTCGCGACGGATCGAGGCGCAGCCGTGGCCGCCGTCGCCCGCGCTGGCATGGAGGATGACGCGATCGACGAATGTCGGCATCGCGACCTCCTGCGTTCGTTGCTGAAATTATGCCGCGAGGGCGGACCGGCAACCGGTACGCCCTCGCGAAAGACTGCGTATTTGGCGGCTGTGGAACTAGACCGCTGCGACGATGTTGACGACCCGGCGGCCTCGCGCAGTGCCGAACTCGACCGCACCGGCAGCAAGCGCGAACAGCGTGTCGTCCTTGCCGCGGCCGACGTTGTCGCCGGGGTGGAAGTGCGTGCCACGCTGACGGACGATGATCTCGCCGGCGTTGACCTGCTGACCGCCGTAGCGCTTCACGCCGAGCCGCTGCGCGTTGGAGTCGCGGCCGTTGCGGCTGGACGAAGCGCCCTTCTTGTGTGCCATCGGGGCCTACTTCCCGGTCTCGATGCCGGTGACCTTGACGCGGCTGTGCCCCTGACGGTGGCCCTGCCGCTTGCGGTAGCCGGTCTTGTTCTTGTACTTGAGGATGATGATCTTCGGGCCCTTGGTGTGATCGACGACCTCGGCGGTCACCTTCACATTGCCGAGCGCCTGTGCGTCACTGGTGACGGAATCGCCGTCGACGACGAGGAGTGCCGGCAAGGACAGCGTGCTGCCCGGCCCGCCTTCAACCCGGTCGACTTCGACGACGTCGCCGACGGCCACCTTGTGCTGCCTGCCGCCGCTGCGAACGATCGCGTACACCGCGCAACTCCTGACTGCTCGAACGTCGTGACGAAACCCGGCGTAGACGCGCGGGAGTGGGCGCAAGTCAAAATGCGCCGACCCCCAAGAGTACGGATCGGGACGCCGCAGGGTCAAACCGGGGTCGATCGACGCGCCCGGCCCGGCAAACCGCGCCGCCCCGCGTGACCGATACGCGAAGATGGGCGATATGCGCTCCACCAAATCCGCTAGCTTTCGCACGGCGTCCGGCCTGATCGCAGTCACCGTCGCGGCGGTGCTCGCCGCGGGTTGCACCGCTGCGCCCGCGTCAGTGGCGCCGACTCCGAGCGGCAACGCAACCGGGGGCCAGCCGATCACGACGGCAAGCGCGGCGGCACCACGTAGCAGCGCCCTGGCCGCGCCGTCGTCGACAACCGCGGCCGGCTCCACTGCCCCTGCCCCGGTTGTCACGAGCGCCGGCCCGTCGTCGTCCGGCATGGTCACTACCCCGCCACAGCCGGCGCCAGACGGGCAGCTGACGTTGGCGAAGACCATCCTCGGGCACCTCGACGTTAAATCGGTGGTCGCCTCCGGACACGGATTGTTCTTCGCGCAAAACATGATGTACCTGCACACGATCAACGTGTACGACCGCAATTACAAATTGGTGAAAATCATTCCGGATTCGGTAAAGCTCGCCGACTTCGGATATCCGCAATATCCGGGCACGTACAAGGGGGCGCCGGTCGAGACAGCGTTCACCCCCGACGGCAAATACGCCTACGTGTCCAATTATTCGATGTACGGTGCCGCACCTTTCGACCGCGAAGGCTCAGACACCTGCAAGCTGAGCGACCATTTCCCGAACAGCTTCGTGTATCGCGTCAACACCTCGACGCTGTCGATCGACCAGGTGATCGAGGTCGGCTCGGTGCCGAAATACGTTGCCGTTACTCCGAACGGCAAGTACGTTCTCGTGTCGAATTGGTGTTCCTACAGCGAAAGCATCATCGACGCCGCCACCGGCAAACAGCTGATGCAAATCTCCGTCGGTGCTTTCCCGCGCGGCATAGCGGTCGACTCGACGAGTTCGACCGCTTACGTCGCGGTCATGGGCAGCACCCACATCGCCGCGATCGACCTGTCTAATTTCGCAGTGACCTGGATCAACAACGTAGGTTCGGCACCGAGGCACTTGGTAATCAGCCCCGACAATCATTGGCTCTACGCCACGATCAACGGCGACGGAGTAGTCGACAAGATCGATCTGACCACACGCAAAGTCGTCGCGCGCGTCGCCACCGGCCGGGCGCCGCGCAGCATGACAATGTCGCCGGAAGGCAGCTACGTGTACGTCGTGAACTACATGTCGAACACGATGAGCAAGGTGCGCACGACCACCATGCGCGTGGTGCAAACGGTTTCCACCAAAGCCGACCCCATCGGCATCACCTACGACGACGCGACGCACCACGTGTGGGTGGCCTGCTACAGCGGCGCGCTCATGGTGTTCAAAGACGGCCCCGACTGAAGGAGCACCGAGCACCCAGCCGCCAGCCGCGCCCGACGACGCTAGAAGCTGTGCGCGTAGCGGTAGTGATCGGTGAGGCGTGCGACGTCGAACGTGACGTGCGGGCAGCGTTGGCACAACCACGCGCCGGCCGGGATCACAAAGTCCCACGAGCGGGCGTCTTCACGAGCACAGAGCAAGTGATAGGCACGGACCATCTTTCGCAGGCCACGCCGCACCGGCGAAACCGCAACTGTCAAGACTGAACGAGCCATGACCTCAACGGTACGCCGCCGAATTTGAGCGACGCACCAGCCACCCGGACGACGACCGCTGCTCCCGACGGCCCAATGCTGCGATCGGGCCGCCGGGTCTGGTGCTGTCACACCGGCTCGGAGACCGACTCAGTGGCAGAAGCGGCGCCGGCGCTCTTGGAACCGCCGCGCCGCCGACCACCGCGCCGAGTGCGCGAGCCGGACGACGCGCCACCGTTCGAGCCGGCCAGGCCGTGCTCGGAGTCATTCTGCGCGGGCTGCTCCGCCTCACTATGGGAACCATCGCCATGAGAGCCATGAGAGCCATGAGAGTCGCGCGGGCCCTGCGTGCCGTGCTCGCCGGCACTGTCGACGGCCTGCTCGTTCGCACCCGTGTTCGCCTGGCCGCCTTCGTGCGGCGCGCCATCGATGCCAGGGCTCACGGCGTCGGCATTGCCGTCAACGCTTTCGTCGACCACCGCAGTAGCGGCGCGCTTGCCACGACCACCACGCGAACCCGACTTCGCTACTGCCGACGGCTTGGGGATCGACGGCGCGGCGGCGCGTTGCGAACGTTGTTCGACCGGGTCGCTGTGCACGATGACGCCACGACCGTTGCAGGTCTCGCAAACCTCGGAAAATGCTTCCAGCAAGCCGTTTCCGACCCGCTTACGGGTCATCTGCACGAGCCCTAGCGATGTGACTTCGGCGACTTGGTGCTTGGTGCGATCGCGGCCGAGGCATTCGACCAGCCGGCGCAAGACGAGGTCGCGGTTGCTTTCGAGAACCATGTCGATGAAGTCGATGACAATGATGCCGCCGATGTCGCGAAGCCGAAGCTGCCGCACGATTTCTTCAGCCGCTTCGAGGTTGTTCTTCGTGACCGTCTCTTCGAGGTTTCCGCCCTTGCCGATGAACCGGCCGGTGTTGACGTCGATGACGATCATCGCCTCGGTACGGTCGATGACCAGATATCCGCCGCTGGGCAGCCACACCTTGCGGTCGAGCGCTTTCGCGATCTGCTCGTCGACTCGGTAATGCGTGAAGACGTCTTCTTCCGACGTCCAGCGAGAAAGCCGGCTCACGAGATCAGGGGCGACGTGGCCGACGTAAGCCTCGACGGTGTCCCATTCGGATTCTGCCTGCACCACAAGGGAATTGAAGTCTTCGTTGAAGACGTCACGAATAACCCGGATCGTGAGATCGGGCTCGCCGTACAGCAACGATGGTGCACTTGCGGTCTCTGACTTCTTCTTGATGTCTTCCCATTGCGCTGCGAGGCGGGCGACGTCGCGCGAAAGCTCTTCTTCCGAGGCACCTTCGGCGGCCGTGCGCACGATCACGCCTGCGCCTTCGGGCATGACCTTCTTCAGGATCGCCTTCAGCCGCGAACGTTCGACGTCGGGCAACTTGCGGCTGATGCCCATCATCGAGCCTTCAGGCACGTAGACGAGGAATCGACCAGGCAAGCTGACCTGGCTGGTGAGCCGGGCGCCTTTGTGACCGATCGGGTCCTTCGTCACCTGCACCAGCACCGACTGACCCGGCTTCAGCGCCTGCTCGATCCGGCGCGGCTGACCGTCGAGACCCGAGGTGTCGAAGTTGACCTCGCCGGCGTAGAGCACTGCGTTGCGACCCTTGCCAATGTCGACGAACGCTGCCTCCATGCCGGGCAGCACGTTCTGCACGCGGCCGAGAAACACGTTGCCCACCATGCGGTTCGCGGACGCCGTGCTCACGAAATGCTCGACCAGGATGCCGTCTTCGAGCACCCCGATCTGGGTGCGATCACCGCGTTGGCGAACCGCCATCACGCGGTCGACCGACTCGCGCCGAGCGAGGAATTCGGCCTCGGTGATGACCAAGCCACGCCGACCGCGGCGGATCTGCTCACGGCCTTCACGGCGACGCTGCTTCTTCGCCTCGAGGCGGGTCGAACCCTTGACGCCCTGAACACCGCGGTCGTCGTGCTCGCGGGGCTCGCGCACCCGCACAACCGTGTTCGGCGGATCGTCGGAGGCGTGCTCGTCACCATCGCCACCTGAACCGCGACGGCGGCGACGGCGACGGCGACGGCTCGACGCCGAGGTGCCTTCGCCCTCGTCGTCCTGCTCGTCGTGACCGTCGGTTCCTTCGCCGCCCTCAGCCGCAGCAAGATCGAGGTCGGAGGTCGCACCTTGGTCGTTGCCTGCTTCGTCGTGACCGCCCTCGCGTCCACCACGGCGGCCGCGGCCGCCGCGCCGACGCCGCCGGCTGCCCTCGCGCTCGCCTTCGCCCTCGGTATCGGTGACGGGCCCGGCGGACGGCGCAACCTCTGCCGGCTCGGCCGTCGCTCCGGAGGCAGCTGCGCCAGCTGCGGCCTGAGCGCTTCGCCGCGAACGGGCCGCCGGTGCACTCGTGGCGGCGGGTGCCTGGAAAAGCACAGTGGGAATGGCCGGGGCAACTAAGTGAGCGGGCTCGCTCGACCCGGCAGCGGCCGTCTCAGCTGAACTGGCTGAATCTGCGGCGGCCTCGGCGGCCCGGCCTCGGGCGGCGCGTTTGGCCGGCGTGCGGGTGGCCCGGTCGGCTTTCGTGGCCGGGCTGGATTTCCTGGCCTTGCTCGCCGGGGCTCCCGGGGCCCCGTTGGCCGGCGCATCGGCGATCGGCTCGGAAGCCGCACCGGTGGACGCGTCGGATGAGTGCTGCGGCGGCGCAGCGGCGGTTTTCTTCGGGGTGCGCTTGCGAGGCCCTGCCGGTGCGGCAGCCTCGCTGGCTTCTGCGGCAACAACGGGCCCCGCTTCGGCTACCGCCTTTTTGCTTGTCGTACGGCGACGGCGAACAGGTGCCGGCGCATCAGTGGATTCGGATGAAACATTGGTCGGCTCGTCTTCGAGCATGAGAATTCGATCTTCCGTCGGGCTCTCGGGCGCCACGTGTTGCTGGTCGAAAGACCCGCCAGCAACTGGGCGGCACCGCACGAGAGCAAGTCGTGTAGTCGGTCATCGCGGGTTCGGTGAGCTGGTGCTCGCCGAGCACGATGCAAGCTTTGGACGGCGACGTTCGAGCGGGCCTGACCGCTACGCCGTTGGCTCGAAGAGCGGGCCATCAGCGGGCTCCCGATCGGGGGCCAGCGGGTCGGCGAGCCGGCCGGCTTCGTCGAGATGGCCCTGCGCCAGCCGCGTCACCAGCGGTGACAGCGGCGGCGCCAGTGTGCTCACCTGGCGAAGCCCAACCAAAACGTCGTCGGGTCGGACGGCAGGTGTGAAGTGCCGAACAACCATCTCAAGTATCGCACAGCCGCCCGGTTCGCCCGGTTCAGCCACGCCATCGATGACGTCGAGCCGGGTCACGGCAGATCGTGCGTCGAGGGTGCGGCGGCCGTCCTTGAGCACTCGTTCGACGGGAATCGACTCCGCCTGAAGGAACGCGGCAACCGCATCGGCCGCCGCTTGCGGGGTGACGCCGATGAGCTTGACCTGCCAGTGCGAGGCGTCGATACGGTCGGCCAGCGATTGACCCGAGCCACCGCGGGCCTCGACGACTTCGATGATGTCGAATCCGACCGGCAGCGCGTCATCAAGCGCGGCCCGCACCTGGGCCGGGTCGCAGGGTCGGGTCAAGCCGATCTCGAGGTATTCGGCCTCGCTGGCGGCGCCGGTCGAAGCAGCACCGACGTAAGAAATCTTGGGGTGCGGCGAGAACCCGGCACTGAACGCCACCGGAACTCCGGCCCGCCGGACGGCGCGCTCGAACACTCGCTGGAAGTCGCGATGGCTGGTAAAGCGCAGCCGGCCGCGCTTGGCGAAGTGCACCCGCAGCTTTTGCACGGTAGGTGCGACGTCGCGTGCATCGGGTTGGCGTTGTGGCATGACGTCAGCGCCCCACAGGAAGGAGTGCGGGTACCACGGCCGCCGCCCGGATCACGGTGTCGACCGACACCATCATCGGACGACGGACAGCGGCAGCAACGTGCGACCTGTTGGCCCGATCTGGATGTCGGTGCCCATCGTGTCGCACACGCCGCAGTCGAAACACGGCGTCCATCTGCAGTCTTCGACCTCGACCTCTGACAAGGAGTCCTGCCAGTCCTGCCACAGCCAATCCTTGTCGAGACCGGAGTCGAGGTGATCCCACGGCAGCACTTCGTCGCGGGTGCGCTCGCGCGTGGTGTACCAGTCGACGTCGACCGGCTGATCGTTCAACGCCACTACCGCCGCGTGCATCCAGCGATCGAAGGAGAAGTACTCACCCCAGCCGTCGAAGCGGCCACCGTCGAGCCAGACCTGCTTGATGATGGCCCCGACCCGACGGTCGCCGCGCGAGAGCAAACCTTCGACGATGCCTGGTTTTCCATCGTGGTAACGGAAACCGATGGCCTTGCCGTACTGCCGGTTGCTGCGAATCGCGTCGCGCAACTTGGCGAGCCGCATGTCGGTGGTGGCGTGGTCGAGCTGGGCCGCCCACTGGAAAGGCGTGTGCGGCTTCGGCACGAACGCGCCGATCGACACCGTGCAGCCGATGTCTCTCGTGCCGCTCGCCTTTCGGCCGGCCTCGATCACTTTGGCCGCGAGGCCGGCAATCTGCAGAACGTCGTCGTCGGTCTCGGTGGGCAGGCCGCACATGAAGTACAGCTTTACCCGACGCCAACCTTGCGAGTACGCCGTCGTGACCGTACGGATCAGGTCTTCTTCGGTCACCATCTTGTTGATGACTTTGCGCATGCGCTCGCTGCCGCCCTCTGGCGCGAAGGTGAGGCCAGAACGCCTGCCATTACGGGAGAATTCGTTGGCGAGGTCGACGTTGAAAGCGTCGACGCGGGTCGACGGCAGCGACAACGACGTGTTCGTGTTCTCGTACCGATCGCCGAGTTGCTTGGCCACTTCGCCGATCTCGGAGTGGTCGGCGCTGCTCAACGAGAGCAGGCCCACTTCTGAGAATCCGCTCTCTTTCAAACCGTTTTCGACCATCGCACCGATGGTGTCGATCGAACGCTCGCGCACCGGCCGGGTAATCATGCCGGCTTGACAGAACCGGCAACCGCGGGTGCACCCACGGAAGATCTCGACACTGAACCGCTCGTGCACGGTTTCTGCCAGCGGAACAAGAGGTTTCTTCGGGTAGGGCCACGCGTCGAGATCCATCAACGTGTGCTTGCTGACCCGCGCAGGCACGCCCTCGCGGTTCGGCGTGACCGCTTCGATGCGACCGTCGGACAGGTAGCTGACGTCGTAGAAACGCGGCACGTAGATGCCGCCCGATTTTGCCAGCCGGTACAGCAATTCTTCGCGACCGCCGGGCCGACCCTCGTGCTTCCACGCCCGCACGATCTCTGTGACGGCGATGACGACCTGCTCGCCGTCGCCTTGCACGGCGGCGTCGACGAAGTCGGCGATCGGCTCGGGGTTGAACGCGGAGTGCCCACCGGCGATGACGATCGGATCGTCGATGCCGCGATCACGCGCCTCGATCGGTATGCCGGCCAAACTCAAGGCGTTAAGCATGTTCGTGTAGCCGAGCTCGGTCGAGAACGATAACCCGAACACGTCAAACGCACCGACTGGGCGATGCGCATCGACGCTGAACTGCGGGATGCCGTGCTCGCGCATCAGCTTCTCGAGATCGGGCCAAACCGCGTACGTGCGCTCGGCGAGCACGCGGTCGAGCTCGTTCAGCACTTCGTAGAGAATCTGCACGCCCTGGTTCGGCAGCCCGATCTCGTATGCGTCGGGATACATCAAGCACCAACGGACGTCGCAGGAATCCCACGGCTTGATCACCGAATTGAGTTCGCCACCGACGTACTGAACCGGCTTGCTGACCTGCATGAGCAGCGGCTCGAGCCGGTCGAAGACCGATCCGGGATCGTGCGCGTGGTCAAGCGTCGAGGCCATGATGGTTCGAACCCTCCGGCAGACAGGGAAGCAGGGACAGCTCGTCCAGGCTATCTGACCGAGACGGTCACAAGACGGCGGAGCTGGGACCGGCCTTGGTCTGAATATGCACGTTTTGCAGCAAGCCGATCGCGAGCATGCTGGCGAACACCGACGATCCGCCGTACGAAACGAACTGCAGCGGGATGCCGGTAATCGGCATGATGCCGAGGTTCATGCCAACGTTTTCGAAGGTCTCGAAGGCGAACCAGCACACGACACCGGCAGCGATGACCCGGCCGAAAAGGTCGGGCGCGTGGATGGCGATCCGAAGGCCGCGCCACATCACGACGGCAAGCAGCAGCACGATCGCAGCCGCGCCGACGAAACCAAGTTCTTCACCGGCCGTAGCGAAAATGAAGTCGGTGCTCGCCGCCGGCACGTGCCCGCCATTGATCTGCGGTCCATGGAAAAGGCCCGAGCCAGTGAACCCGCCGGAGCCGATCGCCACCCGGGCCTGGTAGGCGTTGTACCCGCTCTTGCCAAGGTCGGAGTTGGGATTCAGGAACGAGGTGAAGCGCTCGACCTGATAGGCGTGCAGCAGGTGCAGCTTCACGACCGCGATCGCCCCCAGCGCCATGACGACGGCAAGCCCGACGATCCACCTGGTCGGTGCGCCACCGATCGCCAGCACGCCGAACATGATGGCGACCATGACGAGCACCGTGCCCGTGTCGTTTTGGGCGAGCACCAGCGCCATCGGTACGGCCATCACGATCAGAGCCCGGACGACGTCGACATCGCCGATCTCGAGCCGCTCGCGCTTCTTGGCGTTCAACAACATCGCGACCAGGACGATCATCGCCAGTTTGGAGAACTCCGAGGGCTGCAGGGCAATGCCTCCGCCGAGCTCGATCCAGGCTTTGGCACCCGAGACATCGGAGCCGATCACGAAAGTCGCCAGCAAGCCGAGCACGCCGAGCGCGTAGATGATCGGTGCCGCGCCGCGCAACGCCCGATAGTCGGCGACGGCCGCCAATCCGGCGAGAACCAAGCCGATCACCAGAAAGAGTGCCTGGTGCTCGGCCTCGGAGAAGGGGTGCGTGGGGTTGGTCGGCTTGGTCGCGGCGGCGACGAGCAACACGCCGATCATCGACAAGCTGAGCACAGCCGCCCACAACGCCCAATCGCTGTGCCGGAGCTTCGAATCGCGGCCCAGAATGCCTTCGCTCGGAGGCGGCACCGTGCGCGGCCGAGCCGGTGTACGGCCGGTGAACGATCCGGCCGCCATCGTGACGCGGTCGGCCGGCCGCCACGGCGTGCTCATCGCCCCCACGCCGATGCGGGAGGGCCGGCCCTTCGGTCCGGTGGAATAGCCACCACGTCGGCCGCGAAATCCGTCAACGCCTTGGGCGATGCCGGGCCGCTCGAAAGTGCCCCTGCCGCATTGCTCGATCCGCTCGAAGATGCCGTCGTCGATGCGCTCGGCGAGGTCGTTACCACCGGCACGGTCGGCAGCTTGGGAAGTGCGCTCGGCGGCGCGCCGTTCGGTATCGCCGGCCCGGCGGCCGCGTATTGGTCGTGCGGCATGTGTGAGCTCGGGTTGCCGTCGAACCCGTAGATGCCGTCGTAGATCTGCCGCACGATCGGCGCCGAGGTGACACCGCCCTGGCCACCTTGCGACACCATCGCCACCACGGCGTACTGCGCAGGCTGACCGGCGGGTCCACCGAACGAGGCGAACCAGGCAGTGTCCATCTTGCCGGCGACCTCAGCCGTGCCGGTCTTGCCACCGACTGTCACCTTGTCGAGCGGGAACCCCTGGAACGCCGCGTAACCCGTGCCGCCGTTGGGATCGCTCACCACGGTGAGCAGTGCCTGCCGCTCGTAGTCGAGAACGTTGGCCGGCACCTGCAGCTTCTTCGACGGAGCGTCGATGGTTTTGACCAGCTTGCCGTCAGGCCCGATGATCGCCTTACCGATCCGCGGGGAGTAGAGCGTGCCACCATTGCCGAGCGCGCCGTAGGCCACCGCGAGTTGCAGCGGTGACACCGTGACCGTGCCTTGCCCGATGGCGAAGTTCAGCGCATCACCCTCGCGATACTGGTCACCGTCGTGGCAGTTTTCCCGGTCGTACTCGCGATACGTGGGATTAGGCTCCGTCGATGCCTCAGAGCACCACAGCTTCTGATTCTTGGCAAACTCGTCTTTCTTGTCCTGGCGGGTCAAGATGCTTCCGGCCGCATCGATCGGCAAATCGACGCCGGTGGGTTGGCCGAGACCCCACAAGCGTGCCTCATTAATCAGCGCGTCCGCAGGCTTTGCCACAGGCGTGAGCCCACCGTCAGCTTTCCAAAGCGTGTCGCCGATTTTGTAAAAAAACGTGTCGCAAGAAATCTTCAGGGCCTCGGCGAACGAAATGTTGCCTTTACCTGCCTCGCCCTCGAAGTTGACGAACGTTTGGGTGCCGACGCTGTAAACCTGCGGGCAGTCATACGTGCCCGACAGAGAGTAGTACGGGGTCGTGATCGCCCCAGCGGTGCTGATGACCTTGAACGTCGAGCCAGGTGCGTACTGGCCCTGAATCGCCTGTGAGAACAGCGGTTTCCCGGGGTTCTTCAACAGCGAATCGTAGGTTTTTGCGTCGATACCGGCGCCGTCCCAGACGGCCGGGTCGTACGAGGGGTAGTTGGCTGCCGCGATCACGTGACCGGTACGCAGATCGAAGACCACGGCAGCGCCACTGTCGGCCGGCACCGTCTGATTGGTGTGGTTGATGTGCTGCGGCACCGTGCGGGCCCGGTTGATACCGTCGGCGAGCGCCTGCTCAGCGATTTGCTGCACCTTCGCATCGATACTCGTGACGACCTCGTCGCCGGGAGTCGGCGGGGTTTCTGACACCGTTGCCAGCGCATTACCGGCCGGGTCGACCTGAACCGTGCGGGTGCCCATTTTCCCTTGCAGGTAGTCGTTGTATTCGGCCTCAAGGCCCTCTTGGCCGATCACTCCCCCAGCGCCCGCCGCGTCTTGCAGCTGCTTCTTTTCGGCGTCCGTCTTGGCTTTTTTGATGTCGTCGGAGGTGATTTTGCCGACGTGGCCGAGAAGTTGGGCCGCCGATGCGTTTTCAGGCGCGGGGTACGCGCGAACGTCTTCAACGCGTGCGGTAATACCGGGAAACAGCTCTTGCTGCTCGAGCACTTGCAGGGCGACGTCAGTGGCGTGCTTCGCGGCGTCGGGGGTGGTGTTGTTGATCGTGATGAGCGGGATCGGCTGCAGCGGCGAACCGGTCCAGCATCCGGGGTTCTTTTTCGGAGCGTTGGCGCCGTACGTGACGTAGTCGCACAGCGTTGCCTTGGAGTCGAGTTGGTCGGCCGGAATGCCAACAATTGCCGACAGTCGTTGGAATTCTTCGATGCGTTTCGGGTTGGGCTTTGGCTTCTGATCGGTGCCGATGTTGGCCTTCGGCAACTCGGTGCTCAACGCGGTGACGACCAACGCGCTGTCGTTGGTGGCGAGCGGGCGGCCCGCGTCGTCGACGATCATGCCGCGCGGCGCGACCGTTTCGACGTCGCGCGTCGTCATGTTGTTGAGAGCGGCGGTGTACTGCGATCCGGCTAATGCCTGCATGTACCAAAGGCGGCCGATCAAGGTGATCGGCAACGACAGCACGAGCGCACTGAGGATGACGAGGCGTAGGCGCGAACGCTCGATCACGACTGCGCCCTCCCGAAACTCACGGCCCCCATCATCGACGACGCGAGGCGCGCCGCGATGGTTCCTTGCTGCCCTGCGCTCACTTGTGCACCACCTGCGGTTGCGTGCGCCTGGCCAACTTCATGACCCACGGGACGACGAAAGGCGCCAGGATCACGTCATACACGATCGAGTACGGCACCGTGGTAACCAAGACGTGCGCGCCGACCCGGCCGTCGCTGAGCACACCGCCCAGGAGCCCGTAGAGAACCGTGGCCACGCCGGCCGCGACGGCAACAGAGACGAGTGCGAGCAGCACCGAATCGCGGGCCTCGTCGCGCAACATGCCGATGAGGTAGCCGATCAGGCAGAACACCAGCGCGTAGCGGCCGAGCAAGTGATCGGCGGGCGGCAGCAGGTCGGCCGCGAGCCCGGCGAAGAATCCGACGAACGCACCGCCCATCGGCCCCAGCACGAGCGCCAAGGCGGCAACGACGAGCAGCAACACGTTCGGCGGCGCCCCCGGCAGGTTCATGGGCGAGAGGACGACGGCATTGACCACCGTCGCCGCCAGCACGAGCACGACGACGAGGGCGACCTGCATCGCCCTAGCCACCGCTTCGACCGGCCGGACTCCCGCCGGGCGATGGGTTGGGCGATGGTTTTACTGGTGGCTTCGTCGCCGTGCCGGTGGGGTTGGCGGTTGACGTATGGGTCGATGTTGCGCTGTGGCTCGAGGTCGCGCTGCGGCTCGACGTCGCGCCGCTGTTGGACGACGGATTCGAGCTGGACGGCGGGGGCGGCGTCGCCGTCACGGTGGCTGTCACGGTGACCGTGGGCACTGGCGAGGCGAGCAACGCGTCGCGTGGATCGGTTCGCGGCGGCTCGACCACCACGCCGACGAGATCGAGTGAGGTGAAATCGACATACGGACGCACCGTGCCGGTCTGCACTTCACCGGCCAACGGCTGGGTCGCCGACACCACGCTGCCCACCTGAACGCCCCACACGAACGGCGTCTGGTTCGTCGAACCGCGGGTGACCAAGCCGTCGCCCACTTTGACTCGCGCGGTCGGATCGATGAGCTGCAAGCTCATGGCGTCCTTCTGGCGCCCGCTCACATAACCGGTCTGACCGTCGGGCAGCCGCACGCCGACGGTGAACTGCGGGTCAATGGCGAGCAGCACGGTCGACGTCGAGCGCCCGACAATCGTCGTCCGGCCAACGAGACCGTCACCGTTGAGCACGGTCATGTTGGGCTTGAGACCGTCCATCGAGCCGGCGTCGATCGTGGCGGTCCACTCGAAACCGTCGGAGGCGGCGACCGCGATCACCTGCGCATAAACGAGCTTGTACTGCGCGACCGCCGAGATGTGCAGCATCTTGTCGAGCTCGTCGATGCGCTGTTGGTCGAACGGGATGTTGCGCAACTTCTGCTGGAGCTGCGAGATCTGCTGGTCGGCGTCCTGCAGTTTCTGGTGGTTGCTGCCGACGGAGCTGATCGCCTCGACCGCGTGCCGCACCGGGCGCACGACGTCGGCGGCGATCCGCTCGACCGGGCCGAACCACGACGACGCGGTTCGGCGCACCGAACCAAACACGCCGCCACCGTTCGCCCGATAGTCGAGCGTGATCAAGGTGAAGGCCGTCAGTAGCAGCAGCGCGAGAACAAGGCGGGTACGGCGACTGTCTCTCACGGCCGCGAGCGTTCGTTCATATCGGTCGACTCAGGGCAGCGCGCCGCGTGCGATCAGTGACCGCGCGGCTCGGAGATGAGCACCTGCTGCAGGGCCTCGAACTCCTCGATGCACTTGCCCGAACCCATCGCGACGGAGTCGAGCGGGCGCTCGGTTATGTGGATCGGCATGCCGGTCTCGTGGCGCAGCCGCTCGTCGAGCCCGGTGAGCAGCGCACCGCCGCCGGTGAGCACGATGCCGCGGTCCATGATGTCGCCGGCGAGTTCGGGTGGGCACTTGTCGAGGGTGGTCTTCACGGCATCGACGATGGCGTTGACCGGCTCGTCGATCGCCTTGCGGATCTCGGCGGCGCTGACCACGATCGTCTTCGGCAGACCACTCACGAGGTCGCGGCCGCGGATCTCGGCGTGCGGCTCATCGGGCGCCGGGAAGGCGGAGCCGATCGCCATCTTGATCTCTTCTGCGGTGCGCTCGCCGAGCATCAGCGAGTATTCCTTCTTCACGTAGTTGATGATCGACGTGTCGAGCTCGTCGCCACCGATGCGGATCGACTGGCTGGTGACGATGCCGCCGAGGGAGATCACGGCCACCTCGGTGGTGCCGCCGCCGATGTCGACGACCATGTTGCCGGTGGGCTCGTGCACCGGGAGGCCCGCTCCGATAGCGGCCGCCATCGGCTCCTCGATGATGTAGACCCGGCGCGCCCCGGCCGCGTAGCCGGCGTCCTTCACCGCTCTTTGCTCCACGCCCGTGATGCCGCTCGGCACGCACACGACGACGCGCGGGCCGCGGGCGAGGTAGCGGCGCCGATGCACCTTTTGGATGAAGTAGCGCAACATGCGCTCGGTGGTGTCGAAGTCGGCGATGACGCCGTCCTTGAGCGGGCGGATCGCCACGATGTTGCCGGGCGTGCGGCCGATCATGCGCTTGGCCTCGATGCCGACCGCCAGGATGCCGCCGGTGTTGGTGTTGATGGCGACCACGGACGGCTCGTTGAGCACGATCCCCCGGCCGCGCACGTAGACCAGCGTGTTGGCGGTGCCGAGGTCGACGGCCATGTCTCGGCCGAGGAACGACAGGTTGGTTGACATAGGCCTCGGACCTCTCAGAGCCTTCCGATCGGGCGACGTGCGCAAGCGCAGCCATGCTACGTGGTAACCCCCGGTCCGGCCCAAAACCCCGCCGCAGGAGGGTCGCCTTGGGGCCGCACCACCTCTGCGAGTTGATCACGCTCAGGGGGCTCAGACCCCCCGAG
>Ga0070658_10001613_pt1 | contig 19075 bp, 15 predicted proteins | sample KBSC13metaG_FD_64664 | JGI IMG/M metagenome (GOLD analysis project Ga0070658, IMG submission 64664) | Corn rhizosphere microbial communities from Kellogg Biological Station, Michigan, USA - KBS C1-3 metaG | ecosystem: Host-associated > Plants > Roots > Rhizosphere > Soil ...
TTGAGGGGGGCTGACCCTAGTACGAGAGGACCGGGTTGGACGGACCGCTGGTGTACCAGTTGTGCCGCCAGGCGCAGACGCTGGGTAGCTACGTCCGGGAGCGATAAACGCTGAAAGCATATAAGCGTGAAGCGCGCCCCAAGATGAGAACCTCCACTGCTTTAGCAGGTAAGGTCCCCGGTAGACGACCGGGTGGATAGGCGGGAGGTGGAAGCGTGGCGACATGTGGAGCTGACCCGTACTAAGTGACCGAGGGCTTTAGCAAAAACTTGCACCCTACGCGCATCTCGTCCTTCCTCCTGGACTTCCGAAAGGATGTCAAGAAGGAAAGAAGAGTGCGGGCAGTAGAAGGTGACAAGCGTGTGAACCTACCGCAAGGTAGAACGAGGGGTTTGTTGCTGGTAGAGAGCTTGGTTCTCCCGCAAGGACACACACTTCCAAACGCAGAAGGTGGCGACACCGGATGCAAACTGTCTATTCGTGAAGGCTTGGAGAGCGAGTGCCTAACCGCAAGGAAAGGCACTCCTCCCCAACACACAACTACAGATTTTGAGGGGATCGAGCACAAGCTCTCTTCTCACCGATTTCTGGTGGTCATAGTGCTGGTGTCCCACCCGTTCCCATCCCGAACACGGTCGTGAAACCCACGCACGCCGACGATACTCGCGGGGAAACCTGCCGGGAAAATAGGTCGCCGCCAGAATACTAAAAAGGTTGCCTTCCTGAACACCATGTTCAGGAAGGCAATTTTCCGTTTGGCATCCTCCAAGAAAGCAGACGAGCGCTCCAGACGGCCCTGTCGGAGCGCTCGTTTTGTTTTGTCAAGATATTGCCCCCGCACTTCTCAAGGAGCAGGCGCAATTTGTTTTGCACCTGGTTGATCCGCAGGTATCCTGGACTTGCGAGTGACAGTTGCCTTATGGGATACGCTACGGTGACGATGGCAGGGGACGAAATAGCTGAAACCGCTCTATTTTTTTCCACTCGGCCTGGTGTAAGATGCGGAATTGTAGGGTGTACATGGGCTGTTTAAAGGAGGACTCGATCCCTGATGCGACGATCCGAACGCTCTCTATATCGTCGGTATGAACGGCAGGCGGGATGAGTTTCAATTGCATCATCATGGTCAGCATATTCAGGTCGACTGCCTGACCCTCCTCCGCCAGAATACCGGGATACTTTTTATAGAGCAGGAAAATAGGCTGTAAGCGCTGGTTCAACGCGACTTCGGGAAACTCTTTGAGCAGTCGTTTTGCCTGAGCAGCGTTCAAACTCAAGAATGCATCCCCGGTACCTTTCAGCAACGGAATCTGCTTGTCTCCTCGCTGCGTACTAAATTTACGTAACTGCAGTGTGACAGAGTAGGGACTCAGGCCTTCGTCTCCGTAGAACCACATCTGATAGTTATAGAGGAGCACGCCGTTTCGCCATTTGTGCATCAGGCCGACATTCAGTTGGAGATCGGCGAATAGCTTCGACATGGGTTTCCCGACATCGAGCGGTACTAAGGTAGTGATTTCGTCAGGGACGATCGCCAGGTAGGAGGTATCCTGTGCTTCTGCAGTCTGCTTCAGCACCAGGTCGAATGCCTCGGTACGTTCCTTCGTGGTGTTTGTGGGCAGAGGAGGTAATGCCTTGAGAACGTGGGCTTCCTTCTCTGAGGTCCTGGCATCTCCGGGAAGTATCCAGCCATCGGCAAGTCCTTGCTTCAATCCGATCTCCAGCGGACCTAAGATTCCGAGGCCGCCATATTCCTCTGCATGGTTGACGCCGATCCACAGATTGCGGATCAGGTACGTCGTAGAACCGATGGAACGGCTGAATTTAAAGGTCATATGATCCGTCGGCGGAAGCTCAGTACGGACTCCATCCCTGGTAATATAGCTATGTCCTATGTAGGGGCGCATCATCTCTTGATGCGCTGGGGTCATACTGCTTAAGGGAATCGAAATTCCTACACCTTTCTGCAACTGCTCCTGTTGTTCTGCCGATAGCTCCGTCGGTATGAGGCTGACCCAGTCCCAGATGACATTTGTGTCAGGGGTGTCTGGTAGATAACGCTTAGCCCAATCCTCTGAATCCATGTGCAAGGCTGCGGTCAGTGGTTTTATGTAGGCCAGTCGCTCCTTGGGGGGCAGCACGGAGATCGTTCTGTAGAGTTTCCAGAGATTTTCGGTAGCTGCATCTGATTGCTTGCTGAGAAGATCCGCCAGCATACGTGCCTGGGGCGTCGGAAGAAATCGGTAGTTGCGAGGCTTGTGCCCCACATCCATCGTAATTTGCCAGGTCGCTCGGGAGAAACCGACGAGCGACCACAGCGAATTCAAGAGTTCCGCCAGAGAGAGATTCTTCACATGACAGGTGATAGGAATTCCGGAAAGAGGATCGGTGGCAGGAATCGAGACAGAGACTCCTGTCTGAGCAGAGACTTTCTCCAAAATCTCCCCGAGACACATACGATCTGCATCCAGTTTTACCAGGGCGTTCAGGCGTGGATCCCCGGCACGGGCATCGGCGTCAAAGAGTCCCGGAGCAGGAAGGGCTTGCCCACAAGCGGCCTGGCCCGCCAAAACCGACAGGCACAGAAAAATCCACCTTGCGTTCTTCACGTTCTTCATCATTAACCCTCTTATTAGAATAGATGAAAAGTGCACAATCCACGCTAGCGTGAATGAAATCGGCCGACACAATATTTGCATGACATCTAATCACTTAGATGTGAGTATTCGTCCGGTTGTTACAGCGTCGAGCAAGTAAAGGTCGTGTATCCTGGAGATGGCGCGAATTTCGGTTGGCGGAGTGGATGCAAGGAAGAAATGGACGCTCGTTTCTTGAGAATGTGCAATTTTCCATGACGATTAGGTGGCATTCGATGCATTTCGGGTAAACTACTTTCTAACGTGCCGGATTCACACCGAATCCGCTGGGTATTCGCGCCGTTCACCGACGGATTTTCCTTTCGCGAAGGACACCCGTTCGCTTTCATGCTCTTCTGCATACTCACTGCGATGTGAGCATCCGTTCGTTCCGTTCATCATCGGGGGAGAAAAACTATGACATTCACGTCTCGGTTCGGTCAGGCGTTCGGCCTGACCACTCTGTCTGTAGCGGGAGGGCTGCTGGCTCTCCACGCGGCTGCCGCTCCGCCGGCAAACACGTCCGGCTCCAAGGTGTCGGCCACGATGACGATCGTTCCCACGGGGGGGACAGCCAAAGTAGGCGGATACTATATGCCGCAGCGTATGACCCTGACCAAAGTCAAGCCGGCCCACATCAAGAGAGAACCCAAGTACACCGGAACGCCGCAGTACGGAATCTTCCACTTCGGAAACGCCGGACAGAATGGCGTCCTCATCGTGGTTGACGAAAACGCGGACGGCAGTGAGGGCAAGATCTATGTGGACAGCAACCACGACGGAGATCTGACGGACGACGCGGCCGTTGACTGGAAGAAACAGGGATCTGCCGCCAACACGCTGTTCATGGGGACCGCGGCGATTCAGCCCCGCATGGCGCGCCGCGACATCAAGACCGGATACGGCGTCACCTTCTATCGCTTCTCTCCTGCAACCTCGAAAGCCCGCGGACTGCCGCCCGAGACGCTGCTCTACTATCGCGACTATGCGTCCACCGGCGAGGTGATGCTGGCGGGTAAGAAGTATGCGGTGGCTCTGATGGATGAGGGCGCTACGGGACACTTCGATGCCCCGCCTCCTGCGGCACCCACCGTGATCACGGATATGGGGATCCAAAAGCCGGCTGCGCCGTTCTCGATCAGCTCTATAACGCCTATCCCGGCGAATATCTTCAACGAACCCCTGAACCCGCGTGAGACCGATTGGCACAGCTTGAGCGCTGCCGCCAAGCCGGCTGCGCCTGCGCCGGTTCGAAGACTCTCCCTCTTGATCGATCGTGATGGAGACGGCAAGTTCGATTCGCGCTACGAGCGGTACGATGTCGGTCGGCCCTTCAATATCGCGGGACATACTTATGACGTCGCCGCCATTGCGTCGGATGGCACCCGCCTCGACCTCAAGCCCTCCAAAACCACGGTCGCGGAGGTGGTCATTCCGCCATCGTTCCGTGTCGGGCAGGCGGCGCTGACGTTTACCCGGCCGAGTTTGACCGGAAAGACGATCAGCTTCCCCAGCGACTATAAGGGCAAAGTCGTGATGCTCGACTTCTGGGCCACCTGGTGTGGGCCGTGCAAGGCAGAACTTCCGAACCTGATCAAGGTCTACCAGAAGTACCACGACCAGGGCTTTGAGATCGTCGGAATCAGCCTGGATCAGGAGAATATGCAGGCGAAGGTCGCAGACTTCCTGAAGGCCAACAACATGACCTGGTCACAGGTCTGCGATGGCAAGTACTGGAAGGCCGACGTCGCCGTGATGTACGGCGTCGATTCTATTCCGCGTGGCTATCTCGTGGATGGAGACACGGGCAAAATCATCGCGGATGGCAACAATCTCCGTGGCCCGGCCCTGGACGGCGTGATCGCCAAAGCGGTCGCTTCCAAGAGCGCCTCCCGAGCGGTGGCGGTCGGAACCAAAAGCGGCCAGTAGAATCGGATAGTGTCAGGAGAGGGGACGAAAGTTTTTCGTCCCCTCTCCGTCTGTTACACGAGGAGCAGTACACGATGAATCACACGAGACGGTTGGGATCTGTCGGGGCATTGGCGATCGTCGGCATCGCCGGAGTGCTGCGGTCAAGTCGGGCGGACGAGGTGATCATTGCCAGGATGACGGCGAGTCCAAGCGGCGGAATGCGGTCGCCCATTCCGGCAACGATCAAACTTTCTGAGACGAAACCGACAGGGATCACGAAAGAGCCGAACTACCTCCACACGCCACTCTATGGAACCATCACTCTGGGAGACGCGAAAGATGCCCAGCGAGTGGTCGTTCTCGACTCCGCCGCGAACGCGACTGTGTCGCGCCTGTACATCGATTCCAACGGGAATGGTGACCTGACCGACGAGCCTCCCGTACCTCTGGTAAAACTTGCCGCTTCGACGGTTAAGAACGCGGCTGTTAATCCGGGAACTTCGTTCGGCGCGCGTGTCGTTCTGGATGCTCGCTACAAATCCGGCCCAGGAGTGGCGACCGTGCCGAGCGGTGTGACCTTAACGGTGACAGGGACCGAACTGAGCTATAATCGGGAGTATAGCCGCGAAGGCAGACTGGTGATCGGCCCGCGCTCCTACCGGGTCGCCTTGATCGATATGGCTCTGGACGGTAAGTATGGGAACTACAAACACGAAAGCGGTCAGCCCCCGAAAGTCGTTCTGTTGATCGACCGGAATGGGAACGGCAACTTCGATGTGCCTACGGATGCCAACGGTGCACTCATGCTCTCATCCACAAGGCCAGTTCACCTCGCGGAGGCCTGCGATGTCATGGAGCCGTTCCGCATCGGTGGCTTGAGCTACGAGGTCGCCACCATGGACAGTAAAGGCACAACGATCTCTCTCAAGCGGAGCGCTGTAAATGTTCGCGACAGTATGACGGCGGCGGACCTGCGTGTGGGCGGCGACGCGATCGCCTTCAACGCCGAACGCCTGGATGGCAAGAAGGTAAGCTTTCCCGAGGACTACAAAGGGAAGATCGTCCTGATCGATTTTTGGGCCACCTTCTCGCCCGACTATCGGGCGGAAGCGCCGGGAATCGCGCAGACCTACAGTCAGTATCACGCGGATGGATTCGAAATCCTGGGTGTCAGCGTCGATAAATCCGGAGGCAAGCAGATGATCGCAGAGTATCTGGAACAGATGGGAATCGCCTGGCCGCAGATCTACGATGGAGGCTACTATAAGGCCGAAGTCGCGAGTCTCTACGGCGTGCAGTCGATTCCGAACTCGGTGCTTGTCGATGGAGATACCGGCAGGATCCTCGCGATGGGCAATAGCCTGCGCGGTGCAGGTCTGGTGGACGCAGTGGCAAACGCTCTGGCCAACAAAAAGAGATAACGGCGCAGGATCCGTGTCGGCAAGGGGCCGCATCTCCACATCGGTTTGGAGGTGCGGTCTGCTTTTGTTCGCCTCGCCGCGGACACTCGCCGGAGTGGGTGTGAGGATGGATCGTCTCTATCCGTATAGGAAGTTGTCTTTTATGGCAAAGGGGATAATTTATGAGATTCGAGACAGTGTTAAGTGGGACGATTTTAATGGTTCTGATCGGATTGGGGGGAGTCTCGGTCGCACATGGGAACGAGACAGGCCACGCCCGACATCTGGGGCAGGCCGCTGCCTTACAGGACACTCGCTCCGAAGGGGAAGCCAGGGCGGCTCAGTTCGAACTGGTCTGTACGTCGATCCAGAATCGGTTCTACGATAAAAACACGAACGGGGTCGATTGGAAGCATGTCTGCGAGACCTATCGGGCCAGGTTGAGCCGCGTAAAGTCGAAGAAGGAGTTCAAGGCGCTGGTCAACCAGATGCTGGAGGAGTTGCATGCCTCCCATACCAGTTACATCGATGATGACGATGTCGAGTATTCGATGCTGAGCGCCGTGATCGAACAGGACCTCCAGAATCACAAGGTGGCGCATATCGGACTGATGGGGCATCCTGCCGGAGCGGAGTTTGTCATCGGGGCGGTCTACGATGGCGGGCCGGCGCAGAAGGCGGGGCTGTTGAGTGGGGATCGCATTCTATCGGTGGATGGCAAGCCGTTCGAGACGGCTGGCTCCTTCAAAGGTAAAGAGGGACAGCCTGTCTCCATCCAGTATCGGCGAGACGGCAATCCGGCAGTGCAGACTGCCACTGTCACACCCGTAAAGCAGAATGTGCTGCGGGCGTTTCTGGAGGCTACCAGTCAAAGCGCCAGGATCCTGAATATCGGGAATCGGAAGATCGGTTATGTTCACCTCTGGACGATGGGCAACGACGCCTTTAAGACGACCCTGGAACAACTGGTGACCGGCAAATTGCACGATACAGATGGCCTGATCCTCGACTTGCGCGATGGATATGGCGGCAGTCCCTTTGGTTACACGGATGTCTTTTATCGCCCGGATGTCGCCTGGGAGCAGCAGTATCACGGCACGCAGCCGACTTCGCGCTTTACCGGTTACAACAAACCGATGGTGGCTCTGATCAACGGCGGCTCTCGGAGCGCCAAAGAGTTCTTTACCTACCAACTCAAAAAGACCAAACGCGCGACCATCGTAGGCACGACGACGGCGGGAGCGTTTCTGGGAGCCGGGAAGGTGGATATCGGCTCGGACGGCATTCTGGAACTGGCGATCGTCGGGCTGCGAGTCGATGGCAAACGCTTGGAAGGTCCCGGCGTCTCCCCGGACATCGAGGTGCCGATCGCACACGCCTACACGGACAAGGACACGCAACTGCTGCGCGGGGAGGAGGTTCTGATGGATCAGATTCGCAGGAACGCTGAGGCGCCGGCCCGTATCGCCGCCCCGTAGAACCGCGGCAATTAACTGCGACCTCGACGCCCGCCGGGCTAAAGCCCTGCGCTAGAGGAGGCTGCGCCTCCGATTACCCGCTGAAGCGGGCATGAGGCAGCTTTCTACGCGTCTTTTGGAAGCGCGCCAGGTGGCATGGCATATAAAAAATTAAGGAGAAGTATGGACGTCATCAATCGGCTGGACGCGCCTGCCTTTACGACCAAAGACACATCGACGATTCGGGAGATCCTGGCCCCACGGAACTCTTCCCTGGTGCAGCAGAGTCTGGCTGAGGCGACTCTGAGGCCCGGAGCGAAAACGGAGGCGCATCTTCATCCGCAGACAGAGGAGATCTACTATATCCTGGCAGGGACGGGCCGCATGGCGATCGAGAGTGAAATGAGGCAGGTCTCTGTGGGGGATGGCATCGCGATCCCTGTTGGGAAGCGGCATCAGATCCTCAACACAGGTGCGGAGGATCTGGTGTTTCTGTGCTGCTGCGTGCCGGCCTATACCGACGCGGACACTGAGTTCTGTGATCCGCTGATCCCTTAATCCACATTTACGACTTCGTAGACGTCCGCATCATCGTTGCCGTGGACGAGTTGGAGGTAGGGGGGCAGTGGAGCGTTCCCCCGGAAAACGGCGAGCGCTGAATCCGCGAACTGCGTTGCTTCGAAAGAAGTGTCGCGGGACGACTTCTGCGAAAACAGCAAGTAGCGTACTTTCATTTTTGAAAGGAGCGCTTTGCGATCCGTATCTGGGGTACGCGCCATTTCAAACGCACACAGTTCGGGCAGTTTGGTGAGGAAGTCTGGCGTCTCCCCCCAATGACCGCAGTAGACGCGCCGGTTAATCAGGTATGGAGCAAAACAGGCGATGCTCTCATCGGATGGAGCGATCTTGCCTGTTCCTGCATGGATGACCCAGGGAAGCGGCTGAATGGCATCTGACTCCTTAGAATGATCCCGTATCCACTCCAGCGCTTCGATCTCACCCGGCTGAAGGTAGGTGCGTTGGAGGCGTGTCTGCGCGTGGTTCTGATAGTTGTCGATGTCGCGGAGGACGAAGTAGACATTGGTAAGACAGAGCAGGAGCGTGAGAGCGGTGATCTTGAAGGCGACCTGCCAGGGTTTTACGTGAGGTTTGAAACGCAATATCAGCCATACAGCACCGATACCGGCCAGAATGGCGATCGGAAAGTGATCTCCCTGAAGGAGCTTTCTCTGAATGGAGGTGGGCAGATAGGCGATCCAGAAGTTGACGACCGCCCAGACGATCAGGAGCAGAGAGGCGTCTCGGCCGGTCGTCCAGGAGATCGCAGGCGGTCGGTTGGCCGCAGTCGGTTCCGCCTGTTTGCGTTTGAGAAGAACTATAGCTGCGGCCAGTGCGAAGAGGCCTGTCAAGCCGTAGCCCAGTAGCATCCAGATCGGAGAGGGCGATTCGGTTTTCACTGCGGCGCGCGCGCGAAAAACGGCCTCGGACGTCAACTCGTGGTAGATGTAGAGCATCGAGGGAGCGGTGATTACGCCTGCCACCAGCGCTTGCAGCCAGAGAGCGCTGCGTTTGAGATTTTCGGCCTGACGCGGCAGAATGGTGATCAGGAGCAGGTAGACCAGCCAGACGGCGGCGAGGGAGGCGATATCGTAGGTATGGACGAAGCCGAGGACCAGGCCGCCTAGTCCGGCTCCGACCGCGTATCGCATCTTCCCGGTTCTGGCTCCGGTAAACAGCAGGCAGATAATTCCCACTTGCAACGCCATTGCGAAGCAGAAGAGCGGGCTGAGGTAGAGCGAGAGGTAGGTGATGGCTTCCGGCTGCCACTTGTCCACCGGAGTCTGGATCGGGAAATCGCTCCACCAGTTCGGCAGCCAGCCAAGCCCGGAGGAGAAGCAGACGAAGACCAGCGCGACGATGCGCGCGCGGGTCTCCGCGACCGTGATGGTGATGAAGTGCCAGACAAGGCGCAGGAGGATCAGCCCGAAGAGCAGCCGAGACCCATGATAGACCGCTATCAGAGGCAGATGCGTGGCTCCCGCGACTTTGCCCAGCACGAGAAACAGCGGATTCAGGGCCATTCCGTGCTGAGGATCCGTGGTGAACATATTCAGCGCGCGATAGGAGCCTTCCGCGGCCTGTTTCATCCACGAGAGATACTGGCAACTGTCGTCCAGGTTGTAGCCGAGCCACATGAACCGTCGCCCATCCGCCATGCTGTTGCCGATGAGGTAGGGGACCATGGTCGTCAGGATGGTCATTCCTGCAATCAGCCAGGCGACGCGGCTCTGCCGCCGATCCAGGGTTGAATCCGGTCCGGAGGGCTGATTGCGAGCGTCTTCGATGGTCTCCTCTTGTTGGTCGGGCATAACGGGTCAGGCTCCGTGCGTCTGCGCGGCGATGGCGGCCTTGCATGCCCGCTCCTGCGCCGCAATTTCGTCGGGGCCGGCAAGCACGCCGATCTCCACATGATATTCCCGCTTCTCACCGGGTTCCAGGAACTGCAGCGTCCCGTCCGAGCGATCGTGCGGACGGCCCATCACCATACAGTTGGCCGGCTCCATCCCAACGACATAGGTTCCTGAATCCATCATCTTCCACTCGATGAAACGGGGCAGTTCGGAGGGCGAGTAGGTGCAGTAGACGCCGATACCGGGCGCGCCGCCGTCGGAAGCCGGGGTCGTCTCATCGACGATCGCTGTGGTGACTCTGCCATCGGGAGAGCGGGCAAACTCGTGGAAATAGACCTGCTCCTGGAAGCCTGCCTCCGGCGCTTGAAACCGGGTGAAGCGATCCTTGCCCTTGATGGCCTCGGCATCGCGCGGCGTTGCGGAGAGGGTCGGCGCGAGCAGGCGGGCGTCGTCGTTGACCACCGGGAAACCGATATTGATATGGTAGAGCATCATGTGCTCGGTACGTTTCGCGCCCAGGTTTTCGACAACGTCATGGATGAACAGGCGCTTCTCCCCGAGGCGAGAGGTGATCGTGCGGGTAAGTTGCAGGTTCTCGCCGAAAACGGTCGCCTGGCGCATTTTGCCGCGAACCGTCATCACATAGTCGTCGCCGTCCCATTCGCCGTCCCAACTCACGTTGGTTGCGGGCAGATTGCTGATACGGCCGTGCAGTCCGTACTGCTGACCGTTCTCGATAGCGTTGCCTCCTGCCCAGGTAAGGCCGCAGGTGACGACCAGCCCTCCGTAGAAGGCACGCAGCCATCCCCGACCGTTTTCGCCTTCGTGGTCAAAATAGGCGGGGTGGGTATCGGTGGTCGCAGAGCGCCATGCGAGAGACCGACCGTTGTAGCTGGCGGCGGAGATGTCCATCCCGCGTCCCGGCAGTACCGTATAGTCCAGACCACTGCCGGTCGTGACGTCGAGAGCGAGCACGCCATCTTCCATCCCCTCGACCAGGCGATACGGTTTGATCCGCGCCACCTGGGAAATATCGCCCACATGTGCCAAGAGGTCTGCTTTGCCATATCGGCTGCCATAGAGTTGTGCCATCGGTTGTCGAGTTCTCCCACGGGGTATTGTGTACGGTGACTATCCGGAAAGTTCGCAGTTTGGGCACGCGATTCCTCCCTCTGCGGTCTCGTTCTCCCGTCACCGGAGGGTGCTCGCGTTAAATTCTCGGTGGATCCGGGCCGATCCGGAGAAGAGAATGTGCTCGTTTTGTCGTTTTCGCGGATCCGTGCTCTTGCATATCGCGACGGATTGGAGTATAATAGCGTCGTATGAAGGGAGGACGTACCCAGCGCCTTCCGTTATTCGCATCGTGGGGCGGTAGCTCAGTTGGGAGAGCGCTTCAATGGCATTGAAGAGGTCAGGAGTTCGAGCCTCCTTCGCTCCATCTAATCGTTTCGGTTGTCCTCGTATCAGGCGGTCTTCCTCGCATTCCGCCTGCTCCTTTTTTATCCGGTTTGCGCTTCTCTTCAGTGTGATTTGCCTTTTCGTTTCGACGGCTGGTCGAACCCAACAGGCGCCTCCAAAAACCACGTCGAGCGCGAAGACCGATGTGTTTCTGTTCATTCACCCCGATAGTCCCAGCACGGCGCAGGTCGGTCTCTCCTATGGTAAACGGGTTCCTCACTCGCAGGTGCAGCGCGAGATCGAAAAGCTTCTCTCTCTGACGGGCTGGAAACTGAGCGGGAAGCCCGAGATCACTGACGCGTCTGCGCGGCCCGACAAGATCGAGCGCTTTCCTCCGGTTACAGGCGCGAAGTTTGCCCTTTTACAAGCTCCTCAGTTTCTAGACAATGCACCGCTCCTGGCTCCCTACCTGCGGGCGTTTCAGGCATGGGATCGCCTCGATATTATGTTTGTGACCACCGAGATGGTGCCTTACAATGGGGTGACGGAATTCCGCAATCCTGCCGTCGATGTCCTCCTGGAGAAGAGCGACGGGATCTACGATTTCCGGGTGACGATTCGCGAGCATTCCAAAGATCTGCCTCCCTTGACGCCCGGCAACACCGATGCCGCCGGCGAACACGGCGGGATATCGGTCGGTGCGGTGACACCGGCGCGAACGCCGCGTGACTCTGGTGCGGCAGCCTCGCCGAACAGTCCATCCCTCTTCTGGCCCTATCTGTCGATCATCATCGGCTGTCTGCTTGTCGGCGGGGTCTGTTTCTATCTTTTCACGAAGCGAAATCAGGATAATTTGAAAGCAGGGCGATCCGGGTGAGGGATCGAAGAGGATTTCTGCAGCGCAGCATGGAATAAAGGGGCTATGGAATAAGGGGGCGGCAAGACAGATTCCGGCAAAGCCGATTTCCGTCCTGTCCGCGCTTTACGCAGAGAGGACCTGACTATGAAATATGATCTCGATGAGATGATTCTTGCGGCGTTCGAATTAAAAGCTTCGGACCTGTTCGTTAAATCGGATTCTATCCCGTCCATTCGCCAGCACGGAAAGATTGTGACCCTGGATCATCCGCCGATAACCCACGAAGAGGTTCATGACCTGGTCTACAGCAAGATGTCGCCCCGCCAACAGGCGGTTTTCGAGCAGCATCACGAGATGGACCTGGCTTTTGCCGTCGGAGAAGGTCTCCGAATCCGAATGAACATCTATCAGCAGCGTGGCGGTCCGGCCACCGTCTGCCGATTGATCCCGACCAAGATTCGGTCCCTGGAAGAGTTGGGCTGCCCGCCGAAAGTAAAAGACTTTACCACGCACCGTAACGGATTGGTGCTGGTCACCGGGCCGACGGGTTCGGGCAAGACGACCACGCTTGCCGCCATGATCGACCTGCTCAACCAGAACCGCAAGGTGAACATCATCACGCTGGAAGACCCGATCGAGTTCGCACACAAGGACAAGCAGGCGATCGTCAGTCAGCGTGAGATCGGAATCGATACCGATAACTTCAACGTGGCTCTGCGACATGTTCTCCGCCAGGCGCCCGACATCATCCTGATTGGAGAGATGCGCGACCTGGAGACGATGAATATCGCCCTTCAGGCGGCGGAAACCGGCCACCTTGTCTTCGCAACGGTCCATACCGCCAGCGCCGCGGAGACGCTCGACCGCGTCTCCAATATGTATGCGCCCCACGAGCGCCCGATGCTCTGGCTGCGCCTCTCGACCACCCTGCGCGGTGTCATCTCTCAGAAACTCCTGCCCAGGGCGGATGGCTCCGGACGCGTCGCGGCGATCGAAGTGATGGATGTGACGCCGACGATCATCAACTTGCTGGAGAAGGGGCAGTCGGACGAGATCTACAGCGCGATCCGCCAGGCCGGTATTGAAGCCTACTGGGGAATGCAGACGATGAATCAGGCGCTCCTTCAATTCGTCAAGACAGGCGTGATTACGGAGGCGGATGCCCTCGCAAATGCGAACCCGTATACAGAACTGCGACAGATGATTCGGATGGCACAGACGCGTGGCGAGATTCGGCCCTCCGCGCCTCCCGGAGGCGCGCCGCCCCCGGTTCCCGGAATGCCGGCTGTTCCGCCGGTTCCCGGCGCTCCTGTGCGTTAGAACGCCCTGTCGAGGCGACTTCCGCCATGGTTTCGGTACAGGGAGATCCCACGGTGAAGGCGAAGGGAGAGGAGAGGGTCCCCCTCTCCACCCTCTTTGCCTTTTCACATGTCTGAGGAGTTTTGTGGATGCTGCATATCGATGAACTACTTCATCTGCTGGTGGAACGGGAGGCGTCGGATCTTCATCTCCGTGTCGGAGAGCCGCCTGTCATGCGGATCCATGGAAACCTGATCCGCCTGGAGATGCCTCCCATCCTCGACGTGGACATGTATGACCTCATCCATCCGGTCATGAATACGGAGAAGGAGGTGAAATTCCAGCAGACGCTCGAACTGGACACCTCCTACTCCGTGCCGGGACTGGCGCGGTTTCGCGTCAATATCTTCCGGCAGCAGGGGCATATCGGGGCGGTGATGCGAGTCATTCCGTTCAATATCAAAACCATCGATGACCTGGGAATGCCTCAGATTACCAAGGAGATCGCCGTCCTGCCGCGTGGCCTGGTGCTTGTCACCGGCCCGACCGGATCCGGCAAATCCACCTCCCTCGCAGCCATGATCGATCTCATCAATGAGACCCGGCCGGGGCATGTCGTCACCATCGAGGATCCGATCGAATATGTCCACCGCGACAAGCAGTGCGCCATCAATCAGCGCGAAGTCGGGACCGATACCCATAGTTTTGCCGCGGCGCTGAAACATGTCATGCGGCAGAATCCCGATGTGATCCTGGTCGGAGAGATGCGCGACCTGGAGACGATCCAGCTTGCCATCACCGCCGCGGAGACCGGCCACCTCGTCTTCGCGACGCTGCACACGACCGACGCCTCCCAGACCATCGACCGCATCATCGACGTGTTTGAACCGGATGCGCAGCAGCAGGTTCGAATGCAGTTGGCGACGGTACTACAGGCTGTGGTCTCACAGACCCTCCTGGTGAAGAAGGTGGGCGCAGGGCGGGTGGCGGCCTTCGAAGTGATGATCTGTACCAGCGCGATCCGCACGCTGATTCGTGAGGGCAAGACCCATCAGATCCCGACCGATATTCAGACCGGTCATCAGTATGGGATGCAGACCCTCGACAATAGCCTGCTCGATCTGGTGCGGCGAGACCTGGTGCACTACGAAGACGCCTATGCGAAGACCTCCAGTCCTCTGGAGTTTCAGATTCGCGCTGAACGGGCAGGGATCAACACCGACGTAGCGGGTTTATGAGATAAGGGCGATGCGCCTTTGTTCGGCGGAGATGGAAAGCGTGTGTACGTGGAGTATGCCGGGATGGCGAACACAAGGGGAAACGGAGGCGAGCGTTGGTTCTTCTGGATGATCTGCTGGCGGCGTGCGTCTATAACGAAGGGTCCGACCTGCATCTCAAGGCGGATAGCTCGCCGTTGATCCGTATCTATGGCGATCTGATGCCACTGGATATCGACCCTCTCACTGCGGACGAGGTGAAGCAGTTGTGTATGTCGTCGTTGACGGATATACAGAAGGCGCGTTTTCTCGACGAGTGGGAACTCGATTTCGCCTATGAGATCGAGGGGCTGGCCCGTTTTCGCGGCAATATCTATGTCCAGCGCGGCAATATCGGCGGCGCGTTTCGTGTGATTCCTTATGAGATCAAGTCCGTGGAGGATCTGCAACTGCCGGAGATCTGCAAGCGGTTTGCAGAGCGACCGCGCGGTCTGGTTCTCGTCACCGGTCCGGCAGGCTCCGGCAAGTCGACCACGCAGGCGGCGATGATCGACTATATCAACCGCAACTATCCGCTGCATGTCATCACGATCGAAGATCCTGTCGAGTTTGTCCACACCGATAACCAGGCGCTGATCAATCAGCGGGAGCTGGACACAGACACGCTCTCCTTTCCCAACGCCCTGCGGGCCGCTCTCCGCGAAGATCCGGACGTGATCCTGATCGGTGAGATGCGGGATCTGGAGACGATCAAACTCGCGATTACGGCGGCGGAGACCGGCCACCTCGTGTTCGGAACCCTGCACACCACCGACTCCGTCCAGACGGTGGACCGCGTCATCGATGTGTTTCCGGCGCATCAGCAGTCGCAGGTGCGCCAGCAGATGTCGGCGAACCTGCTGGGCGTCGTCTCTCAGAACCTGGTCAAGCGCGTCGATGGGCAGGGACGTATCGCGGTGTTTGAGATCCTGGTCGCGATTCCTGCCGTCCGAAACCTCATTCGGGAAGGCAAGACGCATCAGATCGGCTCCTTGATTCAGGTCGGACAGCGGCACGGAATGATGTCTCTCGATCAGTCGCTGGCGACGCTGGTGATCAATAAAGTCGTCTCTTATGACGATGCAATCTCGCGGGCCTCGAACGTCCAGGAGTTCCGAGCTCTCGTCGGGAATTGACCTCAGGCGTGAAGGTTTTTCCGGAAGAAGGAGCGGACGCGGTCGGTGTAGGCTTCGCGGTGGGTCAGGAAGGCCAGGCAGTGCGGTGCGGCGGGTGCGATCCAACGCTCTTTCGGGCTGCCGGCGGCGGCGTAGAGGCGGTCGGACTCGTGTCGGGGACAGGTGAGGTCGAGGCCATCGGTAATCAGGAACACCGGGCGTGGGCTGACTTTGGGTATCTGCGTCTCCGGCGAGACGCTGGAGATATCCAGCGCCATTTCATCCGTACTGATCCGACGGCACGCTTGCAGGACGGGACCGGAGAACGGTCCAAGCGCAAGCCCCAGCCGTTGCTGTACGACCCGGTCCAGGGAGGCGTACGAGGCTTCGGTGACGAGACAGCGCAGCGCCTGTGTGCGGGCAGCCGCCTGAATGACGGCGGCGCCGCCCATGCTCTCGCCCAGTGCGCCGATCGGTAGGTCTTGCAGGTCTGTGCGCTGCTGAAGGAAGTTGACCGCGCCGAGGACATCGTCCGCTTCGCGTGCTCCCAGCGTGCAGAGATCTCCCTCGCTGAGGCCACGCGCCCGGAAATCGAATAACATCGTGGTAAAATGGTGAGCATTCAACATGACCGCTTTTTCCAGCAGATGCGCCCTGGTACTGGTGTGACCATGACAGAGGACCACGATTCCCTGTGGGGTGGGAGCGGGGATAATCCAGCCGGAAAGGCGGACCTGGTCCGAATGCGCCGAAAGAAAATGGACGTCCTCGTAGGACAGACCGTAGAATTGCGGGGTACGGCGGGGCGTAGAAGCACGCCGCCGCGTTCCCGCCCAGGTACAGACGCGCGCCATCGTAGTTTTCATACGCTATTATACGCCGCCGCCGCCTGGAAGGTGCAGGGCGGCTATCATTTCGCCGCAAAAAGTCGGCGGCATCAGGCAGGCGCCTGAGCCGTTATCGGAAAGGGAGAACGAAGATGCCGGAATTAATGCAAGGAAAGTGCGTGCTGGTCACGGGGCCGCGGAACAAGTGGAGCATCGCGTGGCATACCGCGCTGGCCCTGCACCGAGAAGGGGCGAAACTGGCGTTCTCTGTACTCGGCGAGGGCGAGGAGAGCAACCTGAAAAAGCTGATGCAGGAGGCGGGGATCGAAGCGCCGGTGGTACAGTGTGACGCGAGCGAGGACGCGCAGGTGGCTGCACTTTTCACTCGCCTGGACGAGGCGTTTGACGGTAAACTGGACGGCCTGGTGCACGCCATGGCGTTCGCGAACTCGGCGGATCTGCGGGGCGAGTTTATCACCGTCTCCAGCGCGGGCTATGCGCTGGCGCATGAAGTCAGCGTCTATTCGCTGGTCCGGCTTTCGCAGGCGGCCCGCCCGCTGCTGAATGCGGCAGGCGGCGGCAGCATCGTGACGCTCTCCTATCTGGGAGCGGAACGTGTGGTGCCGAACTACAATATCATGGGGGTGGCGAAAGCGGCGCTGGAAGCGACAGTGAAGTATCTCGCCTACGATCTCGGCCCCGAAAAGATCCGGGTCAATGCGGTTTCGGCTGGACCGATCAAGACACTCTCCGCCAAAGGGATCGCGAATTTCGATGCGATGCGCAAACAGGTCGGCGATGCCTCGCCGCTGCGCCGCCCGGTAGAGGCGGATGAGGTCGGCGATGCGACGCTCTTCCTGCTCAGCCCCCTGGCGCGCGGCATCAGCGGCGAAGTCCTGCATGTCGATGGCGGCTACAACGTGATGGGAATGATGAAACAGGCCGATGCGTAACGACAACGATTCCTCGTTTACCCCCTCCTCGTGAAGGAAGGAACAAGCATTTAGCCCCTCCTTGCGAACGAGGGGTTGGGGAGGTTCCCCGAAGGGAGTATTAACATCATGACAACACCTCTGCCCTCTCCGCGTATTCTGTTGGGACCCGGACCAAGCTCAGTGACGCCTCGTGTGCTGGAGGCGTTGGGCCAGGCGCCGATCGGCTACCTCGATCCCGAACTGTTCGTCCTCCTCGATGGCCTGCGGGCGGACCTCCGTACCGTCTACGGAACGGCGAACGACTTTACGATCCCACTGACCGGAACCGGTATGGCCGGGATGGAGGCCTGCCTCGCGAACCTTCTGGAGGCTGGAGACAGAGTCGTCATCGGCGTCAACGGCTTTTTTGGGGGGCGTATGGTGGAGATCTGCCGCCGCCTGGGCGCCGAAGTCACGCAGGTCGATGCCGAGTGGGGGCGTATCCTGGAGCCGGAACTATTTGAGAAGGCGCTCAAGGGGCTGTCCGGCGTCAAACTCGTGGGATGCGTCCATGCCGAGACCTCGACCGGGGTCCGGACCCCCCTGGAACCCATCGCGGAGGTCGCGCATCGCTATGGCGCGCTGTTTCTCGCGGACATGGTAACATCTTTGGGCGGATTACCCGTAGACAGTGACAGGGTAGGGGCAGATGTCTGTTATTCGGCGACGCAGAAGTGCATGGGAGCGCCTCCCGGCCTCTCGCCGATCACGGCCAACGCCCGCGCTCTGGAAATCGCCAACAGCCGAACCAGCCCCGTCTCGTGGTTCTTCGACTGGAAGCTCTTGCAGGCGTACTACGATGGGGCACATATGTATCATCATACCGTGCCGGTCAATCTCTACTATGCGCTGCGCGAGTCGCTCACAGAGATCGTCGCGGAAGGGCTGGAAGCGCGGTTCGAGCGCCACCGGACTGAGAGTGCCTTCCTGATGGAGGGGCTTGCTGAACTCGGCCTGAAGCCGTTCGCGCAGGAGGGCTATCGCCTGCCCACGCTGAACGCCGTTTTCGTGCCGGATCGCGTCACCGATGAAGTGGCAATTCGTACACGGCTCCTGCGCGAATATGGGCTGGAGATCGGCGGCGGCCTCGGAGCGTTGAAAGGGAAGGTCTGGCGCATCGGCACGATGGGAGCGTCGGCCACGCACCGCAATGTGGTCCTTCTGCTGGCAGCCCTGAAAACTCTGCTCGACTGAAGGCGCACTCTTACAGATAGACTGTCCGGATGATCGCCGGTGCAGGGAGCGTTTTGAATGCCTCTTTTTCCGCAGGAACCGCCGGACGCGGCCCAACGTATGCTCTGGACCCGAGAGGGGGGGACGCGCCGGTTGGTCCTCGCCTTCGTCGGGCTGATTCTGGTCTGGATCGTCGCTGACAGAATCCGTGACCATTTTTTGCTGGAGCAGCGCTGGAAGCCCCTGGTTGCCGACCTCTCCGGTTTGACCGTCGTTGGGACTCTCGACGCGCGCGGCGGCTACGATCGGAATATGTTTCGGATCGTGCAGGCGAACAAAGAGTTTCGTGCTGAACTGAC